>Ga0265293_10013551_pt1 | contig 10560 bp, 10 predicted proteins | sample Munlanlewell138R_FD_192505 | JGI IMG/M metagenome (GOLD analysis project Ga0265293, IMG submission 192505) | Leachate microbial communities from a municipal landfill in Southern Ontario, Canada - Leachate well 138R | ecosystem: Engineered > Solid waste > Landfill > Unclassified | place: Canada... | reverse complement strand
GACCATATCTCCCCGCGAACCCGGCTGAGGCATTCACCTGCGTCCATGTTGCACCGTTTGTGGACGACCAGACGTCGTTTTTATATGTTGATCCTGAAGCCAGTCCTCCGATAAGATACATCTTATCGTTGAACTCCACGGTCGAATGACCATATCTCGCTGAGAATGCCGCCCCGGATGTCACCTGCGTCCATGTTGCACCGTCCGTTGACGACCAGACGTCGTTTTTATAAGTTGTCGAACTATTACATCCCCCGATAACAAACATTTTACCATCATACACCTGTGCTGTATGGTAATATCGCGGGAGGAAAGAGGCCGCTGCGGTCTCCTGAACCCATATATTTCCGTCCGTTGACGACCAGACGTCGTTTAAAACACTTGCTCCGGCGCCATGCCCTCCGATAAGGTAGATCTTATCATCATATACAACCGCCTCCCCTCCAAAACGTCCCGGGAATGCCGCTGAGGCATTCACCTGCGTCCATGTTGCACCGTCCGTTGACGACCAGACGTCGTTTTTATATGTTGATCCTGAAGCTAGTCCCCCGATAAGATACATCTTATCGTTGAACTCCACGGTCGAATGACCATATCTCGCTGAGAATCCTGCCGCTGCGGTCTCCTCTGTCCACACTTTCCCATCGGGGTGTAACATGAGCTCGTGCGTAAGTGCCGATAAATCAAAAGAAGACACTACCCGAATATCGTCAAAATCTGCCTGTAGTTTGCCAGAGTCAAGATATATAATTCCCGGGCCTTCAACCACAGAATCTCGTGATATCTCAAATGTTCTGTTTCCGGTGTTGGTGACCTGCAGAAGTCTGCCATATTGCCAGTCTTCATATCCTTCGGTCGTAGCATAGATATTGGTCCAGCCATATCCTGCATTAACAAGATATTTTTGGAGGGTATCATCTCCCACGAATCCCACAATTACATAATCTCCCGAGCTACTGATACGAGCAGTTGGAGAGGTTAATCCTAAAATATGCCCGGATAGGGCATAAGACTCCAATCTATATATTAGGAATCGATTGGTCACTGGAGAGGAGTAGACAATAAAAGAGCCGTCTTGTGCAATATCACAATCACTCGGTGCCACCCCAGTTCCTACAGAACGGACCAATCCTCCCGAGCTATCGTAAATATAGTTGTAATTATTATCTGTCACTATATAAACGAGGTCTCCGTCCTGCGTGGTTGCCAGGTCTAAGATATCTCCCGTATGCGCAGCAGACCAGGCCAGCTCACCCTCACTGTCAAAACATAGAAGTGTCCCGTTATTCAGGGCGGTATAGATATGATCTCCATACTCATCAACCGCAATACCGGTCACGTTGCCGATGGTCTTAGTCCATTCGACGTCTGTTGCTGCTGATCCTATAGAGCATATAAGTCCAATGAGGCAGAGAGCTAAAAAAAAATTTCTGAACTTAACCATTATTTTAAAGCCCCCGGGTATCTGCCTGAATACGTGCACTTACTACTACCGCCCAGGTTATCACTCCAAACAGGAACGGCACCGGGAACCACTGCCAGAACAGTATCACCATATCTAATACGGCAACATCGCCCCCGCTCGCAACAGCAATATTATACAGGATATTCGTGACAACATCGTACAGAACACCCCATACCAATAGAACAACTACAATTACTTTAATTACAGCCAGCCATGCAATTCCAATATCATTAGCACTTGTCATTTATTCCTCCTTTTCTTGGATCCTGATTTTTTCGGTTTGCGGTTCGGTTCGGTTACAGAACTCAGTCCTGATTTTTTGCCGGTAGACATGACCCCTTTAAGCCCCACCGGTTTGATCTTATCAAAAGCTGAAGGCCTTGATCTTTTGACAATAACTTTCCCGAATTTTGACCGGTCGGCCTGCCGTTCCATCTTTTTAGTAGTCTCGGGTTTTTTCATACCTGCTGCAGTATATGGGTCCATAATCCCCGCTCTGACTTTCCTTTTTTGCCATCCCTCAATCCAGGGGACAGGGAAAGTGTCCTGATCTGTCTTAAAAGGAGGGAAACTCCTATTAGGAGGAACAGGTGGTTTTTGGGGTGTCTTAGGGACACTTGGCGAACTCGGAGATTTTGGATAACCAGGACTGGAAGGCGATGATGGATATGACGGGACACTTGGCGAACTCGGAGAGCTGGGATAACCAGGACTGGAAGGCGATGATGGATATGACGGGATGCTGGGAGAACCCGGAGATTTTGGATAACTCGGTTTGGAAGGCTTTGAGGGGTATGATGGGACACTCGGTGAACTCGGAGAGCTGGGATAACCTGGACTGGAAGGCGATGATGGATATGATGGAACGCTGGGCGAACTCGGTTTGGAAGCAGGCGTCACTTTTCTACTGCTCCGTCTGACTACAGACGATCTGTAACCTGAAGAGGGTCGATCCGATGGTTTATCTTTCTCGAAAATTTCCCCAAGATTGTTCCGCTTTGTCGGCGTTGTTTTCATCCCCGGGATCTCAGATGCTTCAGTGGTGCTTTTTTGCTGACCGATTGCTGTCTGTTTTTTAGGTTTGATAATCCCAAACATCTCCGGGAACTGGTCTTTTAATGTGGGCTCAGCGGGTTCTATGTATGCACGGGTCTCATCAGATATTTTTCTGTCAAAATACGGTCTTGCCATCCCCCTTCCCCCTGCAGGAACCGGGCGTGTGGTGATACCGAGCATTCCCCCGGTGTGGATGTCCGGGATAATACCATCAAAGATCTTCGGACGGCGTACAGGTGCAGCTGAGAACCTAACAGGGATTTTAACTCCTATCTGATCTAGTTGCGTCTGATACGTCTCTCGGATCTTCTTTGCCGGAGCTTCTCCAAGTGAATCTAAAAATCTCTCCAAGTTAGATTCCGCTCTTGAAGCCCTAAACCGTATTTTTGGATTAGCAGAAAGCTTCATCTCTTCGATTGCTACACGCTCAGCAAAGTAAAAGTCTCCCCAGTCTTTGACGCGACCTTCGTGTGCAGGGGCGATTCTACCCTTCACAGGTTCCCCGAACCCCCCGGTCTCATACTCAACGGGTTCTTTAAATGCTTTGAACCCTCCATGAATCTTTTTACTGGCCTGCTCAGATAGTGTGGAAGCACGAATGCCTTCAGATGTCTTAGTAAGTGGTTCTGATTTTATACCCCAAGTCAGGAATTCATTTGATCCCACCCTCTGAAACTCATCAAATGGGTTCTCAGTCTTGGAGTGAGTATCAAAAAGTTTCTCGCCATATTTTGTTTTGACCCCGCCATCACCATCTACAAACGCAAACTTCTCTCCCGCTGCCTGATTAATTCTCTCTACAACGATTGCATCGAACTCCTTCGGGTTGTTAACTGCAACATCAAAATCACGAGGGGTTCGAGAGAGCCCCGGGGTACCGGTCTCTTTACCAATCCCTTTCTGAATAATAGACCCATAAACCTCTCCATCCTGTTCTTTAAGTGATTTAATGACAGCATCAGCAACCTCTCCCGGGTTCTTTGCATTAAGATTCTGAAGGACTTCAGTTGCGTGAGGTTTAAAATCTTCAAGTATCAGCCCGGAATACTGAGTATCTTCACGAACCTTGATTGCGTTTTTCACAGGGAGGGCATCCGCCCCCGAAGCCTTTTGTATAATCTGTGCCTCTAATGGCGTGAGTGGAGAGTAGGGCTCATTTACTGCCGGCTTTTTTGGATTTAATAGTAATCTCTCTAATGCAAGATCAGCAGTACCCACATTTATAAACTTCCGGCCGCCTATGGTTCCATAACTTACAACTGGTCGGGAAGTATCAACAACCCCTTTAGATCTTACAAACTCAAGGGAAGTTACTCTGCCTGCAGGAAACTCCCCTGAGCCCACTCCTAATCTAAACGGAAGTTTTTTATATCCAACTCCGGCTCCTCCAAAGACCGCAGCTCCGACAAGAACATCAATGCTGGTCTCAAAAGGTCTCTCAACCGCCCCGGCACCCATCTGGTAAAGTCCAATACCTGTAGCGGTCGCAACTGACGCCCCTGCAGCAACCGGACCTTCTTCAAAAAGGGTTTTTCCGACAGTCTCAATTGTAGGGATGGCCATCGCACCAACCGACGCCATACCCCCGACAACACGGGCTCCGGACTTTGCAATATCAACACGAAGGTTAGAGTATGTAGAATCCATTGCGGATATAGGGAGAAGAGGAAGAGGAACAGCGTATTTAAGACCCTCAATGTAACCGCGGTTCTCTTCAACGAAATGCTGAGCCCCTTCTGTCCATTCTGCAGCGCCAACTCCGGCTCCTCCCGCAACTTTTGAGAGAATGGAATAGTCTGATGCTTTTGAATCCTCTGACTTCCGTCCTATAGGCTCAGCAAATATCCCATACTCCTGTGTCTGGGGATTATATACCAGGCGGTCCTCCATCGCCGCCTTCTGTAATTCAGGACTGTCCTTAAACAGTTCCCTATTCAAATCATCAGGAACGGCTGAAGGACTACCAGTCGGGTTTAGAGCGTCTATAAGATCAGGGTTGACACTGACCTCTCCATAGGTCGATTCTTCAGTTCTCCCTTTCCTCTCTTTCTGGGCGTTCTCAAAACTCTGGAGTTCATCTTTGCTCCAAACTGTATCCATGACCTCGGCTTTGAGGGTTGCCGGAGTCTGGTATTCCGGAAGCCTATCTAATCCTTCATAGAAAACCCTCTCAGCCGCTTCAGGAGCTAAAGGATTTGCTGCCGAAGCATCAAATGAGATATTTAGGTCGGTGAGATCCTTTTTCAGTGCCTGAAACCCTTTCCCCTTCCATTGGGTATGCCCTGCGATATCTGCACTCCAACTATAGATAATATAACTCCCATCATTCAGGAGATTAAGAGTGTAACTCTTACCTGCATCGCTTATGAGAGCATATTGTTCTGTAACATCTTCCGATTCAGTTCCCTTGACGTTGGCATATGATGTAGGAGACTTCCCCCCGGCAGACGTCCAGTCGTCGCCATAGACGCGGTCAACGATCTCCTTCTCTTCCATATATTTTGATTTGGAGAAGTCTTTTTCAGATGTCTCTGGAACTTTTGAGATGGATTGGACATATAGGTCGGACTGTTTGCGATCTTCAACTTCTTTAGCGAGTTTCTGATATTGCCACTCACCAATTGCCTTAGTCTCATATTTACCTTCCAGCGTCCCCTCAAGCATCGCCATTGCAGCCCTACGCTGTTCAGGGGTTGCGTTAGGATCCTGCGCTCGGACGACGAACTTATCGGCCTCCTCAGCACGCTGCATTCTGGCGGTTTTCTCCCCGGCATACGCAGTCTCATACTTACCTTCCGTTGTTCCCTGCAGTGCCCTCATTGCCGCCCGGCGTTCTTCGACTGTGGCGTGCTTATCCTGTGCTTTTAACACCAGCTGATTTATCTCATCCTGTGAGAGTGGGGATTCGTGTTTGGAAGGCTGATCTAATGATGTCGTGGGAGTTTGTATTCTTGGTGCACTAGATCCTGCGACTGCAATGAATCTATCTACACCTGCAAAACTGGCTTCTTCAGTAGCTGCCCGGGTTTTTTCCTTGCCGATATGAGTGCCATAAGACCTGAGTTCTTTAGCGGCCGCGGCGATATCGTAATCCTCCCCCATTGTCAGCATCTGGTCGATTTCTACTGTTGGGAAAGATTTCGATGGACCTGCAGCCTTAGCCCCCAACTCCTTAAGAGTGTGGGTTTCCTTGATCATTCCACCGCCTGTTAGGGGGGTTCCGACTGTGTAATACGTAACCTCCCTGGTCTCCTGGAGCCGTTGTTCCCTTTCCCGGGCTTCGCTCTGGAGTCGCTGTTCTTCTTCTTTCATCACCTGATATTGTGCGAGCACCCTCTGTCTCTGCTGATTCTCCTGTAGATTCTCCCTACTCCGCTGCCGTGTCTGATCGGCCTGCTGCTGGGCGGTCATTGTGGTAGAACTCTGAGACGTCGCAATGCTCTGTTTTGCCATCAGTCAGGACTCCTTGATGTTTTACTTACATAGAAAGATCTGCCTATGAATGCAAGCGCTAAAATCGCAAGTAAGGTTGTAATTACCATAGTTGTGGCAATTGGGAAATGATATATTCCCTCTCCAACCAGTCCATAACCATTCGGGATCTCAGAATAGCTGAGTGAGATCGTTGCACTTACGACAGCAAGGGCCGCCCCGGCGACCATAACACTCCATTGTAGATATATGGTTTTATAGAGGAATATCGACATTACCAGCAATAGAACCGCTCCTGCTATTAGCAGTACAAGGGAATCGGTATTTGCGAGACCGTATAAGGAATAAGTCTCAGGCTCTTCCATCAGGACGAGCGTGCCAATGTTCATGCTCCTCCTCCGGTTTGAATGATCACCAGTGCGATAATGGCAGATATTACAACCATCCCTGCCATTATGGCAACTGGGGCGATCTGGCCTAACAGACCTGACATTTTGGAGTTAGCGTTGCGGAGTGTGTTGGCACGAGTGACCTCGTCATGTGCTGCGATCATTGAAGATGTCGTGGATTCCCACCGGTAGAAATCATGAACAGAGAATGTTGTAATCTCGTCAAGAATGATCTCAGCGTCCTCATACAGAGATTTGCCTGGCTGCATGGCATCTTCCAGTTGCTTTCTGGTATAGATCCCCATCTGGGCAAGTTTCTGCTGCATCCTTAGAATGTCGGTGCGGGGCACCCGCCCAGAACTATCCCATACAATAGTGACCGGCACACCCTGACAGTTGAAGCTCGCTCCGGAGTCCAGGATCCATGAATGCGTGACGCCCCCCCGCTCGACATTATAACCACCCGCTTCATATTGTCCGTTGAAACAGTCGAGTCCTCCGTTCTTTTTAAGATATACGATGAAGTCCTTCTTCGTCTTTGAAAACTGTGCCTTCAGAAAAGGCAGGAATGGCTTCATTTTGATAAGAAATACTATCAAGCCTAGAAATGTTATGAACCAGGCAAATCCTAATAAAATTACTAATTCTATCATCTTCTTTTCCCTCCGAAAAATGCTCTTAAACCACCCCTGTTACCTGATGGTGCTTTTACCCCCTCCATCTCCTGAAGACTTCTTGAGGACAGGTGTGTTGAGTTTAGTTCTACACGCTCGCGGGCAGAGTTGCCATAGTCCTTTGATTTTGAAAGATGGAGTCTAAATGCCCACATGATCTGTGATTCCTGCTCAGGGGTGATTGCCACCCCCTCCATCTTTATACACCGAAGGATATCCTCAACGTTCAGCATAATATCGTTGAATTCCTCCTCGGTAGTAACCTTTGTCAGCGCAAGATGCCGTGAAAAAATAAAGATCCGCTCATTCAGGGGATCGGGAAAATTCTCAGCAGGTTCAAGTAGGAGTGTCCACTGTTTTTCATTCAGAGACGGAGGTTCCGGATAAGCCTCGGGAACGCCGCCATTCTCCAGCGGTTCTGCCGGATATATATCTTCATCGTAACCGTAATCATCGTCCATTTTACCACCTCTTATTAGAAGATTCTTCCATGATGTCACGGCCCATGTTCCTGTACGCATGTAAACTGGATATGACTGCAAACGTCACCAGTGCAAGTGAAATGCCAAAGAGCCATGTAAAATCATAGTTATATACCACCAGAGCCACCTCAGGGATCTCTCCTGTTGCATTATAGAGCGGTAGAGTTTCAGTAAATTTCAGCAGCGGTGCTAAATACAAGGCTGCAAAAGAGAATACAAAGCCCAAAAGAGCATAAGTTAATTGACCTTCTTCAAAATAGAACGAAAGAACAACAAGAATAAAACCCAGCAGGAAAATGCCCGCCCACATTTCGGGCGGGCACCAGCTGGCCTCCACAATGTATGTGGTGACGTTTGGCATATTTATCAGCGATCCTCTTCACCTGAAGATGTAAATCAGCGCGAATGCAGCCATAACGATCAGACCAATCGACAGAATACCGACACTGGTTGAGCCGTATGTCGAGATCGTGCCGAGGAGTGTGTACCATGACGAAGTACTGCAGACCGTGCCCTGTGTAGCTGTTTCAAGGTTTCCACAGATGATTACACAGGCCAGGAGGGCGACAAGTGCTGTAGTCACCATTATGGCGACTCCTGCAAGATCGACAGCGGCTGTATCATCTCTCATGAGTTTCTGTTTTTCCTGAAGTTCTCCTGCTTTCTTCTCAAGCTTTTCGGTTACTCTTTTCATACCAAGCATTTAAATCACCTCACTTAGCGTCTAATATGCCAGATTTTTATTTAACGACCCACCCGCAAAAAAGCAAGATATGAGGTTTTCTTAATTTTTAAAGAAAATCTATCATCGCACGGTGTAATTCGGGGAGCGGGGGGAATTTTGTAGATCCGAAGCCCTTACCTTCAAGAACAAAGGTCCCTGTTTTCATCAATAGTGTTTTTGAGCTACTTACGAGGCTTCCTCTTTTGGGAGGGATCGCTCCGCTTCCCCAGATCTTATACTGGAATTTTTTTATTACCCTCCAGTCCAGATCCTCATAATTATGGGTCGCCACAAAAAACGAGACGTAAGCTTTCCTGGTATCTACGATGTTATCACGGAGCCATTCCTGCAAATGCCATTGTATTTTTTGCGCCGGACGACCGGGGAATACCTGATCGGCCTCATCAAAGTATAGGCAATAAAAATTCCGTTGGCCGCTTTTTGGGAATATTTTTACCAGGTAATATACCATTTCAAACCAAAAAATACTGCTTTTAAGCCGTTTGGGAATATTTACAGTGCTCTCAATTTGATCTAAAACCTCATCCAGCAACCAACTTTTTTTGTATTTTCTAGGTTCGTAGACTACATGGAGCTTGTAGGGATCTTCGAGAATCTTTTTAATAAGGTCAGGCACTTCTTTATATCGCTCCAGATTTGGGTAAATGAACCTATCGGTTAATTCCAATGAGAAATTCACATTGTCGTCTTCGTGAATATAGACTATTGTTTTTTCCGGGGAGGAGAATGTCCAGTTATCTATCGGAGCCCTCCCTCTCCAGATGCGAATCTCGGGGTTCCACCTGTTAGTCACCGGATCTTTCGCCTGGATTAATTGAGTGAAATGCCATAAGAGAGTTGTTTTCCCAGCTCCCATGGGTCCGAAGATCGCCGTGGATGTCCCTCCATGCCTGCTTGTGTGTTTGGTAATGCTCTCAAAGATTTCACGAGCCTTAAGATTGTTAATAGCCCAACCCATAATCACCACTTCTTAACGTTTTCAGCTGCAGATTCAATGGGATCTCTCAGCATCTCTCCAGCGTCAAACATCCCCTCTTTGGCGGATATTAGATCGTATTTCAGGACGTCTTCCATCACATCGTCAAAAATCTCTCCAACATCACCCACCACCTTTCTCCATGTCCCTGATTGAGAATTATATTGTTCAATATATTTATTTAAGTTTGACCTATATTTTTTATACCTTTTACGGGTTTCATCTGCCTTGCTTTCATCGTCAATTATAACCATGAGCATTGCACGGACGATCCCAATTAACTGGTATGTTTCATACACGATACTCCACGGATCAGAAAGGTATGCATAACCTGTCAGAAGTGCAGGCAGGCCGTCTTTCATTCCTGCAAGTGCTTTATTATCTGCCATCATTCTCAGAATAAACGAGTATAATATTTAACGACCCACCCGTAAAAACCCCCGATTCCAAGACCTCCTTCATATATGGGTATTCTATATATAAGAGTTCATAAGACTATGGAACGACCAACGTCCTCTATTGAAAGCATATGTATTATATATTTTAAATGCGAAATACTGGTTCATGTCAGAGGAAGTGGATAAGCTTAAGGAGAGATTGTCATATATCCAAACGCTTCCCCGAAAGGCAAAAGCGCCTAACCTAAGACCTTTACTCCCACTGATGACTTACCACTATCTAAAAGAGAACGGCCTTAACCACTCTTTTATTCACAGTTCAGACCTTGTAAGGTTCTATGGCCTTGACCCTTTTAAAATGGGGAAAGTTATTACAAAGGAGCTGCAGAGAATTCGTAACGAGGGCAACAACCCATACGGACCTATCCACATTACAGGGGCAGTTCCCATACACAATCCCCAACAGCACCGCGAAAAGCTGATGTTCAAAGTCAGAACCACCGGCCTGGTAAACAATCCTCTTGAAGCTTAAAAAAAGGATTGTTCCTTTCTTTTCATTTTGGCACTCTTTACGGGTGGGTCGTTAAATAATCTTTTATCCTATTTAGGCTCATGGGAAAGACAGTTCGTGTAAAAGGGCACCTCAGGAAGGTTCCCGGACGGAAACAGAAAGTAAGAATCAAGGGTTACTCCCGCAAAGTCTGAGGAGCTCACAAACATGAGCGGAATTAATGAACGACTTCAAAAATGGAGGGCTAAAGAAAAGAGCAGGAAAGAGGAGATACGAGAATTTGAAAGAGTAAACAAAGTAAGAGTAAAAGGTAACAGAGTCCATTTTGACAAGGACAGGTACATCGAGGCAGACGTCAGGGATCCAACGGTGAGGTCTCAGGTCGTCCGGAAAATCAACGAAGAACGCAAGAAGCCTCTGAAGTTTACAGTA
>Ga0265293_10013549_pt1 | contig 10560 bp, 22 predicted proteins | sample Munlanlewell138R_FD_192505 | JGI IMG/M metagenome (GOLD analysis project Ga0265293, IMG submission 192505) | Leachate microbial communities from a municipal landfill in Southern Ontario, Canada - Leachate well 138R | ecosystem: Engineered > Solid waste > Landfill > Unclassified | place: Canada... | reverse complement strand
AGGAGCTTTTTTATTGTGTTATAATTCAAGACCTTTGTTTGGAAATAGAAAAAGAGAAGTAAGGCTCGACAGTAATAATGTTTTCCACAGTAAACTAGAAGAATTAACAAAAGAAGAATATTTTAATGAATTAATGCTTAAGGAACTTAAAAAATGATTAATCCTTATGTGAGTCTATTTATAGGTAAGATAGTGATGACTAATGACATAATAAAAATGTATACTCTCAACAATGATAAGTTAACTCATGAGGAATCTATTTACTTATATGAAAATAACACTTATTTACTGGAGAGAAAATTTACTGGTTATGAATACAATAAATTACCTAAATATACTATAATTGATATAGATAAATATCCTATAGGTGAAGATATTGAGTTTAAACCTGATTTTGAGTATAATCCAAAAACTCATAATGAGGAGTTAGAATATTATTATGTATTGAAAAATAAATTAAAACCTGATATAATTAGTTTCGTAGAAGAGATAACTATGCTATTGGAATTGAAAAAATAAAATGTGTAATTGTGAAGTTTGTAGGTGGAATAAAAGTTTGAAATATAAGAAAAAGGATGAATTGATAGAAATAATTCAGAGTCAATCTTTTGATTTGCAATTTACAGGACTTTATGAACATACTTTATACGATGCTATAAGATACATCACTCCTGAAATATGGGAGAAATCTAAAAGTTCTTTAGAAGCTATAGGGGAATTTGAAAAATATTTAGATAAATTAAAAATGGCAGGGGAACTAAAGAAATGACTCTAAGTGTTTTAGATGGTAAGAAAGTAGTTGGGAGTGAATATTACAGTGAATTTATAGAAAGTATTAAACTTATAGACAATCTGCTTATAATAAATCTGGAAGTGAATAATGTTCAATGCGGGTGGAATGGAATTTATTATCTATTGTATGAAAACGATGAATATTCTCTGGTACTTAAAGATAGAAGTAAGGAATATGATTTAATTTTATTTGATAAAAAAGAAAGAGAAGAGAGTACAACATTTATAAAGAACCCATTACATATAGATGAAGAAGAATTAGGTTTAGATAAAATTAGGTATTATTATATATTAATTAAGGATTTATCAGAGGGTGAAATAAAATTTATAAGTGAATATTCAATGTTAAAGGAGCTTAAGAAATGAAAAAAATTTTTGTGTGTTCTCCATTAAAAGGAGATTTGGATTTAAACATAGAGAAAGCAAAGGGATATTGTAGATATGTGTTAGGATGTGGACATGTTCCTTATGCTCCCCATGTATTCTTTACTCAATTCCTTAATGATAATGTACAGAAAGAAAGAGAGTTAGGTATGCTAGGAGGCATAGAGTTCTTAAAAATTTGTGATGAAATTTGGGTATTTGGAGATACTATATCCGAAGGTATGTCTAAGGAAATATCTCTAGCAAAACATTTAAATATCCCTGTTAAAATTATAAAATTGAATAGTGATTTCAATAATCCCAGATTATGTAAAGAAATAGATAAAATAAAAGTTCGCAATGATGAAAATAATTAAATAATTGTAACAATATTTTAATAAAAACAATACAGGACTTGAAAAATATTCTGTATTGTTTTATTATTTATATAAAGGAGAAAATATATGTTTGGAACATTTAATGGAGATTATCACTTGAGAGAAAGATAGGAGAGAAGATTAAATCTATACAAAATATGAGATATAGTATAGCTAATGGGCTGAGAAAGAATCCCTTTTTGTTACCCGAACATGTAATTGGAAATAGTGCTGGAATGTGGAAAAGACTAGATACTAGAAGATATAATATCCAAAATGCCGTTACTGTTTCAAAATATGACATGTGTTAAAATATTTGAGGAATTGAAGAAATGATGAAGAAAAGAAAAGATAATAATATTTATACTATGGAAGAAAATGAATATGTATTAAAAAAGAGGAGAACTAGACATATAAAATATTTTAACCTATATCTTATGAAAAATGAAGTTTTATATGTAATAGCTTGCTTAGAGTCTGATTTAAATGAATTACTTAATAAAGTTATATGTTTAATCAAAGACGAAGTTAGTTTACGGGCATTTGATTTTTTTATAGATAATAAACAAACCCGTACTGATACTGATGAAGTTCATAAAACTTATCCAAACTCTAAATGTGTTAATTTCAATAAACAGAAATCAAGAATAACTAATAGACAAATAATTATAAAGGGAAATAATATAGAAATGTTAGAGAATTATATGATGATAAAGGAGCTTAAGAAATGACTTTAAGAATACCTACTCTAAAATCATTACTTTATTATATAAAAGAAAATAAATTACATGGATTAATAACTATAGATACATTACATGATAATTTAGGTATAGAAGATAAAATAAAGGTATCTGAGGTATTTGGAGGTAATGAAAATATAAGTTATTGGATGTTGGACAGTCGTGTAGAAGCTGAATCTTTAGTTGATTCTATTGAGAGAGGCAGAACTAATTTTCACATTCCCGGAAAATCATATATAAATATATTAAATTGTGTTACCCGTAGAAATCAATCTTGTTATGATAAATTCTTAGTATACTCTAATTTTTATGTAGTAGTGAAATCTTGGGATAATTTAGAAATAATAAAAGATAGGATTGGGAGTAAAGATAATTATAAATTAAATAGAATAATACAATGCGAAGCCATGAAAATGGAATTATTAAAATAGTATCGTATCAAAATGAAACGATTATTTTTAAAATTTGTAACGATAAATTAATAAATACTTTAATTTTTAACAATTATTCGATATAATTATTATATAAGGTTAAATTAAAGGAGTTTATATGAAAGTAAATCAATTTAAAAAAGAAATGATTATAGATAAAGATAAATGTATGGGAGACATCTGGCATAATGAAGATGTTTGTAATTTAGTTGAAGATGTTAGAGATAATAAGTTAAATGGTCAGATATTAGAGTTAGTTTATTCTTATTCTCAGAGAAGAGATAATACCAATGATATAGATTGGATTCATCATGATTTTACGAAGGGAGAATTGAGAAAATTAAATGCTCTTATGAAATCAAAATCTAAAAAAACATTAGAAAAAAGAAAACTGGGGTATTTAAATTTCCTTACAAATAAAAGCGTATACTCTTTAATATTAAATAAAAATAAGATACAATATTTTTCAGAGTTATTTGGAGTTTAAATATGACATTAGTTGATTGTGATTGTGGTAATATTTATTTAGTAGAAGACCATATAAAATTAATTGATACTAAATGTAAGGAATGTGGTAATACTTCTGGAAGACTATATAAGATATTAAGTACGGGATTATTTTCTATGAGATATGGAGTTGTAAAACATAATGACTGATGATATATTAACTCTCAGTGAGGAAAAAAAGAGGGGTAAAATACTAACTAAGAGTGAAGAACATTGTGATGTTAGAGCTAGTTTTAGGTATAATAGAGAATTATCTAGACAGGATTTAAATAATATAATAAGTATGATACAAACTGGTAATAGTTTACCTGTATGTAAAGGTAATAAAGGTAAAACTACTGTTCATTATGTAATATATAAAAAAATACCTCATAAATTAGTTTATAATTTCAAGCATAAAGAAATAGTAACTTTTTTACCTTTAGATGTAGATGAATATAATAGGATAAAAGAGGAGGATAATAATAAGAGGATAGAATCAGCTATAAAATTTCTTAACAAAAACGGTTATGTGGTTGACAAAAAATAAAATTAAGTGTATTATGGAAGATAAATATAAGGAGAATTTTATGAGAAAAGAAGTTATTTATTATTTAACATTTATGGTATTTTTATCAATAGTTAGTTTAAGTATATTGTTTATAGTTCATAGTAAGCTAAATAAAACTATAGATAAAAAAGTAGGAGAAGTTATTGAAACAAAGAAAGAAATATCTAATACTGATAATATAATACCTTTATCTGAAATAGAAAAAAGATACCATAAACCAATTTTGGATACAAAAGAGAGGAAAGTATACATCTATCCTCATGAAACTAAGTTAATTAAACAAGATTATTTATCAGTATACACATCTTTCATAACTTCGGATTCTCAGATATTCTCTAATATAATTTATGATTGTATTAATAGAAAATTAATCATACTGGCAGCTAGAAAATATGATGCTGAGGGTAAGTATCAAGGTGATTTTGATGAAAGAGAACATCTTGATGACTATCTAAACGATGATGGGTGGGTTAAAACTCCTAGCGATAGTATTGCTAGTATAGTTGAAGACTATGTTTGTAAATAGGGGATTAATATGAATTTAGATACAAAGGATAAGATAATAATAGCACTTTATAAAACTTGTAGGAATCTAGGGGCTACTTCCGAGCTATTGTCTATATTGGGAAGTTACAAGGATACTCTGGAAGATGAAGAAATTCTAGAATATCTTACACATTATAATAATGAATCAGTTTAATAATATGAACAAGAAACGGATATTATTTCACTTGTTGTATATTTCTTGGATATGGATTATGGTTTATTTTATGTCTATGTCCTTATGTTGTTTTTTATTTAATTTTATAAATTGTGGCATAGTGCAATTAAGTTTATTTTGCTCTCAGATTGCCACAGTTATAAGTTTATTCAATTATATATCAGATAGGATAAGAGGTACTTTATAATGAGTTGGGAAAATTGGAAAGATAGTAATGTATTAGAATTCATTTACAATTCTAATATGATAGAAAATATAAATATAGATAAAGAAGAATACATGTTAGGTTCTCCTCACCCTGAAATAGGAGGACACTGGAGAGCTTTTCAATATTTAATGTTAAGAAAAAAATTAACCTCTCAGTGTTTATTGGATACTCATAAATTATTAATGGAGAAATTATTATATGGCAAAGCAGGTAAATATAGAAATGTTATAGTTACTGTAGGAGATAATGTTCCTCCCCAGCCTTATTTAGTTCCTCATTTAGTAAGTAACATGATTCTAGATATTGAAGAAGCTGGAAAATTAAGTGAAGATGATTGTTGGTTGTTTCATGACAGGTTTGAAATAATCCATCCATTTTTTGACGGAAATGGCAGAACTGGAAGATTATTATTAAATTACTTAAGATATAAAAATGGTTTTCCCTTGAAGGTAGTTAAATATGAAACAAAAGAAAAATACTACGAAAAAATAAATAATACTAGGATAAGATTAGGATTGTGATATATGATTGATATTTGTAATTTAAGACATAATAAACCCAAATACGAATATGACTTTAAAGTAGATAGAAGTAGTATCTTGGGAAATCCCTTCATATTAGGTAAGGATGGAGATAGAGATACTGTTTGTGAACTATATAAACAATATTTCAAAGAGAAAATATTATCTGAAGATAAAAAATTTGGAAATGAATTAGAGAAATTAATAGAGGCATACAATACACATAAAAAACTCAGATTATTTTGCTGGTGTAGTCCTAAAAGATGTCATGCTGAGACCATAAAAGAACTCATAGAAAAATATGTATTAATTACGGAGTTGAGAAAATGAATGAAGATAGTAACTTTAAACCTGAAATAGGTCAGATAATATTTGGAACTGGAAGTTTTCAAAATTTTGAAGAAGACCGTAATTTACTTAATGAGGTATTTGAGTCTTTTTGTGAAAATTTTGAAAATTATGTAGGGGGAGATATATTACACTGGTTTGATAAATATGAAAATGATATTTTTTTAATAAGACCTTACAGTTGGAATGATTGTTTATGCGAGGAAGAAAATGATGAGTGTGATGTTTGTGGAGCTAACTTTATATTCAAACCTAAACAATTTAAATTGAGTTGGTATAAATATCCATTCAGAAGTCCGTCAGTAAACATGGAATTATCCAAAGAAGATTATATTAAAATGTTAGAACAATGTATAGAATCTATGAAATAAATGAATATTATAAAGGCTGAAAATTTTAAATTAAAAATATTCAATAATAAATTATTCTATCTTTTTTACGGTAAGTATGAGGATAGAGAATTTATTTATAGGATAAATTGGGAATACTGTTATGGTGAAACAAGACGTAGATTTGTATTATGTAATACTAAAAATTTCAATTGGATATGCCACAAAGGTTATGGTATAAAAGATTTAATAAGGAATATGTATTATAACATAAATTCAATTGGAAAAAGATACCCTTATCAATACTATAAGAGTAAAACTTACCCTAGAGAGAATTTTAAAATATATGAATTTATAATGGAAGAAGAGTTTAAAGAAGAAATTGATAAAATAAGAATGGTAGAACAGCTTTCTAAATAATTTATATTTTAAATAGAGTTATTATCTTCGAGGTATAAAATGATTGAAAAAATAAAATTATACTTAAATAATATCTTATGCGAGGGATTAAATAAGTCGGATTATCTTAAAATACTCAAAGATATTAAAATAGGTATGGAAATAGAGGTAGTAAATGATGATGCCAGAAGCTCATATGACCCCAGTTTGGAGTGGGGTACTTGGAATTTTGAATCTGATGTAGAATTTTTTAACAGTGAAGTTGACCTTTTTAATGATACTTTAGAAAGACTACAAAATAGTTTACCTGAGAAAGTAGAAAAAGTATTAGGGGTTTGGGGATTTGCTACATTAGAACAATTAGTAGATGAATATAGAGGTAACTTAGGAGATTCTTACTCTTATTATGATGATGAAACCAGTAATATAATAAATGAAGCTGAAGAGATACTTACTTATATAGAAGGTTTTCAAGATACTTTAGAAAAACAAGAAGCCCAGTTTTGGTTAAGTTTAATATCTCCAGAAGAGTTAGAGGAAGAAGTAGAACAATTAAGTTTCTATAATGATAAAATAACTGAGTATAAACAAGAATTATACGAAACTATAAATGATTATAGATATGATATTCATAATTGTGTTACTGATTTAAGAAGAAAAGCTGCTGATACCCTCTACGATATACAATCTAGAGTAAATGATATAGCTACCGAACTAGAATCGGATGAAGAATCTAACTTTTATGAACTTAAAGAATTAGCAGAAATGAAAATTGAGGTTCTGTTGAGTGAAATGCGAGATACTGAAGGTTCTATAGGAGATTGGGATATTGTTCAAGACGATTCTCTGGGAAGTGATGGAATAGAAGTTATAACTCCGGCAGTATCCTATGAAAATTTCATACACTTTATCCCTAATATAGCAGATGAATTAAGCGATGCTGGATTTTATGGAGATGAGAGATGCGGTTATCATATAGGTTTATCTTCTGATAAAATAGATATTCATAAATTAATAAAAGCTGCTTATCTAAAATATCAAAAAATGGGATTTAATAAATTAACTTCTTTAATGATAGCTACTCAGCAGGGTTATAAATCAGTATATAGACATAATGATTCTTCTAGGGATGAATCAGAGTATTACTCAAAAGCTCTCATACAACATGTAGCTCCTAGAATTATAGGTACTTATGAAGGTTACTCTCTGGAAGATTTATTATATTCTAATAAATATGATTTAAAAGCTCAAGATTTCTTTGAGAATCCTCCTAAATTTTCAAATACTAATTTAGGTAAAAGTAATTATATTGAATTGAGAACTTTAGGAGGTAGTAATGGTTGGGATATAATTAAGGATGAGAATAAATTAAAAGTTTTTCTATATGATGCTATATCTCAAGTATTTGGAGCTATAAAACCTTTAGAGAAAAAAGATGTAGTTAAATTAATGAGACAACAAATTAGAAAATTGGAAGGAGATAAACCTACTCCTTCTATAGATTCTATGGAAATACAGTTTAAACTTATAGCTAAAAAAGTATTAGGATTTTTAGGGGATAGGATTAAAAAATCCAAAAAATATAGATACCCAGATTCTATTGCAGAAAGAATGGATATATCTGGTCAAGATTATAACTTTAGAATTGAAATATTTAAAGATACTTGTAAAGGTAGGATTGAGGAATTAGGTACTGATTTACATGTAGGTTTTGATATAAGTTTTGAATATAGAAATGATGAAAAATTAGATATAAATAAAATATCTTCGGAGATTATAGATATATTGAAAAAATCAAATCCAGAAAAATTTGGAGAATCAAATGCTTAATAGAATAAAAGAATATTTAACTACTATAAGTCCAGACAATGAAGGAACTCATTATCATTGGACTTTCATGGATATGGCATTTCCTACTGTGAATCTAGTAGGTAAATTATATAAAAATCCAAGTATTGATGATTTAAAAGAATTAATGATAAAACAAAGAAAAGAAGATTCAGCTAGTGCAATAAGATTTTTATTAAATATAAAAACTGACGACATTATAATATGGGATGCCTTCGATATAAATTTAACTTTTGATAAAGTATTATCTAATTTAAGAGATGAAGATAAATTTAATATAATATCCGGTATAATAAATATGGAAAATAGAACTTTCAAAATAGATAATATGTTCTTTATAACTAAAAATAGTAAAGAAGATATGTTTGATAAATTATATAACAATAAATTCATATCTAAATTAAAATTAAGAGGCATGAATAAATGATAAAAAGAATAAAAATATTATTAGAATCTATATATTCTGATAATAAATATTGGAAAGGTAAAGCTTATCGTTCAGATTCTGGATATAGTCATGGAAGTTCAGATACTGCTGGAGATATTATAAGATATGAACGAGATGAGCTTGGAAATGATTATGGAATATCCGAAGAAGAATTAAAAGAACTTGATAAATATCCAGCCAGAGACACATTGTGGGTTACTAGAACAAAAGCAGGGGCTGAAAGATACGGAGACCCCGAACCTGTTTATGTTGAAGGTTGGAGGATAGTATGTTATGATGATGAAGATGGTTATTTAGTCTTAAGGGAAAGATAAATATGTTAGAAAATATTAAAAAATATTTAAAAATAATATGTGAAGATTGGCTTACTTTAGATGATAAGTTAGTTGAAATAGGATATTTAACTTTTCTTGCTCAAGAAGGTAAGTTAAACCAAAATAGGGAAGATAAACTTAGAGACTATATTAAAGATGCCACTGGAGAAATATCTTATGGAATATCTAGATGGTTATTCAATCATGGGCTAGTAGAAAAAGCAGAAAGTATTGGGGGAGATTATAGTGATTGGAAATTTTCTGCTGAAGGTATTTTTCCAGAAAGTAAATTATTAGAAATAATTCGGGATGCAGTAAGAGAAGATAGGTATACCCGTTTAACTAAAGAAATAAATAATCACTTAGCAAATCCTACTTATTTTGGCAAGTTAACTGAAGATGAAATTAAAGAAGTTCTTGAGCCTTATATTCAAGAAGAGGAAGATTTGCTAAGTGATTATGGGGAGGGAGAAGATTCTTATAAATATTTTAACGGTGATGAAGATGATGTTTTCGATATTATGGTAGAGCTGACTGGAAAGCAAGTACATAATGATGCTCAATTCATAGATATGGCAGATGATTTTGTAGATGCTATAGAAAATGTTGAAAAAGGTATTGATATTTATGATATAAATAAATTAGTAGTAGCTTTTGATTATCTAAAAGATTTAAATCATTATAATGGAAATATGTTAGCTGATTATAGTGATGTTGATTGGGATAGCATTAATAAGAGGATAGAGAGTAAAGTTAAAGAGAGAGGATTGGTGAAGGTATAAATGGATAAATTTTATTTAGAGTGCGAATGTCATGCGTTTGACCATATTGTAAGATTTATGTCAGATGATGACGAACCTGAAATAATGTACGTAGACTATCTTTTATGGGAAAAAAGAAATATATTTCAAAGAATATGTAATGCTATAAGATATATATTCAATGGCGGAGAGCCTGTTTGGAATGAAACATTAGTAAATAAAAAAGAGTTGGAGAGATTAATAGATTATTTAGAAGAAACTCATAATAAAATGAAAGATTATGATTAAAAACATTAAAAAATTATTAAATGAAATAGTTGGATTAAATAGCGAAATACTTTTTAATCCCACTGTTGATGAGATAATCAAACAATTTAGAGGTATAGATGAGTTAAGATTTATAATAGATAAGAATGATAATTATTGGATAGGAGATGGTAGAGAATATATACACTATGAGATAATAAGAAAAGTTAATTTATCTCAATCAGATATTGATATTTATGGATTTTTATATCCAGAAGAACATAAAGTTAAATATTTATATTTAAAAGGTTGGGATAGTAGGGAAATACCAAAATTCAAAAATACTGATTTTTATAAAAATTTAAAACCGATTTTAGATACCGTATTAATAGGGAAAGCAAAATGATAAGAAACATTAGAAAATTAATTAGAAAAATAGATGAAAAATATTTAGACACCATTTCAAGTAATTGGAGAGGTGGGGAAGCTTACCCTGTAGAAATATTTATAAATCCATCTAAAAATGAATTACTGAAGATGACTCAGGGAGGTAAACATCCTTTGAGATTTATCTCAACTATAAACGGAGACTTATTGGTTTGGGATTTTGAAAAAGCGGAACATGAAGAAGTGGGAAGGAAGACAGGTAATTCTCTT
>Ga0265293_10013548_pt1 | contig 10560 bp, 3 predicted proteins | sample Munlanlewell138R_FD_192505 | JGI IMG/M metagenome (GOLD analysis project Ga0265293, IMG submission 192505) | Leachate microbial communities from a municipal landfill in Southern Ontario, Canada - Leachate well 138R | ecosystem: Engineered > Solid waste > Landfill > Unclassified | place: Canada... | reverse complement strand
ACAACAAAAAACATGATTGTGATAAAAAATAGCTTTTTCATATTTGATATTTTTTAAAAGTTAAACACCCATTTTTATTCTCCAAAATTTGTCTTAATTCTCTCCAGAAGATTATTCACCTCTTTTTCGAACATCAGCCGGATTGCGATTTCGTTTTCATACTTTATTTTCAAATCACTTTGCGCTTTTTGCAGTTGGGTGATTTCTTTGCGCAAAGCATCGATGTTTTCGTCAGCAGCGGGTGTGAGGTATTCAATTTCGAGCATCATCTCCTGTCGCTTTACCACCTCAGCATCATAGGCAGTTTTAATGGCTGCAATTTGGTTTTGTAGCATCAACACCTCTTCGGCAGCTTGCTCTTTTTCGCGCTCCAGCGCCTTGAGTTCGCCGGCATGTTGGTTTTTGCTTTTGTTGATGGCTGTGGCCAATTGCTTTTGCGTCTCCTGGTGCTTTTCAATCTCTGATCGTAATGCATGCAAATCAGTATAAAACTTGCCGTTGGATTCCTCCAGTTGCCTGACTTTTCTCCGTCGACGCATCCAAAGCATTAAACCCAAAACGGCGGTAATCAACAGCATAAACGAAACAATCAGGAGCATGTTCAAATAACTGCGGGTCAGGAGCTGCTGCTCTTCACTGCTGCCAAGTAATTTTTGCAAATCCTTATTTTGATTTAGAAGTGAGCTGATTTGCGTGCGAAGATCAGGAATCAGTGTGTCGGGCGGGATCATTTTTATGATCTCCTGCAAAAGCAGTGTGTCAAAAAATACAATTTCACGGAGTTGCAGGTTTTCGCGTCGCAGTACGGCGGGCTTTTTCACAACGACAACCCCGGAGGCCGTATCCATTTGGCCCATCAGGCTGTCGCGATGCCGCATCATCTGCTGCCACGCCGGCTGGGCGTGCAGTTGCGGAAGCAGCATAATCAATAGGATGGTGATAAAATATTTAGGCATCTCTGCAAGACTTCTGATTGTAATGGGCAAAAGTAGGATTATTATGATAAAAGAAACGGGAAAGAATAGGCATAAAAAAAGGGGCTTCCCACATCGAGAAGCCCCTTCAAATTAAAAACAATTCACTACTTCTTACTTAATGGTAAGTCGTTTTGTAATTACATAACCTTCGTTGCTTTCGATCTGTACGAAGTACATTCCCGAAACGAGGTTTGAAGTATTGATCTGGAAATCTTCCTGTTCAGGATTATTTTCGAAGATCACCTGTCCTACATAGTTGATCACTTTAATGTTGCTGATCACAAAGTTGGTGTTGATATTCACCACGTCGGTAGCAGGATTAGGATAGAGGTTAGCGGTAAACCCGGTGCTCAGGTCGTCGATAGCGGTAACACCGGCTTTCAGGCCTTCGACAGCAGAGATACCATCTTTTGCAAACACGTTCTGGTTGGGCATGTCAGAGGTGAAAGTTGCTTCGGCAGCAATTTCCACACCGTTGCGCCATACTTTGAAAGTAATCAGGTCGCCTTCTACAAAGCCTTCTACAGCTTCGGTAGCAGGGTTGTCGCCAAATGCTCTCAATACCAGGTCATCTCTCAGGTTGGTAACTTCGATCATACCGGCTATCTGACCATACTCGTTGAAAGCACCAATTACGTCACCAATTTGCAGACCTTGCAGTGCATCAGCAGTAATGGCAATGTTGTGCTGAGTAGCTGTGAGAACCATGTCGTTCCAACTGGTCATGTTAGCAGGAACGTTAACATATTTTGCAACAGCAGCTTTAGCAGGAAGAACATCAAAATCAGCAATAGCCGGCTCGTTCATTACGATCAAATAAGCGCTTCCCGGAATCAGGTTCTGCAGTGTGAAGACATTGTAAGATGGCCAGTAAATACCTGAATAATCCAAACTGAAAACGGCAAAGAGTGAAGCGCCCAGTGGTTCGAATACATCAGCAGCACTTACAACATCGCGTGAGCGAACAGGCAGATAGGAGCTACCGGCGGGCAGATTAACACTTGCACCCAGTGTGGGGAAGCCTTCTACTTCGACAGAAGTGGGCCATCCGCTGTTGAGGATTACTTTTGCACCTTTGTTTTCATTGAAGTCGAATGATGTATTGGAAGGTGTCCAGACCATTGCCGGATTCTTCATCTCAACATAATACAGATCACTCAATACAGGAGCAAGTATGGTTGCCATATCGTCCTCGATCAGTTCGAGGTAAGTGGACATACCGTTTACAGAACCCAGGAAGTCAATAGTCTGGGTTTCCGGAGTAATGGTAACAGTAACTTCTGCCGACATAACATCGCCGCATTCGCCAAATACCATCACATAATAGGTTCCGCCATCTGCGAGCATAGCTGCTTCAACGGTATAGGTGTCGGTGTTGGCACCGGCAATCATCGCACCCTCAAAGTACCACTGATAACCGGTAGCATTTTCGGCTACAACGGTCAGTTCGAAAGGCTGTCCGTAAACAACTAGAACATCCACAGGCTGTGTGGTAATAGCTGTGAGCGGAAGAACTTCAACTTCGAAGGCTGAATTTTCGGCAGCAACACAACCGTTGGCATCGGTAACTGAAATCACTTCAAGGCTCCAGGTGCCAGCCATTTCTGGCTCAAGCTGGTACACATTAATGCTTCCGTCGATTACATCAGTCATTAACTCACCATTGATCATAAATTCGACAGCGTATGGATAAGCGCCATCTGCGGGACCAGTAATGGTAACATCGATTTCCTCACCAAGACACATGGTAAAGACGGCAGGTTCGTAAATTAGGTATGGCAATGGGTTAACCACAATTGTAAAAGTGCAGTTATCCGAGCAACCAAAATCGTTGGTAACTTCGAGCATAAATTCATAAGTTCCGGCTACTGCAGGGTCGAAACCAGTAACTACACCGTTAGCGTCGGTATACACGCCACCTTCCACTTCGTCAAATTCGATCATTTCGCTGCCTTCGCAAACGGGAGCAAAAACGGGGCATTCAACAACAGGCAATGGATTAACTAAAATAATGCCCGTTGCAAAATTGGTACAGCCGTTTTCATCGGTGTACATGTACATCAGATCATATTGGCCGGCCATTTCCGGGTTGAATGTAACTGCTGGAACATAATCTACGAAGTATGTACCACCTTCTGGCAGACCACCATAAAGATCAAAGGCTTCGCTGCCTTCGCAAACGGGTGCGTAAGCCATCAGTGTAACTTCTGGCAGTTCGAGAACCACGATGGTGCCCATAGCTGAGTTGCTACATCCGTTTTCGTCGGTGTATGTGTACATCAGATCGTATTCGCCGGCCATTTCCGGGTTGAATGAAGCTGCTTCTAAACCATCTACGAAGTAAGTACCACCTGCTGGCATTCCGCCATAAAGATCAAAGGCTTCGCTGCCTTGGCATACGGGTTCGTAAGCCATCAGCGTAACTTCGGGCAGGGCATTGAAGGTAATGGTCATGCAATCAATAGCGTCATCGCAATTTTCCAAACCAATGGCAGTGAGGCAAAGCTCAACAGAGCCCATCATATAATCACCTTCGCCAGGAGTATAGGTAGGATTCAGGATGTTTTCGTCGCTAAATTCACCCGAACCGGTTAAAGTTGACCAGAAGAACATAGCAGCATTTTCGACATAGCCATCCAGTTGAACAGCTTCGCCATCGGCACAAACAGTAACATCTTCGCCTGCATCAGCAAAAGCCGGATTAGGACAAGGAGGCTCGCCAATATAAAGCACCATCTGATCTACAGCCGGGCAATCGCCACCGCCATAGAGCGATAGGGTAACCTGTCCGGCAACAACATCCTCTACACCGGGGAAATAGGTAGGATTGATCATTGTGTTGTCATCGAAAGTACCGTCACCATAGGTGCTCCAAACCACTATTTCGGTGTTGAAAACGGTAGCATCTTCGATGGTATAGCTTTCGCCTTCAGCGATGGTAGCATCAGCACCGGCATAAACTACAGCAGATTCCAGAACTGTGATGCTAAATTCGCAGAATGCCGAGCAACCATTTTCGTCGGTAACTGTGAGTGTGAAGCTATAAAGACCGGCTTCTACAGGATCAAATTCGGTAACTTCCATGCCATCTACAGAATAAACGCCACCTTCGACAGCTTCAAAATAAATTACTTCACTTCCGGCACATACCGGATCGTATTCAGGACAAGTAACTTCGGGTAGTGCATTAACCACGATTTCGAAGATGCAATAGTCTTCGCAGCCAAATTCGTTGGTTACATTCAGAGCAAAGAGGAAATTCCCTGCCTCTGTTGGGTCGAAAAATGTAACTTCATCACCATCTTCGTTTTGATACCAGCCTCCGGCAACTTCCGGGAACACGATTTCTCCACTATTAACACATACTGGTGCATATTCCGGGCAATCAATCTCCGGCAGCGGATTAACAACGACGTTAAATTCGCATGAGGCTGAGCAACCATTGTCGTCGGTAACAGTGAGTGTAAATACGAAAGTTCCGGCTTCTACAGGATTGAATCCTAAAACAACATTAGCTTCAGCATCGGTGTAAACGCCACCTACTACTGCGGGGAATGTGAAAAAGCCGCTTTCGGCACAAACTGGGTCGATAACCGGGCAGGTTACTTCTGGTAGTGGGAAAACTTCAAATGCAAGGGTCATGGTAGCATCCTCGCATGGAGGAGCAGCTTCACCAAATACAGTAATGGTAACCATCCCTGCATATTCCGTATCAAGGTTGAAAACAAGACCGTCGAAAACACCCGCTTCCACAGGATCAACTGTCCATTCCACAGCAACAGCGTTGAGAACTTCAACACCATTAAAGTCGATAGATAATTCTTCGCCAGCGCAAAGATCAGCCGGTGCCTCGGGGAAGTTGTTGATGACGACGTCCTGGCAGGCAGGAGGAAGTGTAGTAGCACAGAGCACATTCGACTGGCATGATTCGACACCGCCTTCGAGGTTTTCGGTTACGTAGAAGCAATATTCGGTATCATCTTCCAAGCCTGTAACCTGATAGGTAGTTCCTTCAACGTTTGCTTCGATGAGTGTTCCGTCTTCAAAATAGACATTGAAGGTGGGTTCTCCTCCGCCGAAATCGAATGTCATAGCGGCAATTGAATACAAATTATTTACAGAAGGGAACACACCTTCAGTCCATGCATCACCGTATGGATTAGAATATGAAATAGTGAAAATATCACTTTCAACATCTTCGCTCTGATCCCAGGCAATAAAGCTTGGTATATTACCAAAAGTATATCCTGGTGTTAAATCGCCGAGGACATTAAAGGCTGCCATTTCCTGATTGAAGGCACCTGGTATTGGCACTTCTGTGATTGTCCGTACACCAACAATTTTAGCACCATCCAATATAGCAATTTCATCACCCACTTCTACTGGAGCGCCATCAAACAAAACCTCATCAAGATAAATTGACCATGTGTTTTCTGCAGCATTACCACCTGGCCATACAAAATGTCCTCTTGTCTCAAGAGCTTTTGTAGGTGCCGAGCCGATTGCATTCCAGGTCAGATCAACGACGTTTTGTCCAGGAACAGCAGAAACCAATTCCGGACATTCCTGAGGAGGAACACCGGTAAAAGTCATTTCTGCAATTGAATATAAATTATTTACAGATGGAAAAACACCTTCAGTCCAAGCATCTCCATAGGGATTAGAGTATGAAATTTCGAAATCAGCATATTCCATGTCTTCACTCTGATCCCACAAAATGAAACTTGGAACATTCCCAAAGGTGTAACCTGGAGTTAAATTACCAAGAACGTTAAATGCGGCCATTTCTTGGTTGAACGCACCAGGAATCGGAACTTCAGTTATTGTCCGAACTCCAACAATTTTATTACCATCTAATATTGCAATCTCATCACCAACTTCAACATTAACACCATCAAGCGTTGCAACATCAATATAAATAGACCATGTATTTTCTGCAGCATTGCCACCAGGCCATACAAAGTGTCCGCGGGTATTAACAGGTTTTGTTGCTACATTTGCCTGATTAGCATCAATAGCTGGATAAACAAGATTATCTGCTGCATTCATTGAAACTAGATAACCTTCTCCAGGATTTAAGTTACCAATACTATTGACCCAGTTAGGTCCAATTTTTCTCAAAGTTGCACCAGTACCGTTCTTGGCAATTTGCAAATTATCGAGAATAGTTCCAAATCCTGTAACAGCATTCAATGAGACATCATGTAAATAACTGACCAATTTGGTTGCTTCAACAGGGATGGGTGTGTCAAAAGGAACCTTTGCACCACAGATAGTTAATAAATCAGGGGCATTCATGGTCATTATGTACCCTTCGGTTATCACAATATTTCCAATGCTATTAACCCAATTAGGTCCAATTTTTCTTAAAGTAGCACCCGTCGAATTTTTGGCAATTTGCAGATTAGCCAAAATATCCGTCATTATGTTTTTAAAATTAAGATCGTCCGGTAGAATGTAGGTAGAAATAAATCTTGTTCCAGTAACCAGGTTAATATCCTGGCACACCTCGGGCGGCACTGCGGGGCTAAATTTAGTAACCTCACCCATAGCACCATTTGTCCAGAAAAATTCCGGGGTTGAGAGCACTTCTGTTTCTGTGCCGGTAGCACTGTAATAGAGTTTCCAGTGCACCATTTCACCCTCCGAAAAACCAACTTTGTTGGGCGCTTCGAGGGTATCATTTCCAAAAGCAACCACGGCGGTATTAGCGGTTCCGATCCATTCGGCGGCACCAGCACACTCCAACACACCGTCGTTCATGTAGAAAGCACCCACCCAGTCGCCCGGGGCGAGCGCATCCACACCATCAAAAACTACCGAGGTAGTAATAGCGTAAACCGCCGAAGTGGGGTTTTCTGTAAAGTCCCAGGGCGAAACCTGAGCCTGCGCACTGCCTACGAATGGCAATAGCATTAAGAGCATGAGCCATACTCTTGATTTGTAAACTTTTAATAACATGTAATCCTCCTTTTTTAAAGATTTGTATTAGTTTAGGTTAATAAAATTTCCTGAATCGGGTTAACAAATATATGACTATTATTCAAAATCAAACACTGTTTTTTAACGTTTTTTAATTAACGCCACGCCACTGTTGGCTTTCAAGCGACAATAATAACTCTTTTTTCTGAAGAAAAAGGTTTCATTCATTTTTTCTTATCAAAATCTTTCTGCTAAAGTGAACATCGCGCAGGTTCACCTTAAGAAAATAAACGCCGGTTTTCTGCTTTCGCAAGTCGATTAACAGCGTGTTATTGCTGTAAGATTGTAGCGACAGCCCGTCTGCACGCAGGACAAGTTGCCCCAACGCATCAAAAACTTCTAAAGCAAAAGATGATTTCGATGTCGCATCATCGGGCAGAGAAAGATAAAACAGACCATCCGAGGGGTTTGGAAATATTTTAAAACCTGATGGATCGAACCAATCTCTGATTCCGACAGTGGTGTCGATGGTAAGGATCATTTCATCCACGTCATTAACAGCGCAAGGCGTAAGCGGAAAAGCAGTAAGGCTCAGCACTACTCCGGCGTTGGCGATATCTGCTATGCCGGGCGTGTAGACGGCATCAAGATTTTCAAAGTTGTCGAAAAAGCCATCGCCGGAGCTACTCCAGATGGAAAGCGAATAATTCTGGGCAGCGCCATCGAGCTGGTGGGTCTCCGTTTTCTCTATGGTAGCATCCACGCCGGCATCGGCCGTTGGTAAGTAAACGAGGCTAAGCAGCAAATCATCAGATACTGCTAAGGTGCAAGGATATTCAGGTTGGGCGGTAAGCGTAATGGTTGCCTGGCCGGCAGCAATATCGTCGTAGCCGGGATAATAAAGTGTGTTTAAACTTCCAGGCTCATCAAAGGTGCCGTCGCCGGTAGTGCTCCAAAACAGTTCGTCAAAATTGCTCACGCTGCCCGAAAGCTGCAGGTTGGTATTTTCACAAATAACGACATCGTCGCCAGCAGCAACCGCCGGAACTTTTTGAATATTGAGCTGGAGGTCGTCCTGGAGAGCAGTGGTACAAGGCGCCACCGGCTGACAAACCAGCGATAACGCCACGGAGCCATTGCTGATGTCCTGCACACCAGGGAAATATTGTGTTTGTAACGCTGTGGCATCCTCAAAGGAACCATCACCGGCAGTAACCCATTGGCTGGAGGAGTGGTTTTGAGCGCTTCCGCTAAGGAGTGCCGTTTCCGTTTCGCAGATGAGCAGGTTATCGCCGGCCTCAACGACGGGCAATGGTATCAGTGTTAATTCCAGTGCATCCTCCGTGGTGCCGGTGCAGGGAGCAATGGCGTTTACAGTAATTGTTAATGTAGCTCCTCCTGTGCTGATATCGGCAGGCCCGGGATTGTAGATAGTTTGCGGCTGCGATGGTGCCTGGAAAGTTCCGTCGCCGGAGGTGCTCCACAAAGAGGTAACGCCATTGAGGATGGTAGCAGAAATGTTCGCGTTTTGATCTTCGCACCTGGAAACATCTGCGCCAGCATCCACTACGGGCATGCTAACTACCGTGAGCATCAGCGAAGAGCTAGCCGCCACAGTGCATGGCGCAGTTGCCTGCACAGTAAGCATGAGCTGTGCACTGCCACCGGCAACATCCTGAACACCCGGAAAGTAGATTGCATCGAGCGAGTCTGCATAGTTAAAGGTTCCATCGCCGGAGGTCGTCCACAAATGCGACGAGCCAAAGGATTGCTGGCCATTGAGTTGTGCCGAAGCATTTTCGCAAATGGTGATGTTGCTGCCTGCATCAGCCAAAGGCGCCGGCGTTGTTTCTACATTTATCGAAGTTGTAAGATTATCTGATCCATCGGTAACGATAACAAAATATTCTGTATCCACATCAGGAAATGCCACCGGGTTGGGCAACGTGGAGGTAAACCCCGGTGGTTCAGAAGTCCACAGATAGGTATGATTCCCGGATCCTCCGCTTGGCTCCACCAGGAGCTGCACCTGATTGCCGGCACAAACCTGTGCAGGATCGGCCTGGGCGTTAATAAAAAAACCATTGGCATACAACGAATCTACTCCCGAAAGGCCATTGGGCACAAAGTGATCGCATGGCGACAGCATGTTGGGATTGCAAATAGCAACAGCATCATATTCCCGCTGCACCGACCAGGAGTAAATTTTATAATTAACAAATTCGTTGTTGGCAAAACCATCTTTCTGTGGTGAATAGGGATCGTTACCATAGGCAATAATTCCGATGTTTTGATTAGCCAGCCATACGTAGGCTCCTCCACAAGTCATATCCCCCTGGTCATCCAGATAAAAAACACCGATGTAATCGCCGGGAGCCAGCAGCACGCCATTGATATTAGGTTGGGCAGAAACGGGGACAGCAATGATAAAGGTAGAGAGTGACGAATTGAACTCCCATCCGGGTGGCAGCCCTTGCGCAAAGGCGAGTTGGCTTGCGGTGAGGAGGATAAGAAGAAGAAACTTAAAAAAGTGTATTTTTTTCATTGCAATCAGCATTTTAATTTTTGAAAGTGTAAAAGTACAATTTCCGGATATGCTTTTGGCGAATGTAACAAAATTTTAATAAAAAAAAGGCCAACCGTGTGGCTGGCCTTTTTTATTAATGATTCAATTTAATGATTATTGGATCGAAATGGGTTTTGTAATAACATTACCCTGTGTAGTTTCGATGCGTACGAAGTACATTCCACTGACGAAGCCTGAAACGTTGATCTGGAAATCGTTGCCATCAACAACTTGTGAGAATACAGTCTGACCAACATAGTTGACCAGTGTAACTTTTCTCAGATCGAAATCAGAAGCAATGTTGATTACTTCATTGGCAGGATTCGGATAAACGTTGATGCTGCGGTCAACAACCAGTTCGTTGAGTGTGGTGAGTGTCAAAGTCATATCTACAACTTTGGAAACACCATACACCTCGAAGTTATTGTCGTAGCTTGGATAGTTAGCGTCGTAAACGAATGCTACTTCAAAGGTTTCGCCTGTTGAAGGACGATAGAGTTTGAAGGTCATGTTTTCACCATCTTCGTATCCGTCGATAGCATCTGTTGAGGGGTCATCACCCATAGCGAGGAGCTTGGTAATATTCTCTCTGATGTCGATTTGGGTAGCACCCACGCATTCGTCGTACTGGTTGAAAGCGCCTAATACGTCGTCGGCCTGCATTTTGCCCATAACTTCGTCAGCAAACAGGATAAAGTGTGGCTGTGAAGTGTTCAGAGCAGTATTCCAGGGAGCACCATTGTCGGTAGGAGCCGGAGGAACAACAGCATTGGCAACGATAGAAGCATTGAGATCGATCGGCGGGAATGTTACGCTGTAGTCAGCGCCAGGCATATTTACCAGCAGGTAAGCCGATCCCGGACGGATGAATTGCAGTGGACTTGCAAATGGTTCTGCAGGAATCCAAAGCGCAGCTTCATCCCAGCTCCAGATCAACAGGATGTCGTCGAAGTGACCTGCAAACAGATCGGTAATTTTTACCGGATAGTTGGTGTAGCATGGGATATAGCTAAATGCTCCGTTGACGTCAAAGTCGCGATCTACCAGGGTGTCGTAAGCAACATCACCATAAATTGGCAAGCAACCTGCGTTATC
>Ga0265293_10013546_pt1 | contig 10561 bp, 11 predicted proteins | sample Munlanlewell138R_FD_192505 | JGI IMG/M metagenome (GOLD analysis project Ga0265293, IMG submission 192505) | Leachate microbial communities from a municipal landfill in Southern Ontario, Canada - Leachate well 138R | ecosystem: Engineered > Solid waste > Landfill > Unclassified | place: Canada... | reverse complement strand
CAAAACTTCTGATAAACGCAATTTCATCTTCTTGAATAATAAGAGCATTGAAAGAAATAATCAAAACAATTAGCACCATAGCAAATAAAACAACAATCTTTTTTATTAACATAAGCAATTTTATATCCTTTTTCTTAATATTTAAGATGTTAAATTCATTCATCAGTTTTCTCCTTTTATGTCCTTGATAGGGAGATAGTTTAGAGTCCCTTCTTTTGTATCCATTATATATATGTTTGCACCTGGAAGTATTTCTTCTAATGTTTCTATAAGCATGCGAGACCTTGTTACTTCTTTGCTCATTTTATATTCCTTATATAAAGAATTAAAGGTAGCAACTTCAGCTTTAGCTTTGTTCATTCTTTCTTCATGATAAGCTTCGGCCTCTTTTATTATCTTATCAGCTTCTCCTTCAGCAGCAGGAAGCTTTTGATTTCTATATTCTTCAGCTTTATTAATTAAAGTATTTTTTTGTTCTGATGCATCAGCAACGGCTTCAAAAGCAGATTTTATCTCCTCAGGAGGCTTTGCATCCAAAATAGTGACACTTAGTATTTCTATACCCAAATTGTAGCTTGTTATACTTTTTTCAATTTCTAATTTTATATTATTTTGAATGGCTATCTTGCCATCAGTCATAATAGAGTCTATAGTAAATTTTCCAGCTATAGATTTCAAAGAAGAAAGGATAGAATTTTTTAATATGGCATCAGGATCCTTAGCTTTAAAAAGATATGCATAAGGATCATTGATCTTCCATTCCACAATCATATCTACCCAAATAATTCCATCATCACTAGTGATAGCTTGGGATTCAATGTTTTGGGAATTAAGTTTTGGGTTTTTTGTATTATTAAATCCTATCTCTATGGAATTTGATCTGCTTGTATTAATTACATCAATTTCTTGGACAGGATAGGGAAATTTAAGGTGAAAACCTGGTTTTGTCACATCGGTAACTTTACCAAAAGTCCTTAATATACCTAACTCTCCTTCTTTTACTGTATATATAGATGAAAAAACAAAAAATGTTATCATTATTATCAGTAAAATTGCTAATAATTTTGTATAACTAAAGGTTTTGAATATTTCAGGGAATTTCCTCATAACGCCACTCCTCGTTTCAACTACTTAATTTATTATGGCAGAAAATTTGTGTTTTTTCAAACAGCTAAGTATGATTATAAGAATATTATATATTAATGTTGGTCAAATTACGGAGCTTTTATACTATTAGACTACTTTGAAACTGTTAAGAAAATAGATAGTCTTTCGCTTGACAAATCAACCTATATTAAATAGTATTTGGATTATCGGAGTATTAATGAGTACCTACAGCAAATTATAAAGGTGGAGATAATGCATGAGTAGCAATGGTGTAAGAAAAGCGATACTAAACAGATTGGATTCTATAAAAGGAGAGACTATTGATAATAGTTCTATTATTTCAAAAGATATATTAAATATTATATGTGAAATAACGGGGGAAACCAGTAGAGAAGTGGCTATATATATAAATAGAAAGGGAGAAATCGTAGATGCTGTAATTGGAGATTATGACTCTGCGGCTTTGGGTGAATACACCGAGAGAAGATCAAATGAAAGTTTAAGCGGAATAAGGTGCATACATACACACCCAAACGGTTCTAGTGTATTGTCTGAAATGGACACTTCAGCCCTAAAAGCAATCAAATTAGATTTAATTGCTGGTGTTGGAGTTTCAAACGGCGTCCCACAAGAAGCATCAATTGCATATTTAAAAAGATCGGATTCAAAAACTCAAGTGTCAAAAATGGAACATTATTCGATAGATGAATTTATGATAATTAATGCTATGGATTTGATAGCAAGTATTGAATCGGATTATAAGGGAGAAAAGGAAATAACTGTTAGAGTTACTGAGGATGAGGAAAAGGCTGTTCTAGTAGGAATAAATGGGATTGAGGACTTAGATGAGTTAGAAGAACTTCTTAACACCGCTGGAGGAATCCAGATAAGCAGACTTGCACAAAATAGAACAAATGCTGACAGCACATTTTTAATTGGACGTGGTAAATTGAAAGAAGTAGTAGCAGAGGTTCAAAAAAAAGAAGCTAACTTAGTAGTCTTTGATGAAGAACTATCCGGAGCCCAAATAAGAAATCTAGAGAGAGAAATTGGAGTGCGAGTTATAGATAGAACACAATTGATACTTGATATATTTGCAAAGAGAGCTAGATCAAAAGAAGGCAAGCTTCAAGTTGAGCTTGCTCAGCTCAAATATCTGATGCCAAGGCTGATAGGTTTTGGTATTCAAATGTCTCGAACAGGAGGAGGCATTGGTACTAGAGGACCTGGTGAAAAAAAGCTAGAGATTGATAGGAGAAAAATTAGAGACAGAGTTCGTGAACTTGAGAATGAGGTAAAAGACATTAAAAAGAATAGAGATTTAAGAAGAGTAAATAGGCTTGGAAGTGTATTTCATGTATGCTTAGTAGGATATACAAATGCTGGTAAATCTACACTATTGAATTCGCTGTCTGATTCAGAAATATACGTGGAAGATCAATTGTTTGCAACCTTAGATCCTACTGTTAAGAGAGTATGTCTTAACAGCGGGCAAGAAATTGTTGTGACTGATACAGTAGGGTTTATTAAAAAACTACCACATGATCTAGTAGTTGCATTCAAATCAACTTTAGAAGAAGTTACTTACGCAGACTTGCTTGTGCATGTAGTTGATGTAAGCAATGAAAATTTTGAAATGCAAATTGATGTTGTAAACGGAGTTATGAAGGATTTAAGAGCAGATGATAAGCCCGTCTTATTAGCCATGAACAAAGTGGATAAGATTGATTATGACGTCCAGGATTTGAGCTATGGTGCTGATACCATATTTATCTCTGCAAAAAATAAAATTAACTTAGATTTACTTTTAAATAGAATCGAACATTATGTTAATAGAAATTTTCAAACTATTGAGTTGAATGTACCATATAGTGATGGATCAATAATTGCTTATCTTCACAATAGTGGTAAAATACTGGAGAAGGATTACAAAGATAATGGAATACATATTAAAGGGGAATTCGATTCTATTGCCATAGCTAAAGTCAAAAATTATATAGTTTAAATAAAAAAACGTGGAAGAAATATTAACGTGTCATGATAAAATCAGCAAAGCTACTTTGAGAATATCTCATATACTCCCATAATGAATAGAAAGCCTGCAAATAACTTCTTTAATATAGAGGGGTCTAACCTTACGGCAATGGCTGAACCTAATATAGCACCAATTACACCTGATACTATTAGAGGAGATAGAATTTTTTTTTCAATATTTTTATTTCTGTTATGTATAAATACTGCTAAAGAAGCAGCTGGAATAAAGGAGAGGAGATTGATACTTTGAGCAATTTGCTGCTCTGTATGTAGGAAAAACATCAACCCAGGAATTAAAATCGTGCCTCCTCCTATCCCCATGCCACCAATTATGCCTGCAACTATGCCGATAATAAGAGTAATCATTATAACACCATCCTTATAGCTGCTATAATCATGAATATTCCAAATAGCTTTCTTAAGACGTTTATTGATAGCTTATTTAACAGCTTTGATCCTATGTAGGCTCCAATGATGGTACCTACCATAATCCTAAAAGTAATTTGAATATTTAATATGCCAGATTTTACGTATATAAAAGAGCTAATAATTGTTAAAGGCAAAATAACGGCAATTGCAGTAGCATGAGCATTATGATCCTTTACCTTAGTCAGAAAAACTAATGAGGGAACTAATATAGTTCCACCGCCGGATCCACAAAGTCCATTGACTATGCCAGCAATAAATCCTGCTATAATTAGGATAGATTTTGATCTTAATTTCATTAATGAGCCTCCTGACTTACTGTGTTTAATATATGTTTTCTATTAAGGGTTACAATATACATGGGAATCAATTTACAATCAATATATTAAAATGATATTATAAGGGTGGTATTAATCTTACCTTGGAGGGAGTTAATGTGAAAAATTTACAGAAACAATGTGAAGATGTATCTTCATGGATTCGTGATAATGTATATGCTGCAAATGCAAAGGGTGTAGTTTTAGGCCTATCGGGAGGTATCGACTCAGCGGTGGCTGCAGCCTTGTGCAAGATAGCTTTTCCTGAAGATACACTATGCTTAATGCTTCCATGTCATAGCAATCCAAAGGATGAAGAGGATGCTAGGCTGGTAGCATCAAAATTAAAACTAAAAATTCAAAAGATTGCTTTAGATCAAACATTTGATATACTAAGACAATCCATTGGATCCCAAGATTCTGACTCAAAGCTTTTGCTAGGAAACATCAAATCTAGGCTGCGGATGGTTACCTTATACTATTATGCAGGGAAACATAATTATTTAGTAGTTGGTCCTACAAATAAAAGCGAATTAACTATTGGGTATTATACAAAGCATGGAGATAGTGGCGTGGATATAATGCCTATTGCTGATTTTGTAAAAGAAGAAATATATGAACTTGCTAAATATTTAGGAGTGCCCAAAGAGCTAATTGACAAAGTCCCTACAGCAGGTTTGTGGGAAAACCAAACAGATGAACAAGAAATGAAAATGAGCTACAAAGAACTAGATGATTATATAAACAATGGTAAAGCCAACGAAACTATTAAAAATAAAATAGATGCTATGCACAATTCAAGTGAACATAAAAGAAACGCACCTAAGATATTCAAGAGAAAACAACTTTGATATTTACATATAGAAAATAGATATGATAGGATAGATACTGTTAACTATGAGAGGAGGATTTTTATGTCAGGTCATTCAAAATGGGCAAATATTAAGCACAAAAAAGGCAAAGCAGATGCTGTGAGAGGAAAAATATTTACAAAGTTGGGCAAAGAGATTTCGATAGCAGCAAAAGCAGGTTCCGATCCTGAATCTAATGGAAAACTGAGAGATATTATTGCAAAGGCGAAAAGCAATAACATGCCCAATGATACAATAAGCAGAGCTATTAAGAAAGGTGCTGGTGAGCTGGGCAACGTTGATTATGAAGAAATTACATATGAAGGTTATGCTCCAGGCGGAGTTGCTGTAATTGTTACTACTTTGACAGAAAATAGAAACAGAACCGCAGGTGACGTAAGACATATATTTGATAAGAATGGGGGCAGCATGGGCACCTTAGGATGTGTAGGCTATATGTTTGATAAGAAAGGTCTTATTATTGTGGAGAGAACAGACGATATTGATGAAGAAGAACTTCTGATGAAAGCCTTAGAAGCTGGAGCAGAGGATTTTTCATCAGAAGAAGACTCTTTTGAAATAATCACGGATCCTAATTTGTTTTCTGATGTAAGATTAAAGTTGGAAAAGCAAGAAGTGCCTATGGTTTCTGCAGAAATCACTATGATACCTCAAAATATAGTAGCAGTCACTGCTGAAGAAGATGTTAAGAAGGTAAATAAAATGCTGGACATGTTCGACGATAACGACGATGTTCAGGATGTCTACCATAACGCTGAACTACCGGATGAAGAATAGCATAATACTGCCTAATGTATAAAATATAAAGTTATGGCAATAATATCCTCCATAAGAGTATGGAGGGAATATCTATGTTTGAAGATAAAAGAAGAGGAAGTAAAAAGATTAGCATTCTCATTGTTGGGATTATTCTTTTTATGGTTTTTTCAATAAGCTATTATTTAAATATGGACATAGAAGATGAAACAAATAGCTTTAGCAAAATAAATAATGACTTAAAAATTCCTGAAAGTCTGAAAAACCTTACGAAAATTGATGTGAATAATGTCTTAAATCAAGACAAAACGACTATTGAAGAGGATTTCGTACTTCAGAAAAGTTACAAAATAAACTATATAACAATTTTTACAATTTGTGAACATCGAATTGAAAAAAAGGTAGATTTGCCGATATCATATATAGGTCTCAGCGAGGCAGAATTTATGGAAAAAAACCCTGGTTGGAATTTAGCAGAAATAAATGATGATATGATAGTTCTTACCAAGGAAATTGAAGCCTATTGCCCCAAGCATTTTATTATTGGAATAGAAGGAGAATATATAGCTATTTATTCTTACAATGATAATGGTGAAAAAATGTTAATAGAGGAAACCGATATTAACATTAATACATTAACACCGGAAGATCAGATAATTTTGCAAAGTGGTATTGTAGCAGATACTGAAGATGATATGGAGCAAAAAATAGAAGGCTTCAGCAACTGATTGGTGTATCTTATATGTCCCTGTAACTAAACGCAGCGATTTGCTGCTTTATTTTTTTTGCCAAAAAGGTTATAGTATTCGTAACGAATATATGTTTGGATTGGATGTGTTGTGCTTGATAATTATGGGTATTGACCCGGGCATAGCCATATTGGGTTATGGCTTACTAAGTTTGGAGGGCAATAAATATAAGATAATAGATAGTGGGGCATTGATTACAGAGTCAGCTATGCCTATGCCAGCTAGGCTTACTTATATTTATAAGGGCTTGAACTTATTATTAGACAAATATAAGCCTGATGCTTACGCAGTTGAGGAATTATTTTTTAATAAAAATATAAAAACCGCACTTACTGTAGGTCATGCAAGGGGTGTGGCTATATTAGCCGCTTCAAATCAGAACATACCAATTTTTGAATATACACCTTTGCAAGTAAAGCAAGCTATTGTAGGTTATGGAAGAGCTGATAAAAAGCAAATGCAACAGATGGTTAAAATGCTTTTGAGGCTAGATAAAACTCCCAAACCTGATGATGTAGCAGATGCCTTGGCCGTGGCAATATGTCATGGTAATTCATCTAAATTTTCCAGTTTATTTAAGCTATAAAGGAGATTAAAAATGTTTGATTATTTAAATGGTGTTATTGCAGAAATAAGAGAAGATTATATAGTAATTGATATTGGAAGTATTGGATATAAAATATTCTCTTCTGCTAATACAATTTCAGATCTAAAGGTTACGAACAAAGTCAAGCTTTTTACGCACTTGCATGTTAAAGAGGATGATTTGGTATTATATGGGTTCTCCTGCAGAAACGAGTTAGAACTATTTAAGCTTCTAATGTCTGTATCAGGCATTGGACCCAAGGCGGCAATATCCTTATTATCTTGCTTAAAGCCAAATGAATTAGTATTGGCTATTGGCACTCAAAATATTAAAGCTTTAACGCAAGCTCCTGGTGTCGGAAAGAAAACTGCAGAAAGAATTATTCTAGAGCTTAGGGATAAGATAAATATTAACGCAGATGTTATGATGGATGTAAATGAGGTAAGCAGTACTAATATGGCCGAGGTAATAGATGCATTGATGTCATTAGATTATAGCTATAATGAAGCTTCTCTTGCTTTCTCTAAGATTCAAAATAAAGAAAAGCCAATAGACAGCCTGATTAAAGAGGCATTAAAACAACTTTCCAGAATTTAAGAGGAGGTTAAAATGGAAGAAAGATTAATAACGGCTAATATTATAGATGAAGATAACGAAAATGAAACAAATCTAAGACCAAAGTACTTGGATGAGTATATTGGTCAGACAAGCACAAAGGAAAAGATGGGCATTTTTATTGAAGCAGCTAAAAAGAGAAATGAATCCTTAGATCACGTTTTATTATATGGACCGCCAGGATTAGGAAAGACTACTCTAGCAAATATTATTTCAAATGAATTGGGATCCAACATTAGAGTGACCTCAGGACCGGCAATAGAAAAGGCTGGAGATTTAGCGGCTATATTAACTAATCTTAATAGCAATGATGTACTTTTCATTGATGAAATTCATAGGTTAAACAGAAGTGTAGAAGAAATATTATATCCGGCAATGGAGGATTATGCTATTGATATTATAATCGGGAAAGGTCCAAGTGCAAGATCCATAAGGCTTGATATACCCAATTTTACCATGATAGGAGCTACTACAAGAGCTGGCATGCTTACCTCACCTTTAAGAGATAGATTTGGAGTAATATGTAGGCTCGATTATTACAACAACGAGGAATTATATAAAATTGTTGTGAGATCTGCTAAGCTGCTTAAGATACATATTGAAGAGGAAGGGGCAGAAGAAATCGCTAAAAGGTCAAGAGGAACACCGAGAATAGCAAATAGACTGTTAAAGAGAGTAAGAGACTATGCTCAGGTAAGGGCAGATGGTAAAATCACAAGAAAAGTGGCAGATGATGCACTAAAACTTCTTGAGGTTGATCATATAGGTCTAGACAGCATAGATGGGAAAATGCTTCTTACTATAATAAATAAATTTGGTGGAGGCCCTGTAGGTTTGGACACTTTAGCTGCTTGCATCGGTGAAGAATCAAATACTATAGAAGATGTATATGAACCATACTTGCTTCAAATTGGCTTTCTTAATAGAACACCTAGAGGTAGAATGGTAACTGATTTGGTTTATAAGCATTTTAACATACAAAAAAATGACTAGCATTCAAATATTATTTGAAGGAAAACTATAAATTTTGTAGAATTAGAAATATGAAAACTAAGGGAAGGTTTAAGGTATATTATATGCAGAAATATTTGAAGTTTTTTTCTATAATCGGTATAATTATTATTTCTATATTATCGTCGACTGATTTTGCTCATGCTTCCCCACTCATTCCAGAGAGGATTAGAGTTGGCTTAAACTATAATTCATTAGGCAGTGATATTAGCATTAGCAGCAATTCTCCTGTTACATTAAATATTTTGGACATGGAAAACAAATTGAAATCAATACAGGCGCCATCAAAACTATCCATTAGAATAGATGGCTATTACAATATTATTAATAAAGAAGTTAAGAACATTCAATATATAAAAGCCGTTAAGTATCAAGGAGATATTATCGGACCCTATCACATTCAGATAGGAAATTCTTATAAGGATTATGATTCTGCAGAAAAGTTACTGAAAGAAATAAGGCTTAAAATACCTAATTCTTATTTAGCCTATGATAGAGATTGGAAGGTGTGGAACGGCTTATATTTGGATGAAAAACAATGCTTAGAAAAAATTAAGGAATTGTATAATAAAAATCAATCTTATACATACAATCTAGTGGAACCTGATCCAAAAAGAGTGCAGATTGTTGATTACAATGATAGTAGTATTTTAATGATATATAAAAATAAAGAAATAGTAATAAAAAACTCAGATATTAGTAATAATTCTAATATATTAGAGTTTAATGGAATAAAATATCGTGGCGATATAGTAATAAGAACCCAGGAGAATGGTAGTATTTCTGTTATAAATGATATTATGTTTGATGAATACTTATATAGTGTGGTGGGAAGTGAAGTTAGTCCGACCTGGCATATTGAAGCGCTAAAAGCTCAGGCAGTTGCAGCAAGGAATTATGCAATAATTAATATAGAGAAGCATAGCAAAGATGGTTATGATCTATGCAATACGCAGCATTGTCAAGCCTATAAGGGGTATAGCAAGGAACAGGAAAGCACAAATCTAGCAGTAGCTCAAACAAACAACATACTGCTATACTATGACAATAAACTTGCAACAACTTTCTACCATTCAAGCAGTGGAGGTCATACAGAAAACTCAGAAAATATCTGGAGTGAGGAAATACCTTATTTAAGAGGTGTAGAAGATCCGTTTTCTTATGGCAGTCCAAATGATACATGGACTAAAGAATTAGATCGTAAAACAATTGAAGAAAAGTTAGTTGAAAATAAAATAGATATTGGGGAAATTTTAGATATAAATATTATTGAGACCAGTGAATTTGGCAGAGCAAAGAAAATCGAAATAATTGGTTCGAAAAGTAAATTCATATTAGAAAAGGAGAAAATCAGATCTATTTTTGGATCTACAAATATCAAAAGCATATGGTATGAAATAAAAACAGACTCTGATGTGAATGTATATGATATGAATGCTAATAGCATTGATACAAAAAAACTCCAAAATTTAAATATAATTTCTGCAACCGGGCAGAGCTTAATAAAGCCATCAAATAATAAAATTAGCATAAAAGGGTTATTCGAAGTTCAACAATATAATATTATACCTGAAACATATGTTTTGAATGGTAAGGGGTGGGGGCACGGCTTAGGTATGAGCCAATACGGAGCCAAAGGAATGGCAGATATGGGATATAATTTTGTAGAGATATTGGAGTATTATTATACGGGAACAAAAGTGAAATAGGGAGAGCTATATATGAATACATCAGATTTTTATTATGATTTACCTCAAGAATTAATTGCCCAGGAACCAATATATCCTAGAGATATTTCTAGGCTTTTGGTGTTACATAGAGAAACTGGCGATATAGAGAACAAAACTTTTAAAGACCTGTTAAACTATTTAACCCCGGGGGATTGTTTAGTTCTCAATAACACTCGGGTAATTCCTGCTAGATTGTTTGGAATTAGAGCAGACACAAAAAGCAGCATAGAATTTTTGCTGCTTACTAGAGAATCAAATGATATTTGGGAAGTGATGCTTAGACCAGGTAAAAAAGCTAAAATAGGTTCTAAATTTATATTCGGAGGAGGTGAATTGATTGCTGAGGTTATTGAAATAA
>Ga0265293_10013543_pt1 | contig 10565 bp, 11 predicted proteins | sample Munlanlewell138R_FD_192505 | JGI IMG/M metagenome (GOLD analysis project Ga0265293, IMG submission 192505) | Leachate microbial communities from a municipal landfill in Southern Ontario, Canada - Leachate well 138R | ecosystem: Engineered > Solid waste > Landfill > Unclassified | place: Canada... | reverse complement strand
GTCCTGCACGACCGCGGTGTCGGCAAGCGACCTTGCTGCCGGTTCATCGTCCGCCCTTCCCAGTTCTGCGCTGGGATGGTATATCAATTTTCCGGCACCGGAGGCGGGATACAAGGCCCATCGCGTGCTTACACAACCTGTCGCCTCATACAACGGGGTGGTGTATTTTCTGACCAGTTCACCCTCGAGCGATGTCTGCTCGCTGGGAGGCTATACATATCTCTGGGCGGTAGAGTATAATACGGGTGGTCCTCCGCCACTCACTGCGCTGTCCGGCATGATCGTTACACAGCTTTCAACGGGCCAGATAGCGACACCGATCCTCAAGACGTCGAGCGGAGGGTCTGCCCTAAATCTTGCAGGGGGCCGGGCCATGGCTGTCGGCCAGGGTATCAGCGGCGGAGGTTTTTCACTTCTGGGCCCGCCGAAGCCGATCAGAAAAATACTTCACATGAAGGAACGATGAAAAATAATTGTGGAATGACGTTGATCGAGCTTCTCATTGTCATGGGGATAATTGCTATTCTTGCGGCGATAGCCGCACCGAACATGAGCGAATTTGTCCGGAAGAACAGGATCCAGAACCAGACAAGGCGCATTTATTCAGACCTGTCCAACATGAGAACGATGGCGATGAATACGAACAGGATGCACTTTATGCAGTTCGGTCTTGCAAACAATGCATATCAGGTCCTTGAAGATACTAACGGGAACGAAGATCGGGACGACCCTCCTGCCGATACGCAACGGTTAGCCCGGACCGGCACCGAGCAAGGAAATGAACCCGTAAAGACCCTGCCGGCCGGACTGGTCCCGGCCTTCGACTCGAGGGGATACGCGACACAGACGGGTACAATATGCATATTAAGGCGCGACGGGAAACCTGCGACAGGAAATACGACAAATTGCGTTGTCGTTTACCCGACCCGCATTCTCATGGGGAAGATAAGAAAAGACGGGGATTGTAGTAAACAAGATGATTGTAACCAACGATAAGAAAGGATTTACCCTTATCGAGCTCCTCGTCGCGATGCTCGTGATGTCTATCGGCCTTATGGCGATGCTCGACGGGCTCACAAATTACATACGGATAAACATGGAGAACCAGATGCGGCATGAGGCCATGCGCATCTCGGAGGCGACGCTGGAGACACTGAGGAACTCGCAATTTTCCGAGGTGACCTCCCACGCTGTCGCCATTACGAGCCCGGAGACGCGAAGGATCAGGAATTTCAATATCACGTATACGATAACGTGGGTCCCGACCGCGATATCGGCGAACAGTGTAGCGGTCCAGGTGGCCGTTACGTGGGTGTTCAAGAATATAACGCACCGGCATGACGCCGCGTCCGTGATCAGTACGGATGCATAGGACATGAGCATGATGAGGAGCGAACAAGGATTCAGCCTTTTAGAAATACTCATCGCCATCGCGATCCTGGGCATTGTGATGGCCCTCAGCGGCCAGTTGCTTGAACACATGGTGGTGGGCCAGAGAAAGCAGGCGGTCATTACCACAAACCAGCTCGAAGTGTCCCTTGGTCTCGAAATGCTGAGAAACGACGTGTCGAACGCGGGGTTTGGCCTGGCCGATGAATTCAAGAGTACCCCGAGCATTTACACAGAGGCAACAAGCGCTCCCGCCATGCAGTTCAACAATGCACCCAATGTACCAAAAGCGATACAGCATGCTAATACGATATCTGCGTCGGGGTATATCCAGAATTCTGATTATCTCGTTATCCGGTCCCCGGCTGTAGGGATGGATAGCGCCGCAGGGAAATGGTCGAATATCACGTCGACCAAAGTCCATTTCTGGAACGATATCAACCTCGATATGGCGACAGATGATTATATGATCGTTATCAAACCGCGCACCCAGCAGGGTGGGAATTCAACGCTGATCGTTTCCAACGGTGCTTACGCACTGAAATATCCCGGTCAGGCATCCGATATCGATGCGGGTTTCCAGCCGAAGACCGGCGATGGCGAGCGCTTCCTCGCGTTCGGCATGGGCACGACGACGCCGAACATGCCTTTTAACAGGGCTGATTACTATGTCGGGATCCCCGCAACGGCAAATCCGAACTGTGCCCCGGGCACCGGTATTCTCTATAAGAACGTGATCGGCGATGCGAAAAGCCCCTATCCCCTGATCGACTGCGTCGCCAATATGCAGGTCGTGTTCAGGCTCGATACGAATACGGATGGCATCCCCGACCCGCCCGTGAACGATATATCCGGGCTCGATGCGTACAAGATCAAGGAACAGATCAAAGAGGTCCACATTTACATACTCGCCCACGAGGGAATAAAGGACAAATCCTACAGATCGGAGATAGCGAACCCCGCTTTTACGGTTGGCCCCTCGGCATCCCTCGGAACGGTGGTAGACTTGAGCGCTCTGGACGGGAGTTCGACGGACGCCTGGAAACGGTACCGCTGGATCACATATAAGATTGTTGTGAAGCCGAAGAGCTTTTATTGATGGATACGGGAGATGCGATAATGCATCGATACAGTTTGAAGAGAGATGGAAGGAAAAAGGGTGTTGCCTTGGTGTCCGCCCTCATCGTAGTATCTGTGGCGGCCGGCATATTCGCAGCCGTGATGTATTTCGCCCTGACAGGGACCGAAATTTCGGGCCTACAGAGAAAATACCACAGTTCGAAAGAGGCTTCCCTCGGCGCGATCGATGTCCTTACGAAAGACCTTCTTCCCCGCGTTCTGGGCGGGACCACTTTGTCGGCTGCTGTAGCGTCGCTTTTCAAGCCGGCCGCTGTCCTGCCGGCGATCACGGCGGATGCGGCAAAAGATACGTGCTTCACGGACAAACTGACAAAATCGACATCAGCCTGGCCCGGCGGGACATGCGACTCGGGAACGGACCCTACGGTGAATCCTGATATAGTCTTCAATCTGAAAGGCAAAGCCGATCAGACAAAACCATATGTGGTGAATATGAAGATCATAGACACAGTTTCAGGCAATTCGGATAAGACCGGTGTTGTCCTGGACCTGGGAAGCGGTGTTGTGGACGATGCCTCCGCACTAATTAGGATACAGCATTTTCCCTTCTTGTATACGATCGTGACCGATGCCCGACAGCAGGGCAGCACTACTGAACGAGCAAATATCGAAGTCCTGTATGCCTACTAGACCCCACGCAAAAAAGCCTGTCAGACCCATAAGAAAACCCATCAAACCGGTGAAGCCGATGGGGCTTAGGCCCGTGGTGATAGTCCTGGTCATTGCTCTTGCCGTTATTTTGGGCGCAACGGCATATTATTTTTTTAAGGGCCCACCTGTACCCCCTGTTGTCGGTCAGTCGGCCGGCCGGCCACCGGGCACGACCGATGGCCCCGGTGCTGACGGTCAGGCAAACGGGCCTCAGATGGCAGTATCGAAGGCGAAACTTCAGCTTGAAACCGTAGAAGGCAAGTCATTTGTCAGGGTTGTCATCGACAGGGTGACCGGGACCGATGGGCGCGAGGTTGCCTATGCGTTTGACTGGACGCTCAACGGGCAGCCTGCAGGCGATGGCAGCGACCGGCTGAGCGGCTTCAGGCGCGGTGACAGGGTGGCGGTCAAGGTGACCCCTATCGAAGGCGATAAACCGGGCCAGGCCCGTTTTCTGGATTTTGTGGTCAATAATATGCCTCCCCAGGTCGCGGAATCGAGGCAGGTCAGTTTTGACGGCAAGACATTTACATACCAGGTGAAAGGTGCCGACCAGGATGGGGATACACTTTCGTATGCGCTCGAGGACGCGCCGCAGGGCATGACCATCAATTCGCACACCGGCCTTGTCGCGTGGCCGATAACAGGAAATGATTATGGAGAAAGAACGTTCAAGGTCAAGATCGATGACGGAAAGTCGGGCGTGGCCATCCACACCGTCAAGGTAGAAATTTCAAAACCGTCCCAGGAATCTAAGACTACCGATGAACTAAAATAGACTGTTCAAGGGTTTTATCTCATACGAAGGATGACCCTTTGATTTTATTGATCATTATTAAACATCAGGACTTGCTTATGTTTTTATGTAACATAACTTTATATTGTAATATCAAGAACTTGAAATTAAAACGTGAGGAATGTCCCTTAATATTTGGCGTAACATCATCAGAAAATTATGTTGACAAAAAAAAGACCTTTTGTTAGCTTGTCTCTATGATAGAGGCGAAAGGCCCTCACGCTCCCTGGTAAAAAAGCTGTTGTGACGTACTGAATGTTTTATCCGATCGAAGGGGTCAACAAAGTATATGCGGATCGGGTAATACAAAGTAATTAAGTCGTTCTATACCGCCCCGGCAAGGGCTTGTAAATTCGATATAAGGTGACCATGGCTAACCCGTTTGAAGCGTTTGGAACTGCAGCCTTTATCCTGCCCGTCCTGATCTATGTTGTAACGAGCTATGTGCTATACAGGATTGGACGAAAATTCGAACTGGATTCGCCTTTCTGGCATTATCTCGTTCCCTTTTACAACATGGTCCTCATGTGCAGGTGCGGCGGGGTATCCGCGTGGAATGTCCTGGGGATGATGATATTCCCGATCAATATCTATTCGACCATAAACGTATGGGGAAGCATTGCGGAAAAACTGGGAAAGAGTTACTGGCTCTACGGAATAACGACACTCCTTTTGGGAATTCCTGTTTTTATCCTGGCGTTCGATTCATCGGCACCAACGGGAAAGGCGGCGTACGCGGATAAACCGTCTCCTTTTACAGACGGGGCATCCGGAGACCCTTTCGAGGAAGGGCCGGCCCCTGTCGATCCGTCCCTTGCATTTGCTTCACAGACCGTGAACCCGGGGGCAACCGGGATATCCGACCCCCCTGTCAATTCTGACGAAGATGCACCGCCGGTTGTTGCCGGCGATGCAAAACAAAAGAAGTATAAAACAAAAAAAGGTTTTTTCGTATCGCTCAAGCAGTCGGGCATGTTCAGCAGTTTTGTAATAAGCCAGATCGATGAACTTGTTGGCATCGATATAGGTACGACCTCGATCAAGGTATGCAGCCTGGCCAACACAAAGGGCGTTCTATCGATCCGCAATATCGTCAGGAAAACGTACGAGCAGGAGCTTATAAGTGACGGCCATATCGTGGACGTAGATTTCCTGGCGCGTGAGCTTGAGGACATATTCCGTGAAAACGGTATCAAATCGAAAAACGTAGCCTGCGCCGTATCCAGCTATTCCGTCATATCGAAGAAGATAACCATGCCTCAAACGGAAGAGGATGCGTTGGAAAACATGATAAGCGTGGAAGTTGAAAACGCCATTCCTTTTCCCATGAAGGACATTTATTATACGCATGCCGTGATCGGGCCCGACGAGGAAAAGCCAAGCATGATGAATGTGAAGATAGTGGCGGTAAAAAGGGAGATCGTCGATGCGTACATAGCCGCATTCAACATGGCAGGCTTAAATCTCCAGATACTCGATGTCGATATGTTCGGGATCTCCAACGTCGTTGAACTGGTGTACGCTCCCCGGGGATATTCGGTGCTTGTCGTCGATATAGGGGCATCGGTCACGAACATTGCCATCTTGAATGGCGAGAACATCGAATTCACCCGTGAGATCCTCATGGGGGGCAAATATCTCACAAGCCAGATCCAGAAATCCATCAAGGTGGGATATAGCGATGCCGAAGAGAAGAAGATCACGGCAGATGCCGAGGTCACATACCTTTTCGAAGATTTCATTTTTAACATCTCATCGGAAATAAACAAGACCGTCCGGTTCTACCTTGCAACGAAACCGAAGGAGAACATCGGAAAGATATTCGTGACCGGCGGGTCATCCTTGCTGCCGGGGATCAAAGAAAAAATAGTCGATGAAACGGGAATACCGGTAGAGGTCATCGATCCGTTCCTGATGATCCAGAATGGCAGTTCGAGATTGTACGAGGAATTCAAGGAAGTCATGGTAGTGCCCATGTATCTGTCTTCCCGGGTGCTGGATCTGTGATGGTATGACATGATAAAGATAAATCTCCTTCCTTACAAGAAAACCAAAACAAGCGCGCTTAAGGTCAACCTCGTTACGTTTATATTACTGCTTGTAATAGGCAACATATTCTTCTGGGCCGTGTTCTTCTACAACCAGAGCGAAATAAGCGAATATGAACGCAATATTCGATCGGCCAAAGCAGAAATAGCGAGCCTGCAGCCCATATACCAGGAGTACCAGAGAATGCAGCAGGCAAAGAAAGAGATCGAACGCAGGATAAAGGTGATCGATCAGCTCAAGGCAGGCCGGGCGCTCGTCGCCAGATCGCTCTACGACCTGTCGACCACGATGAAAGAGGGCGTATGGTTGAAGACCTTCAAGAAGAAAGGTGACAAGTTCGAGATAGAGGGCAGGGCGCTTGTCAACGAATCTATTTCTGAATTTATGGAAAATATTGCACGGCTGCCCTACATGAAGAACGTCGAGCTCAAAGGTATTCAGGATGTTACCGAAGAGGGGCTGGTCGTCAAGAAATTTATTGTCCAGGGGAATATGTCACTATGAATCTCGGATTCGATGCAAAGAGCCTGGGAAAAAAGATAGAGAAGGTCCCGCAGAAATATATGCTCATCGTGATGGTGGTGCTTGTCTTAATGATCGTGGGTGCGCTTTATTATTTTGTGATGGTCCCCCAGCTTGAAACAAAAGCAAGGGTTGCAAAGCAAGCCGGCGATTTGAGAGCTGAACTCGAGAACCTTAGAAATATAAAGAGGAATATCGCGAAGCACCGGCAGGAATATGCGATGATGCAGGAGACCATGCAGGAAATATTGAAGCAGCTTCCTGAGAGTAAGGACATCCCCAATCTCCTACGGAATGTAACTCTGGTCAGCGAAGAAACGAGGCTGAAGGTCAGGCAATTCGAACCGAAGCAGATCAGGAACAAGGATTTTTATTCTGAATTGCCCTTTGAAATGAAATTCCAGGGAAAATTTTCCAACCTGGCGTCATTTCTGGACGGGGTAAGAAAACAGGAGAGGATAATAAGCGTTGCCGATTTCTCGTTTGAGGCGAAAGGGCCGCCGAACAACATAATCATCGAAGGCAGCTGTGACGCCAATGCGTATATGTATTTGAGAGAACCGGTGAAAAAGGCTGCTGAGCCGGCAAAAGGAGCACGGAAGGCAAATGTACCGCCGAAGACCAAGTAGTCTGATCATAATTTTTGCGTGCCTGCTGTTCGGCATATCGGGATATGCAGAGGTGAGCGCGGCGCCTTCGCCGGCTGCCAAGGCGGGTCAGGAAACACCCGCCAAAACAGCCCCTGAGGCATCGGCAAAGGCCCCGGGGCCGGCTAAACCTGCGGACTCGGGACAGGCCGCAGGAGCTCCCGCAAAACCGCCGGCTGGACAGGCGGGCAAAGCGGGCAAGCCTGCAGAGCCGAAATATGATGTCGAGGACTTTACTTTCAGTCCGGAAGGGTCCAGGAATCCGTTCGAGCCCATCCTTCTTCTGAAGGCGAAGACGTCACGCGGTTTGAGCGTCAGGGCGTCAACAAACAAGGCCTCCAGGGGCAAAACGGAAAAAGCCGACAGGCTCGACTATGAACTCGAAGAGTTGCGCCTCGTGGGCGTGATCAAGAGCGATACCGGCATGATAGCCATGATGGAGGATTCTCAGGGTAAGGGCGTTTTCTTCCGTAAGGGCGATCACTTGAATAAAAATTTGTGGGTGATGGATGTCTCAGCCGGCGGTATAATGCTGGGTTACAGGACAAAAGGGGAAATAAAGAAAATTGCGGTCGATATCCCCACGAAAAATTGAAGGGTGAAATATGACTAGAAAAAGGGTGGTACTATTTTTTCTGTTACTTTTGATCATACCCTTATTATGCTTTGGCCAAACCGGAAAAAAGGCGTCAAAGGTGTCTTTTGATTTCATGGATGCAGACGTGAGGAACGTGGTGCGCATCCTCGCCGAGGTAGCTTCAAAAAATATCATCATTTCCGATGCGGTCAAAGGCAAAATTACGATGAAACTCGATAACGTGTACTGGGACGAAGCCCTTGACCTCGTGATCGAGACGGCGGGGTTGAGAAAGATCGAGGCGGACACCGTTATCCGCGTCGTTACATCGAAGGAATATGAAGACGAGACAAAAAGAAGGCTGACCGAACGGGAGTCTTTTCGAAGAGACCGCCTTGAAAGACAAAAGATGGGCGAGGAGTTCATTACAGAGACTGTCTACCTGAGCTACGTGAGCCCGGCTGATATGGAAAGGATGCTAAAGGGAGGCGATAGCCAGGCGGCGGCCGCGGGAGCGCCGAGAAAAGGATTTCTGTCCGAGTACGGTCAAATTACCCAGGTCCAGTGGAACAACGCGCTCATCATTAAAGATACCAAAGAAAATGTCGCGAACATGATCCGTATCGTCAAGGAACACGACAAAAAGCCGAACCAGATACAGATCGACTGCAAGATAGTCCAGGCCAATACGAATTTCTCACGGGAGTTGGGCATACAGTGGGGGATAGCCTCAAGCCAGACATCGGGCGCCCTCGGCAACAAGGAGATCCTGGTCTCGGGCGGACGTTATGCGACATCGGTTTCGGATACCGGGACAACAGTCAAGTCGACGGTCGACCTGCTCGGCTTCAGGCCTGGCAGCGGCAGCGCGATCCCGTATAACCTCAATCTTCCTGCGGCCGTCCTCGGAGGAGGCTCCGGCGGCACCCTCGGTTTCTATATCGGGAGCGCTACGGACTCTTTTCAGCTCGATGTTCAGTTATCGGCCCTCGAAGATGAAGGCAAAGGAAGGATCCTTTCAAATCCCAAGGTCATCACGTCAGACAACAAAAAAGCCACAATACAACAGGGAAAATCTATCCCGTACAAGACCTACTCCCAGTCCGGGACCCAGACGCAGTTCGCCGAGGCAGTACTCGGCCTCGAAGTCACACCATCGGTTACGAAGGACGGGTTTATCCGGTTGGAGATACTGGCAAAGAAGGACCAGGCAGACTTTATCAATACCTCTGAAGGCGTACCGACCATCGACAAGAAGCAGGCATCCACGCTGCTGTATGTGAAGGATGGTGAGACTGCGGTGATAGGCGGCATATATGAACGCCAGGAGGGTTCGTCCGAGAATGGCATTCCCGGCCTCAAGAATATCCCGCTGCTCGGCTGGCTTTTCAAGAAGCAGACGACGATGGACGAAAGAACGGAACTCCTTATTTTCATCACGCCAAGAGTTGTAAAGAATCTTTATAATGAGGGATAAATGAAAGCGATACTGGCATTTATACTATGCATATCGGTGTTCGTGCCGGGCTATACCTGCCTGGCGGCAGAGCCGGATGGTTTTGTTACGGGGCAGATCATCGATAGCCTCGAGGGCAAGTTCAAGATGCTTATCGGAGATAAGGCATTTACCAACCTCGGAAGCAGAATGGGAGTGATCAAGGGAGATATCCTTACCATATACTCTGCAGCCGATAAGGCGAAAAGCGACCCCATCGGCAGGTGCGCTGTCGTTCAGGTCAACGATACGGGAAGCATCTGTGAAATTATAGAGATGAGCCGGGAAATAGGGAAAGATGCAGTTGCCCTAAAGAAGGTCGCGTATGATGACGCCCTTCTCTACCCGTCTCTCTTCACGCTGCTTTCGAAGGTCGTAGAGCCGTATCCGCCCGAAAAAAAAATAAAGGTGTATATTTACCAGATATTTGATGAAAACCATAACGTGACCGAGTTTTCGCAGAAGGTCCGGAAGGAAATGGTCAGGGTATTTTTTCAGAAGAAACGTATCGTCTCCGCCGGTAGGCTGATCAGCCCCGCTTTATCCGCCTATCTTCCGGGTGAGTATGACGAGTATAACAAGACCATCGAGGATTACCTGCGAAAAGACAATATCGACGTGATCATATCCGGCACATACAAGGTAATGGGGGACAAGGTCCAGATATCCTATTACAAAATAGACAAGAATTATGAAGATATCATCGTTGACACGGTTGTCGCGAGCCAGCCGTATACGGCAACGGCAGCGAAAGTCGTTATCCCGTATACGGAAAAAAAGAAGGAACAGATCATTAAATGTGACGTCATCTTCAAGCCCGTTCAGTACAGGACGCAGAGCCGTGACGAGCGGAACGAAATTGTTGCTGCTGAAACCCGGGGCAACCCTGTCCTCGAGTATACGTTGCGGCGGTCCGAATTCAATATCGTAATGCCGGTCGATTTTACACTGACCGTTGACGGCAATACGGTCAAGTTTGATAAATCTGCTGAATTGAGCATCCCTTTGACAACAGGGGAACACCAGATAACTGCATCATACAGCAAGGGTTTTTATTTCAACGATACCTTTCTGGTCGCCCTGCCCGAGCAGAACATGGTGAGAAAATCAGCGATCATATCGGTTGACAGGCCCGAGGATATCGTTCTCGAGATAGAAGCCAACCCGTTACCGAAGCGGGAGAACCTTTCCTTCAACGTCTATCGGAAAACTACGCGAAGCTCGACAATCGTGAAGCCTGTGCTCACCAGGGAGACAGCGAAGCCGGTCGAAGTTTTTAAAGACTAGGATTCCGTGAAT
>Ga0265293_10013541_pt1 | contig 10566 bp, 4 predicted proteins | sample Munlanlewell138R_FD_192505 | JGI IMG/M metagenome (GOLD analysis project Ga0265293, IMG submission 192505) | Leachate microbial communities from a municipal landfill in Southern Ontario, Canada - Leachate well 138R | ecosystem: Engineered > Solid waste > Landfill > Unclassified | place: Canada... | reverse complement strand
TAGTTAAAACAAGCCTTACTAAATAAAAACCGCGAACGATATTAATTTAATACTTTTTAAAAATCACTTCCGGATAGCGGATTTCATCCAAAAACAAGGCATGAGCCGGTACAGAAAAACCCGCAGCTTTCCTGTCGCGTACTTCAATAAGTTGTTTGAAGTTTTCTAAGCTGCAACGCCTCTGCCCTACTTCCAGCAATGAACCCACAACAGCACGCACCATATTGCGCAAAAACCGATCAGCAGTAATTTCGAAAATCAGTTGATCCTCATGTTTTGTCCAAAAAGCAGATTTAATGTCACAAAGATTTGTCTTGGTTTGTGCATGAAGTTTGGCGAAGCTTGTAAAATCATTGTATTCCAATAAAATAGCAGCAGCTTGATTCATTAAATCTATATCGGGCTTGGCAAAAATAAAATAAGACAAGGCATTACCAAAAACACGTTTTTTATAGTGTATATGGTATTGATACGTTCTTTCGATTGCATCAAACCGCGCATGCGAATCGTTAGGTACTTCCCAGATTTTGTAAATCACAATATCTTTGGGTAAGAAGCGGTTGAGTTCATCAACTATAATGGCTGTTTTTTCTGCATCCAAAATAGACTCAAGATCAAAATGCGCGTAAAAATTTCGGGCATGGACGCCGGTATCTGTGCGTCCGCAGCCCATAATATCTATTGGTTTACTGAGTTTTAGGCTTAAACATTTTTCAAGCTCGGCCTGCACACTGTGGGCATTATTTTGACGCTGCCAACCGTGATAATTGCCTCCATTATAGGCTAAATGAATAAAATAACGTTTCAAGTTTTTTGTTGCAAATTTCGCAAAATTATTGATTTAGCGGTGAAATCAAAAGATTGGCAAATGTTGAGGCAATACTTTCGTTGGCGAAATTCTCGTACTTTTGTTAGCTAAAGTTTCAGCTATGTATGTTGACCTTCAAAATGATGACACGATTTGTGCGCTGGCAACGGCTGCCGGCATGGGCGCAGTAGCACTTATCCGCGTGAGTGGGAAACAAAGCCGTGCCATTGCCAAAGAAATTTTTAAAGCGGCAAAGCCAGATTTTTCTATCGAAAAGGCACAATCACACAAACTTTATTTTGGGCAAATAGCTGATGAAGAGGGATTTGTCGATGAAGTCCTACTGAGTTTTTTCCGTGGCCCACATTCCTACACCGGTGAAGATGCCATTGAAATAAGTTGTCATGGTTCGGTGTATATTCAGCAGCGGCTGCTTAAATTGCTGATGGCCAAAGGCGCTCGATTGGCTGAAGCAGGCGAGTTTACGATGCGTGCATTTAGAAACGGACGATTTGATTTGGCCCAGGCCGAAGCCGTTGCCGACTTGATTGCCAGCCAGTCGAAAGCTGCGCATAGCCTGGCAGTGAAGCAGATGCGTGGCGGATTTTCAGCGCGGATAAAACAACTCAGGACACAGCTTATTGATTTTACTGCGCTGATTGAGTTGGAGCTAGATTTTGGTGAAGAAGATGTGGAATTTGCCGATCGCAGCCGTTTTGGAGAGCTTCTAAATGAGCTGAAAGCAGAAATTAGTAAGCTGATGGACAGTTTTCAAGCCGGAAATGCGATCAAAAATGGCATTCCGGTTGCTATAATCGGGAAGCCAAATGTTGGGAAAAGCACCCTGCTCAACGCTATTCTTAACGAAGAAAAAGCCATTGTTAGCGATATTCCAGGAACCACACGCGATACCATTGAAGACACGATAATTATTGAAGGCCATTCGTTTAGGTTTATCGACACCGCCGGCCTGCGCGAATCGGATGACGTGATAGAGAATTTGGGAATCGAACGTACTTACAATAAAATAAAAGACGCAAGCGTAATTCTTTACGTTTGCGATTTGGCCAGTTGGGATAATGACTCAGCCGATGAAATGTTGCATGAGTTTCGGGATTTTATCAAAGACGAGAACAAACATTTTATATTGATTGGCAACAAAGCCGATTTGATTTCTGAAACACCTTCACACTTCCCTGAAATGGTTGAGCTGGAAACGGTTTTTATCTCGGCCAAGCGCAAAGAAAACATTAGCCTTATCACGCACAGCTTAATCAAAGTAGCCCGCAATATGGCTTTTAATCAAGACACTATCGTGAGCAACGCCCGCCATTACAATGCCCTGCAAAAAGCTTTTGCAGCTTTGGAAGCTGTTGAACAAGGCTTTGCGCAAAACCTGCCAACTGACCTTGCCACTGTAGATATCCGCGCTGCTTTATATCATTTAGGAACCATCACAGGACAGATTTCTAACGACGAGATTTTAGGATCGATTTTTAGTAAGTTTTGTATTGGAAAGTAACCAAAGTAAAACAGAGCCAAACTAGGCAGCTTCAAGCTTTTAATGTCCTAAATAAAAGTAATTTAAATTAGTTAGTTTAAATAATAATTTTTGGCATCTTATTACTTTTTGGTACACTTTTTTAGCTTATTTGTATTGCTATAAAGAAGAAAAAAAACGCTGATAATTAATCGAAACTTTAACTAAATGTAACATATCCAGGCAATTTTTTTATTTCGGTTTTAAGAATGATCTGTGATTCTGCTCTCTCACCTATTTTTATTCAACTCTCCCGGCGCTTCGCCAAAGAGTTCTTTGTAGGAACGGTAGAAGTAGGTTCGGTTGTTGAAGCCGCACATAAAAACGATATCACTAATATTATATTTGTCTTCAAGAATCATTTCGCGGGCTTTGGTGAGGCGGAAATGTTTGATAAGTCCGTGGGGCGTCATGCCGGTGAGGGCTTTTATTTTGCGATAGAGCTGTGCCTTGCTCAACGCAAGCTCATCAGCGAGTTTATCGGCATTTAATTCCTCACTATAATAGTGTTCTCCAATAAAATCAAAAGCCTTATCAAGCAATTTACGGTCGCGTTCTGAAAGGTGCTGTTCTACCTCTTCTGAACGTTTTTCGATATTTTCTTTAAAACCGCTGGTTAGTAACTCTCTGATTTGAAGAAGTTTGTCAATGCTCAGATAGAGGTGTTTTGGGTGAAATGGTTTGGTAATGTAACTGTCAGCTCCGGTTTCCAGGCCTTCAATAAGTTGTTCGTTAGCGGCCCTGGCCGTAAGCAAAACTACTGGAATATGGCTTGTTGCCACATCTTCTTTGATTGTTCGGCACAATTCAAGCCCATCCATCACCGGCATCATCACATCGCTCACCACCAAATCAACGCGTTTTTGCTTGAGCACATCCAGCGCCTTTTGGCCGTTAGCAGCCGTTAGGATTTCGTAGTGTGCCGACAATAATTCCTTGAGCAGTTGCAGCAACTGCAAATCGTCTTCTACAACTAAAACGCGGTATTTGTTATTGCTTGGCGCTGTTTTGGTGGCTAATTTATTTTGCTTAAGGGCATAATCTTGCTGTTGAAAAAACTCTTCTGCAATGCTTTCGCGAAACCGCTCGTTGAGGCTTAAAAGTGATTTTGTATCCTGCGTTTTATCTTTCAAGTCGGCATTAACAAGCGGCAGACTCACCGTGAAAGTGGTGCCGACATTCACTTTGCTTTCAACTGAAATTTTTCCCTTGTGCAGGGCTACCAAACTATGCGCGTAAGCCAGGCCAATTCCGGAGCTTTTGGGCGCATTAATTTTGTCAGTACTCCCGGGATTGTGATGAAAATACCGCTCAAAAATATGGGGTAGAATTTCGGGTGGAATACCAGTTCCTGTATCTTGAATATCAATCACAACTAGTGTTTTGGAAGACTTCAGACGCACGGCAACAGCACCACCGGAAGGCGTATATTTTATGGCATTGCTAAGCAGGTTTAACAGAATACGTTCAATTTTATCGCTATCGAAAGCTGTTATAATTTCCGATTCTTCGGGTTCAAAAGTTAGCTCCAACTCTTTTTCGGTGGCATAATGCGTAAACACCTCTATAATACCTTCTATAAAACCCACTAAATCTGCGGTTTTTAGTTCTATTTTCTCTCGTCCTGTGTCCAATTTTTGGAAAGCCAACAGCTCATCAATCATGTGTTGCAGCCTTCTTGCGTTAGCATATACATTGCGAATCATAGCATATTGTCCGTGTTTGCTGTCGATTTTTTCCAATAGCGTGGCGGCCGAAGCAAAAATGAGCGTTAAAGGCGTGCGAAATTCATGGGCCAGATTGGTAAAAAACTCAAATTTATATTGGTTTAACTCTTTCTCTTTTTTACGGTTAAAAGCTTCAAGCGCAAGCGAATGACGTTTTTTTATTCGATTTGATTGGTAGCGATAAATCAAATAAATCAATAGCAAAAAGAGCAAACTATACACCACGAAAGCAGCGTAAGTGAGATAAAAAGGCGGCCTGATAATTATGGAAACAGAACGAATATCGTCCGACCAAAATCCGTCTTCGTTAGTGGCCCTAATCAATAGTTTGTAATGGCCAAAAGGCACGTTGGTGAAGTTGGCTGCACGCTGCGTGCCGGTTTCAACCCAGTCCACATTGAAATTTTCTAGTTTGTAAGCGAAGTTATTCTTGGCCGCATTGCTATAATTAAGTGTTGTAAATTCAACACCAAAAAAGTTTTGGTCGTAGCTGAGTCGTATTTCATTTGTGAAATCAAGGCTTTCTGTAAGTATTCCACTTTCGTCGCCGGGTTCAATTTTTTTATTGAAAAGCAAAAAAGCGGTAAGTAAAACATCCGGATTGGATGCAGAAATTTGAATATCCTGTGGATAAAACCAGTCGATACCATTAATTCCACCAAAGTAAACTTTTCCAACAGTGGTGTTATGAAAGGCTGCACCATCGGTGTATTCATTGTTGAGCAACCCGTCTCCCCGGTTGTAGTTTATAAAACGCGAATCAGCTTTCAGGTAGCGACTCAGACCTTTGTTGGTACTCATCCAAATATCGCCTTGCACGTCTTCCACAATGGAATGAATGGTGTGATTGGGCAGGCCATCCGGCACACTAAAATGCGTAAATCGTATTTCAGGCTGTGAAAGATTGGCCACATTAAGGCCACCACTTGTGCCAACCCACAACTGCTGATCTGTGCCAATTTTCAGACTCAACACATCAGAATTGCTTAAACCGGCTGCTGTATCAGAATCTTGTTTAAAGTATTGTATTTCACGTGTTAAGGTATTGTAGCGATGCAGTCCGGCCATGCGAGCGCCAATCCACAAAATATTAGGTTTTTCTTCACGGATGGCAAAAACTACATTACCACTCAAATCCTGTGGGCCGCCATTACCGGGCAGGTGCTGATGGTTTTTTAAGGTGTAACGTTCATTTTTATAATCCAAAGTAAGGCCATAAACCCCGCTCCCACTCGTGCCAATCCAAACTGTGCCATAAACATCAACGCAGATAGTATAAACTGAGCTGAAATCTAGTTTTTCAGCACCAGGAAAATCTTCCGGGAAATGGCTGACTTTAGCAGTTTTTGGATTAAGCACATCGATTCCTTGTCCGTCTATTCCAACCCAAATATTTCCATAAAAGTCTTCTGCCAGCGAAAGCACAGCATCATTTGAAAGGCCGTTTTCGGTATTATAAACCTGCGTTAGATCACCATTTGCAGGAATTTTATTGAGCCCGCCGCCGCGTGTTCCAACCCACAAATTTCCCTTGCTATCTTCGTAAACTGCCCGCACAATTTTATGATTCAATTGTCGTGCTTCTGGCATACCTTTACCTATATTATAGAATGGCTTAGGTTGCATATTTGCCTGAAAAACGCCTTCGCCATCGGTGCCAATCCATAGCATTTCATTGGATTTAAGAATAGACCAGATTTTGACTTTTTTGCCGGAAAGCAAGGGAATTTTATTGGTGAGCGACTGCATTTCATGGCTGCCATCCATTGCCACCTTTAATATCATGCCGTCGTCAGTTCCGAGTAACAAACTGCTATTTTCGGCATCCGCAAAAAGTGCTGTAACCGGCGATGGAAAAGCATCTTCCTGAATTAATTCTACTTTCTGGGTGATCAAATTTATAAGCCGGATTCCGCCAGATGGGCAAGGTATTGCAAGGTAAGGCTGATCGTTTAGCTGAAAAAACCAATTGAGGGTGGAGCTGCTATTATCAGCGGTAGCTTTACGATTTATGGAAAATTGATTGGTAAAGTTACCTTTTTCGTCTAAAACCGACAACTGGAAATCATCATGCAACATATACATCTGATTACCAAACGTATATAATCCTATTACTGTTTTCTGCCGTTCATCCGGCATAGAAGGAAATTGAAGCCGGATAAAATCGGAATCATCCGGTGAAAAGCGATGAATGCCCACACCATAAATGGCCAGCCAGGTGTTTCCATCAGGGCCGATGGCCGCACGCAAACTATTCTCACGCGAATATTGTGGCTCATTGTTCGCAAACCAACGCTGGAAGCGGTTTGTAGTATAATCATAGCGGTTAATTCCACGCTCGGTAATAATCCATAGTCCGTTGCTACTGTCCTCCAGCATTTTCCATATAATATTGTTGCTCAGTCGATTAGGTAGCAACATATCGGGATAATGTTGCACGATATTTTTACCGTCGTATTGATTGAGGCCGTCCCAGGTGCCAAACCACATAAACCCCCTGGAATCTTCAAAAATACTATTCACAGCGCTATTGGACAAGCCGTCTGCATTAGCAATCTGACGAACTTGCCAGAAATTTTCTGCTTTTTGCCCAAAAGCAAAATGCCCCACAAAAAGCATCAACAAAAATCCTGAGAACAGAATCTTATTTTTCAGCCTACTTAAATAGCATATTTTCGTCATATATTTTTCACCAACAATTGCGCTGTAAAACTAAGGTTTTTGTGCGACAGCTAATCAATTCACCCAGTTTAAGCCATCATTTTATTAAAATAACACGGCAATTGAGAATACTGTTCATCTTTTTGAGAACAGGATTTACAGTCGGGCAGCTTTATTAAATTACTTTAGTCATTCAAAATTTACGCCGATGATGAAGTCTAAAAACTTGTTATACATTTTACTATTTTTATTAATTGCTATTTTTGTAATTCCGCTCAAGGCACAACAAATTAGTATTTCAAGGATTGATGAAATGCCTGATTTGCCGCAGCCTTACCTCATGCGCGATTGGAAAAAGGTGGCACAGCTTTATGATTCAACGGTTTTTAACCAAGATTGGCAGGGCGAATATTTGCCTGTTGTGTTTTTCAGAGATCAGTCGGTTAATTATCCCGGTGAGCCGTCCTTTGGGCTGCATACCACCATTGGCACGGTCAATCCCAATTCTGGCGAAGCCATCAATGTAATTCCCGCCGTGGTAGGTGCCAGCCTGGCCGGAATCGATAAATCGAACCAGTTTGGCCACAATTGGACAGCCATGTGCCAAGATTATTTCAACAAGCGAGAGGCCGAAAACATTTATCTCAATCATCCTTCATCTTCTTCAGGCAATGACTGGTGGTACGAAACTATGCCCAATATTTTCTATTTGCAATTGCGCTGGCTTTATCCGGAAATTGCTGTTTTTGATGAACAGCTCGAAACGATGGCTTCGCAATGGATGCAGGCGGTTTCTGGAATGGAAGCTTCGGCCACGCCCTGGACAGTTCCCTATATGAATTACCGCGCCTGGAATATGTCAACGATGAGTCCGCTGGATGCCAGCGTTCCCGAGCCCGAAGCCGCTGGTGCAATAGCCTGGATTTTGTATCAGACGTATAAAAGTACTGGAAAAGAGGAATATAGGATTGCAGCAGAGCTTTCACTGGACTATCTTAATAGCCTGGAAACCAATCCTTCTTATGAGTTACAGCTTCCTTATGGCGTTTATACTGCGGCGCGTCTCAATGCCGAAAAAGGCAGTAATTACGATATCGAGAAGTTGGTAAACTGGGTTTTTGACCGCGGTCCATTGCGTGGCTGGGGAACCATCGCAGGAAAATGGGGCGACTACGATTGCCACGGATTAGTTGGCGAAGCAAATGACCAGGGCAACGATTACGCCTTTATGATGAACGGATACCAGCAGGCCACAGCGCTTTTGCCTATGTTGCGCTATGATGACCGTTTTGCCACCGCCATTGCGAAATGGACATTAAACGTGGCCAATGCTTCCCGGCTTTTTTATCCGGAATTTATGCCTGAAAACAGCCAGGATAATTTCGACTGGGCACAGCAAAATGATCCCAATTCGGTGATTGCTTATGAAGCTCTTAAAGAACAGAAAAATGGTCAAAGTCCTTATGCCACAGGCGATGGTGTTGATGGTGGATGGTCGCAAACCAATTTGATGCTTTATGGAAGTTCGCATGTAGGTTACCTCGGCTCGCTAATAGAAAAAACCAATGTTGAAGGCATTTTGCAGCTCGACCTTTTAAAAACCGATTTTTACCATGATACCGCCTACGCCACCTACTTATATTACAACCCTTATGAAACAGCCAAGAGCATTATGCTGGAACTTCCACAAGGAAATTATTCAGTTTATGATATGATTTCCAATGGATTGATAGCACAAAATCAGTCGGGAAGTGCTGAACTGCTACTGCCTGCCAAAGCGGCTATAATGCCGGTGATTATTCCTGCAGATGCCGTAATAACACAGCAACAGCAAAAAACTTTGGCCAATATGATTGTCATCGATTATAATAATGGAGTGCCGGTAAGCAATTTTCCACCACGGATTCGTGCGCTGATGGCAACTGATTCAGTAGTTGAAATAAATCAAACTAGCCGTGTTTACTGCACAGCAGTAGCTATTGAATCTGAAAACTTGACCTACTTCTGGTGGGTTGACGGCCAAAGTGTGGATGCTGCTACAAGTTATGATTTTAGTGGAAACGCAGAAAAAACTTACCTTATTTCCTGTAAGGTAACAGATGCCGAAGGACTTTCTGACAGTACTTCAATCAGCGTAAAAGTTGTTGATAAGATGGCTGTTGCGCCTGAAATTAAGTTTCTGAAAGCCCATCCGCGCAAGGCGAAACCAGGAGAAAGCATTGAACTTACGGTTCTAGCCGAAGATGCCAATAACGACGAACTGAGCTTTTTGTGGACAGACTTTGCAGGAAACGAAATTGGCCTGGAAAGCAGCGTTTTGTATCAGGTTTCGGAAAATATGGGAGACTATTGGCTGTATTGCAAGGTGATGGACACCGACGGACTTTTTGACCGCGACAGCCTGCAAATTATGGTTAAAGAACAGGAAACTGTGCCATCCGGAAATTTAATTGCGCAATATTTGCTCGAAGGCAATGCCGAAGACCAGAGCGGAAACCAGCTCGATGGAACGCCAAACGGTGGTGTAAATTGGGTGATTTTTGAAGACGATTCTAACACGCAAACCGCCTGCCTGAACGGAAGCACAGCAAATATTGTGTTGCCTGCCAGCCCGCTTTTTGACTTTTCGGAAGCAATGAGCATCAGCCTCAGGTTTAAAATTGAAGCCACCGGAGCTACCGAACAGTTTTTGGTGTCGCACGGAAGCTGGCAAAACCGCTATAAAATTAGCCTTAGCGACAATAAAGTCCGGTTTACATTGAATACAGCCGATGGAATTGTTGACCTGGACAGCGAAACAAAACCAGAAATTGGAACTTGGTACAATTTGGCTGTGATTTATGATGGTGTCGATATGGAAATATGGCTTGATGGCAATTTAGATGCTTTCACCAATCACAGCGGCGCCATCAGTTCGACTGTTTACAAGCCGGTTTTAGGACAGCAATTGCCAGGAACACCGGCTTACAACTTCAATGGCTGCCTTGACAATGTGAGCTTTTATGATTATGCACTCGACAGGGATCAGGTAAACGAAGCACAATATGTTGGAATAGAATTATATAGCGCAAATAATAAACCTCAATTCTTACTATTTCCCAATCCGCTAAGCGGGAAAGTGCTGCATCTAAAAATCTCCAATTTTACAGCGCAACCGATTTCGTTAAGTATCAGTGATGCCAAAGGACAATTAAATCACACAGAAACAATTGATCTACAATCAAATAATACAGTAAAAATCAATCTAAAAAAACCTTTGCCAGCAGGAATATATTTTTGCACAATCAGCAGCTCCAAAGAAACGGCTATTAGTAAATTTATTTCCATTCACTGAAAACAGATTTTGCAACAAAAAGGCTGAAAATACCTAAAATACAACAAAAAGCAGTCAAAATGATAACCCGCTACACCTTTTTGCAAACCCTGTTCACAGCTTTGGCATGTATTGATAGTAGTTTTACACATTCGATTGCAGAAAAAGTCAGTCACTAAAAATCACTGAAAAATGGATATCGCAAAACGATTTGAAAACAATCCGATTCTTCGGCCCGCCGACATCAAACCGAGTATGCCCGGCATGGAAATATTATGCCTCTTAAACCCGGGAGCTTTTACTTTTGACAATAAAACCTGGTTACTGTGCCGTGTTGCCGAACGCCCGCCGCAAAAAGAAGGCACGATTCAGGTGCCGGTTTTCAATGATAAGGGAGAAACAGAAATACTGACTTTTCAGCTGGATGATCCCGATCTGGATGCCAGCGACCCGCGTGTTATATTATATAAAGGTGTAAATTACCTGACTTCGCTTTCGCATCTGCGCCTCTTGTGCA
>Ga0265293_10013540_pt1 | contig 10566 bp, 6 predicted proteins | sample Munlanlewell138R_FD_192505 | JGI IMG/M metagenome (GOLD analysis project Ga0265293, IMG submission 192505) | Leachate microbial communities from a municipal landfill in Southern Ontario, Canada - Leachate well 138R | ecosystem: Engineered > Solid waste > Landfill > Unclassified | place: Canada... | reverse complement strand
CAAAATCATTCAGTACACTAAATCAGACAGATACAAGACCAAGGAATTCGTTTATTATAGGATAGCTGAGGTTATCGCTATCTGTATCACGCTGTTTATCCAGTATAAACGACGGCCAAATATACAGGAAAGGCGTGATCGAGACCAGATGAAAATTAGGTTCTAAAAAAAATGGGGGAATGCCTGCGCAATTCTAATTGACAGATTCTGCTATCAATAATTAGATGTATATAGTTAGATTTACCAAAGAGGAGACCTCATGAAAAGAATGATCGCTATGATGCTGGGCCTGATCTGCCTGGGACTTTTTGCCAGCCCGCGCGGGTTGACCGTGTCCGAAATCCCCTGCTCAGACCTTGTAAGCCATACCCAGACTCCTGTGACGAGTTTTATCGAAGTTCCTGCTCCTATGCCGGCTTCAGAGCTGGACCGCGAGGAATGGTCTCCCGCTTTGGAACTTGATCTGAATTTCAGGCTCGATACCAGAGCTCAGCTGGGCTTTAAGTTCTTCAATTATCAAGCTACGGCTCTGCCCTTTGGCAGCATGGGGGTTTTGAGCGATGCAGGTCAAGCGGCTGTAGCCAGGGCTCCGGTTTGGATGCAAACCGAGCTCAGCTCCGTTTTGGCCAGTCTTGAACCGGATAAACAGCTGCTCTGGGCAGAATTGATCCTGGATACAATGGACCCCTATGTGGATGAAGTGGCTTTTGCGATAGCTCATTCTTCGGTGCAATATCTGAGCTCGGAATTTGCCTTGCCTCAGCTCATCTTGGAAAATGCTTATTATATTTACGATATCGCCGCTCAGCTGGATTATGTGCAGATCATAGATACAGGCTCTGCCGCTGGCGGTGGAGATTACTATTCCACTACCAAGTACATCAAGAAAGATGCCTTCGGAGTGCTGCAAGAAGTGACTGTCCCAAAAGATATCTACTATTGGTATCTGGTGCACCCCAAGCTCACCGATGAGATTCCCGCATACATAGACCCCAACATAGTGGAAAGCAATTCCAGCCATTCAAACAATATCGCCGATCCGCCGGTGGGCAAATTTTGGCGCAACTATCTCTACAATCTTCAACAGGACGGCTATCCCGTGCTAGCCGATACTCTGTCCCAATGCCAGACTCTTTTTAATCGCGATGGCAGCGGAAATGACGCCATCCGCACCCTGCAATGGTGGATCAATCAGAATATGAGCTTTACCTCGAATAGCGAACGCCCTCATCAACCGGTGCGCATCATCACCAAACGCATTGGCAGATGTGGAGAATATGCCGATCTCTCCGCTGCTGTGGCACGCCTGGCTTTGATCCCCTGCACCAGCATCCTCTCTTCTTCTACAGATCATACCTGGAACGAATTTTGGGATGAAGGCTGGGTGGCCTGGGAGCCGGTAAATGGCTATATAGACAACCCTTTGGTCTATGAAAACGGCTGGGGAAGGGTCTTTGGCACCGTGTTTGAGATTCGCTCAGATGGGCTCTTTACTCCCGTTACAGACCGCTATTCCGAAGGTCTGGCTACCATCAGGATTCAGGTGGTGGATAGCAATCTGCTGCCAGTGGATGGGGCCAGAGTGGTTTTGGGCATGGTAGATGGCTCCATTCGCTACGATTGTGAGCAGTTTTCGGATAACGGCGGCTTTGTGACCTTCCTGGTAGGAGAAGGCAGGAGCTATAGAGCCAGAACTGAGACCAGCTTTGGCGTCTATCCGGAGGTGGTGGGAACTTATGCCCAATTGGTTCAGAATACCGAAGATGGTCAGAGCTATCAATACATCTTTCAGCTCGCTGCGACAAAGCCGGCCTTCGTCCCGGAGATAGTTTCCGGGCCTACGGATACTGTGGACGATCACCGCTTTGCAGTAAGCTTTCAAAGCCAGGGCTATTATATCAACGGACAAAGCCCCTGGGATGATATCAATACTTCCACCTCACGCGCGCAATACTATCAATACATAGATGAACCCGCAGATGCAGCCTTCATGGTTATGGATGGAGATTCAATCATCTTCTGGCAGATCGATGGCAGCGGCAGCGCTGTGCAGTATATCAGCCCCGCCCTCAGTGGAAGCTCAAGCTACGACATCCCGGTGGGCAACGATTGGTTTGCTTTTATGGACAATTCCCATCGGCATCGCAATGCGGTAAAGCTCTCGGGAGCCATGCTCTATGAACGCTTTGGCACCGAGACTCAAGACCTTGTTCAGACCCCTGGCGCCTTTGAGATAATCTCCCGCTATCCCAATCCCTTCAAAAGCGGGATCACCCTGGGACTGAACCTTACAAAAGAGACCCCTCTGAAAGTAGAGATATTCAATATCAAAGGCCAACGGATCAATAGCTGGCATACACCAAATCAGGCACAAGGACAGATGGATATCCATTGGGATGGATATAGTGAATCCAAAGATTCTGTGAGCAGCGGAATCTACTTCATCAAAATCAGCGGCGAGGGATGTTCCAAAAGCTGCAAGGTTTTAAGGTTTTAGGCTTTTACAGGAAGACGTTGTACAGCACCCTGATCAAGAGTAGGATGAGAGCCAGGATGAAGACCTTGCGGATGATCTTGTTCCCTCTGAGCACCACCATCCTGGAGCCTACAAGATTGCCAGCAATCCCGCACAATGCAGCAGGGATGGCGATGGGATACCAGATCTGTCCATGCACTGCAAAAGTAGCCAGAGCAGCCATATTGGAGGCGAGGTTTACCACCTTGGAATTGCCATTGGCACGCACAAAATCGTAATGTAAAAGAACGGAATAGATCAGGATCAGAAAGGTGCCGGTGCCAGGGCCAAAGAAGCCGTCATAAAAGCCCACGATCAAGCCGGCAAATGCGCCCAGGATGAGCCGAAAGCCTAATTTCATCAGGTCTGCAGTATCGCTGAAGCCCAGATTCTTCCTCAGTAGAACGACCACCGTAATCAGCGGAATCAGGATCAAAAGCAGATAGTTCAGAAATTCCCCTGAGATTCTAAGAGCAGTGCTCGCCCCCAGCCAGGAGCCTATCAAAGCCATCACCGCTCCGATCAACGCCACCGGTACATCTATCATCTTGGCATGAAGATATCTGGCGGTGGAGAATACAGTCCCGCAGCAGGAGGAGAACTTATTCGTGCCCAAAGCCATGTGCGGCGGAATGCCGGCACTCCAATATGCGGGCAAAGATATCAAGCCGCCACCTCCAGCGATGGCATCAATGAATCCAGCCAGGAAGATGAAGGGCAGGATGATGACATAATCAAGGATGCTCAGTGTGATAGGCATTTACAATTCCGCCTTAAATTCAAGTTTTAGATTGTGGGTGGTTTTTGCCTTCGGGTATTTGCTGTAGCGATATTCCAGGCTGAAGCTGCTGAAGGCATTCAAACGGTAGATGGTAGAGAGCGTGCCATCCGAGACAAAGCCCTGGCGTTTTTGGGGTAAAAAGAGCAGATAGGAGCTGCCCTCCCGGAAATTGTAACCCAGACTGAAGCGTGCCGATACCCTATATTTTTGCATGAAGACGCTGCGCATTTGGGGAGCGAGACGCAGGCTTTTCAGGCTGTATCTATCATCTCCACCTTGCATGCTCCCTTCCTCCTGGCTATAGCCGAGCTCCAATAAAGCCGTGCTTTGGGGGCTGATCAGCTTTTCAAAGTTGCTGCCGATACCCTGCTGTGAAATCTCTGAGGAATAACGGCTTTCCCGGCTCAGGGAATTCTCCAGACTGATTCTGGTATTCATGCTCAGATAGTCCCTGAAGTCGATCTGCGCAGTCTGCCTATTCTCATAGCTTCGCTCGGAGTTTTGATAGCGATTGTCCAGGCTGCGATTCAGCTCCAGCGAAAACGAACTGATGATTCTGCTTTTGTAAAGGTCCAGCCAGACATTTTGCAGATAGCTCTGCCGCGCATAGATGCTTGTCTCACCATAGCTATAGTCCGGCAGGAAGAGATAAGTCCGCCAATCGTCCATGCTGTCTGACTGTTCAGTAACAGTGATGGACAGATCACTCTGGATTTTCTTCCAAAAGAGGTCCTTCAGATAATGCCCAGGTTTCAGATAGAGGCTGGCCATGGCCGAGATTTCTGTGGAAAGCCGGCCTATGGGAGAAGTAATGTATTCATAGATGTACTCGCCTCCCTCCACTACTACTCCGGTGCTGTCAAACACGCCGGTGCCTGAACCTACCCAAACCAGATCGCGGATACGGGGGAAGAATTCGGTTTGGTTGAGCTCGTAATTGTTGTAAAGATTGATCGCCCCGCTTAGCAGATCGTGACCACTGCGCAGAGCAAAAAGATCGTATGAACTTTTGGGATTGCTTTCTGAAGCAGGATTCCTGATCTCACGATGGCTGAAATCCAGATCAAAGCGATGCTGCTCGAAACTGCTATTATGCTTGATGGAATAGGTATCCGAGGAATTCACTTCCTGCCAGTCGGGCTGCTTTACGCTGTTTTGATCCCGCTTAAAAAGCAAGGTGGTATATTGGCGGCGGGATTGGATGCTAAAGCTGGGCTGCCAATTCAGATAGCGGGTGCTAAGGGCGGCGGGATCATCATCTTCCATAGAAGAATACAGCCCGGCCAGCTTCAGGCCAAAGATCCGATATGCCCAAGCCAGCTCTGCATCATGATACATCAGCAAGCTATTGATCTCCCCGCTTTGATCCGAGATTGTGCTGCTGAATCTCAGCGCCGGGACGATCACCTGATAGCCTTTACTTTCGGAAGAGAAGCGCAGAGCTTTTTGCTGATAGCTGTGCTGGATATCCCGATAGCGCAGAAGCAACTTTGGCTTCCAATGCTCATTCAAGTAGCCCATAGAAAGATCGACATTGGCCATAGCCAGAGAATCCGCCCGGGGCAGGGCTGCAAAATCATGCTCTACCACATCGTCTGTACCAAAGCGGTAGATATCGGCAAAGCGGTATTGGGTGTCCAGTCTGGCCTCAAAAGGACTGCCCTGTGCAGCATGTTCTATCCAATAGGAGAGGATAGCGGAGGAATTGTCTTGATCATCCCGAAAGGAAAGCGTGTTTTGATCGTTATGAGAATACATAGTATCGAATCCGCTCTGCCAGACATCGCCCTGCCACAAAAGCCCCAACTCGATATTGCTGCGATTTGTAGGAGCGATCAGCTTCTTTATCGGCAGCCAGGAACCGTTGCCCTGTCCCACCCAGCGATAGCGCCCTCTGGAAAACTCTTCATAATCACCATTCCCAGGCCCCATATAACTGAACACAACGTTGTAAACCGCGCTGGAATCGCCCGGAGCGTATTCATAATAAACCTGGCCCTGGGGGTCAAGCAGCTGAATATAATCTCCGCTACCCGTTTCCATCACGCCATCACTGAGGACAGGGCTGTCTCCAGCCATAGCCAGGCTATCCAGGTCTGCTTCACTGAAGCTATACAGCAAGGGATTGTCTTTGCTATCGCTTTGATGCACCAGATGATGGAAGATGCTGAAGCGCTCGCTGAGCTGAACTTTTGCGCTGGTGAAATAACTGGATTGGCGATAATTTTCATCCGAATACTGAAACCAGGCATTCACAGTATTAGTAGAGCTCACCAGCCGGCGAAACATCACCGAACCTTCCGCATAATCAATGTAATAGTCCAGTCCCCGCTCCAAAAGATTGCCATCCAGATAGATATTCTCTGTGCCGGCTACTATGATGAAGCTGCGCTGAGAGTCATTTGCCACCAGGTAATATGGTCCCTGTTTCCCATCGACAATCTGCATTTGCATCATAGCAGATTTGCCACCGCCGGCGCTGAAGGCTGCTTGCACACGGTGTTTGCCCTCATAAGCTGCAGAGAGCCCTTCGATCTTGGTATGATACTTCAGATAGCGGCTGTCTTTATACTCCAGCTCAAGGTCTCCCATACCTAGTTCCCAGCGCTTGCCATAGACGCGGATGAAGACCTGATCCAGGCTGGAAAGCTCTTTGGAATCGCCTTCGGGGCTGAGCTTGCTCTGGCTGTCTGAAAGCTGGGCAGTGATGAAGACTTCTTTGGCCAATTCTCCATCCAGATTCACATACAGCGATTGCAAAAGATCGGTTTCGCCACTTTCCGAAAAGCTGATGGCAAAGGTCTTGCTGCCGCTGATCTCCAGCTTTGAGCCGGGATTGAACCACTGCGATTTTGGTTTGGAGCTGATGATCGATATACTGTCTGAAATATCCACTTTCTCGTAAAGCTGTATTCTTTTGGTATATTGATCCGGGATGATCAGGTAGCTGACAGTCAGGATGGAGCTTTCCGGCATAGCTTTCAGCAGCAGCACCCCTTTTTTGAAATCCAGCTCGTAATCCAGATTCTGCGTCAGCATCAGGCTATCGCTGATAACCTGCTCGGAGGATACTATTATGTTTTGATGGGAGAGCTGATATCGCAGTTGATCTGCTTGCAGGACGATGGTTTCATCTATTACAAAATCTGAGGCAAAAAGAGCAGCTGCCCAAAATATGATAATGAAGGACAGCCAGTATCTGCGCAGCATCAGACACGATGGATTACGTAAGTAACCACTCCCCAAATGATGAAATCCGCATCTTCGGTGATCTTGAGGGGCTCAAACTCATCATTTTCCGGCACCAGCCAGTATTCGCCATTTTCGATGATTAGGCGCTTGAGCATAAATTCTCCATCCACGATGGCGATCACCACCTTATTTGAGCTGGGTTCCAAAGCCCTGTCCACTATCGCCAGGTCCCCCGGATATATGCCTGCACCCACCATGGAATAACCCTCTACTTCCATGAAATAAGTGTGCTTCTTGTGCACGATCAGCCGTTCATTCAAGTCCAGCTCTTTCTCGGTATAATCCGTAGCCGGAGATGGAAAGCCTGCCGGAACCCTGGTGCTGAAAAGCGGACGCGCCACTTTCTCGCCGATCACGGCTTTGTATATCGCCCTTATCGAGCCATCGGTTTTAAACTTTCCCATATCTAAAAATATAGCGGACAGATATCACTCCATCCGCCACATAAAAGGTCAAGGGTTTATTTGATCGCTTTGAGTATGCTTTGTGCTTGAGCGCCATAGGTGGGGTCGTTTACCAAACGCTCCAAATCCGCCTTTGCGGAACTCATGTTTTTCAGCTGATAGTAGGCCACGCCACGCAGCATGCGGGCTGCTGAGTTCGTAGCTTCTTCCTGCAAGACTTTCGTGCTGTAGGTCACCACTTTATTCCAGTTTTTCACGCTATTATAGTGACCCGCCAAAGTGAGAGATAAACGGGAATTCGGCACTAAATCCACAGATTTTTCCAGGTTTTCCACCATCTTGGCGGTGTTTCCCAATTGGGAATAGTTTTGCCCCATCTGAGCGTAAACCACAGCCATGATACCAGGTTCGGGATTCGTACCTGCCAGCTTCTGTAAATAGATATTGGCCTTTTCCCATTGGCTGTTAGCACGGTAGAAATTGCCGATGCGGGTAAACATATCGGCATCGGGACGTAAGGCCTCAGCCTGCATATAGGCGGCTTCGGCTTTGGCATATTCTCCGCTCTCGGCATAGCCTTCGGCAAGCTTGATATAGGCCGCAGCATCCTGCGCTACACTTGCGTAATCTTCCAAAACCTGAAAGGCACGGGCGTCGTCCTTTATATAGTCTTTCAAAACAAAGAACTTGGCATTCAGGATGTCCTCGTCGTTGGGCCGCAGCATCAGAATCTGGTCGTAATAATCCAGCGTTTTTTCATATTCGCCTGCATCCCTGGCCGTGATGGCAAGATTGTTGTATGTAGCCAATACGTATTCATCCAGTTCATCTTGAGAGATGCGCACCGGCTCATGATTCTGGTAAATCTGCAGAGCAGCTTCATAATGTATGATGGCTTCATTGTACATGCTCGTATCAACGCTTTCTTCGGCCATATCGACATGACTTTTGGCCACGTTGAGCTGCATAATTTCGATGTTGTAAGCCACAGAGTCGCTCTCGGAAGCTGCCGGAGCGCCCTCTTCAAACAGCTCGATAGCGCTGTTGAATGAGCTGATGGCCTGTTCAAACATGCCACTATCATATAGGTTTGCCCCTTCCTCGGCAGCAGCACGTGCCAAAGCAAGCGGATCGCGAACTGGTTCCGGCTCCACTTCAATCTGTTTATTCGAAGAGCAGGCACTCAAAGCTATCAGCACCACAAGGGTGACAAGGGTCAAGAATCTTATTTTAAGCATTAAATCCTCCAGATTTATTGATCTTGTTACACGCTGTTATGCTTGCAGATTTTGTCAACTTAAAAAAGATTTTCTGCCAATCCCTTAGTTATAGTCAGCAGCATAAGCATGCGACTCTTCCTTATAGATTATCTTGCATCTCACCAGTAAATAGGAGTATTTATACCTGCTATTTACACAATATCTCCACGACATCTAACAGAGGCGAGCAGTCCAGGCAGGATCGGCCAAAGATTTCGGCTGCCGTCATCTTGTACATTCAAGACCGGAAAGTGAAAGCAAATTCAAAAAAAAAGGAAAGGATCCCATTGGCAAAAACTTGCAGCTTTCCCCCATTTTTTTGATGCTGGTTTATACGCTAACATAATGACAGCAAAGCAGCATTTCAGCGCATCTGAATAGATGGAAGCGCCAAAAATCAGCTATGGTATATTTTGAAATAGCGCGTTTAATTCTTAGATAGCTAAATTTTTGCAGTTAAGAGTGTAAAATTATACACACATCTCATCTATATGATATTCAGGTATTTAAGAATACATGTTGCCGATACTTGTCGAAATAATTCGAAATAATATGCAAAAAAAGCTTTTTTTTCATTGACAGAAATTCTAAGTTCGCAATTTAATAGCGCCAATGTATCTCTAACTCTTATACAAACTACAAAGAGGAGGTAAAATGAGCAGAGATGAATTAGTCAAAAAGATCGCGTCCGACGCCGGTGTTTCCCAAAAAGTAGCCGGCCTTGCCCTCGCTTCCGTCCTTGAAGGTATCACCATGACCCTTGCAAAAGGCGGAAAAGTTTCCTTAGTGGGTTTTGGATCCTTCAGTGTTGCCCACCGTGCAGCTCGTAAAGGCATCAACCCTAAAACTAAAGCCCCTCTGAAAATACCAGCACGTGATGTGCCTGTTTTCAAAGCGGGTAAAAAGCTAAAAGACGCTGTCAAGAAATAACTATTATTGAATTGACATCCAAACTGAAGGGCAGAGTTTTAAAACTCTGCCCTTCACTTTGGCTCGTTTCTTGCAAAAGATATGTGCAAGGAAAGATTAGCCCTTACAGCAAGAAGACTGTCGGTTTTCTGGAACTTAGAACTGATGACTTTTTTGTTAAAAGAATCATAGATATATAGTGCCCTGCTATCTCTGATGGCAGGGGAAAAAAGGAAAATAATAAAATCAAGACCTAAATAGGAGTAGCAGCCATGAAAAAAAATATGCTGTTTATCTTGCTTCTGGCATTAGCCTTTGGAGCATTCTCTTCTCTGGGTGCCCAAGTAAGTATAACACCAAGCTCAGGCACCTCACGCGTAACCCTTTTATACGAAGATTTCGGTACCGTTTCCTCAGACTGGCCGGTTGCAGGCTGGACTCAGCTCAGCGGTATCTATCCCACGGTGGATGGAACCACTACCCAATGGTACAGAGATGATTGGTTAAATGGTCCCAGTGGTAACAACTGTGCCAAAATCAACATCTACGGCACTACCCGTAAGGGCTGGCTGGTTACTCCAGCCGTCACCATTCCCGCAGATGGCTACGAGATCAAGTTTGACCTGGGTCTCACGGATTATGCCAATAGCAATCCTATCGAATTCCCAAACGGTCAACAAGATGACAGATTCATAGTCGCCATGAGCGACGACCCAAATATGACTAATCCCACCCTCCTCAGAGAATGGAACAACACCGGCTCTCAGTACGTATTCAACGAAATTCCGCATACTGGAACCGAGGTCACTCTATTCCTGACCGGGGTTACCGGCACCAAATACTTTGCTTTTTATGGTGAATCCACGGTGTCCGCAACCGGTGAAGACAACGATCTCTTTGTAGATAACGTCCTCATCCGCGATACTCCGACTACTCCCCAGTTTTTCATCAATCCTGCTTCCGTAGATTTCGGACAGGTGCTTCTGGGCCATACCGCTACTCAGGAATTTCTGGTTCGTAATACCGGCATCGGCACTCTTGGCATCAGCAGCATAGATATGCCTGCCAGTCCGCAATTCACCCTTTCCGATTTGCCCACTTTGCCGACTACTTTGGACATTGGCGAATTTTTCACCTTCACCGCTACATACGCCCCTACAGCCGAAGGTAATCATAGTGCTACCATCAGCATTACAGACGATCTCAGGCGTGTGGTAAACACGGTGGAGATGACCGGTATCGGCTTTGATGCCACCATCACCACGCTGCCTTATATGCAAAACTGGGACAGCGTAACTGTCCCGAATATCCCGGTGGGCTGGAGCAAGATCGTGAATTCCACGAATACGGGAGCCCTGGTGGCAACCTACGCCTCATCCCCGAACAGCCCACCAAACAGCGTACGGTTCTACAATCCCAGCGATGCGGATGCACAGCTCTATTTGA
>Ga0265293_10013538_pt1 | contig 10567 bp, 9 predicted proteins | sample Munlanlewell138R_FD_192505 | JGI IMG/M metagenome (GOLD analysis project Ga0265293, IMG submission 192505) | Leachate microbial communities from a municipal landfill in Southern Ontario, Canada - Leachate well 138R | ecosystem: Engineered > Solid waste > Landfill > Unclassified | place: Canada... | reverse complement strand
CAGACTACCAGAAGCCATGGTGCCGCGCCGCTGCGGCGATTGGGTTGTTGGAACCGCCAAGAGACCCTGATTGGAACCGCCAAGGCGCCAAGGCCGCCAAGAAGTTCTTGTTGAACCGCCAAGACGCCAAGAACGCCAAGAAAAGCTTATTGTGTCTGCAGAGCATCTGCGAACAAGCCGCAGTTAAATGCTCCAGCCGCGTCTCCCAATCCAACATACAACCCTATACCAGCTTTTCTTGGCGTTCTTGGCGTCTTGGCGGTTCAAACCAGGGTCTCTTGGCGGCCTTGGCGCCTTGGCGGTTCCAATCAGGGTCTCTTGGCGGTTCCAACAACGGCTATCCCCGGTGATAGGGATGCCCGGCCATCACGCTCCAGGCGCGGTACAGGGTCTCGGCGACGATCACCCGCACCAGTGGATGCGGCAGGGTCAGGGTGGACAGCGACCAGCGCTGGTCGGCGCGGGCGCGGCAGGCGTCGTCCAGGCCCTCGGGGCCGCCGATCAGCAGGGCGACATCGCGGCCGCCGCGCATCCAGCCTGCGAGCTGCGCGGCGAGTTGCGGCGTCGACCAGGCCTGGCCGCCGACCTCCAGGGCGATCACCTGGCAGTCGCCCGGGATCGCCGCCAGCAGGCGTTCACCCTCGTCGCGCCGGACGCGCGCCACGTCGGCATTGCGGCCGCGCCTGCCCGGCGCGATCTCCACCAGTCTGAGCGCACATTCGCGCGGCAGACGCTTGGCGTATTCCTGATAGCCCGCCTCGACCCAGGCCGGCATACGGGTACCGACGGCAAGCAGATGGATGTGCACGCCGTGCGCCCGGCGTCAGGGCGTCTGGCCCTTGCGACCGGCCAGGGTCTGCTCTTCGCTGACCGACCAGAGCTTCTCCAGATTGTAGAAGGCGCGCGTCTGTGGATGCATGACGTGCACGATGATGTCACCCAGATCCACCAGCACCCACTCGCGCGAGGTCTCACCCTCCACGCCGAGCGGCTGCACGCCGTGCTTCTTGGCGGCCTCCACCACGTTGTCGGCCAGCGCCTTGACGTGCCGGTCCGAGGTGCCGCTGGCGATGAGCATGAGGTCCGTGAACGAGGCCTTGTCACGCACGTCGATCACCTGCACATCCTGCGCCTTGAGGTCGTCGAGCGCCGCCAGTACCAGGGCCTTGAGTTGTTCCGTCGAAAGCTTTTCCGTCACGCCGTTGCCTTCCCCTCGCCGCAGTCGATCCGCGGCTTGCCGTCAATTGAAGTTGAGATACATCCTTTCGCGCTGCACACAGTCGAGCACGGCATCCGGCAGCAGGTAACGCGGGCTGTGGCCTGCGGCCAGCAGGTCGCGGATGCCGCTCGCCGAGATCGCCAGCGGCGTGACCGTCCGGGCCAGGACAGCCCCCGCCGGCCGCGCCCGCAGCGCGTCCACGCATTCCACACCACAGCGTTCGACCAGATCGCGTATGGGACCGTGGTCCACCAGCGTGCTGCCTGGCCGGGTGACCACTACCAGATGTGCGAGCCCCGGGATCGCCTCCCAGCGATGCCAGCCGTCCAGGCCGTTGAAGGCATCCTGGCCGAGGATCAGGCACACCGGTTCGTCGCGCAGTTCGGCGCGCAGAGAACGCAGCGTGTCGACCATGTACGATGGCCCGTCGCGCTCCAGCTCGCGCGTGTCCAGGCGCAGCAGCGACTGCCCTGCAAGCGCCAGCTCCAGCAGCCGGCGGCGCTGGTCGGCGCTGGCGAGCGGCGGGTCACGGTGTGGTGGCAGGTGCGCCGGCAGCATGCGCAGCTCACGCAGCTCCAGCTGTTCCGCAATCTCCCAGGCGCAGCGCAGGTGTCCGAAGTGGATGGGGTCGAAGGTGCCGCCGAAGACGCCGATCATTTGTTTGGAAGGTACAAGTTGCAAGATACAAGATACAAGTTAAAACCCTTGGCACGGACTACCCGCAGTGGTACCCGGTCGGTACTTGTATCTCGTATCTTGCCTCTTGTATCTACTGACGAACATGCCCATCGCCCAGCACGATGAATTTCAGGGTGGTCAGGCCTTCCAGGCCGACCGGGCCGCGGGCGTGCAGCTTGTCGGTGCTGATGCCGATCTCGGCGCCGAGGCCGTACTCGAAGCCGTCGGCGAAACGCGTCGAGGCATTGACCATCACCGAGCTGGAATCCACCTCGCGCAGGAAACGGCGGGCGTGGGTGAAGTCCTCGGTGATAATGGCATCGGTGTGCTGCGAGCCATGCCTGGCGATGTGCTCCATGGCCGCATCGAGATCGTCCACCACCCGGATCGACAGGATCGGCGCGAGGTATTCAGTGTCCCAGTCCGCGTCGGTCGCGGCCCGGGCGTCGGCCAGCAACGCGCAGGTACGCGCGCAGCCGCGCAGCTCGACCTCAAATTTCGCATACTGCGGCGCCAGCAGCGGCAGTACGCGGGCGGCGATGTCCTGATGCACCAGCAGTGTCTCCAGGGTATTGCAGGTGCCGAAGCGCTGGGTCTTGGCGTTGACCGCGACGCGCACCGCCTTGTCCAGGTCGGCAGCGTTGTCGATGTAGACGTGGCAGACGCCGTGCAGGTGTTTGATCACGGGAATGCGTGATTCCTCGATGACGCGCTCGATCAGACCCTTGCCGCCGCGCGGCACGATGACGTCGACATACTGCTTCAGACGCAGCAGCTCACCCACCGCGGCCCGGTCGGTGGTCTCGATCACCTGCACCGCATCGGTGGGCAGGCCGGCCTCGGTCAGTCCGCTGCGGATACAGGCGGCGATGGCCTGGTTGGAGTGGATGGCCTCGGAGCCACCGCGCAGGATTGCGGCGTTGCCGGACTTCAGGCACAGACCGGCGGCATCCGCCGTCACGTTCGGGCGGGATTCGTAGATGATGCCGATGACGCCCAACGGCACGCGCATACGCCCGACCTGGATGCCGCTCGGACGGTAATTCATGTCGCTGATGCCACCGACCGGGTCGGGCAGCGCGGCGATCTGGCGCAGGCCGTCGGCCATGGCCGTGATGCGCGCCGGATTCAGCTCCAACCGGTCCAGCATGGCCGCGTCCAGGCCGCGCGCGCGGCCGGCATCGAGATCCTTGCGGTTCTCCGCAATCAGCTGCGCCTGCCCCGCCTCCAGAGCGGCCGCCATCGCCAGCAGCGCGGTGTTCTTCGGCCCGGCCTCGGCGCGGCTCAGCGCGCGTGCCGCGGCGCGTGCGCGCTGGCCGATGTCCTGCATATAGGCGGCGACATCGAGGGTCATAGCGTCAGCTTTCACGTTCATCTCAAAGACATCTCGGGTTGCGGTAAGTGAGGAGTTAAAAACCATTCGTTGGCCACAGAAGCACACGGAATAACACGGAAATATGTTCACTGAACATACCTTGTTCCGTGTGTTTCCGTGTGCTTCCGTGGCCAGCAGGGGTTTTGCCTTTCACTCCTAACTCCTAACTCCTCACCCGCCAGAGGCAGGGGCCGTCCGGCGAGAAGCAGGCACAATTGTACCAGTTCGTCCCAGACGTTGCCCGGCGCCTGGCCTTTGACCATCTGGTCGAGGTGGGCGCAGCGGCGCAGCAGGTCCAGCCAGGTGTCCAGCCGATGGCGGGTCAGGGCCTTGCCGATGGGCCCCTGGCGCGCCTTCCAGACGCGGTGGCGGGCCATGACCTGGCCCGGGGACTCGCCGTGCGCCGTCTCCCACGCCATGGCCGCCAGCGTGCGCAACTCGCGGGCCAGCGCCCACACCACCAGCACCGGCTCGACGCCCTCGCCGCGCAGACCGACCAGCATGCGCAGGCTGCGACCGGGCTCGCCGGCGAGGGCGCTGTCGACCAGCCCGAAGACGTCGAAGCGCGCCGAATCGGCCACCGCCGCGGTCACCGCCGCCGCGTCCACCGGCCCCTCCCCGACCAGCAGGGCGAGCTTGTCGATCTCCTGGGCGCAGGCGAGCAGATTGCCCTCGATGCGTTCGGCGAGCAGGTCTACTGCCGCGGGGGTCGGTTGCAGACCAGCAGCCCGCATCCGCGCGCGGATCCATGCGGGCAGGGCGCGCGCATCCACCGGCCAGACCGGGACACCGACGCCGGCGGCCTCCAGGTCGGTTACCCACTTGGACTTGCGCTGCTGGGCATCGAGTTTGCCGCTGATGATCAGCAGCAGGGTGTCCTCCGCCGGCCGCGCCGCGTACGCACGCAGGGCCTTGCCACCAGCATCGCCCGGCTTGCCGGTGGGCAGACGGACCTCGAGGATGCGCCGCTCGGCGAACAGTGACAGATTGTTGGAGGCCTCGGTCAGGCGATTCCAGTCGAAGTCCCGTTCAACCGTCAAGACCTCGCGGTCGGCGTAGTCACGTGCCCGCGCCGCGGCCCGGATGGCGTCGGCCGCCTCCTGCACGAGCAGCAGCTCGTCGCCGTGGATCAGATAGACCGGTGCGAGGTGCTTCTGGAGATGCTGCGCGAGCTGTTCTGGTTTCAGTTGCATAAGGTTTGTTCGGGAACCGCCAAGATACCAAGTTCACCAGGACAAAGACGATTTGAACCGCCAAGACACCAAGGACGCCAAGAAGGGCAGGTATTATGAACCGCCAAGGCGCCAAGAACGCCAAGAAAACCTGATTACTGTTTTGGTGGATCAGAGAGAGTGCAGCGGGTTATTTCAGCCATCGCTCGCTGTAGAGCCTCTGTAAACACCCTAATCGTTCTTGGCGTTCTTGGCGTCTTGGCGGTTCAAATCTCCTTTGCCTTGGCGTTCTTGGCGCCTTGGCGGTTCACAACCCCTGGCGCCTCGGCGGCTCCCGTCTTGAGCCGGGCAGCAGCCATCAGCGCGCCAGCGATTCCAGGCGCAGCATGGCCAGTCGCACCAGGTCGCGGCGCATGTCGCGACGCAGGGTCTCCTCTTCATTGGCCTTGCCGAGCACATCGGTCGGGTCGAAGAGGTAATCGCGGGTCAGTTCGAGGTGCTGGGCGGCGAGTAATTCGCGCCCGGCGGGGTCGCGCACGCGGAATTCGAGGATCTGGTAGAGCTCGTATTCCTGTGCCTTGCCGGTCGCGCGCACCGACAGCACACGCCGTTCGCCCCGGTTGGCGATGATCTGCAGGATCGCCGTCGCATCCTGCGCCTCCGTGACGACGGTCGAACCTGCCGTGGCAAGTGCCCGGGTCCAGTCGCGTACCAGCGGATCGTACGGATCACCGCCCTGGAGATAGACCTTGCTCAACTGTGGTGGCAGCTGCACAGCACCGCGCAGATGAAAACCGCAGGCACTCACGGCCAGCACCAGTGCTGCCAGCAGACCGGCCATCAGGTAACGCGAGTACATTTGCATCGATCCACTCCGGAATTCATAAAACCGCCAAGACATCAAGAAAGACAGGTGTTATGAACCGCCAAGACGCCAAGAACGCCAAGAATGATTGGGGTGTTTGCAGCGGCTCTACAGCGAGTGATGGCTGGAATGACCCGCTGCACTCTCTCTGATCCACCAAAACACTAATCAGATTTTCTTGGCGTCTTGGCGCCTTGGCGGTTCAAATCGCCTTTGCCTTGGCGTTCTTGGCGTCTTGGCGGTTCAAATCGTCTTTTCTTGGCGCCCTTGGCGTCTTGGCGGTTCAAAACACAAACCCATTCAAACCACGATATTCACGAGCCGCTTCGGCACCACGATGAGCTTGCGGATCGGCCTGCCCTCGATGTGGCGCTGGACGTTCTCGTCGGCCGTGGCGATCGCCTCGACGGCGGCCTGGTCGGCCGTGGCGGGCACCCGCACATGGCCGCGCACCTTGCCGTTGACCTGCACCACCAGCTCGATCTCGTCCTGTACCAGGGCCCCGGCGTCGACCGCAGGCCAGCCGGCCTCGGCGACAGTGCCACTGTGGCCGAGTTCATGCCACAGGGCGTGACAGATGTGCGGCACGATCGGCGTGAGCAGCAGCGTCACCGCTTCCAGTGCCTCCTGCATCACGGCGCGGCCCTGGGGGCTGGCGTCCGCGAAGCGGGTCACCGTGTTGAGCAGTTCCATCACCGCGGCGATGGCGGTGTTGAAGGTGTGGCGGCGGCCCATGTCGTCGCTGACCTTGGCGATGGTCTCGTGCACGCGGTGACGCAGTGCGCGCTGCGCGTCATCCAGCATGCCAGGTTCCAGATCCCCGGGGCGGCCGGCAGCGACATGCCCGGCGACCAGTTTCCACAGGCGCTTGAGAAAGCGGAACGCACCCTCGACACCGGCGTCGGACCATTCCAGCGACAGGTCCGGTGGCGCAGCGAACATGGTGAACAGACGCACGGTATCGGCACCATACTGGTCGATCAGCGTCTGCGGGTCGATGCCGTTGTTCTTGGACTTGGACATCTTCTCGATGCCACCCACCGTCACCGGCCGACCGTCGGCCTGCAGCGTCGCGCCCGTGACCTTGCCCTTGGCGTCGCGCTCGACGTCCACCTCGGTCGGACCAAAATACTGCCGCTTACCGTCGTTGCCCTGGCGGAAATAGGTTTCGGCGACCACCATGCCCTGGGTGAGCAGCCGCGTGAACGGCTCGTCGGAGCGCACCAGCCCGACGTCGCGCATCAGCTTGTGATAGAAGCGCGCATACAGCAGATGCAGGATGGCGTGCTCGATACCGCCGATGTACTGATCCACCGGCAGCCAGTAGTCGGCGCGCTCGTCGAGCATGGCCGTGCCGTTGTCGCGACTGGCGAAGCGCGCGTAATACCACGACGACTCCATGAAGGTGTCGAAGGTGTCGGTCTCGCGTTCGGCGGGACCATTGCACTTCGGGCATTGGGTCTGGTACCAGGCCGGCATCTTCTTCAATGGCGAACCGATGCCATCCAACGCGATGCCCTCGGGCAACAGCACCGGCAGGCGATCTTCCGGTACCGGCACGGCACCGCAGTCGGGGCAGTTGATCACCGGGATCGGGGCGCCCCAATAGCGCTGGCGCGACACACCCCAGTCGCGCAGGCGGTAGTTCACCCGCCGCCGGCCGCGGCCGAGCGCCTCGACGTGCCGGGCGATGGCGTCGAAGGCCTCCGGGAAGTTCAGACCGTCGAACAGCGCCGAGTTCTTCAGCACGCCCTTCTCGGTATAGGCGGCCGCGGCGACGCCGACCTCGGTACCGTCGGCCGGATGGATCACCTGGCGGATGTCCAGACCGTACTTGCGCGCGAACTCGAAGTCACGCTGATCGTGCGCCGGCACGGCCATGACCGCGCCGGTGCCGTAGCTCATCAGCACGAAGTTGGCCACCCAGATCGGTACCGGCGCACCGGTGATGGGATGCAGGGCATCGATACCGATGGCCATGCCACGTTTTTCCATGGTCTCGAGGGCCGCCTCGTTGACGGCGGCGTGGCGGCACTCCTCCAGGAAGGCGGCGAGCGTCGGATTGTGCGCCGCTGCCTCGACCGCCAAGGGGTGTTCGGCGGCCACGGCCAGATAGGTGACGCCCATGAGCGTGTCCGGGCGGGTGGTGAACACCGTCAGGCGGTCCTCACGGTCCTCGACGCCGAACTCCAGCTCCAGGCCCTCAGAGCGACCGATCCAGTTACGCTGCATGGTGCGCACGGCATCCGGCCAGCCCTCGAGTCCGTCGATCTCGGCCAGCAACTCATCCGCGTACTGGGTGATCTTCATGAACCACTGTGGGATCTCCTTGCGCTCCACCGGGGTGTCGCAGCGCCAGCAGCAGCCGTCGACCACCTGTTCGTTGGCAAGCACGGTGAGGTCGTGCGGGCACCAGTTCACGGCGGCGGTCTTCTTGTAGACCAGGCCCTTCTCCATCAAGCGGGTGAACAGCCACTGCTCCCAGCGATAGTACTCCGGGCGGCAGGTCGCCAGTTCGCGCTGCCAGTCGTAGCCGAACCCCAAGCGCTGCAGCTGCGCCCGCATGTAGCGGATGTTCTCGTAGGTCCACTTGGCCGGTGGAACCTTGTTCTTGATCGCCGCGTTCTCGGCCGGCAGGCCGAAGGCGTCCCAGCCCATGGGCTGCAGCACGTTGCGCCCCTGCATGCGCTGGAAACGCGCGATCACGTCGCCGATGGTGTAGTTGCGCACATGGCCCATGTGCAACCGCCCGCTCGGGTAGGGAAACATGGACAGGCAGTAGAATTTCTCGCGGTCGGGGTCTTCGACGGCACGGAAGGTCTGGTGCTGCTCCCAGTAGGCCTGGGCCTCGCGCTCGACCGCGTCGGACTGGTAGAACTCTTCCATCGTCTTCACTTCAAGTGGCTGACCGCAAAGGTGGAAGCATACAGTAGCCGGCGCGCGGGCTACAATCGCCGCGGGGCCGTGCGCGGCTTCCCCTTACCCACAGATTGGCTCAAACTGTAGCCACACCAGAGCGCGCCCCGCAGGCGCGATTGCCCTATTCATTGCCAGGTGGTGAACCCATGACTGAGCAGCGCCCCTCCCCTGCCGAACGTGCCGCTGAACACCTGGCGGTCGCCTACAACCACATGATGGAATGGATCCGCGAGCGCATGGAGGATGCCGAGGACAAAGGCATCCCCACCCTCGAGGAGGGCATCCGCCACGCCGCCGACAGGGCGGTCGAGCTGGGCGAGGTCACCCGTGAAGAGGCCGAGAAGATCGGCGGCTGGATCAGACGCGACCTGGAGGAGACCACCCAGTACCTTGCGGACGGTGGGCGCGAATTCGCCGCATGGTTGAAATTCGACCTCGGCCAGGTCGAAGAACGTCTGCTGGACGCGCTGTTCAGTGTCGCCGACAGGACCCGGCTGGAACTGGCCGCCTTCGAGCGCGCCATAGAGGCGAACAGCATCTACCGAACCGGCGAGATCACCAGTGCCGGCGTGCTGGAATGCATGGACTGCGGAGCGCCCATGCACTTCTACGCGACGTCGACCATCCCCGCCTGCCCAAGCTGCGGCGGGACGAAATTCAAGCGGCCGCGGGCGCGCTTTTGAAATACGACGGCCGCCGCCCGCTGGTAGCTGCACGGACCCGGTACGGCAGGGCATCCCCCTCTCCATCCCACTATCGAATCAGTCATTGAATCAGGCAATGCCAACGGGTCTCACGGGAAGACTGATGGCCGCTTGCGTCGCGTCCAGGGGTGCCGGGCTGGCGAGGTGATGGCCCTGCGCGTAGTCCACGCCGATATCACGGAGGGCGGCCAGCGTCCGACCGTCCTCGACGTACTCAGCAATGGTGCGGATGCCCATGGTGTGGCCGATCTCGTTGATGGCGTGCACCATGGCGCGATCGATGGGATCGGTACACATGTCACGGACGAAGCCGCCGTCGATCTTCAGGAAATCGACCGGCAGATTCTTGAGGTAGCCGAAGGACGACAGGCCGCTGCCGAAATCATCCAGCGCGAATTTGAAACCGCGCGCCTGCAGACCGGCCAGAAACGCGATCGCGTGCGAGAGATTGGCAATCGCCGCCGTCTCGGTCACCTCCAGGCAGACGCGGGCCGGGTCGACCCCGTAGCGCTCCTGACACTCGATGATGAACTCGGGCATGCCTGCGCGCGTGAGGGACAGACCCGACAGGTTGATCGCTATCGCCGGCAGCCTGGACGGCATGTCGCGCATCGCCATGAAGGCGTGCTCGATCACCCAGCGGTCGATGTCCGGCATCAGGCCGTAGCGCTCTGCCGCCGAAATGAAGCTGCCGGGCAGCACCAGATCACCTTCCTCGTCGCGCATGCGCACCAGGATTTCGTACATCGTACCGCCACCACCACGGATCGCCTCGATCGGCTGGATGTACAGTACGAAGCGATTATCCTCCAAGGCGTGACGGAGGCGCGATACCCACTGCATCTCACCGTGCCGCCGTGCCAGTTCGGCGTCGTCGGGCTGATACAGATGGCTGCGGTTGCGGCCCAGGTCCTTGGCGGCGTAACAGGCGATGTCCGCCGCACTCATCGCGCCACCCACCGAAGCGGTCTGTTCGTCGATGATCACGATGCCGATGCTCACGCCGACATCGAAGAAGCGTTCCTGCCAGGCAAAGCGGAACGCCCCGAGGGTCTGGACGAGTTTGTCGGCGATCTCCCGGGCCTGATCGACGTTGCAGCCGCGCAGGATCACCCCGAACTCGTCTCCGCCGAGGCGTGCCAGGGTGTCGGATTGACGGATGCACGTCAGCAGCATCCGGCTGAGCAGCCGCAGCAACTCGTCGCCGGCGCTATGGCCACAGGTGTCGTTGACGATCTTGAACTGATCGAGATCGAGATACAGCAGCGCACTGCAGTGCTCCGGATCGGCGGCGTGGCCGATGACTTCCTGCAGTTCGCGTTCGAATTCCTTGCGGTTGACCAGGCCCGTCAGGGCATCGTGGGTGGCCTGCCAGCCGATCTGCCGCGCCATCGCATGGGTCTCGCTGACGTCGTGCAGGATGGCGACGGCACCCATGATCTCGCCGCCCGCCCCGCGGATCGGTGCCACCGACACCTCTACCATACAGGTGGACCCGTCACGCCCCTGCAGCAACCGTGGTTCCGGCAGTTTTACGGACTGTTGCCGCTGCAGACAATGCTGCACCGCGTCGGGGTCTGAGGTGCCACCCTCCTCCTCGGACAGTACGCATACGGTCGCGAACAGCTCGCCCAC
>Ga0265293_10013537_pt1 | contig 10567 bp, 8 predicted proteins | sample Munlanlewell138R_FD_192505 | JGI IMG/M metagenome (GOLD analysis project Ga0265293, IMG submission 192505) | Leachate microbial communities from a municipal landfill in Southern Ontario, Canada - Leachate well 138R | ecosystem: Engineered > Solid waste > Landfill > Unclassified | place: Canada... | reverse complement strand
ACTCAGGCTGTATTCCCAACGAGAAAATCACCTGGGGCAAATTGGACGTAGATACCCCCAGCTTTGTCATTGAATCCGACGCCACCATAGTCGCCCCGCTCATTTTTGCGTGGGTGCTGGGGCAGTAGGGGGCTTATTCATGTTTTAGTAATTCTTCCACCAATTTAAATACGGTGGTTGAAGATTCTTCTTGGGCGGGGTTGGTGTGGTCAAACTGATTGTAATTGCGTTTTGCTCTAGTTATTGCCAGATCTACTCGTCGCTGATTGTTATGGTTATAACCAATTAAGAATTCGAACAGTTGTTCTGTTATTTGCTTGTGTCTATCCTTGTTGTAGCAAAGGCCAAAAGATTTTAGTTTGCTGTTGATTTTTTTCTCATATAGGCTACGGTGCATTTTGCCACCTTGGTGGTCATTTAGGTGTAGCAATATCCAATACTCGAATGCCTGGTTTGAATAAGCTACAGAAATGCCATTACTGTTTGCTATTTCAATGGCTTTATTAAAATTTTCATTGGAAAAATCATCTTTATCAAATACGCACCAAGTTTGTTCATAAGTGTTCTCACCAGCTAATTCACATGCTCTCACAACCAAACTTACGGTGTTTTTGCCTTCACCTATAGCAATTACTTTGACTGAAGAAAGCCGGAAGTTTGAAAAATAAGAAGGCTCGGTATTTTTTCCTTCACAGACAATTAAGATTGTGGGTCTCTCATCTAACGTCGCTTCTCTTCTTTTTAAAACAGGCTGCTGACGTCTGCTTTTCTTTTTTTTGCAAGCCTTTTATTCCTCATAGTCACCTTCAAACAAGACCGTATTTAGATGTTCTGAAAAATCCAAATGTGGAACAGCTCCGTATTTACCTTTCATATAATTAAACCCATATGCTTCATTTTTTCTAACCTCAGTTGATTTAAAATCTGCTAAGGAATAAAGCTTGACTTCCCCATATCTGTTTTTTTCTGTAAACCATATTTGATCTCGTCTAAAGAGGGTGGCATTTAACAAATTGGTGTTGTGGGTATTAAAAATCAATTGAGCGTTGAATGGGTTAAACTCCTTGGAGTTAAACATTAAAATAAGCTCACTAACCAGATTTGGATGCAATTGCGCATCAAGTTCGTCTACTATAAACACATGCCCCTTTTCTAAGACATCAATGATGGGGCCTGCTAAGGCAAAGAATTTTTGTGTGCCCGCAGATTCTTCTTTGTCTAAATTGAATGAAACTTTATCAACAGCTATTTTCTTTTCGTTATACTTCTTGTGACTGGTTTGGATTTCGGGTATAGTAAGTAAGAAGTTTAGCAGTTTTTGTTTTTTGCTTGTTGAAACAGTATCAGTTTCTGATTCCAATCTGACCACATCTTCTATCCCTAAATCTGCTGCTCTAAGAAGTTCTAATATCTTAGGTTTATGTGTTCTGCTGGCTATTTTTATAGCCGTAAAACCTTTAGGATTGCTATCAGTAATTTTTGAAATAATTGCAATACTACGTACCCATTGTAGCACCTCTATAGATTTTTCATCATTGAATTGTGCTGCAGTTGAAAGCAGCAACGCGTTATCCCTTAAAAAGCCTTCACGAACTATCTTTGCACCTTTGATAAAATCTCGTTCATGGGGCTCGAAGTCTTCACCTTCTCTGTAAAACAATTCTATTTCCTTGGTTTTTGGCCTGTAATAGAGCCACTCAGATACAATCTTTTTACTCGTTACCTCAAATCCGTATCTGTAAATTTTTTTATTGCATATAAAAATGGCTTCGAATTCCGTAGGCTCTTTGGCTGAATTTTCATCTAAGAGGAAAGGGGTAATTTCAATTTTCTCACCCTCCTGGCTCCCCTTGGAACTATTAATAATAAAGTCTTTCCAAAACATGAAAGCTTCAATCAGCTTTGTTTTGCCGCTTGCATTAGCACCATATATAACAGCACTTTTTAAAATCCTCAAATTAAATTGTTCTTGGTAAGTAACATTCTCAGTCTCCTTTGTCCCCTTGTCGTAGTTAGAGGCTATTAGACTAAGAGTTGCTTTATTTTTAAAAGTCTTGTAGTTCTTAACAGAAAACTGAAGTAACATGATATAGTAAATTTGTGGTAATATGCGAATGTAGTGTTTATTTTACAGAAAGCTGTAAGATGTGCCATTAATTTGCAAGAAAAATGCAAAAACAAAGCTGTGCGCCAAAAATTCTTGTTTGGTGGTTTTTTATGAACCTACCGTCTTGCGCATAAGACGGAAATGGGTACTTTTTGTCTTACAGACAAGACGAAAAGTAGAAAACTGTTCTTTTATGACCGGTCTAATCGAAAAATTAGGCCTAATATTTAGATTATAATCGAAAAAACAGGCCTGATCTATGGATTACGTTCTTTAAATTCGCTATATTTGTGGAAAATATGTAGTGATGATTAAAAGAAATATACAGGACACTATCCTTTCTTCTTGTTTCAAGGGGAAAATAATTTTATTGTTGGGAGCGAGACAAGTAGGTAAAACAACATTGCTAAAAGAGGTAGTAAAGCAAATGCATGAGCCTTATGTATGGCTTAATGCTGATGAATCTGATATTTATGAAGCGTTTGTCCATGCCGGGACAAGCACACAATTGTTGCGGCTGATAGGGCCAAATAACAAATTAGCCATTATAGATGAAGCACAGCAAATTCCTTACATAGGGAAAAAACTCAAACTGTTATACGACACGTATCCGCATATTCAATTGATAGCTACCGGTTCATCTTCTTTTGAATTACAAAATCATATGGCCGAGGCTTTGACCGGTAGGAAAACGGTCTTCCACCTTTTCCCCATCAGTTACAAAGAAACAGCAGAAGACACTTCTGCGCTTGAAGCCAAAAGGATGTTGGACACCAGACTGGTATACGGCCTTTATCCCGATGTAGTGAATAACCCCGGTAAAGAAAAAGAGGTTTTAGTAGAAATCGCCAACAGCTATTTGTACAAGGACATCCTACAGATGGAAGGTATAAGAAAGCCTGCCCATATAGAAAAATTGTTGCGTGCACTTGCATTTCAGATTGGGAATGAAGTGAGTTATAATGAGTTGTCAAGAACTGTAGGAAACATAGATGTGGCTACGGTAGAGAGGTACCTTGACTTGTTTGAAAAAGCATACATCATATACAAACTTCCGGCCTTTAGCAGAAACCTTAGGAGCGAAATCAAAAAAGGCAAGAAATATTATTTCTATGACAACGGAATACGTAACGTACTCATAAGCAATTTCACTCAACCTCAAATGAGAATAGATACAGGAGCTTTGTGGGAGAATTTTTTAATCTCGGAACGCTTAAAAAATAATCACTACAACAAAAGATTTGTAAACAGTTATTTCTGGCGTACACAGGGCCGGGCAGAGATTGATTATATAGAAGAGACCGACGGAATACTCCATGCCTATGAAATCAAATGGTCAGATAAAATAGTACGCTTTCCCGGTTCTTTTGTCGAGACTTATCCCAACCATTCCACAGACGTTGTAAACCGAACCAACTTTGAGTCTTTTATTTATTAGGCTAGTTGCTGCTGTTGCTGTAAGAATAAGGACGGTCCTCCTTATGTATGCCACGACCATAATTTGGTTGTGCTACCATATCAAATTTGATATGTCCTCCTTTTATTAAATCATGATATTTGAGAAAATTGTGCGAGTATTTCTTGCCGTTTATTCTCATTTCACCTATGTACATATTTTCGTGTGAGTTATCGGGGGCAGAAAGGACCAAACGGTTCCCGTTCTCCAAGTGAAGTGTAGCCTTTTTAAAAAGGGGTACTCCCAGTACGTATTCATCGGAACCGGGACAAACACTGTAAAATCCGAGGGCCGAAAGAACATACCATGCCGAGGTCTGCCCGTTGTCCTCATCTCCGCAATACCCATCCGGAGCAGGAGTGTACAAACGGTTCATCACAGACCGCACGTGTTGCTGTGCTTTCCATGGCTGTCCGGCGTAATTGTATAAATAGATCATATGTTGAATAGGTTGATTGCCATGGGCGTAATTGCCCATATTCATGACCTGCATTTCAAGTATTTCATGAATACGGTACCCATAATAACTGTCGTCATAAATAGGAGGTACAATAAAAACAGAATCCAATAATGCAACAAACTGCTTGTCCCCTCCCATGATATCTATGAGGCCTTGGATATCATGAAATACACTAAATGTATAATGCCAACTGTTTCCTTCCGTAAACGCATCGCCCCATTTGTAGGGATTAAAAGGGACCTGAAATGTTCCGTCTGCATTGCGTCCGCGCATCAAACCGGTTTCTGTATCAAAAACGTTTCTGTAGTTTTGACAGCGTGCTTCTAATATGGCGAGTTCTTCCCGAGGACGTCCCAGTTTTTTTGCTAATTGAAGCAAACTCCAATCGTTATAAGCATACTCTAATGTTCTGGCCACATTCTCATTGATGCCCACATCGTATGGAATATATCCCATGGCATTATAATACTCATGCCCCAGGCGCCCGCTCGAAGACGCATGCGGATGCACATGGGTGGTTCCGTGTTGTAATGTGTGGTACAAAAGTTCCAGGTCATGCTCTCCAATCTCCTTTACGGCAGCATCGGCCACTACAGAGGCAGAATTGTTACCTATCATGCAATCCCGGTGCCCCGGAGAGGCCCATTCAGGTAAAAAATCGTTTTCACGGGCAACATTGACTAATCCCTCTTGAATAAGAGTATTAACGGAAGGATACACCAAATTCAACAACGGAAACAAAGCACGAAAGGTATCCCAAAAACCGGTGTCTGTAAATAAATATCCTTCACACACCCGGCCGTTATACGGGCTATAATGGTAAATACTTCCATCTGGGGCCACTTCATAAAACTTACGTGGGAACAGCAAACACCTGTACAAACAAGAATAAAATGTCCGGTATTGATCAAGGTTGCCTCCTTCTACGTGTATACGACCCAGTGTTTCATTCCATATAGTCTTGGCATCTTCCTTCACTTTATCAAAACTCCAAGATTGTATTTCCTGCAGATTTACCATCGCTTGATCTTGAGATATGAAGGACGAAGCTGCTTTAACGCTTACTTGTTCGCCTTTCTCTGTGGCAAACGACACCAAGGCCATCATATGATTCCCTTCGCCTTGTAAGCAATCGACGGCCTTCCCGTCCCTATATACAGCCATGCTCTGGAATGGCTTATCAAACTCAACTACAAAATAATTCTTGAAATTATCAGGAACTCCTCCGCTGTTCTTTGTAGTGTAACCTATAATGCGTTGTAATTCAGGTTGCACACACACGTAGGAACCTTGGTCAAACGCATCTATCAGCACAGACGAAGAATCACATTCCGGATACGTAAAACGAAAAATAGCGCTCCTGTCTGTGGGAGCCAGCTCAGCCGTAATATCATAATCCGCTAAGTAGACGCTGTAATAATACGGGCGGGCCACCTCGGCTTTATGGGAAAAATAACTGGCACGCTGCTCTTCACTGATCTTGCTTGTTCCAATGATGGGCATGATGGAAAATTGCCCGTAGTCGTTAATCCAAGGGCTGGGTTGATGCGTCTGCTTTAATCCTACAATTTTTTTTGCTGTATACGTATACGTCCACCCATTTCCCATTTTCCCCGTTTGTGGTGTCCAAAAATTCATCCCCCATGGTAAGGCAACTGCCGGGTAGGTGTTCCCGTTAGAGAAAGAAAAATCGGATTGAGTACCAACTAATGTGGAAACATAATCGGCTAGTGGTATCTCTTGAGAAGGCTTTTTAGGATTACAAGAAATGAGTAGGCTTATAAAAGAACCTGCAACCACCCCGGTTAATAATATATGTTTCAGCTTCATATGTATTTATTGTATAAAGAAATATCCAGTAGTTTCGGTAATTTATAATGTAATCCGGTAGATGTGTACCATGCGCTCCGGGGCACCGGGGATGTGTACCTGCCCGTCTTCTATATAGGGCTTTATTTCCTTTAGTACTCCTCCGTTTTTTTCAATGGTTTTGATGGACGGCACGTTGTTTGAAAAGCAGGCGAGCATCAACTCTTTTAAAGGGATGGTTCTGGCAAACTCCATGCCCATTCTCAAGATGGCTGTTCCGTACCCCTTGCCTCTTTCGTTGGGACATACGGAATACCCTATATGCCCACCATACTCCATAAGAAAAGGATGGTCTAGCGAATGCCTGATGTCTATCATGCCCACAATCTTCCGGTCCTGTTCTCTGATGACAAAAAAGGTAGTGGCCACCACCCAACCCTCTGCCACAGTATCCTTGTGCTGTCCCCTGGCATTATGCTCCAGCCATGGAATATACTCCATCTGGTCAAACAACGCACTTCCATAAATTACCCACTCTCCGTTCTCAAAAAACGCTTGCTTGAAACGCTCTGCCGCGGGCTGGTGTGCGAGAGTGGGGAGGTGGAGTGATAATTTTTGTTTTGGCATACGATTTCGTATAGAATTAAATTTTAAGCTTTCTCACTATCATCCTTGTCTTAATAACTCCACCAACGTAATCACCCGAAAACTATCTTCTGTGGGGAAGTGGAGTTTGGTGATATCGACCTTTAGGGTGGTTGGTGTTTTTTGTAACTATTTATAAAGGAAGCAATAATCGGCATATAATTTTACATAATACCATGTTTTTCTTTTTGTTACATATTTTGTACTTTTAAATTCCTTAATAACCAAGAGTTTCTAGAAGTGTATAAACAAGCTATTATTAAATAGTTGTTCCTTTTTATATCTGAAATATAATTTCCTTCATTTATATATTATAATGCTATGAACAAAGAAGTTAGAATACAAAAAATTCAAGAAATTATTAATCGTGATAAAAATCGTGATGATTTACTTAATCATGAAATAATGTGGGAAAGACAACTTGTGAAAAAGAAGGTTTATAATATTCCTTTAACATACTTAATATATAACAAGTATAATGGACGAATTCTCAGTAGAACAAAATCTTTAGAAAGGCAATCTCAAATAATCAATCTTGAAACGAATACTGGTAAAGAGTTAATAGAGAATCTTCTTTGGGAATCAAAAAAAGATAGAAATTTAAAAACTTTACAAAGCTTGAGAGATACAGGACAGCAGAAAGTGGGCATTATTACTAAGGATGGAGTGATAATTGACGGTAATAGACGAGTAATGCTATTAAATAAAATTGATAGGACAGGTTATTTTAAAGCTATAGTGTTACCTGTGACACTTGAAGAGAATCCTATAGAAATAGAAAAACTTGAGACAACTTACCAAATGGGTGAAGACGAAAAGTTAGGTTATAACCCTATAGAAAAATATTTGAAGGCTAAACAGATTTTTGACAAGTTAATTCCCAAACTATCAAGAGATGAAGCTATAAAAAGTATTTCAGAGTGGATGGGAGAAACTGAGTCAGAAATACAAAAATATCTTCAAACAATGGAAATTATGGATGAGTACTTAGATTATTTGGGGTATGATGGTATTTACACACAATTAGACAATAGAGAAGATCAGTTTTTGTCTTTGGCTAAATGGTTAAAATATTTTTATGGTGAATCAAGTAAAAGAGCTTTCGATGGTTATCAAGAAAATGATGTAGATGATTTAAAAGTTATTGCGTTTGATTATATACGAATTAGAAATGAGTATGATGGAAAAGAATTTAGGAATTTAGCTGAAGGTAATAAAGACAAACATTTTTTTGGAAACAAAGATATTTGGCAAAGTTTTTCATCAAAGCATTTCGAGATTACTGATAAACTTCCACAAGAAGCTGACATTGAATTCAACTCTTCTAATTTACATGCACATTTAAATTCAAGAGATAAAATATTTTTTAAAAACTCAAAATTTGAAAATAATGAAAGTGCTTTTTTAGAGAACTTGAATGAACATAAGTATCGAATTGGGTATAATAAGGCTGCTGAAGAACCTGAAAAATTAATAAGAAGGGCAGCACAAACTTTTGAAGCAATTAATACAGGACACAAATCTTTTATAAAGCCTGAAGTACAGCAGCTTGTTAAGGAGCTAGGTGATAAAATCCATGATTCACTTTTAAATAAATCTCCCTCAAGAATACTTTCACATGTTATAGAGCTACTTGAAAGTATAGAGGTTGACAATATTCCTAGTCAAGAAATTGATGACATAAAGATTCAGACAAAAAGAATTCAGCAGATTGGCTATCAAATTAATAAAAAATTACGATGAATTTTTATATAGACATTAATATTGAGAAGAGTCTTTTTGTTATAAGTGGAGAAATAGAAGCGTTAATTAAGAACAAAAGATTTTTAATATCCTTAAAAAGACTTGGTTTTTTTATTGAAAAAGACTCTATTTATATTCCATTTCAAGTTGAAACACAAATAAAAATTCTTCAGGAAATACAAACATTGCTAGTGAAATTTAACAGAGCTGTTCAATTTTCTGACAATATTCAAAGAACATTAGAAAGATATTCTGTTGAAGAAGAGCATTTTGAAAAATTTAGTGAAAATGCAAAAGCCATTAGAAATGATGAATTTAGAACGAATTCATTGTTAGTTGAACAATTTGATGATTTTCAGAAACTATTACAGAAAAGGCTAATAAGAAAATTATACAAATTACAGTTACTTTCTTCTTTTCATATGGCATTTGCTCAAAACTCTTGTAATTTTGCAGTTCCTGGTGCGGGTAAGACATCTATAGTATATGGCGCATATACTTTCTTAAAAAGTTTATCTGAAAATGATCCACGATATGTGAATAAACTTCTAGTAATTGGCCCTCTTTCATCATTTGCTCCTTGGGAAAATGAATTTGAGGAATGTTTTGGATATAAACCGCATAGTTTTAGAATGTCAGGAGATAATGATATTACGTATAGACATAAATTAGAACATTTGTATTCTCCGAATGCAGCAGAATTAACCTTAATTTTTCATGGAGGGGTTGATCGTTTTCAAAATGATATTATAGATTTTTTGAGACGAAATAAAACAATGGTTGTTGTTGATGAGGCACATAGAATAAAGAATCCTGATGGAGTATGGGGTAGGAGTGTAACTGAAATATCAAAAGAAGCTGTATCCCGTATTATATTAACAGGTACACCTGTTCCTAACGGTTATCAAGATATATTTAATTTATTTAAGTTTATTTATCCTTTTAAATTTAAAGAAATTCTGAAATTCCATTATCATAATTTGGAAGAAATGACATTGCATTGTTCAACTGATTCTTTACGAGTAGAAGAGTTAAAAGAAAATATTTCCCCTTACTTTATTAGGATAAAAAAGAGTGATTTGAAATTACCCCCAATAGAAGAGAAGGTTATTTCAGTTGAAATGGACACACATCAGAGAGAAATATATGATTATATAGAATCTAAGTATATTCCTTATTTTAAGAAAGACAGTTCAGCGACTATTAAAGATTTTGTTAATAGAGCTAAATTGATTCGTCTAAGACAGGCATCAACTAATCCAGCACTTTTATCAAAAGCATTAAAAGACTCCTTAGAAGATAATGAGTTATTAGATGAATTAGATCCTAATGTAATTTTCACAATACACTCTGATGAATATATAAATGATTCAGAATTTTTTAATAAAATAACAAACTATTCGATTTTTGAAATTCCACAAAAATTCAGATGTGTTTTATCAATTTTACTCGAAAAAATATTTCCTGAAAATGGAAAAGTAATAATCTGGACAATATTTGTACAAAATGCTAAAGATTTAAAGTGCTTTTTGAAAAAAAACAATATTAATGCGAAGCTTTTAATAGGTGAAATTCCTCAAGAAGAAAGGGAGCAAACTATAGCGGCATTTAATAATCCTTTAAATAATGATTTTAGGGTAATTATTGCTAATCCTTTTTCTGTAGCTGAATCTATCTCGTTACATAAAGGGTGTCATAATGCAATATATCTAGAAAGAGATTATAATTGTTCCAGTTTCGTACAGTCAAAAGATAGGATTCATAGAGTAGGCCTAGAGGAAAACCAGATAACAAGATATTTCTATCTCATATGCAAAGATTCAATAGATGAAGTTATAGATGAAAGGTTAGCTTTAAAAGTTAAGAGAATGGAGGAAATTATAAATGATGAAATCCCGCTTTTTTTAAGGATTGATAATAATGACGAAACAGATATAATTAATGGTCTATTATCAAACTATGCTAGAAGATCTTAGAAGATATAATAATTTAGGTACACCTAAATATTTTTTTGAGTTGTTCAACACATTAAGAAGAAATCAGGAAATTGTTTATACAATGTCTGATGTAGATAAATTATTTTATAATAGAGAAATAGATAACCGTAGCGTTTTTGATGGTTGTGTTAAGTTAGCAATTAAAATTAATTTTTTATTCCACGTAGATAATCTTCTAACTCTTAATGAAGCCGTAATAGAATCTTTAAACGATATCGATCAAATGAAAGTAAGCATCCGATAAAACACATATTGCAGGGGTAGTAAGAGCTTTTTACTTTTGTTTCCAAAGTAAAAGCCATGACACTCGAAGAATTTTATCAACTAGAACAGGACCTTCAGGCCTCCGG
>Ga0265293_10013536_pt1 | contig 10568 bp, 7 predicted proteins | sample Munlanlewell138R_FD_192505 | JGI IMG/M metagenome (GOLD analysis project Ga0265293, IMG submission 192505) | Leachate microbial communities from a municipal landfill in Southern Ontario, Canada - Leachate well 138R | ecosystem: Engineered > Solid waste > Landfill > Unclassified | place: Canada... | reverse complement strand
TGCCATCGCCGTCCTCCTTCCGCAGGTACCCGCACACGGCGGGTGACCTCTGCGACCAGAAGGTGCGCGAAGGGACTCAGGAAACGCGATCGAGACGGACGACGGACAAGGAGTGAGCGACCGTCAGGTGCATCACTGAACCCGACGTAGTCAGCCCACCTCTACCCCAGAAGCAGGAACCCCGGTGATCCGAGCACCGGATCATGGTCGATTCACCCGGACGCACGCGCGTTCACTCGGGGTCCGTCGGCAACGGGGTTTTGCGGCTGATCCGGCGATACTCGCTCGGAGCGACCCCGATACTACGGCGAAACTGACGGGCCGCGAAATCAGGATCACCCCACCCCACCGACGCCGCGATGACCGAAATCGAAGAGTCGGTGACCTTCAGCAGATGCGCCATCCGTTCCGCGCGCAGCATCGTCAGATACGCGATCGGCGACTTCCCGAACGACGCTGTGAACACGCGCCGAAGCTGCGATGGAGACAGATGCACCGCGCCCGCCAACTCGGGCACCGACCAACGGCGATCCAACTCACCGGCAATGAGCTCCGCAACCCTCCGGGCCTCAGCACGCAGCGGTCGAAACGCACGGTGTCTGGGCGCGGACGGCACGATCGCGCTCCGCTGAGTTGACGTGACCCGTTGGTCGGTGACGGCAAGATGCGGAACAACGACATCGAGGACAGCGGAGACGAGCGCCTGCGCCCGGTAGAAACGCTCGGCGCGCAGGCCGTCGACGCTCAACGCCGCGAGCTCGTCCAGCCACGGCATCAGCAATCCAGCACGATCCTCACCGATCCGAACGACCTGCGCCGGCTCCGCGTAGTTCGTATCGAGGAAGTCGCTGGCATCGAGCCGATCCTTGAACCGTGCGGCGTACTGCCAGAACACCTGATCGATCACATAGTCGCGGTCGAGATACAGGGTTGTCGTGGTCACCCAGCCCTCGGGTTCAGCGCCGCAGAGAGTGTTCGCCGCGAGAACAACAACATCACCCAGATTGACATGAAGGCAGCCGAACTCGCTAAATAGCCGCGCGCCACCCGCTCGAACGACGATGAACTTCACGCAATCGAAGGCAATCGGAGCAACTGCCGTATGGCGACTCTCTGTTCGGGCAATGATCGGTGAGAAGGCATCGGTAGCTGAGTGAGGTAGAGGAGGTGAAAGCTGCACCGGGCCCTCACCGCCCGTCGGCCTTCACAGAGTGTCGCCCGCCTCTCCGAGGTCGCATCGAAGCCCCTCACACGGAACCGTTAGGACATCGCGACTGTGTCGCGCGGGTTCCCACGGATCGCAGCAAGTGCGGGGACAAGGAGTGAGGTCAGGACTGCGATGATTCCGATTCCCGCGAGGAGGAGCATCTGGCGGAAGTCGATGAGCGGTGTCGCGGGGAGTCCGGTCGCGGTGAGCAGTCCCGCGGCGGTGAGGACGCTCGCGTAGGCGACCGCGAGCCCGAGCCCGATGGCGGTGATGCTGTAACTGACTGCTTCGGCGAGTGCGATGCTGACGATGGTTCGGGGTGGTGCGCCGGCGGTGCGGATGAGCGCGTATTGGCGGGTTCGTGCTCGGGTGGTGAGCAGGATGCTTGCGACGCTCCCGGTGACCGCGATGACTGCGGCGGGCGTGAGCATGACGTAGGTGTCGATGGTGTTCAGCTCTCCAGCGAATCCGGCCGCGTGGAGGGCGTTCTGCCAGGTGGCGATGATGCCGAAGAGAATGCCGTACAGGGCGATGCCGATGCTGATGGGCATCACCGCGGTCGAGGCTTGCCGGGGGTGCTCGATCGCGGAGTGACGGGCGATGAACCACGACGGCGCGAAACGCGGGGGAACGATCGCCGTCCACAGGCGGATCAGCGCGGGCGCGAGGACGGGTGCGAGGGCGCCGATGGTCGCGATCATCATGACGCCGAGGGTGAGCGCCAGCGTCGCGGCGGCGGACTCGACACCGGAATCCGCACCGAGCGTCTGCGTGGCGAAGACCGTGACGATCACTTGCTGGATGAGCACGAAGACGAGGATGCCGGCGACGATCCATCGTGAGACGGGCATCGTCTTGGATGCTTCGACCGAATCCCGGACGGCGTGCACGGCGGGAATCCGTGCGGCACGACGTGCGGGCGCGAAGCTCGCCAGGTAACAGACCAGTGTTGACCCGGCGAGCGCGACCAGCGCGGGAGCAGGGCTTCCGTCGGCGGGGATGGTGTAGTCGCCTCGAGTCACCATCCGTACGAGCAGGTCGACGGCTGCTTGACGCAGTGGCAGGGCGATGGCGATTCCGAGGAGGGTGCCGATCGTGTTCACGATCAGCACCTGGACGGTGACCACGGCGCGCACCTGTCTGGGTGTGGCGCCGGCGAGTCGCCAGCGGGCGATTCTGGTGGCGAAGGCCGCGATGGTCGCAGCGCTGGTTGATCCGAGCACAGCGATCGCGGGGATGGCGGTGGAGACGTAGACGACGTAGCTGCCGGCTCGGGCTTCATCGACGGTCGAGCCGAAGCTCTCGATGAGCGCAGCCCCGGACGGGGTGCCGAGCGTCCACCAGTACACGGCTGCGAGATATACGAACGCGGAAGCGATGCTCGCGACCAGCAACGGCCCGATCCACAGTCGAACGTCGATGCGGAGCTCGGCGAGAGCGAGGCGGATCACGCGGCGTTCCCTTCCATCGCTGTGAGGATTTGCGCGCTGCTGGCCCCGGTGAGCATGTGGGTGACGATGCCGTCGCGCATCACGAGCACATGATCGGCGAGGGTGGCCGCGTCGAGGTCGTGCGTGACCATGACCACGGTGCGCCCGCTGTTCGCGTGCTCTCGGAGTTTCCCGAGCACCAGGCGTGAGGCGGCACTGTCGAGGGCGCCGGTGGGTTCGTCGGCGAACACCAGCTCCGGTGCATTCGCCATTACTCGGGCGAGCGCGACACGTTGCTGTTCACCGTTGGAGAGCCGGTTCACCCCGGTCCGCGTGCGATCTGCGAGCCCGAGCCCGGTGAGTACCGCGTCAGCGTGATCCAGGTCGACGCGGTGCCCGGCGAGCCGCTTGGGGAGCACGACGTTCTCCCGCGCGTTCAACGCGGAGACGAGGTTGTAGGACTGGAACACGAATCCCACCCGGTCGCGGTAGAGCCGCGCAAGCGCCCCCGGTCGCAGTGTGCTGAGGTCGGTGCCGAGCAATTGCACGTTCCCCGCTGTCACTGGGTCCAGGCCCGCGAGACAGAACAGCAACGTCGACTTGCCGCACCCGGAGGGTCCGACGATCGACACCATGCTTCCGGTCGGCACCGTGAACGACACCCCACGGAGCACGTCTACTTGCGGCAGTCCTCGTCTACCGCCGAATGACTTCTCCACTGCATGTGCGACGACTGCCGCTTGACCCTGAAACTCGTGCATACGTCCAGGCTCCCGCCCCACCGACCACGCGACGAGGATGGTTCCCCTCGCCGTGTGAGGGAAACCCATCACGTTGTTCTCGGGGAACCCCCGAAGTCCATGAGCGGATCGAACGAGACAATAGAAGGATGAGACCCGCATCACCATCTCGCCTACTCCGGGCAAACCCGTTGCGCGTTCTCACGAGCCCTGCCCCCTGGTCGGCGACGGTCTACGGCTTCTCAGGCATGCTGCTGGCGCTGCCGACGATGATCTTCATCGCCCTGTTCCCGCTTCTTCCGGTCTGGGCATGGCTGCTGAGCGCAATCGAGCGCCAGCGAGTCCGCCTGGTCGATCACGAGAGCATTCCCGGCCCTCCCGCAGCTCTCCGAATACCTCCGTGGCAGCACGTCCCCGCACGGCTGGCATCGGCGCTCGGGTGGCGTGAGATCGCAGGAACCCTCCTCCACCTGATCTTCGCCGCCCTCACCTTCACCCTATGGACCTTCGGACTCACCCTGGCCCTGACGTTGCTGCTCGCACCGTTCCTGCCTCTGTTCGGCTCGGCATTCACTGTCGGAGATTGGCGCCTCGACCACCCCGCGGCCACGATTCCGATCGCCGTACTCGGCATCATCGTCCTGGCCGTCTTCCTCTACGCGCAGCTTGCGCTCGCCGTACTACAGGCGATGACCGCCAAAGTGCTGATCGGTTCCCGAGTCGAAGAACTCGAACAACAAGTCACCACGCTGGCCGGCGAACGCGTCGCACTGGTCGACGCTTTCGAGGCAGAACGACGGCGCATCGAACGCGACCTCCACGACGGCCCCCAACAACACCTCGCCGGCGCCGCCCTCCACCTCGGGCTCCTCCGCACCCGCATCGAACAGGAACAACCCGACCTGCTCCCAGGACTCGACTCCGCACACGACGAAATCGAACGCGCCCTCGACGCCATCCGCGCTGCCGTATCAGGACTGCGCCCACGCATCCTCATCGAGAAAGGGCTTGCAGCCGCCCTCATCGACCTCGCCGACCGATCCCCGATACCGGTGAGGGTCGATGTCGATCCCGTGGTCCGGTTCTCTGACGCGGCAGAGGCCAGCGTGTACTCCATCGCCACCGAGTTCGTCGCCAACAGCCTCAAGCACAGCGGCGCCCACCAGATCACGATCACACTCGACACTGCGCCTGGTGGTGTCCGAATCCTGCTGAACGACGACGGGAACGGTGGTGCGGACCCGGCCCGAGGCACCGGGCTGATCGGCATCAACCACCGCGTCACGCTCCTGCGCGGAACCGCAGAGCTAGACAGCCCTATCGGCGGGCCCACGAACCTATCGATCATGCTCCCCAGCGACATCATCAGAACAGGAGCACACACGTGAGAATCGGTATTGCAGAAGACGTTGCCCTGCTCCGCGAGGGCATCACCTCTCTCCTCGAACAACACGGACACACCGTGCTCTGGTCGGTGAGCAACGCAAACGAACTCCGCGCGCGAATGCACACGCCGGCCGACGACCAGATACCGGAACTGCTGATCGTTGACGTGCGAATGCCGCCCGACAACACCGACGACGGACTCCGCGCCGCCGTCGACATCCGCACTAACTACCCCGAAGTCGCGATCCTGATCCTCTCCCAGCACCTCGGCAACGAATACGCGAAAGAACTGCTCGCCGGCGCTCCCGAAGCCTCGGGCGGCACCGGATACCTCCTGAAAGAGCGCGTCGGGCGAGTCACAGACTTCCTTACCGCGATCGACACCGTAGGCAACGGCGGAGTCAGCATCGACCCCAAAGTGGTCGCCGCGCTTCTGGATACTGGCCCAGCCAGAGGGACGCTCACGACCTTCACCGACCGAGAACGCGAAGTGCTGGCGCACATGGCAGAGGGGCACACGAACGAACAGATCACCAGACTGCTCCACCTCAGCGCCCCGACGATCGAACGCTACATCAGCGGAATCTTTGTCAAACTCGACCTCAGCGAACACCCCGGCAACAAACGCGTCCTCGCCGTCCTGGAGTACCTCAAGAACTGAGCACCTGCAGCGCAGCATTCAGGGCGGCGGCCGCTTGCCTGGGGCACACGCCATTGCCTAGGGCTGCGAGCTGCTGATTCGTGGTGAGTCCGTGGCGCGGGTCTGTGGCCCAGCCGACCGGAAGGCCCATGAGCCATTCCACGAACGCAGGCGCGGGCCGCGGCCCGGTCGCTTGACCCAAGAGCGCGGGAGCTGGCGCGGGCCGTCCGGTGATCCGCTCCCAACGGACTATTGCTGGGGCATATCGTCCCCAGCGTCGAAGAGCTGCCCGATCAACGTCCACAAGCTCTCGGGTTCCTCTGTTCGCTCGTAGCCGTTCGGTCCGTGGAGGGCGAGGTCGATGATCTGGTGGCTGAGCGCGATAGTCCCGTGTCGCGCCTTGACCTGCTGCAAGCTCTCCCCGCCTCGTGCCGCGTCGGACGCGAGGGGCGTCCGGAACAGCGCGGTGGGCGAGGATGAACACCCGAAATCGGGGATGAGGTGCACCGATGGCGGAAGCGGGTAGACCGATCCATTGCGCGTCATACCCGAGGTCCACCAAGTCTCCCAGCACGGCGCCCGCTGCCCGAAGAGGTCGAGCTGTGGCTTCTCCCAGATGCCATGAGTCGGGTTCCACACCGCGAGGGGTTGCACCGATGGGGGTTGCATGTCCGGGGTTGCGTTGTTCATTGTCGTCTCCTTCGGGGTTTGCGCGGATCGCGGATGCAGAAAGCAGGCCGCGCACGTTCTCGATCACGACCCACTCGGGTTGCAGTGCGTCGATCGCTGCCGCCATGTGCGCCCAGAGGCCGGAGCGGGTACCAGGTTTCAGGCCGGCCATTTTCCCGACCGTCGAAACGTCTTGGCAGGGGAACCCTCCGCAGAGGATGTCCACCGGCTCCACCTGGTTCCAGTCGATGGTGGTGATGTCGCCGAGGTTTGGGGCGTCGGGCCAGTGGTGGGAGAAGACGCGGGCGACGGGTTCGTTGATCTCGGAGAACCAGATCGTTCGGGCTCCGAAGACTTCCTCGACGGCGAGGTCGAGTCCGCCGTAGCCGGAGAACAACGACCCGACGCGCAGCGGCGCGGCCCGGTCGGTGAGGGTCTGGTAGGCCACGGGCGAACCTCCTGGAACGTGATCCCCGGAGCCGCGCTGCCACTCCGAGCTGGTCACCAACCAGGTGCACGAACCACCCCACGCGCACCCCGCTCAACAAGCGCCACCCAGGTCACGTCGGCCGGCGTCGACGCCAAGGCGCCCTCGGTCTCTCGCGGTTCGCTCGAACGGGTTGTCACGCGTCTTGCAAGCGAGGTCCGCCGCCTCTCGAAAGTGACCTCAGAAGTCACCGCGCCCGCGGGCTGCGGAGCTCACCTCCGTGGTGAGGAGAGGGCGGTGCCTGGTGACGGTTTCGATGCGGGTGATGTCCGCCGGCGACGGCTACAAGTACCTCCTGCGCACCGTCGCCACAGGTGACGGTGATCGGGCGCTCTCGACGCCGTTGACGAGGTACTACACGGAGGAAGGAACCCCGCCGGGCCGATGGCTCGGATCAGCCGTCACCGCACTCGGCGGCGGAACCATCGCCGTCGGCGACGATGTCTCGGAGCAGCAGCTTCAGCGTCTGATCGGGCAGGGACGCGACCCGGTGACCGATCAGGCTCTCGGCAGCCCGTATCGGAAGTACCCGACGGTGACCGAGCGCATCGAGCACCGCACTGCGAGGCTCGATGCCGACCTCCCGGTGACCGACCGTGCCGAGGCGGTCGCCGCAATCGCGGCTGAGGAGAGCGCGCGTGGGGTGCGGAAGGCGGTTGCGGGGTTTGATTTCACGTTCTCGATTCCGAAGTCCGCGTCGGTGCTGTGGGCGGTGTCGGACGCGGGTACGCAATCGCTGATTGCGGATGCGCATCATGCGGCGGTTGCGGAGATGGTTGCGTTCATCGAGCGGGAGGTTGCTGCAACTCGTGTCGGCGCGGCGGGCCGCAATGGGGCGGTTGCGCAGGCCGATGTTTCCGGGGTGATCGCGACCGCGTTCGATCATTACGATTCGCGGGCGGGTGATCCGCATCTGCACACGCATGTGGTGATCTCGAACAAGGTGCAGACCGTCCACGACGGCAAATGGCGCTCCCTCGACGGCCGCCCTCTCCACGCCGCGACCGTCGCCCTCTCCGAACTCCATGAAGCCGTGTTCGCCGACCACCTCACTCGTGCCCTCGGCGTCGCATGGGAAGCGCGCGACATGGGACGTGACCGCAACCCTGCCTGGGCGATCTCGACGGTGCCGGAGCGACTGGTTGCGGAGTTCTCATCGAGGTCCCGGCAGATAGACGAGGAGAAGAACCGTCTCATCGCCGAGTATGTCGCCCGTCACGGCAGGCAACCGTCGCTGGCGACGGTCATCAAGTTGCGGGCGCAGGCGACGTTGGCGACTCGCCCGGAGAAGCAGGTCCGTTCCCTCGCGGACCTCACCGGTGAGTGGCGGGAGCGTGCGTCGCACCTTCTCGGTGAAGACGCCACCCGCTGGGCCCGCACCGTCACCGCCAACGACGCACCGCTGCTGTTACGTGCTGACGATGTGCCTTTGGACGTGATCGCCTCACTGGGGCGCAGCGTGGTGGAAGTGGCCAGTGAGAAGCGGTCGACCTGGCGGCGGTGGAACCTTACCGCCGAAGCCGCCCGCCAGACGATGCCGTACCGGTTTGCGACCACGCAGGATCGTGAAGCTGTCGTCGGGATGGTGGTCGATGCTGCCGAGCACGCGTCGATCCAGCTCACTCCGCCCGAGCTTGCGTCCAGCCCAACCGTGTTCCGACGGGCCGACGGCAGCAGCAGGTTCCGACCGATCGCGTCGACGGTGTACTCGTCGCCTGAAATCCTGGCGGCGGAAGACCGGCTCCTCGAGCGCGCCCGCACGATGACCGCACCCACCGTGCCGGTCGAGGTGGTTGAGAAGGTCACCCGTCAGCCGGATCATGAAGGCCGGCTCCTCGCGGACGACCAGGCGGCGGCCCTCGCAAGTGTTGCGGTCTCCGGTCGTGCAATCGATGTGCTGGTCGGCCCCGCAGGCGCAGGGAAGACGACTGCGATGCGCGCGCTGCGCACGGCGTGGGAGCGGGAGCACGGGCGCGCCAGCGTGGTCGGGCTGGCACCGTCGGCGGTGGCCGCGCAAGTCCTCTCCGATGATCTCGGCATCCGGACGGAGAACACCGCGAAATGGTGGCAAGACCACCAGAGCACCGGCGCATCGTTCCGCAAGGGGCAGCTCGTGATCGTGGACGAAGCCTCCCTCGCCGGCACCCTCTCGCTGGATCGCATCACGGCGCACGCGGTGGAGGTGGGAGCGAAGGTGCTGTTGGTGGGTGACTGGGCGCAACTGCAATCCGTCACCGCTGGCGGCGCGTTCTCCCTCCTCGTCCATGACCGCGACGACGCCCCTGAACTGGTCGACGTGCACCGCTTTGTCAACGTCTGGGAGAAGACCGCCTCCCTCGACCTCCGCCACGGCCGACCAGAAGCTATTGACGCCTACGCCGACCATGACCGCATCACCGGCGGTAGCACCGAGGCGATGATTGACTCCGCCTACACCGCCTGGCGTACCGATACCCTCGCCGGGGTTTCGACGGTGTTGATCGCGGACTCGACGGAGTCCGTCCATGCTCTGAACCAGCGTGCCCGCGCCGACCTGATCCTCGATGGCACGGTGAACGCGCGCCGTGAAGTCGCCCTCCACGATGATGCCCGCGCAGGGGTCGGCGACACGGTCATCACCAGGAAGAACGACCGCCGCCTCCACACCCCGCGCGGGTGGGTGCGCAACGGCGACCGTTGGACTGTCACTGACGTCCGCGATGACGGCTCACTCACCGCCCGCCGCGCGAACAGCCGCGGCACCGTGATCCTCCCCGCCGAGTACGTCTCCGATCACGTTGATCTGGGATACGCAGTGACCGCGCATAGGGCACAAGGCATCACCACCGACACCTCGCATGTGCTCGTTGATCCGTCTACGACGCGGGAGAACCTGTATGTCGCGATGACCCGCGGCCGGCACGCGAACCTCGCCTACGTCGCCACCGACCGCCCCGACGACAACCACACCACTCCGCACCCGGCGGATGATCCGGATGCGACCGCGCGGAGCATCCTCTACGGGGTCCTGCAGCACACCGGCGCGGAACTCTCCGCGCACGAGACGATCACCACGGAACAAGAGGCGTGGGGGTCGGTGGGGCAGCTCGTGGCCGAGTATGAGACGATCGCGCAAGCTGCCCAACACGACCGTTTCGCCACCCTCATCCGTTCCTCCGGTCTCGCCCCGGACGAAGCAGAAGACACGATCCGCTCCGACGCCTTCGGCGCCCTCACCGCAGAGCTTCGGCGGGCGGAGGCGAACCACCACAACATCGATGCCCTCATGCCGCGGCTGGTCGCGGCCCGCGGCTTCGGAGGCGCCGATGACATCGCCTCCGTCCTGCACCACCGTCTCGCCCGAGCCACCGAGAGGCCGGCTGGTTCCGGACGTACCCGCAAGGCACCCCGTCTGATCGCCGGCCTCATCCCCGAAGCAACCGGGCCCATGTCCGCGGCGATGCGGAGGGCACTGACGGAGCGGCGCGAGCTGATCCAGCAACGTACCGAAGCCATCCTCGACCAAGCCATTGCCGAACAGCAGGAATGGGTGCTCGCGCTCGGAGACAGACCGGCAGAGACGAGGGCTGCGGCAGCGTGGAAACGGCAGGCACGGACCGTCGCCGCGTACCGCGATCGCTACGGCATCACCACACGCACTCCGCTCGGCCCAGCGCCCGATGGAGATGCGCAGAAGATCGACGCCGCACGAGCGAAAGCCGCTCTCACGAGGCTCCGCGACCTCGCCGGGGTCGATGGCAGCGATGATCCTTCGCGGACGGTGCGGCGCGAGGGCGCGAGCCGGGGCCTGTGACCGCGTTGCCCTTCCGAATGTCGCTGGTGCGTCGTACCCTGATTGTGAGGCGGATTTCTCCTTGATATGACGCTCCTCGGGGCAGGCCGCAAGGCCACTCACACACGCACCGCCTTCGACGATCCGTCGTGCCTGTGAGAGGAACCCCCGTCATGATCCGCCAGCTCTGGACCCTCAGCGTCAACACCCGCGCATTCCTGCGCCGCTACATGCCCA
>Ga0265293_10013534_pt1 | contig 10570 bp, 8 predicted proteins | sample Munlanlewell138R_FD_192505 | JGI IMG/M metagenome (GOLD analysis project Ga0265293, IMG submission 192505) | Leachate microbial communities from a municipal landfill in Southern Ontario, Canada - Leachate well 138R | ecosystem: Engineered > Solid waste > Landfill > Unclassified | place: Canada... | reverse complement strand
TCGCGCTCGCCATGATCGCCACCATTTTCATGGCCTCCATATTAGGCGGTATCTTGCCGCTTATCGCCAAGAAACTTAAAATCGACCCGGCCATTATGGCCGCCCCGCTCATCACGACGATCGTGGACGCGGCCGCACTCATCATTTACTTTCTCATCGCGACATCGCTGTTGCCAATGTAGTTGAAAAAGCGTTTCATTCGCAAAGTCAGCCTCCCCCGGGCCGTATGGTACAATAGAGGGGAGGTAAATTTGGCATGAACTTGATTAAAACAACGGTGGTCAGGCGCAGAATGAAGTATGGGGCCTTGAGAAAGAACTCAGTCCATGAGTCAACTTCTGACGCTTATCTCTGCCCGCGCTGTCACAAATTGATCAGTTATGTCCCTGTCCAGTCCATCAAACGATGCGTTTACTGCAACCAGGAACTCGATTGGTCGCTCCCCTTCGTGCCGCCTCCGCCGGAAGTCGAAGAATCAGCCACCCCTTAAGCGCCGGCGCTTTTCTTACAATATTCCACAAAGAATGAAAATAACCGACCCATCTTGTGGTCGCGCCCGGATAACTCCTCAGGATGCCATTGAACGGCAAGCATGAAGCCGTCATCCTCATGAGCGGACTCGACCGCTTCGATGACACGGTCAGGGCTTTTTGCGCTGACCGTGAGTCCTGCCCCAAGGTCCTTGATGGCCTGGTGATGAAAAGAGTTGACCCACGCCTCTTGCCCCATGGCGCGTTCCAGGATTGATCCTCCTTTAACAAACACTTGATGTGACACTTCCCGGCGATGATTGTTTTGAATATGGTCCGGGATATGCTGATCAAGTGTGCCGCCCATCGCGACATTCATCAGATGCATGCCCCGGCATATCCCTAAAATTGGCATCTTGCGCGCCCTGGCTTCTTGAAAAAGTAAAAGATCAAAAACATCTCTCACACGGCAAATATCTTTTGTGTGTTCGCCTTGAACTTCGCCGTAAAGCGCGGGATCAAGATCTTCGCCGCCCGTCAAAATCACACCGTCCACGACATCGAGCATCGAACGAATAAGCGTCAAGTTCTCTGTCACCGGCAACACCATGGGCACAGCCCCCGCCCGGATAACCGAATCCACATAGGCCTGCCCCACCTGGCTTAATGGCGCGCCTTCCCAATACTCATCATTTGACTGCCGGTAGGATGCCGGTATAGCAATACGGATCATCTTATGAACCCCCTCACGATGCTGTCTAAAGTATAGCGTTTTTGAAAACACAAAGAGGCCGCCTGATGACTCAGACGGCCTCTGTAAAAGGGACTTATTTTGGCAGGAGGTCCCCTTTTGGCTTATTTATAGGTTCCGGCAAGAATCTCATCGATCGTCGCGTCGTCCGTCTTGATCCCGTAGAAGAGCTCAAAGAAGGTTTTGACTTCATCTTTAATATCACCCGTATAGATCTCAGGATAGAACGTCGCGCCAAGCCATCTCAGCCCGATGTAGCGGTTGACTGAGGGCGGATCCGCCAAGAAACCATAGGGTACCTGCGGAACGACCAAGTAGCGGCCTTCCTTGATCGCGGGCAAGGCATTCCAGGCGGGATCTTTGAGCATTTCTTCTTTGAGTTGCAAGGTATCGATCAGGATGTAATCAGGATCCCATTGAATGATCTGTTCCATGGACACTTCACTGCCCCCGCCGCGGTTATCCGCTTCGATATCGGCCGCGTTGATCAAGGGAACATAGTCGAGTAATTCACTGTGGAAGGAACCGCGCGCGTTTGTATTCAGCCCAAGATCACCCATCGCCCAGTACACGGAGACGCGATTATCCGAAAGCTTCGCCTTCTCGGAAAGCGCAAGACTTTCTTCACAGTAAAGCGCAAGCTGCTCCGTCTTCGATGAGTCACCGATCAGAACACCCAAGTCGCGGTATGTTTGGGGCATGTCGTCAAAGAGCGCTTCGATGAAGACCGTGGGAATATTGATCTGCGCGGTCAATTCATCCATATCCGTTGCGGTTGAATCCTTCGCCTCACCAAGGTCGACGATGACCTGCGTACCGGCAGCCAAAACTGTTTCAAGGTTGTAGTCCGGGCCTTTGCCGTAGAACTTGCCCAAAACGGGCAACTCATTGTACTTCGGATCGATCAGCTTCATCTGTGTGTCTGTGAAATTCTGCGCAATCCCTGACAGGTGATCCGGTATTGCCGTGAAGAGCAGGATATTGGCAAGCGTTCCTGAGGGCGCGATTTTCGTCAACTCCTTAGGCAAAGTCACCTCACGTCCCAAAGAATCCACGAAGACGAAGGTATCGTCTTCCGTTTCACCCTCTGTCGGAGCAGGTGTTTCACCCTTTGTCTCGCCCGTTGTTTCACCGGGGGTTGTCTCGGCGGGCGTGTTCGGCGCGCAGCTTGTCAGCACGAATGCCAGCACTAACACCAATACAAGACCCAGTAGAATTCTTCTTCCTGTTTGTTTCATTTTTTCCTCCTTAAAAAGAGCTGTTTCTAATTTTTGGGAAATCCGGCATCACGGTCACTTCACCTGTGCGGGCACTTTCTTCCAAGCGGATAGGAACGCCGTACACATGTGAGAGAAGGGATTCGGATAACACGTCATAGGGGGCGCCAAAGGCGCGCGCCGTGTGGCCGCTTATCAAAAGCACATCGTCCGCGTACAAGAAGACATGCTGCGGGTTATGGGTTGAGAACAAGACAAGGTAACCGCGATCGGCCAAGGAACGGATCTCCTCTAGCACGCGGATCTGGTTGCCGTAGTCTAAGCTCGCGCAGGGCTCATCCATGATGAGGATGGGGGCATCTTGCGCCACCGCCCTTGCGATCAGGACGAGCTGTTGCTCACCCCCTGACAACTGGTCAAAGGGGCGGTCGCGAAAGCGCTCAATTTGCAATAATCGCAAAGCCGCTTCAGCACGATCCTTTTCCTTTTTGCCGGGCTGAGCCAAAAGACCAAAACTTGCGGTCGTCCCCATAAGGACAATCTCAAAAACCGAAAACTGGAAGGACCCCGGCTGCACCTGCGGGATGTACGCCATCTCACGGGCGCGCTCCCGGACCGAGAGATCCCCAATCGGCGTATCATTCACGCGGATCGTACCCTGTTGTAAAGGCAAAAGGCCCAACATCAATTTGAATAAGGTCGACTTGCCGGCGCCGTTGGCGCCCAACACCCCGATCGCGCGGCCGCCTGCCGACTGGAATGACAGATTATTCAATACATCGTCCGTCCGGTAACGGAAGCTGAGATCACGAACTTCCAAGCCTTTTGTCATCTTCTCACTCATGCGATGGCATCCTTTCTACCCTGGCGCAGGATCAGGTAGATGAAAAAGGGCGCCCCGATAAAGGCCGTCAGGATTCCCAAAGGAATCCCTGAGGTGGTCGCGCGGCGCGCGATGTCATCGACAAAAATCATGAAGGCGGAACCAATAAGAGCAGAAGCCGGCAGCGAGTAACGGTTATCGGCGCCTGTAATCATGCGCGCGATATGCGGGACCACAAGTCCCACCCAGCCAATCACGCCGCTCACGGACACGCAGGTCGCGGTAATCAGGGTTGCCGCGACAATCAAGATGAGCTGCAAAAGTCGCGTGTGAATACCCATGGTTGCCGCTGAGTCCTCACCCACCGTCAGCACATTCAACTGCCAGCGCAAAAGCAAGATAACCAACAGCGCCACCACGATGATCGGCCCGGCAAAGGCGAGTTGCTTCACCTGAGCTGAGTTCAAAGAACCCATAAGCCAGTAGGTAATCGCCGGCAGTTGGTCCGTGGGATCCGCGACAAGCTTAATTAAGGAGAGGCCGGCCGAAAAAAGAGAGCCGACCACAATCCCCGTCAAGATAAGGGCCAGCATCTTCTGCCCCCTGACAAAGGAAGTCAACACCAAGACGAGCACGATCGAAAGTAGTCCAAACAGAAACGAAAAGGTCGTGATGCCCGTAGAGGGCAGTCCCCACAAAATGGCCAAAGCCGCACCAAAACCCGCTCCGGACGAAGCCCCCAAAACATCGGGGGAAGCCATGGGATTTCGAAATACGCCCTGAAAGGTGTGGCCTGCCACGGAGAGCCCCGAACCTACAAGAAGGCCGAGCACAATCCGGGGCAGTCGCACATTGATGAGGACCGAATGAATCTCAATCGGAAATTCTCGCGCAGATCCGATAATCTTGTGCCAGAAAAAGACGACAATCGTCTTCGGATCAATCCAATACCAGCCGACCGCAAAAGAAAAGATGACAATCAGCAAAAGGGCGCCCAGCATAATCGTAAAGCGCGGTGTCATGTATTTTTTGCGCCGCGGTACGGCTTCTATTTCAAGGGGCTCCTCCGCGACGGCTTGCGGTTCAGCTGACTGTTTTCGCCATTCGGCACGCTTCTTATCGGAGATAGTAAGCCCGCCGTTCACAAGCTCCACATTCACCAAAGAAGGGTGTGAGGCGATCGCCCGTCGGCGTTCTTTGATCTTGTTGATATCCGCTTCACTAACCTTGGCCCGCGAGATGGAACGTTCAAAGGACTTATCGTGCTTCCAAACGAGGATCGTCGGGCGTGTCGTGTCATCTAAAAGAGCCAACACGCGCTCGTAAAAATCATCGATGAGCAGTTCGTCTCCCCCAAGTTCGTCCAGGATCATCAGGGAGCCGGGCCGGTCCATGAATTCCATGGCGGTCTCATGGAAGCGGTCAAGGTTAAACCGGCGCCCATCCGGGTCCGCGACCAGGAAGCATTGAGCCATGGGGAAAATATCGCGTTCATCGTGGCGGATCGTCAAAAAGCCCGTGCCGCGCTGATTGGCCGCCGGCACATGGGCAAAGCCCTGGCGCCTCTCGTCCGCGTCAATATGGCGGATCGTCATATAGCCCGTGGGCATGACGGCCATATGGTCAATCAGGTGTTGGACAAAGGTTGACTTACCCGAACCAATGGCGCCTGTAAGAAGCAGATTCGATTTTTTTTCGCCCTCGAGAATATCGCGGACAAAATTCAAAATCACTCTTTCCTCAGCCGGATAGGAGAAGGAGTTGTAATTTCCCTGTTCAGTCATTAAAAGCGACCCTTACTTTATAGCTTGCGCCTGGCTTCCAGTTTCCCCGCACGGACCGCAATCATCTGCGCGGCAATACTGATCGCGATCTCCTCCGGTGTCTCCCCTCCGATATCAAGCCCGATGGGTGAAATCGCGCGCTCCAGATCTTCCTTCGTATGACCGCGTTCCATCAATTTACCGTCAATGGTCTTCACCTTGTGGCGGCTGCCGATCACGCCGATGTAGCGTGCCGGCGTGCGAAGCGCCTGATCTTCTAATTCAAGGTCCATGCTGTGGCCGCGGGACATAATGCAGATATAATCCTCCGGCCCGATGGAGACGGCGCGATCGATATTTTTCATATCGCACATTTTAACGTCATAGGCGCCGGGGAACAGTGCGGGATCGGTGAACTCTTCGCGGTCATCCAAAACAACCACCGCAAAGTGGGCACCGGCCAAGACAGGCGTAAGCGCCTGACCCACATGGCCTCCGCCAAAGATATAGACCACCCCCGGCACAACAAGCTCCTCGGCAAAGAATTGGTGTCCCAAAGCTTCAAAGGCATCGCCGCGCTGACAGAGCAGTTCCGGATGCTCCGATAAATACGCTGTTACCGGATCGCCTTCGGGATAACCTGTAAACAACCAGCCCTTCTGTGTAAAGTCAGGTTTCGCCGGATTGGCTCCTTCAGGTGCCGTAAAGAGCGCCAATCCCAGCTGGTCCGACTCACTGATATCCGTGATGAGCCAGCTCGGTTGGCGTCGGGCGATCGCTTCACGCGCCTTTCGGACGGTGTCCAAAAGGACCTCATCGTCGCCTGCTAAGTAAAGATAATGGACGGTGGCATTGCCCCCGCAGATCATCCCGATATCTTCAATCTGGTTTTTCGTCAAAATAAAATGGTGGATGTTGGATTGTTTTTTAAGGATGGCATCCTGTGCAATTTTTAGTGAGTGCAGTTCGACCGCGCCGCCGCCGACCGTGCCGGCAAGCCGTCCCGAACGCCCCACAAGCATGCGAGCACCCTCCCCGCGGGGAGTGGCCCCTGAACTTGCGGTCACCGTCGCAAGCACCGTGTCTTCGCCATTTTTAAGAGCTTCTTCGAGCGCTTTTAATACCGGATCCATAATCGTTCCACACTTTCATCTGAAATTTCGTATGGATCAATTATAACCGATTTATATTCAAATACAAGACGCTTACAGCGAGGACTCCCGATACAATTTTGCGGCCCCGATAATGCCGGCGTCGTTTTTTAAAGAGGCGGCGCGGATAGGTGGGACAGGGAGGATATCGCCTGAGAAGATATCGCGGCGGACCGCTTTTTCCAAAGGTTCTATCAATAAATCAGAAGCATTGCTCAAGCCTCCGCCTAAAAGGATAATATGCGGGCGGTAAAGGGCAACGAGTGTCTTGATCCCGGCGGCGAGGTAGTCGATATAGCGGGTGTGGATCTTCTTCGCGATCGGATCTTTTGCGCGCACAGCCTCAAAAATCCGGATGGCATTTAAAGGATAGGGGGATTGAAAGAAAACAGAATCACCCTCAGAAGCTAAAACTTCCTCTGCCAGACGGATCAGCCCCTGGATGGAAGCGTAGGTCTCAAGGCAGCCCCATTGACCGCAGGCGCATTTGACCGCCCGGTCCGTCTCGACCACGATATGACCCGGCTCGATGCCGAGGCCATCGCCTCCCCGAAAGATTTTGCCGTCGACCACCAATCCCCCACCCACACCGGTGCCAAGGGTGAGCAACAGCGCACTATCGAAGTTCTTGGCCTCACCCGCCAGATACTCCCCTAAAACAGCACAGTCCGCGTCATTGCCGACGTATACATTAAGGTTTGGGAAGTACTCGTGGAAGAGCTCCGGAAAATTGACATAGGAAAGTTTCAAGTTTGTCGCAAAAAGGAGCTCAGCGCTTTTCGTATCGACGATCCCCGGAAGGCCGATCCCGATGGAGCTGAGATCCTTGGGCGTCAGCTTATTTTCATCAAGGAGTGAACGAATCACAGCAACCATGGTTTCTGTGATTGAACGGGCAGAGCGGGGCGCTCTTGTTTTCACATCCTTTCGGGCGACAATGTCACACGTATCACTGACAAGTCCAACCGCGATATTCGTTCCGCCAAGATCAATGCCAATCGATCCACCCACCGCAAGGCCACCCCTTCCTCAAGGATTTTCTTAATCGTAGTATACTGGATTAGAAGCCAACAGATGAGAGGTAAAGCATATGAACACGGTAAAAACTAAAGTTTTCCTCGTTCCCCCCGGTGAACCCCTTCCCCCTGATCCCGTCTTTTTGCCCGGGATTCGCAGGGCTCCTCGAAGGGAGGGACATCTTTCTCAAAAAGAGAAGGCAACTGCCTTAAAAAATGCGTTGCGCTACATCCCGGAACGTTTCCACGAACAGATGGCACGAGAATTCTTAATTGAATTGGAAGAACACGGTAAAATATACGGCTACCGTTTCCGCCCAGAGGGGCGGATCTACGGCAAGCCCATCGACGCGTATAAGGGACAATGCGTGGAGGGTCAAGCCTTCCAGGTCATGATCGACAACAACCTCGATTTCGAGGTCGCGCTCTACCCCTATGAACTCATCACCTACGGCGAGACAGGTGCTGTCTGCCAAAATTGGATGCAGTACTGCCTCATCAAACAATACCTTGAAATATTGACAGATGAGCAGACGCTCGTGTTGTTTTCCGGTCATCCCGTCGGCCTGTTCCACAGCCCGAAGACTGCCCCGCGCGTCATTCTCACCAACGGCCTCATGATCGGCCAGTACGACAACTTAGAAGATTACAACCGCGCCTCTGCCATGGGCGTGTCGAGCTACGGCCAGATGACCGCAGGCGGATTCATGTACATCGGGCCGCAGGGTATCGTCCACGGCACCTACAACACACTTTTGAACGCCGGGCGCAACAAACTGGGTATTCCGCAGGACCAGGATCTTGCCGGCCATCTTTTTGTCAGCTCAGGCCTCGGCGGCATGTCAGGCGCCCAGGGCAAAGCTTGCAACATCGCGGGCGGTGTCTCCATCATCGCGGAAGTCGATCGTTCACGCATCCACACGCGCCATGAGCAGGGCTGGGTCGATGAGGTCAGCGATTCAACAGAAGAAGTGTACCGCCTTGCCAAGGAAGCCATGAACAAGAAAATACCGCTTGCCATCGCCTACCACGGCAACATTGTCGATCTTTTGGAATACGCGATCGAGCACGCGATCCCCATTGACCTTTTATCGGACCAGACTTCCTGCCATGAGCCCTATACGGGCGGTTACTGCCCCCAGGGCCTCACTTTTGACGAGCGGACCAAGATGCTTTCGGAGGATCCGGAACAATTCAAAAAAGAGGTGAACCGCTCACTTGCCTCACATTTTGAGGCGATCAAAAAACTGAGCGAAAAAGGCACCTATTTCTTTGACTATGGTAACTCTTTTATGAAAGCTATTTTCGATTCGGGCGTGAAAGAAATCTCAAAGAATAAAGAAAATGACCGCGACGGATTTATCTGGCCCTCCTATGTGGAAGACATCATGGGGCCCTTGCTTTTCGATTACGGCTACGGACCTTTCCGCTGGGTGTGCCTCTCCGGCAAGGATGAGGATTTGCAATTGACGGACGAGGCCGCCATGTCCTGCATTGACCCCGAGAGACGCTACCAGGACCGCGACAACTACAACTGGATCCGGGACGCCCAAAAGAACAAACTCGTCGTCGGCACCAAGGCGCGTATCCTGTACAGCGACGCGGTCGGGCGCATGACCATCGCCTTGAAAATGAATCAGCTGGTCCGGGAAAAGAAAATCGGCCCTGTCATGATCGGCCGCGATCACCACGACACGGGCGGCACGGATTCACCTTTTAGAGAGACCTCCAACATCTATGACGGTAGCAATGTTACCGCCGACATGGCCACCTCCGTATTTGCGGGGAACGCCGCGCGCGGCATGAGCCTGTGCGCACTCCACAACGGCGGCGGCACCGGCATCGGGAAAGCCATCAACGGTGGGTTTGGCTGCGTCCTCGACGGCTCCGAACGCATCGATGAAGTGTTAAGAAACGCGGTGCTCTGGGATGTCATGGCCGGCGTGGCGCGCCGCGCCTGGGCCCGAAGTGAACACGCGATCGAAACCGTGAAAGAATACAACAAACAAATGGCGGGCCAGGACCTTTTAACCCTGCCCTACATCGCGGACGATTACTTGATTGAAAAAACCATGCAAGAAATATAAATAGAGGAAGGAACAAAGGATGAGTAAAGGACAGATCGTTGAATGTGTTCCCAATTTCAGTGAAGGACGGGATACCGAAAAGATAGAACGCATTGTTGCACCCTTAAAGGGACGAGAGCAAGTCAGACTCGTGAACTATGAGGGTGACCGCGACTACAACCGGCTTGTCGTGACCGTGCTGGGTGAACCCCTAGCGGTGAAGGAAGCCATCCTCGACGCCATCGGGGTGGCCACAGAACTAATCGACTTAAATCACCATGAAGGCGAACACCTGCGTATGGGGGCGACCGACGTGGTCCCCTTGATTCCCATCCGCAACATGACGATTGACGATACGGTTTTATTGTCAAAAGAATTGGCACGCGAGATCAACGAACGCTACCAAATCCCGGTGTTCCTTTATGAAGACTCGGCCGCAAACCCGGGACGCGTGAACCTGGCCCATATTAGGCGCGGCCAATTTGAGGGCATGGCCGAAAAACTGCTTCTTCCCGAATGGGAGCCCGATTTCGGAGAAAGAAAGATCCATCCCACCGCAGGTGTCACCGCTGTGGGCGCCCGATTCCCGCTCATTGCCTACAACATCGATTTGGGAACCGATGACATCGACATCGCGAACAAAATCGCAAAAAGCATCCGCCAGTCAGGCGGCGGCTTCCAGTACATCAAAGCGGGCGGCGTAGAGCTAAAAGACAAGGGCATCGTCCAGGTGACGATGAACATCACCGATTACAGGAAAAACCCGATCTACCGTGTGTTTGAAACCGTCAAAATGGAAGCCGCGCGCTACGGTGTCCCCGTGGTCGGCAGTGAAGTGATCGGATTGGCCCCCTTAGAGGCCTTAACCGATTCTTTGGAATACTATCTGGGACTTCACGGATTTGACGATACGAAGATCATTGAACACTGGCTGATGGGGGACTGATCGATGCCTTTTGACACTATTATTGATCGCAGAAACACGGGTTCTTCTAAATGGGAAATCGCCCCGGGACCCGTCGACCTGGAACAATGTATCATCCCGCTCTCTGTCGCTGACATGGAGTTTAAGAGCCCATTGGCCATCCGTGAGCGCTTAAAAGCGCTGGCGGACACCGGCGTATGGGGCTATACGATGCCACGGGCTGAATACTACGACGCTTTGATTTCCTGGTTCTCACGCCGGCACGATTTTGACATCGAAAAAGAATGGGTGGTCCCCACCACCGGGGTCGTACAGGCGGTCTACGCCGCCGTCCGCGCCTTTTCAGAAGAAGGCGATAACATCCTCGTCCAGACGCCCGTTTATTATC
>Ga0265293_10013533_pt1 | contig 10571 bp, 9 predicted proteins | sample Munlanlewell138R_FD_192505 | JGI IMG/M metagenome (GOLD analysis project Ga0265293, IMG submission 192505) | Leachate microbial communities from a municipal landfill in Southern Ontario, Canada - Leachate well 138R | ecosystem: Engineered > Solid waste > Landfill > Unclassified | place: Canada... | reverse complement strand
AGAGTGCAACACCGGCGAGTGCAAGGGCCAGGATTGCTGTGACGAAAAACTTCTTCATGATACTCCTTCAGGGTCTCCCACCCTGGTGCAAGATGTGGTGTCCTCGGCCCGTTCCCTGAGCCTGATGGGAATATACTCAAAGAAGAGACTTATGTCAATAGAATTCAGAAGTGTTATTGAAAAATAGTAAAAATTCGCTTGAATTATTTCTAAAGAATTTATAAATATAATAAATATAAAGAAATATAGCAGTACAAATATATGAGATACTTATAACATAAGTGAGGTAAATTTGATTATAGGTAAAGGATTTTCTAAGAATATCAAAAGTGTTATATTGAGCAAATTACCAGATATGACTGAAGTTTATGAGCAAGAGAGCATGAATCAGAAAGAGCCCTGGTGTATGGTGTGGGATACTTGGTGATGCTGTGTGGTCAGTTGGCAGCCGTGTATTCGAAGGTGACGGAGCCGGTGTAGGTACCGGCAACCGCACTGTCGAATTGATCTCGGTCCACCCTTACTGAGATGGGAAGCGATTCGACACTCAATTCATCGAGGCTCTCGACGGTGATGACCGAGACGGCAGCAGGAGTACCCGTGGTGTCGTAGGGTACTTCATTGACGGTGACGGTATAGTTGATGATTGCAGGAGGCTCTCCCTCGCTGATGAGAGGGGTGGCACTCATCAGAACAGTATAGCCAACCCGGTTGTTGGAGATGGCGGAGACATAGGCGGTGAAATCGACGTTGCCGTTTGCATCCATGTTCTGATCCGGTCCGCTTCCGACGATGGAGACGGTACCACTGAATGTGTTGTCAGGTTCGCTGTAAGTATCTTCATCTACTTGCGTGTTGGTGATCTTCATATCATTGACTGCACTGATCTTTGTGGAGACGCTGAAGGTGGCAGGGGAGGGGTCAGCGGCGGTAAGGAGGGTGGCAGAGAGTATCAATAGGAGTGTGATGATCAGGTTCTTTCTCATTCTATACGTCCTTTCAGGGTGAGAGGCCCTGGTGCAAGGGGGTAGGCTGTGTGTTCTTCCCGGAACACACCCTCACTGTAATAAAGAGTGAAGCTTATGTCAATAGAAAGTGAGAGTGAGATAACGTAGTAATGAGTTGTCTAGAATAGTACATATTATTGAGAACATAACTACATAATTGATAATGAATAAACAATATTATTAGTTATACATAACTTATGACAGTATAGAGAAGGAGAAAGCAATACATACTCTCGACAATTCATCACTGGTATTTGCTGCCTTCCTTCTTTATCGCCGATGGTTATGAAAGTGCTAGGTCTACTTCTTCTTCGTAGAGGTGGATAGCCTCATCGATCATCGAGTTGTCATGGGCTGGGGCCCTTTGGTTCAAACTCAGCGTTGAGGGCCAGTGCATTAAAGACAAGGGAACGCAGGAACCTACACCCTACCTCAGGCTCCAAGCCTGGTTGAAGGTCGCAAAGATCCGGCACCCTCCGGTTGCCATTGTCTTTGAAGACCCGCCATTCATGGCATTTGTCGTTGTTGGTTCGACTGATGGCGGTATAGGTCGCAACTAGAGGGTTGCGTTCAAAATACTCTTTAGTTTTCTTGGAGAAACAGGTGTAGAAGACACCAAAAGGGTAGGTGCTGTCTACTTCTTGCAGGGCGAAGAAGAGGGCCTCCAATGGGTTGCCGGTGACATCAAGGAGGCGAGACGGACAGCTGCAGTGCTTCAATTTGACGAGCTTTGAGAAGAAATTCAAAGTATCGGATCAAACATAATACTTGGTGTAGGGCATATGAAAATCACTACTCCTGCGCAGAGAGAATTCGGGTTCAATAGGTACTAAGGGTATCGGATGATCATTCCTCAATTGAGCTGAAAATTTTGTTTATCTTTTCAAAAGTGCTGATTGCCTTATCAAAGTCTTGGCGGTCATTTGTGTACAGTAAATCCTCATGGAGTTTTTCGTATTGACGTCGAACGATACTATCGAAATTCTCCTTCCAAGAAGGAAAATTATATGCTGCAACGGGATTATAGTGTTTGATGGTATCTCTCTTTTCGAGATAAAACCTATCGGTTTCTTTTGTTGTGGCCAATAATTTCTTCAGGGTGTTGATATCGGACAAGAACTGTTGTATGTCATCGCGTTCAAATAGAACAGTGACATCATAAATATGTCTGACTTTGGAAATAATAGTACCACAAGTTGCATGTCGCTTAACAGCCAAAACCTTGTCAAGGAATGTCCTCGTGATATCCAAGGCGTTAATATGAACATCATATAAGGCGTATTCTTCTGCGATGTCTTGCATCCCATTTGATACCAAATAGTTCTGGATGTATGTCTGTACAATCATTTTGGAATATGGATCAGGCCGGATACTTGAACCAATTTCAAGTTTTATCTTTCCATTTGCCGCATCAGATTCATCAAACCAAATAAGCGCACTCTTGTTCCGATTATTCCGTTCTCCCGGAATTTTTTCAAGATAAAAGCCGTCAGCCATTGTTGTCTCAATTCTCTTTAGCTTCCTATCATATTGAGTTGGGCTAAGTTGTTCTTGAGGTGCGAATGTTAGATCAATGTCTTCAGAAAACCTGTTAATAGAACCGGGATAACATTTTGATAATGATGTGCCTCCCTTAAATATACACGAGTCAACAAATTCACTATGTTCAAGCTTCTGTAGCATCATCACAATAAAATAATCACGTTTGAGGGCAGCTATGGGAAGCCCCATCCATGTAGCTGCAAGGATGGATAAGTCAGCGAAATCAACTTCATGCTCGTGTAGGTGCAAAGATGGCCTCCATGGTTGGTATTTTATAGTCGGACAGTGGGGAGAGATATTTCCCAAGGTCATTGGAAACACCGAGGTAGTTGAGACAATGAGAGAGGAAGGCAATGGTCGATTTCTTGTAAGGTCGATGGACCAGGATGTAATCGGCGATTTTGTTTGTGTAGACTTTGGAGAAGTGCTGCAGATACTCAGCAAGTGCTGAAGTGTTCAGATCTTCGATTCTCCGGTGGTTCTGCAGAATCTCAAAGGTCTCGATGGTGCTGATGGCTGAAGGAGTGAGTTCCATCGAGATCTTTGAGATGGTGATATGATCGATATTCCTTCTCTGTTGTCGTACTACCGTCGACAGTAGCTCGATTCTCTTGCCGATTTGAGTAGTCAACCCATTTTTCAAATACATGCGATATCCGATCATCATGCCCCGGTTATGTGATATGAAATGATTTACGATCTGTTCCTCTCCGATTGGAACAGTACCAAACCGAGTTATTTTGGGACGGTAATAGAGGCCTTTGGCGAGACGGATGACATCGCCGTTCTTTTCCAAACGATCGAGCGTCTTATAGTAGCTGACCTCAGATGCTGCAAGCTCTGATTGGCTATACAAGACACTCGCTTCAATGATGGAGTGTTCCGGTTGTCCAAGGATAAGCTCTTTTGCTGTCAGGGTTTTGGTAGGCATACGTGCTTTTCTCTCTAGGTCAATCGTACTCAAGGTGAAGGAATATGTCAAGTAAAAATCTAATCCACTTGACAAAGTCTCTTTCGTGGTACACTCGTCGTGAGGGATCGTTGTATGTTTGGTGAGGGAGAATGAATCTGGCTGCTGAGTAGGTCGCTGGCAATACCTTCTGCCGAGCAAGACAAGTGATGGCCTTATGTGGCTATATCCCCTGATTTTGTTAATTGCATCATGTGCCATCATCTATTCCTCACTCAGCACTTCCAGTTGTAGCGCTCTATCTGCTAAGGACAAGAAGATGGTGGTATGCTTCAAAGTGGGAGTATCATAGTGCAGGAGGGGGCGCATCTCGAGGGAAGTGTGACTGACTTGTAGTGAACGTCGTGACGATTACCAGAGGAGGTAAAAATGGAGATCTACTTTGATCAAGAAGCAATCAGATTTGATGAGGTCTATGATCGGTATCGAAAGGATGAGTTTTATTCACCATTTCGATCGACCATCCCGTTGCTGGATTTGATCAAGAATGGAAAGGAGATGCTACGGGAACTAATACATGAGCTTGGTGTTAAAGAGGAGCATACCTATCATTTGGAGTACCGGGTAAAGCCATCGGCAGTGAGAGGAACGCCATCACACACAGACCTCTTGGTTCAGGGCAAAGACCACGTGTTGGGTATTGAGGCTAAGTGGACTGAGAAGCGATATGAGAGGGTCGAAAGATGGGTGAAGAAAGGGAAGAATCCGAATAATCGGAAAGTTGTACTGCAAGGATGGGTTAATATTTTTAAGGAGTTTTTGAACAATCCGCTCAGTATTGAGGGAATGAACAATCAGGTGTATCAAATGGTCCATAGGGCAGCATCGGTATGTTCGTGTACAACTAACCCAATCCTGGCCTATATGCAGTTTACGGAAGCGCTTCAATTAAAGAAGGATTCCTACATCTATCAAGATCTGTCTTCGTTGTGGAGTGTTCTTGGACACCCTGAAAGCTTTCCATTCTACTTTGTTCAGGTCCTGATAGAACCCAATCAAGCATTTAGGGAGATAGAGCATCTGGAGAAGAGAAGTGCTGAAACTGGAAGGAAGGTAACAGAAGCGTTGAGAGGGTATGAACCGCTATTTACCTACAAGGGAAAGGAAATTGTGAAGATTCGCGAAGCGTGATTTGTGTTGGAAATCTTTGTGTGATGGGGTTCTTCAATCAATGCGAAGACCCCATTTTGGTGTTCGCTGATGTGTAGTACCCATGCACTAGGAAGTCGAGTAGAATGCATAAAAACGTTGGGAGTTGGTCATGGCTGTACGAGGCAAGAATATAAACTTGTTTTTGATGGATGGGGATCCGAGAGGTCGCGTGAAGGTGACCCTGCAGAATTGGACGGGCGTGGTATATCGAATACCACGCACCGACCTTGATCGTTGTAAAGATCGTGATGACCTCTTCCAGAGCGGTGTATATTTCCTCTTTGGTGTTACAGAGGATACCGATGAAGATGCAGTTTATGTTGGACAAGCGGGAGTGAGGAAGAATGGTGAAGGCATTCTCTATCGCTTGATAGAGCATAAGCGCAATGCAGAAAAGAACTATTGGACAGAAGCGGTCATCTTCACCACATCCAACAACTCATTCGGGCCAACGGAGATCAGCTGGCTTGAGCATCGCTTCACTGCTATGGCAGTGAATGCAAAGAGGTATGTGGTGAAGAATGGGAACGAGCCGACTCAAGGTCACGTCACAGAGGAGAAGGAGAGTGAGCTTGAGGAGTTCGTGGACTATGCAAAGATTGTGATGGGTGCTCTTGGCTTCAAGGTATTTGAACCATTGAATGAGGTGAATCAAACAAGAGAAGATTCTTCAACCAAATCATCTGATAGTGAAAGGGGCTTGTTCTTATTCTTCAAACGGAAGAGTGGAAAGAGTGGGAGAACCATCGAAGCTACATGTAGGCAAACGAGCGAGGGCTCTGTAGTACTCAGCGGAAGCCAGATAGAGATCATTGATTCTGATAGTATTCCAGCCACCATCAAAGAGAGTAGACAGAAAGCGGAGATTGACAGCAATGGTGTGCTACAAAAAGATATGTTGTTCCGTAGTCCTTCCTATGCTGCTGCATTTGTGATTGGTGGACATGCAAATGGATTGGTAGCGTGGAAGACTAAAGATGGAAGGACTTTGAAGGATATTGAGGAGAGGGTGTTGAGTGAATTGGGAGCAATTGAGTAGCGATTGCTGATGCACTGGAACGTGAGGATTGAGGACCTCGCCACTAAAGGCGATAAGCGCAGATTCTCTTCTCTCTTCATGTCCAGGCTTCCTTGATGGCATCCAGTCGCCTGGACGCCACTCTATTCTATATATCAACCTACCTATAGTGCGGTGTTCTCAAGACGGACATGGAAGAGTGAGTTGTTGGGTGTTTAGAAAAAAGGCCTCTGAAGAGGCCTTTGTATGTGTGCGGAAATGCACCGTATGTTTTATGGAGTAGTCACTTGGATCGTTATGGTCGCCTCATATCCCCCAGCAGGTGCGAGAGCCGCTGATCCTGGAGTCGTTTCTTTTACTGTAATGGATTGGTTTTTCAAGGTTCCAAATGCACTATTCGTCGCAGCTCCAATTGTAACACTCGTAGGCAATACCGTAAGCGCAACTTTAGCAGCGGCACCACTGATTCCAGCGGTTTTGGCAGCTCCAACGGTACCTTCTAAATCTGTGGTCGTGATAGATAACGTAACAGCACCAATTGTATTGTTGATTCCAGAAAGCTTACCCACCTCCACTGGTATTGGATTACTACTACTATCTATAGCACCAAGGTCAAGCATGTCAATGGCCGTACTGAGAGTAGTTCCGACAGCAGCATCAAACAGAGCCTTGGTTGCAAAATTTGCATTATCGACGGCGGCTGCTGTAACACCAAAAGATGCGAATTGTGCGACAGTTGTCGTTACTGTGATTTTAGCTGTCTCGGTAGAAGGAGTTGAGCCCCCCTCTCCATTATCAGTGGGCAGTGCAGAGGCAGGAGCCGCAAACACCCCAACCATTCCAATAACCAGGATCAGTAAGATAGCAATTGTCTTTTTCATTTCTTTCCTTCCTTTTAGGAGCTACTCTTACTGCTCCTGTGCAAGTACATTACCACTCTTTCCCAGAGTCTGGCTGTATGATACGGACAATAGAGACTTATGTCAATACCTAAACCTAAAAATATGAAAAATATTTGATAATTTTTTGAATATTTTTTAAATATATAATATATAAAGATTTAACACTATGTAATCTTTTTTCTCCCTATGACAATAGGTGACACATACCAGCAATATTGGAAAATACCGGTGCTGTTATTGAAAGTACACTACGTGTACAAACCCACTGTTTTTGCACATATGCTAGAAGTAGGGTAGAAGTTGGTGGATGAATATACAGAGAAACGGGAGGTTTTTGGCTGTTCAGTGCAACAATATTGAAGAGCGGATGCATATATTTCCACATTTTGCTTGTATTAGGTTCATTTGACGGTGATAATGTCATATCTATCTTTCGTTGGAGGACGAATATGAAGAAACACATCGTGTTGTTATTGGTTCTTGTAATGATCTCCTCCCTTCTCTTCGCTGCCGGTGGGGCAGAGAAGAAAGGCGGGGCAAAAGAGATTGTCATCGGAGTCTTCCAGCCCCTCACCGGAGAGAACGGAGGAGGAGGCTATCAGGAGGTACTGGGCATCCGCTACGCCAACAAGGTGTATCCCACCGTGGTCATCGGCGGGGAGACGTACAATGTGCGGTTGGTCGAAGCCGACAACAAGAGCGACAAGACCGAAGCCGTCACCGCCGCTCACTCCCTGATCTCCAGCGGAGCCTCGGTCATCATCGGCTCCTACGGAAGCGGCGTCAGCATCGCAGCCGGCGACATCTTCCAGGACAACAAGGTGCCCGCAGTCGGTGCCTCGTGCACCAACCCCCAGGTCACCTTGGGCAACGACTACTACTATCGAGTCTGTTTCCTCGACCCCTTCCAGGGCACCGTCATGGCAAACTACGCCATCCAGGAGGGAGCGACGAAGGCTGCCGTCATCACCCAGCTCGGTGATGACTACTCCTCCGGCCTCGGCAACTTCTTTGCCCGCGCCTTCCGGAATCTTGGCGGCAACGTGGTCAGCGAACAGCAGTTCCAGACCAACGCCACCGATTTCAAGTCGATCTTGACCAACATCAAGGCGGCCAACCCCGACGTCATCTTCGCCCCGTCGTCCATCGCCACCGCGCCGCTCATCATCAAGCAGGCGCGTGAGCTCGGTATCACGGCAAAGATCATGGCGGGCGACACCTGGGAGAACTCCTCCATCATCGAGAACGCCGGAGCGAGCGCCGAAGGCGTCGTGCTCTCCACCTTCTTCGATGATGCCGACCCGGCTACCGCCGAGGCGGCCAAATTCATCACCGGCTTCAAGACCTTCCTCGTGGAGAACAAGCAGCCGGATATCATCCCCGCTGTCTCGGCCCTCGGCTACGATGCGTACCTCACCGCCCTTCGCGGCATCGAGATCGCCGGCTCCACCAAGGGCCCGGCCATTCGCGACGCACTGGCCAAGGTCGACATCGAGGGCGTGACCGGACGCATCACCTTTGATGAGAACGGCGATGCCGACAAGGACATGGCGTTCATCAAGGTCGTGGAGAACGGCCAGTTCAAGTTCCTCAAGACAGTCAGCGTCATATAAGGTATGGTATCGAATAAGGTCGGGGCGGTGCCCCGGCCTTGGATACCGCTTTTTCTTTGTGTGTGGTTGACCGTATGCCTCCGGCCCGGGTTGTCGTGGACAACCGTGCATGGGCGAATGGTTTTTGATTTGTCTGATCGCTTTGATCGTACTGTATTGGGTAGGGAGCACCACTGATGAGCATGACTACGATCCTGCAGCACTGCCTGACAGGAATTTCTTTGGGAGGAGCCTACGCCTTGATCGCCATCGGCTATACGCTGGTCTATGGCATTCTGAGGCTCATCAACTTCGCCCACGGTGATATCTTCATGATGGCCGGCTACTTCATGATCTTCTCGCTTGCCAGCTTCCCCTGGCCGGTGGCGATCCTCATCACGCTGGTAGTGACCACCGTGATGGGAATCGCTATCGAGCGCGTAGCGTACAAACCGCTACGCGAAGCGCCGCGCATGTCCATCATGATCAGCGCCATCGGAGTCTCCTACCTCCTGCAGAACCTCTCCACCTACCTCTTTACCGCCATCCCCCGCGGCTACCCCGAGATTCCCTTCCTCAAGCGGATCTTCCGCGTCGGGGAGCTCTCCGCTTCCTTCGTCACCGTGCTCACCCCCATCCTGACCATCATCCTCGTGATGGTCCTCATGACCCTCATCAACCGCACCAAGACCGGCATGGCGATGCGGGCCGTCTCCAAAGACTTTGAGACGGCCAAGTTGATGGGCATCAACATCAACGGCATCGTCTCGGTCACCTTCGCCATCGGCTCGCTCTTGGCGGCCGTCGGCTCGATCCTCTACTTCACCGACCGCATGTCGGTCACGCCGTTCAGCGGTACGCTGCCCGGCCTCAAGTGCTTCGTCGCCGCCGTCTTCGGCGGCATCGGCAATATTCCGGGTGCGGTGGTCGGCGGCTTCTTCATCGGCATCGTGGAGACGCTCTTGGTCGCCTTGGGGTACTCCACCTTCAGCGACGCCTTCACCTTCCTCCTCTTGATCGTCATGCTCCTGGTCAGGCCTACCGGCCTCTTCGGCGAGAAGACCGTGGAGAAAGTATGATGAAGAAACTCAAAAGAACCACCGTCTACTCCCTGCTTGCCGCACTGCTGTTCCTCGCCTTCCTCTACTGGCTCGATGCCAACCGCCTCAGCCAGGGCATGCTCATATCGATTCTGCAGAAGGGGGCCATCCTGGCCCTGGTGGCCACTTCGATGAATCTACTCAACGGCTTCACCGGGCTCTTCAGCCTCGGCCAAGCCGGCTTCATGTCCATCGGGGCGTACACCACCGCCATTCTCATCATCCCCGCCCGGAGCCTCGATGGCGTCTACTACATGAACGGGGTGCATCCGGCCATCATGCACCTCCGCCTCCTGATGGCCCAAAGTCCCCCCTTCCTGCAGACCATCTACCCGTTCATCGCCCTCCTGCTCGGCGGCGCGCTGGCGGCCGTCATCGCCCTCCTGGTGGGCCTTGCCGTCCTGCGCCTGAAGAGCGACTACCTGGCCATCGCGACGCTCGGTCTCTCCGAGATCGTGCGCGCGATCTTCTCCTCTCCGCAGTTCGACCAGATCACCAACGGCTCCTACGGACTGAACAAGATCCCCAACTTCCCGCCGATGCTCTTCGGCCTCATCCCCTCGCTCATCACCCCGTTCATCATCACCGGCGTCTCCATCGCCTTCATCGTGCTGCTCATCAACAGCTCCTACGGGCGGGCCTTCAAGGCCATCCGGGAGGATGAGATCGCCGCCGAGGCGATGGGCATCTCCCTCTACAAGCACAAGGAGATGAGCTTTGTTATCAGCTCGTTCTTCAGCGCCGTGGCCGGCGGGATGCTGGCCATGTACATGAGGAGTATCGAGGCGAAGACCTTCTCCATCACGCTGACCTACGACATCCTCCTCATCGTCGTCATCGGCGGCATCGGCAGCGTCACCGGCTCTGTGGTCGGCGCCTTCCTCGTCACCGCCGCCAAGGAGTGGTGGCTGCGCTTCTTCGACCAGCCGCTCACCCTCTTTGGGGTGGACATCCCCCTCTTCCGCACCGGCTTCAGGATGGTGATCTTCTCCATCCTCCTCATGATCGTCGTCCTCATCTATCGAAGGGGGCTCTTCGGCACCAATGAGTTCAGCTGGGCGGGCCTCGCCAAGAGGCTCGGCTTGAAGAGAGCCAACAAGAAGGAGGCAGCACAATGAGCATCCTCCTCTCAACCGAACACCTGACGATGCAGTTCGGCGGCGTGGTCGCCGTCGATGACCTCAACATCAACATCCCCACCGGAGAGATCACCGCTCTCATCGGCCCCAACGGGGCGGGCAAGACCACCGCCTTCAACGTCATCACCGGTGGCTACCAACCCACAAAA
>Ga0265293_10013531_pt1 | contig 10571 bp, 13 predicted proteins | sample Munlanlewell138R_FD_192505 | JGI IMG/M metagenome (GOLD analysis project Ga0265293, IMG submission 192505) | Leachate microbial communities from a municipal landfill in Southern Ontario, Canada - Leachate well 138R | ecosystem: Engineered > Solid waste > Landfill > Unclassified | place: Canada... | reverse complement strand
GTATTTTAATGACTATAAAAAAACAGTTAAAGCTAACGATAGCGAAGATCAAGAACTACATTTTCAAAACTTCAATGGTGAAACAGTTATCCTACACTTAAATATGCAACCACTATTTGCCTTAGGAAAATATAGAGGACGCATGTGTGTTGGTGAAAAGAAAACCGATGAAGCTTTAATGGAAGTGGAACGTGAACTTAAACAAACAGACTTTGAATTAGAAAGTATTCGTCATAAGTTTATTGCCACACTAGAACTTTCTGAAGATGGGTTGTTCTATGTAGATTTAGATGATAAAACTATTTGGATAAACGATATTGTAAGAGAACAATTAAAGCTACCTTCAAACACACTAAAAGTAGAAGATTACCGAGCTTTAATTGATCAAGATGATATAAAAAAATATTTACAAGTGACCAATGACTTAACACCCAATAAAGCAAGTTATGTGGTGACATATCGATTATTAGTTGATGGACAACCGGTATGGATTAAAGAAAAAGGTAAACGTTTATTTGAAGATAAACAAAACGCGGTCATTATGGGTATTATGACACCCATGCATTCTAAACACTTTAGAAAAACAGGTGTTGAAGTCCTAGATTCATTAAAAGATGAAAACTATATACTTCCAGACTTAAAAGCGCTCATTAAGACAAAAAGACCATTTCAATTAGCAATTATCAACTTGAAAAATATTCCTAAAATTAACGAGATGTACGGTAGAGGAATAGGTAATATGTTGATGGGGCAATATATCTTAAGACTGAAACAAACATTTGTTACAGAAAGTTCAGATCTATATCGAATATCTGGATTAGAGTTTGCATTAACAATTACTGACCAAAGAAAAATGGCATCATTGCATAAAGGTATAAAAGCAGAGGAAAATCATTTAAACATGACGATTGAGTACGGTTCAATTACTGCAGAACTTGAAGTTTTTGTAGGTGTTGCACAAATGTATGATGATGCAGTCAATGCGCAAGATTTATTCCAAAATGCATCTTTAGCATTAAAGACTGCTCAATTACCACAGTATAGGGGGCAAGGATGTTACTTTAGTGACATTAAGTAAAGACTATGAAAAAAGAACTTAGAACACAAATTATTGAAAAAAGACAAGGAATAAGTGAAGCAGAAAGAAAAAAAGCAGCAGAAAATATTATCCAACAATTAAGTGAAGATGAACACTTTTTAAAGGCTGATTTTATCGGTATATATTATCCAACAAAAAATGAGATCGATTTAACATCGCTTATCGATATGTATCCTGATAAAATATTTGCTTATCCAAAAATTGTGAATGAAAAAATTCAATTTTTACAAGTGGATAAAAATATTGATTTAAAAAAATCAAGTTTTGGTGTCTCAGAACCAAGTTATGGATTTGATATTACATCTAAACTAGAAGTTGTTGTTGTTCCAGCACTTGGTATGACTAAAGATAATTACCGATTAGGTTATGGTAAGGGATATTATGATAAATTTTTTAAAGTCTATCAAAATCCGCATAAAATTGGTATAATCTATGCACACGAAGAAGTGACATTTAATAGTGAACCTTGGGATGTTCCATTAGATGATTACTTAAAAGGATAGGATGTATAACATGATTATTGAAACAGAAGTAGGTACCTTTGAATTACTTAAAAACCATAGAGATGCTTTTGACATCATCAAGTTCCAAGAACGCTATGTGGATGTTGCATTTGATCGCTATACCTACTTAGTTGGAGATATGGCAAGCGACATTTTAAGAATTAAAGGTTTTAGCCAAGATCCTAAAAGCCCAAATGGATATAAAAAGATACCAGATTATATTAATGAATCTTGTAACCATAATTGTCCATTTTATGTGCTAAAAAGAGTTAAAAGTAAAGACGTTAAAGTATAATAAGTTACACAGTTAAAAAAGGAGCGTTGTAGAATGAGTGTAGAAGTTATGACAGAACAAGTTGGTCAAATTATTAAACGAGTTCGACCATATATTCAAAGAGACGGTGGCGATATTGAATTAGTCAATATTGAAGATGGTATCGTCTATGTAAAAATGGGTGGCGCATGTGATGGATGTGCTGCAATTGATATTACATTAAAGCAAGGCATTGAAACAATGATGCTAGAAAATGTACCAGGAATTATTGCGGTGGTGACAGTATAAGATGTTTACAATACCTGAAGCAGTCCTAATTACATCTATTTTTGCTATGATTATTGCTCAGGTGAGTAAGTTTTTTATTGATGGATTTGTTAATAAAAAACTCAATGAAAGTATATTGATTTCAACTGGTGGTATGCCTTCAAGCCATAGTGCATTAGTGACCGCATTATTCGTATCCATTGGGATGTTTGATTTATATCATGATAAAACCTTAAGTATTGGTTTTACAATTTCATTTGTGATTGCCCTTGTTGTCATTCATGATTCTATGGGTATTCGCCTAGAGGCTAGTAAGCATGCAATGGAGCTAAATGTCATTAAGTATCGATTGAATTTAATTGAAAATATTGATGTCGAGGAAAAGAAACTAAAAGAAAAACTAGGACATAAACCAAAAGAAGTTTTAGCTGGTGTTTTGCTAGGGGCATTGATTGGTATTTTAGGTTTCTTAATTTTTAACAATATTTAAGATGATGAAAAAGTTAGGTATTATTTTTGACACAACTGCAAATAAATCTAAGATTGAAAAGATTTTTAAAGATGCGTCTAACGTATCTTTATTCTTTATCCAGGATATTATGTTTGATCAAGCTTTTCAAACACCTGCTCAAGATGGCAGTTTAAATGGCAGCACAAAAGCGTATATCGAAGCAGTTAGCCAATTAAAAAAATGTGGTAGCGAACAAATACTTATATTGACATCACATCAAAAACTGACTAAAAATTATGAACATGCCACAATTGCTAAAGATATTTTAAAAGATCAAGTAATCGATATTTTAGATACTAAAAGCTTTGGTCCTGCATTAGAGTATCTTGCAAGTTGTATTCAAAAATGGTTGGATAACAACTTTGGATATTTAAAGATTTTTACACTTTTAAACTTACAAATTGATTTGACTTCAACATGGATGATGACCAAAGATAAGAAATTTGGCATCACTAAAAATCCATTTAAAAAAATGATTCGTCAATTTGTTAATAGCTATGTCATTCAAATGCAAACAAGTATAGCAGTAAAACATACAATATATCATGCTAATAAACTCACCAAAACACTTTATAAACATATAAAGATGTACCAAAAATTTAGCGAATCTGTGAATGTGTATATATTTAGTGGTGATGAACCAAGTGGCGCTAAGGCACTCCAACATGAACTTTATACAATTGATAACACTTTAAATATACATTTTTATGGAACAATGCCAGAAGTTATATCTAATATTTTTGGTCATGATAGTTTTGGCATTTTCATAAGTAATTACGAGGAGACAATTATATGACACTTACTAAAAGACAATGGATTATGTTTACATTATTTATTATTGAACTTGGATTTGTTTTATTTAATGCTGCATTATTTCAAAACATACTTGTTATTTCTAGTAGTTTATCCACACTTTTATTTTTAGGTGCGCTCTACTTATAACATAACCCGAATTCCAATCGACTTTTATTGTTAGCAGCAGTGTGGCTCATTGTTAATGCAATCTTTTCAATGATACCAGTAATACCATCAATATTTTCTAGTTTTAATCTAGTTGTTTTATTAGATGTGGTTATTACAATCATGCTATATGTTGGTATCTATAGGTTTGCGATGAAGTTTTACCAAAGAGACTTTTATAACAAAAAAGAAAACATGATGGTTACATTACTTGTCATACCTGCAATACTAATTGGATTTTATTTTGCGTATCAATATTTATCATCACCGATTATAGGTAATACATTTGATATCATTTATTCAGTAGCAGCCATCCTATCAAGCATGATCATTCCATTAGCAATTCTTTTATATACATGGTTAAGACATAAAAATATACAATAAACTCTTAATTTTATAATATAGTATACGTCTATTCTAATAGGCGTTTTCTTTTTATAATATTACATAATTCATATATATATACGTTTTCATAGTGTCATGACTTTATAGAAGTCTATAAAAATGTTATAATAATATGAAAATATTAGGGGTCTGGCTATGCAAAAAAACAAACGTATCTTATGCAAAGTGACTGGAATTCAGCCCTATGGTGTCTTTGTTGAATATGAAAATTATCAAGGATTAATACATATATCTGAAATATCAGACAGGTTTGTAGCAGATATTACAAAATTATTTAATATAGGTGATGAAATTTATGCAGTTGTTTTAGACATTGATGAACAAAATCAAAAACTACAACTGTCTTATAAGCGTGCCTTATTAGTAGATGCCAAAGTGATGGAAAAAGTAGATATTAAACTAGGATTTAGATCTTTAAAAGATAATTTAGATTTATGGGTTAAACAGAAGAAAGAGGATATGAACAATGATTAAAGTTGATATTAAAGATGCAAAACAATTTTTAAACAAAAATGTACATAGTTTACAAGATCAAGTAGATGAAATTCATCAAATTATTCATGAAAAAACGGGTGCAGGTAGTGATTTTTTAGGCTGGTTAGATTTACCTTATACATATGATCAAGAAGAATTGTCACGTATGTATCAGCTTAAAGAAAATTTTTCTAAAATTGATGTCATCGTTGTAATCGGTATTGGTGGTTCTTATTTAGGTGCTAAAGCAGGTTATGAATTTTTAAAAACACCATTTAAGAAAACTAAACCTGAAATTATTTTTGCAGGACACCATTTATCTGCAAATTACTTAAAAAACTTACTTAAGTATTTAAATAAAAAAGACTATGTGATTAACATTATTTCAAAATCTGGTACAACAACAGAACCCGCTGTAGCGTTTAGATTTTTAAAAGCGCATATTGAAAAAAAATATGGCTTAGATGAAGCAAGAAAAAGAATTTTTGCAACTACGGATAAAGCAAGAGGTTCTTTATACCAATTAGCAGTCAATGAAGGTTATGAAAGATTTATCATTGAAGATAGTGTTGGTGGACGCTTTTCAGTATTAAGTGCAGTCGGTTTATTACCGTTTGTCTTTTTAGGTGTTGATGTTGAAAAAATGCTTAAAGGTGCACAAGATGCATTTGATGATGCAAAAGACTCAAGCTTAAAGAAAAACAAAGCATATTTATATGCAGCAACAAGATACTTACTACACCAATCTGGAAAAGATGTAGAATACTTAATTAACTATGAACCGCGTTTAACCTTCTTTGCAGAATGGTGGAAACAATTATTTGGCGAATCAGAAGGTAAAGATGGAAAAGGATTATTAGTACATAGTGCATCTTTTACAACAGACTTACATTCATTAGGCCAGCAAATACAAGATGGTCGTCGTATTATTTTTGAAACCGTCTTGCATGTTAAAAAAACTGATAAGTTAGAAATACCTTTTGATGAGGCTAATTTAGATAAACTAAATTATATTGCAGGTAAAGACGTATCATATGTGAACCAACAAGCATTTTTAGGAACGAAAGAAGCGCACATTGATGGTGGTGTACCAAATATTGTGATTACAATCGATAAAATGGATGCATACCATTTTGGCTATTTAGTATACTTTTTTGAAATTGCATGTGCAATGAGTGCATACCTATTAAATGTCAATCCATTTGATCAACCTGGTGTTGAAGCATATAAAACAAACATGTTTAGATTATTAGGAAAAAAATGAAACTATTTAAAACACAAACCGCAGAAGAAACGATTCATTTGGGCAAATGCTTAATTGAAAACTTACCATCTAGTTATCATGTCATTTTACTAGATGGTGATTTATCTAGCGGAAAAACTACATTTACAAAAGGTATTGGTAAAGCCTTAGGCATTAAACGCGTGATTAATTCACCGACTTTTACCATTTTAAAAAACTATGAAGGTACAAAAAAGTTAAACCATCTAGATTTATATCGAATGGAAGGCATCGGATTAGATTTTGATTTGGAAGAATACATTTTAGATGAAGCAGCTATTGTAGTTATTGAATGGCCTAACCGAGTTAAAGAACTCTTGCCAAAAACATATGTATTAGTTACTTTTAAATGGATTGATGAAACAACAAGACACATCACAATTCAAACAAGTGATGGTAATGATGATTGGATAAAAGACTTATGAAATACTTATTAATAGATACATCAACAAATGCTTTGATCATTATGTTACATGATCAAGATAAAAAAATAGATGAACATATACGATATGGACGTCAAGACCATCAGGCGCATATTATTCCAATGATTGAAGAAGTCTTAGAAAAACACGCACTTAAACCACAAGATTTAGACGGTATTATTGTTGGTATAGGTCCTGGATCTTATACCGGGCTTAGAGTCGGTGTTATGACTGCTAAGATGTTAGGATATGCTGCCAATATCAATGTATATAAAATAAGTAGCCTAGCATTTTTAACATCTGGTTATTCCAACAAAGTTTTAGCATGGCATGATGCTAGAAACAACCAAGGTTTTAGTGCAACCATTCAAGCAGGTAAAATATTAGATGAAGAAAAAGTTCGTCATGAAGAAGAACTTTCAAACGATGATTTAAATAGACGTATCATTTTAAATAATGACACCATTAAAATGGATGGTAACATCATTATAAAAAATAAAGTATTGGTTGAAGATATTTATAAACTCATACCAAACTACTTAAGACAAACACAGGCGGAAAAAGACCTTGATCAGAAAAGCAAGTCTTGATGATCTACAAACGATTGTAGATTTAGAAAATAAAGTTTTTGGTCATACATTAGGCTATGCATTCTTAAAACAAGAATTACTTGAAAATGAATTTTCTAGAATGTATGTTTATACTAAAAATAACCAGATCATAGCGTATTTAAGTTATCGACAAATAGATACCAATGCAGATATACTAAACTTTTTAGTCGATACACCTTTTCAAAACCAAGGTATTGGTAAAAGTTTATTTGAACACGTCTTGTTAGATATGAAAGAAGACGGTGTTAATTCGCTCGTCTTAGAAGTAAGAACAAGTAATGAAAGAGCCATTTATTTTTATAAAAAATATGGTGCTACAATTGTTACTACAATAAAAAACTATTATGAAACAGAAGATGCTTATATGATGTATATGGAGGTGAAATAGTGATTATACTATCTGTTGAAACGTCTTGTGATGAAACAAGCGTTGCAATTACAAAAAACGGAAAAGAAGTTCTTTCGAATGCCGTTTTATCACAAATTAATATACATCAACCTTACGGTGGGGTAGTCCCTGAAATAGCCTCACGAGCACATATTGAATCGATGCTCTATATGTTTGATGAAGCGATTAAAAAGGCGAATATTACGATTAAAGATATTGATTTAGTTGCAGTAACTCAAGGACCTGGTTTGATAGGGTCACTGCTTGTAGGTATTAATGCTGCAACAACCTTTGCATATGTCAATCAAATACCTTTAATGGGTGTAAATCACCTACTTGGTCATATTTATGCCGCACAAATCGAAGGCAATATGGACTTTCCATTATTAACATTATTGGTTAGTGGTGGACATACAGAATTACTTTATGTTAAAGGTCATTTAGATATTGAACTATTAGGAACTACACTTGATGACGCTGTTGGTGAAGCTTATGATAAAGTTGCACGCATGTTAGGTTTGGGTTATCCTGGTGGACCGGTAGTAGATCAACTTGCACATCAAGGACAACCTATTTATGATTTACCAAGACCCATGTTAAAAGATGACCCTTATAATTTTTCCTTTTCGGGTTTAAAAAGTTCAGTACTCAATTTAGTCCACAATATGAAACAAAGAAAAGAAAACTTTAAAGTAGAAGATGTTTGTGCATCATTTCAACAAGCAGTTGTTGAAGTATTAGTAGAAAAAACTAAGTTTGCTGCAGAACAACTTGGCGTCAAACAAATTATTGTTGCTGGTGGCGTTGCTGCAAATAAAGGTTTACGAAAACACATGAAAGAAAATATTTTACACATTGAAATACTTACACCAAGCATACGATATTGTACAGATCAAGCAGCGATGATTGGTATTGCAGCTTACTACCAATATCAAAAACATGGTGCTTTAAAAGATTATTATTTAAAGGGTAGTGCTTCAATTAACTTTGTTTAATTTATAAGCATTAATGTTAAATAATTATATGAAAAAGCATATAATGAAATCACCGAGGAGGGGAAAATTATATGTTTAAATGGATTAAAAGAATTATAAAATTAACAATATTACTGATTGTACTTTTACCGGTGATTTTATTAGTTGTCATGTACAAAGGATATAGTGCACCACTTGAAGATTTCAAAGCACATCCTAACCTATCATTTACGACAATCGCAAGTAATAAGTTAGATACTTTTTTAGCAGATGATACAGCCCAAACATTTGACTTTGTCTTAACAAGTTCAGAGGCAAATGCTGCATTAAAAGCAATGTATGCTAGTAACAATTTAGACTTTGGTAAAACAGATACAAACATTGATATAAATAAACGTAAATATGCCATGGAATTTGGTTCGGGTAATGGTGGTTTTAAAGGTGTCACTGTAAAATTTGATGAAACAGGACTTAGCCTTGAAGCCGGTATTGACGCAGGATTTTCTAGTATATATTATCAAACAACTTTATATCTAGACTTAGATGTTAAAATTGAACAAGTTACGATCAATGATGAAATACAAACACAATATAAACTACAAATTAAAAACATTAAATTTGGTAACATGCCAATTTTATGGATGTATGATTTAGCAGATTGGATTGTTGGTCGTTTTAATGAAGACGGCTTAAATGGTTTAATTCAAAATGCGGTATCCGGTTTTGGAAATTATGATTTAAAAACAAAATCCATATGGTTAAATTCAAAAGATTTAAAAAATCTAATTTCTGATGAAGATAGTGATAACCGTGCCATGATAGAAGCCTTATTAGGTTTTATAGATGAAGAAGAACTCTTACTATCTGGCTTTGGTAAAAATCAAGGTGGGATTGCGCTAGCATTAGGTAAAATGCGCTCATCTAAAACACCTTATCAAACAACCAATGAAATTTCTAATGAAAATGAATTAGAAGATATGTTTCAAACACAACTGACCTCCTTATTGTTATCATCTCTTGGTGGTGGATCTACCTTAAATTATGATATGCATGAAGATGCGTTTAACCAATTAGTAGCCTACTATATTGGTGATAGTATGGATATGACACAAAGTTTTGATTTTGAAGATTACGAATATACTTTAGAAACATTACCGCTTTATGCAAACTTTATCAACAATAAAATACATTTTACAATTATTATGAAACTTTATAATACAGCAAATCCAACCGATGTATTTCAAACCGACTTTACACTTTTAACCACACCATCAATATCTACAAATAAAAAGGATTTAATCTTTAGTGTAGACAGTATTAACATTGGTGATGAAACCACTGTGACCAATGATAAAGTATCAACGATACTTGCTTTAGTAGGTGATAATGAAATCATCGTTGGCAACAAAATCGTATTAAAAGACTTTATGGACAACTTCTCTAATCAAGCGATGAGTGTTCAAAGTGTTACTGTACATGGTAAATACTTAAGATTTGTTGTGGAGCCTACAGCAGCCAATCAACAAGCATTTGAAGATTTACAAGATGCTATTGATCTTGCACTTCAAACAGTTTTATTAGATCCAACTTATTCTGGTATTTTAGATGCATATCAAAATGATCCGGATAACAGTGAGGATATCCTTGATGCATTCAATGAACTATCACCGGCAGAAAAAGTAGCATTTTATAATTCACTTTATACAACGCTTGGTACTGAAGTGGATTTAGGTGGTTTATTACCATGAAAAATGTTTTTTAATGACTATTGAATAAATTAAATTTTAAGGAATCTAATTTTAGGTTCCTTAAATTTTATATAAGTTCTTAAAAACTTGACTTTTATAAGTTTAAATATGGGAACAAACCACCATATTAAACGCATTCATATGATATAATAAATATAGAAAATTATGCAGGAGTTCCTATGGTTATTGTATTTGTAATAGATAATTACTTACATCAATCTAATGGTACCGTCATCACTGCCAAACGCTTTATTAAACAACTTAGACAAAGAGGCCACACGGTACGTATTTTATCATGTGGTCATGAGGAAAAAGACTTCTACGTATTAAAGGAAAGATATATACCATTAGTAAGCTATGTAGCAAAAAAACAAGATGTTATATTTTCTAAGCCAGATAAAAAAATAATTTACGAAGCGATTAAAGATGCGGATGTTGTCCATTTAGTAACACCATGGAAAACCTCTAAAGTAACCTATAAAATGTGTAAAAAGTTAGGTATACCGGTTGTAGCAAGCTTTCATGTGCAACCAGAAAATATTACATATGGTATTGGCTTAACTAGAGCAGGGTTACTCAATAAATTTATATATTTAAAATTTAGAAGACTTTATGGCAAGCTAGATTATGTCCATGCACCATCTAACTTTATT
>Ga0265293_10013530_pt1 | contig 10571 bp, 6 predicted proteins | sample Munlanlewell138R_FD_192505 | JGI IMG/M metagenome (GOLD analysis project Ga0265293, IMG submission 192505) | Leachate microbial communities from a municipal landfill in Southern Ontario, Canada - Leachate well 138R | ecosystem: Engineered > Solid waste > Landfill > Unclassified | place: Canada... | reverse complement strand
GAGGCTGGCTGCGCGGCGGAGCGCCGTGTCGAAGGCATCGAGGTCGGAGCGCACGAGCCCCTGCTGGAGCACGTAGCGGCCACCCGACAGCAATACTGGCTGCATATCACGACGGCCGGCGGCCGTGCGAAGCGTCGCACGCAGTGCCGTCGCCGCGTTCGACATCATGTGCTTCACGCTCGCGTCCCACGGTAGGTCCGGCCACAGCGCGTCGGCGGCCTCCTGACGGGAGGTGGGGGCGCCGCCGCGCGCCACGAGCAGCGCCAGCAACTCCCGTCCCTTGTCGTAGGACCAGTTGGTCACTTCGGTTCCCTCGACCAACACACGGAGCCGTCCGAGGCAGTGCACTACCACGGGAGACCGCCTGGCCGGCGCGGCCGTGTCCGGCGACTCATCGGCCTCGTCATCCGTCAGCGGTAGGGCCTCCTGTCGCATCGAAGGCGCTGAAAGGTCACGCGTCGTCCCGGCTTGATGGTCCGTACGCGGGCGTGGAGGCTCGGAGTGGTCCTCGCCCCGTGCGATGTCGTCTCGCGCCGTCACCAACTTGGCGCCCACGTCAACGTCTGCCAGGCCTGCGTGCGTCTGTGGAGTTGCTGCGGCGCTCACCTCTTCCGTGTCGAGTGCGTCGGCGGGTGGCCCCACTGTTAGCGGTGGGTCACCGGCCCGAAGTGCGCTGGCTGAATCCTCCTCGGCGGAATCGCCTTCCACGATCTGAGCCGTCCTCTCAGGGGCAGGCCCTGGTGTGGTCTGCGACTGAGTGGCCGGGCGATCCATCCCGACCGACGGTTCAGGAGCAGAGGAAGAGGATGCTGTCGTATCACGCGTCGCCCCCAGATCGACCAGGCCGTCAGCGGCTGCTTCGAGCGGTGCGGCGACCGGCTCCGCCTCGCCGGCATCCGGCAGATCCGCCACGGCTGGCTCCTCGAAGATCGCGCGCCGCCAGTCGAATCCACCCGCAGGCCCAGACCCGGGCAAGGGTTCGTTTCCGCCGCCCCGGCTATCCGATTCACCCGAGGACGGCTCGTTCGGCTCGTCGAGGGTCGCCACCCCCGGCGTTGTGGCCCCCTCCAGCCACCGCGACGACGTATCTCGCCGCACCAGCACCGGGTCTAGGAACGCGGGTTCGCTCCCCGGGAGTTCGAGCAGGATCTCCTCGCCGTTCAGATCGTCGGCCTCGTCGACTGGCTCGTTGCTTCGCGCAGCGACTCGGATGCGCGCCCCGAACAGCCCGCGCCCAGCGTCGTCGCCATCGGCGAGCGCCACGACGTACACACCGGCTGCCGATCCGTATCGGAGCAGGCGCTCCGCCGCCGCGAGGCCAGCCGGCGTCGTCGCGTCGACCAGCGAGACCAGTGGACGCCGTGCGGGTTCCTCGGCCCGCGACTGGATCAGGTCCTCTAACTCGTCGAGGAGCTCTTCGACATCCGCTGCGGGTGTCGCACCGCCAAAGTGCGGAAGCAGCACATCCTCGCCGATCGCTTCGGCCGAGGATGTGTCCGCGCGGAAGGCGAGTTGGTCCGCACCGGCCGTGGTCGAGAAGACCGCGAGCCAGTCATGGAGGAGGCGGCGCCGCTCGAGCACGGGACCACCCACCAAGACACTGCCTGCGCCGGCGAGGTTGAGGTACACGATCCCACCCGATGCGCCCGAACCGAGCGGGACGGTCAGAGCCATGGACGCCGGAGACGCGTGGCCGTTGGCCAGCACCGTCGCGGTCACGCCCTCGAGCGTCAGCACGACCACCGTGTCGGACTCGACCTCAACGACCACCTCGCAGCCCAGCCGCAGGCCGAGCGCGGCATGCGCGGCGGCCACCCCGCCGCCATCCCCTGCTGGGCAGCTGACGAGGCAGCGCAGTCCCCTCGCCGACTCATCCACCCGCAGGACGCGCGCTTCCTCGAAGCCCTCGCCGGCGAGCGCCGCAGCGAGCGCTCGCGTCGCCAGTCCGACCCGGGCAGCGTCACCGAGCGGGGTGGCGCTCCGGCGTGCGAGCCGCGGCCACTGCCACTCCCATCCCCGCACCCTCCCGAGCCGGTGCACAAACAGCGCGGCCCCGCCGAGCACGGCGAATCCTGCGACGGTGATCGCGAGCGGTCGCGGCGGGGACGGCCACTGCCATGCGAGTCCTCCATCATCGGACGGCGCCACGTTGCCCGTGGGCTCACCCGGGACCGACGCCTGCCCTGTCCCCGGATCATCGGCCGCAGCAGGGGCCGTGGCCTCTGGCGTGGCGATCGCTGGCGGCATCACCGGTGCGACCGGCGCGGCGGGGGCCGCATCCGCCAGCTCCACCGGGACCACGAGATGCCAACCCGGATGGATCCGGTTCGGGTCGGTGAACACCCGGCCGTCGTCCATCTCGCGATCGCGGTTCGCCTCCCACACCTCTGTCCAGCGGAAGCCGTCGCCCAGCAGGCGCGCGGCGATCCCCCAGAGGTGATCGCCGCGCACGACCCGGTAGGTCACTGTGTCTCCAGCAACCTCGATGCCCTGGGCGGGCAGCGGGATGTGCAACACCCACCCCTCGCGGATGAGGCGCGGATCGCTGAACCGTTCGCCGCCGGGCATCACGCGATCACGGTTCGCCTCGAAGAGTTCGACGTACCGTGAGCCGTCGCCGTACATCCGTCGGGCGATGTCCCACAGGTCGTCGCCGCGCACGACGGTGTAGGCGACGAGACGGGCTGGCTCGACCTGCGCCTTTCGCACTTCGACGTCGGCGGGTCGCGCCACCTCCACCGTCACGACCGCGATCGGTTCCGCGGCGGCGGTGGCACGGACCGAGAGCGGCATCCAGCTCGACACCAGGAGCGTGCTCGCCACACCGCCGTCGACCAGGCGGCGTACAGCCGGAACCGTGATCAGGTTCGAGAAGCGGAGCACAGCCCGAGCCCAGCGGGCCCCGTCGGTCGCGCGCTCAGCGGATACGGCGAGCGCACGTAGGGCGACGGTCACCGCGAGGTACCCGAGGGCGAGCCAGGCGACGGTAGCGGCCGCCGTGATGAGGTCGGCGTCCGACACCTCGGTGGCCGTGAGGGCGGCGCGCAGCGCTGCGGCGTTGGGAAACGCGTCCGGGACGGAAGGCGGCCCAGCCGTCCGCCAGAGGATCGCGCCGAGCGCTCCGGCCACTGCGATGGTGAGGGCCAGCGACCAGGGGCCCGATTCGCGCTGGTCGCGCTGTCGGTTCCGTCCGCGAGGCCCTCGGTCCGTAAGCGTCCTGGCCATGCTCGTCTCCGTCTCGACTACCGACCCGCCAGCACCGACTGCAGCTGCTGCACCGGATACGCACGCGTGAACGTCCGCACGGCGGGCTCCAGGTCCTGCCATTCGCCCACGACGACGACCGTCCCGCCCTCGCCGTCGTCCTCCACCGTGGTGACCCGGTACCGGCCGGCAAACGTGATCGCGAGCCGCACCTCGTACTGGCCGCCGGCCACGAGCGAGGACTGCTCATAGGTGTGCTGGATGTCGCTTTCCGCGGGGTAGGGCTGTCCCAGCGATGTCGTGGACAGGGACTCCCCGTCGCCGAACGTCCACTCGTACCGCTGAGGGGTGATCTCGACGTCGACCGTGGTGGCGTCCAGCGTCTCGGAGCCGGTCAGGGTCTCTCCGCCGTACCCATCCACCCAGAACCAGGACGGCAGGGCGACGAGCCCGGTGCCGGGGTTGGCGCCGACGGCGATCGGCGGCAGCGGGACGATGCCGAGCAGCGACTCGGCGACCGTCAACGGATCGACTGGCTCGCCGGGAACCGTCTCGACCACGACGGCGGGATCACCGGGGGCGCCCGTCGGTACCCAGGCGATTCCGAAGTAGCCGTCGTCGCAGTTCACTGCGTACGGGATGGTGTCGGGGTTGTCCTGTAGGCCTTCACGCGCCCAGTGGCTGTCCACGTGGATGTTGGTGGCGGTTGCCGTGCATGCCGGCGGGTTCGGGGCGTGGACGATCTCGGTCGAGCCGGGACTGGCGGGCGAACCGGGAGAGGAGGAGTGGATCCCGACGTAGATCGTGACACCAGCATCACTCGAGCAGCGCGCCCACGTTCTGCGCGATCACGGCGACTTCCTCGGGTGACTCACTCGAGCGGCCGCTGTGGCCCACGCTCGCGAATCGAATTCCCGTCCGGTCGAGCGGCGGCGTCCCCGAGAGGCTCAGCGCGTCTCGGCCGGGGTGTGCGTGCAACTGGTCTTCATAGAACATCTCGGACGTGTACGCGGCGATGTCGGGGTGCAGGCGCCACGTACCGTCGAGGAATAGACCCAGGTCGCCAGAAATCACACGCTCGTTGGCGATCACGTGCCCCAGCGCCGGCCGTGCCACACCTGGTGGATGGCTGCCTTGCACCACCTGTTCGAGTTGTTGCGGATCTCCCAGCAGCACGAGGTTGGTCGCTGCTGGCCCGGCGGCAACCGCGTCGGCCAGGGCGAACTGCCCCGCCTCGTCGATGAACAGGACATCGACGCTCTCCCGCATGTCCTCCCGTGCCCACTGCCAGGCGGTTGCACCGAGGACGTCCACGGCACCGCTGACCAGCGCATCGCGGGCCTTCTCAGCACTCGCATAGGCTTGAGCGGATGGGCAGGTTGGGTCATCGCCGCTGGTGCGCTGCCCGATCGTGACCGGGGATCCTCGCTGGCCGCTGACCTCCGCGACCTTGGTCAGGAGTTCACCGATGACTCGGTGGCTGGGCCCGGTCACTCCCACGCGGTGGCCGGCGTCGATGAGGGCGACGATCAGGTGCGCACCCACCGTGCTCTTCCCGGATCCGGGCGGCCCCTGGATCGCGAGGTAGCTCTCATCCAACTGCATGACCAACCGCTCGGCCGCGTCCTGCGGCGTCTCGCCATCTCGCCGCAGCGGCTGACCGCCCGGTTGACCGGCGCGCGGCGGACGCCGCATCAGCAAGTCGCGCGTCGCGCGGAAGGGGCCGGGCGCATCCATCCCGTGTTCGATCACCCAGCGAGCGAGCGACTGAAGGCTCTCGGGCTTCGGGCGCCGGAGGCACGAAATCATGCGCAATGAGCGAGGTTGCGGTCGCCTCCGGAGGCCCTCTGGCTAGATGAACACCCGCGATCCTGGCGGGCGGACATTACCTGCTCGCACCGCCTCAGCTGAGACCGCGGCAGCGACGCGAGGTGCCACCTCTTCGTTGAACGGAGACGGAAGGATGTAGTCCTCGGTCAGCAGGTCGTCGGGGACGGACTCGGCGATAGCCCGTGCTGCCACGATCTTCATCTCCTCGGTGATGCTGCGAGCGCCGGAGTCCAGCGCTCCCCGGAACAGCCCGGGGAAACAGAGCACGTTATTGATCTGATTGGCGAAGTCCGAACGTCCCGTCGCAATGACGCGGGCCATGCCCTCGATCTCGGACGGCATGATCTCCGGGACCGGGTTCGCGAGCGCAAAGATGATCGCGTCCTTCGCCATCTTCCCCACCCAATCGGGCTTGAGGAGGCCTGGTCCTGACAGACCGACGAACACGTCCGCGCCGTCGAGCGCCTCCTCCAGGGTTCCATCGAACCCCTCCGGGTTCGTGTGAGACGCGAACCACTCCTTGGCCGTATTCATGTGCGCCTGCCGACCCTCGTACACGGCCCCTCCCCGGTCAAACCCGATGACGTTCCTCACGCCGAAATTCATCATGATCCTCGAGCAGGCGACGCCCGCGGCACCGACGCCCAGCACACAGACCTTGAGATCTTCCGGGCGCTTCCCGACGATCTTGAGGCTGTTCATCAGTCCGGCCAGCAAGACCACGGCCGTGCCGTGTTGATCATCGTGGAACACCGGGATGCGCATCTCTGCGCGCAGCCGGTCCTCGATCTCGAAGCAACGGGGCGCGGAGATGTCCTCCAGGAGGATCGCGCCGAATCCTGGAGCGATCGCCTTGATCGTCCTGATGATCTCCTCGGTGTCCGTGGTGTCGAGACAGATGGGCCACGCGTCGATGCCCGCGAATGCGTTGAAGAGCATCGCCTTGCCCTCCATCACCGGCATCGCGGCTTCCGGGCCAATGTCGCCAAGTCCGAGCACCGCGGTGCCGTCCGTCACAATCGCGACGGTGTTCGGCTTGATCGTCAGATCCCACACAGCGTCGGGATTGTCGTGAATGGCCATCGACACGCGGCCGACGCCCGGCGTGTAGACATGCGCCAATTCGGCGTTCGTGCGGATGTGCACGTTGTTCGAGACATGGATCTTGCCACGACGGTGCAGTTGGAACGTGCGGTCGGAGGCGATGTCGACGACCACGTCTGGGAGTGCCGCGACGGCAGCGACGAGAGCGCGCGCTTGCTGCTCGTCGTCGCAGACGAGGCGAAAGTCGCGCACCATGACCTCGGGGCTGGCCTCGGCGATATCGACATCGAGGATGTCGCCGCCGTGTTCTCCGATCACGGTCGTCACCCGGCCGAGCGCGCCGCGACGGTTTGGAAACCGCAGCCGGAGCAGCAATGGGAAGCCCGTGGGCATGTGCCTGTGATCGGTCGTCATCGCGTCACGGTCGCTCTTCGTCGTAGTTGTCATCCCGGGCTTCCCGCTTTCAATGCCTTGCGGTCTTCCGCATGCAGCTCGTTGACCGGCGTATATCTGCTGTCCGTGACGGAGTTGATCGCGTCCCGTGTAGCGGCGAACACGTGCTCTGGCCCGAGTAGGTCAAGAATCCCGAACCGCCCCAGCACCGGAAGCAAGGTGGGCTGCACCGCGGACAGCATCGTGCAGCGACCGCGACGGAGGCGATGTTCGATCACGCCCTCCAGCGTCAGCAGCCCGGTGGTGTCGATGCTTCGCACATCCTTCATGCGCAGGATCACCGTGTCGTGTTCCGAGCCCCACAGCTCGTACTCGAACGCCGCCGCGCTGTGGAACGACAAGAAGCCATCGAGCGTGAACACGGTCACATCTGGGCGCGCCTGGATCAGGTCGCTGAGCTCGGTCGAGACCTGGGGGATGCGGCCGCTGTCGTCGGGTAGGAGCCCCTGGACTGCCGGTAGCTTCATCATCTGCCGGATTAACAGGAGACCTGAGGCGACGATCCCAAAGCCAATCGCATACGTAAGGTCGAAGAACACCGTGATCGCGATCGTGGACACCAGCACCGCGAGGTCCTCACGCGGAGCACGGCGCAGAAGGCGCGCCACCTCCGGCACCTCGGCGATGTTCCACGAGACCACGAGGAGCACGGCCGCGAGCGCGGCGAGCGGAATCTGACCAGCCCACGCCCCGAGCACCAGCGTCGCTGTCAGCACAGTGATGGCATGCACGACCCCGGTCAGTCGCGAAGTCCCGCCATTGCGGATCCCGGTCGCAGTCCGGGCGATCGCAGCCGTCGCCGGCATGCCGCCCATGATCGGCGACACGATGTTCGCAATCCCCTGTCCGAACAGCTCACGATCGGAGTCGTGACGCTTCTCAGCCGAGGCCATGCTGTCAGCGACGACCGCGCTGAGCAGCGATTCGACGGCTCCCAGCACCGCGACGGAGGCGGCAGCAGGCAGCAGCGACAGCGCGAGTCCGAGGTCCAGGAACCCGAGGCTCGGCCGGGGGAGCCCGCTTGGGATCGCTCCGTATCGCTCCGCAAGCGTTGGCGTGTCGAGGTGGAGCAGCCGTGCGGCAGCGGTCGCGGCCACGATCGCGACCAACGGCCCCGGTATCTGTCTCATCAGGGGCATACGCGGCCACAAGATCAGCACGCCCAGCACGCCGAGGCCGAGGAGCGGAGTGGTCAGGGTGACTGAGGACAGATGCGTCGCCGTGTCCCAGGCACGCTCGTGAAAATGCTCAAGCCTCGGATTCGTGCCGTCGACCGCGAGAAACGCATTGAGCTGGCCGAACGCGATGGAAAGGGCGATGCCCGCCGTGAAGCCGGTCACGACCAGGCCCGGCATGAACCGCATCAGTCGCCCGACACGGAGCGCGCTCATCAGCAGCAGCAGACAACCGGACATCACCGCGACGACCGGGAGCGCCTCGACCCCATGACGCAGCACAACGTGCGCCAGGATCGGCACCAGGGCGGCGGTCGGACCGGTGATGTTGAACTCTGACCCGCCGAACACGGCCGCCGCTAGCCCTGCAAAGGCAGCCGTGTACAGGCCGGTGGCCGGACTGACCCCGACGGCAACGGCAAGCGCGAGCGAAAGCGGCAGGGCAACGACGCCGACAACGATCCCCGCGCCCACGTTCGCGCGGATGGAATGCTGCATTGGAGGAAGGTGAAGCACTGCGTCGCCTCGGTGCCATACGGCGGTGATGCTTGGGCAGCCGCTCATTAAGTCGTATCTGCTAAGATTCTAAAGTGCGAATGTATACGCGCAAGGAGGCACGATGACCGGAACGCTTCAGCAGTTCAAGGCACAACTCTTCCGTGCGCTCTCCCATGAGGCTCGAGTCCGCATCCTTGAGGAGCTTCGCGGCGGTGAGCGCTCGGTTGGTGACTTACAAGAGGCGCTGGGAGTGAGCGGTTCGAATACATCCCAGCATCTGTCTGTCCTCCGCGCGGAGGGGATCGTCACAGCCAGACGGGAGGGGACGACGGTTCTCTACTCGGTCGCGGACGCCCGTCTGTACAACCTGCTCGATGACGCCCGTGCCATCTTTGAGCAACGGGTTGCTGCGAGCGCCGCGATGCTGCGCGAGGGATGATCGCGAGCGCTACCCTCGCTTCTGCAAGATCCCGACTTGAATCGACGGAGTCACCACGGCGGCGCCATCCCGGTGTACGACTCCATCGGTGACGGCTGGTCCGGGACGAACGCGCGGATGAGGTCACGGTAGAGCTCTGGCTGGTCTTGCTGGATGACATACCCAGCGGCTCCCACGGGACGAGGATCGCGTTCGGGAGTAGGTCGCGGTACTCATGCGCAACGTCCCGCGCCGGCGCGCCGTCGACTACCGGCGCTCCGGATCCTTGAGGTGGGCATCAAGGAACTCCAGGCTCGCCTCGTTCAAGCTGGCGAGGGCACCTCGAGCGTCCCGTGCTCGTTCGCCATCCAGCAGCCAGGTCAGAACGGGGCTGGCGAGCGCCAGATCCGTCAGGCCCAGGTGGCCCACGCCAGCGATGTGCAGGTTGACGACCGTTGCTGACTCGGCGCTCAGCAGTTCATGGTTCTTCGCGTACTGTGGCCACTCCCCGAGATGACTCCACGCACTGTCCGAGTAGACCAGCAGGACCGGAAGCGGATAGTCCGCCTCCTCCCAGATGAACCTTCCATCGCGTACCCCACGGATGTCGGCCATGAACGGGGACTCCAGGGCGATGACGGCGCGGACATCGTCGCGAGCCCTGCCAATACCCAGGGCAGCCGAGCCACCGAGTGAGTGCCCGCCGACGCCGATGCGTTCCGTGTCGATGAGGCGGTACACCTCAGCTGACGCCTCCCGACCGGCTTCCGCGAGCAGATGGTCGAGCACGAAGCTGACATCGCCCATCCGGACGGTCATCCACTCCTCGTAATAGGCGTGGCTCCGCTGCGGGGCCGCTCGTGCGTTCTCCTTTCGGAGGTCACCAAAGTAGCCCCAATCGATCCAGGTCCTGCTACCACTGTTGTCAGTGGTGAAGAGGCTGTGGTGCGGGTGGTCGATCGAGGCGACCACGTATCCGTGCGAAGCGAGATCGAGGAACAATGACTCGTTCCCGGTCCGTATCCCGGTCCCCCCGTGCGAGAAGACCACCAGCGGGAACGTTCGGTCGGACGCTTCGTCGACCAAATCGGGGTACCAGTAGCCGACGTTGACACTGCGAAGCTCGCCCGAGTCCGCGTAGGGCTCCATGCGGCGAGGATCCGTCAGGGTGTCAGCCGATGTCGCTACCGCGAAGGCGCCGGTCGGCTCCAGGGGCGAGTACTCCGGAAACACCAGGGCGGGCGATATGGCGAGAAACGTGACGCCGCTCACCGCCAGAGCGTTCAGGACGATCCGGCGATCCCGAGGCCTGTGGCCCGAGCCCCTCTCGAAACGCACGGCCGCGATGGCGACGGCCAGCAGGATGAACAACCACAGCGCCAGGGCGTAGTAGCGAAGGCCCCACTGGATGCCCCCAATGATGACAAGCAAGACCAAGATGCCAAGTGCCGCGGCCCTGACCGCGAGCCTCCGTCGGGTCTGCTGGGACCGGGATCGGATACTCAAGGTTGCGAGCCCTGCTTCAGCAAGGACGAGGCCGAGTAGCAAGGGAACGGCCATGTGCCTCCAGTGGACTTGGAATGAGTGGTGCCCGTCAGGACAACGGCGGAAGCGGCCGAGCACCTCTAGTCGCGTCTATGATCGCAATCTGTCGCAGCGTCGTCATCGTGAAGATGGCTAGCCCTCGGTAGGTCACCCGCACGGTGCTCCTGCCGGGCGAGTGGCTGGTAGCGGCGCACCTGACCGGACTCGTGGGCGACAGGCTTCGCATGCCCCTGCCGCGGGATGCGGACTGCTACCGAGTCCGTCCGTTCACCGTAGTAGGGTCGGGAGCCCGGCGCCGTGGTTGAGCTTTCGGGTGCCTCAACCGGCCCACACACACCCGTCCGCGTAGGCGCGCACCAGCCGTCGGCTGCTGCATGATGCGCGGCACGCGCATCGGAATCAGG
>Ga0265293_10013529_pt1 | contig 10571 bp, 6 predicted proteins | sample Munlanlewell138R_FD_192505 | JGI IMG/M metagenome (GOLD analysis project Ga0265293, IMG submission 192505) | Leachate microbial communities from a municipal landfill in Southern Ontario, Canada - Leachate well 138R | ecosystem: Engineered > Solid waste > Landfill > Unclassified | place: Canada... | reverse complement strand
CGTGGGAACTCCATTATCGTTTTTGTCGCAGGAAGCCGCCAATAGCATGCCGGCCATCGCCAGTAAAAGGAAAAAGTGGAAGGTTCGTTTCATACGATTAATTTATTTTCTTACATTATTGTGTATGGAATATTCGCGTTAAGCTAAATGAGCAGAGTCAAGCTTGCTTGAACTATGCCGTAGCGAGCGAATATCTAATTACAATGAACTCGCTTTAAATGTTCTTATGTTTAATGATTTAGATGCTCGTTTCATATTGTCTCTGTTTTTTCAAATCTATCGTTCGTGGCGTTTACACGCTCGTCTCGTATTGCCCGGGCTCCATCGCTCCCGGGTTATACTCATATAGATGTTTTAGGAGGATGAAATGTTGCGGCGATAGCATTAAAAAAAGTTATAAAGACCGGCAAGTATTTGAAATATAATAAGAGCAATCGGTTTTCGGCCCTGATTCATCCCATGTTATCCAAAATGACAAAATTAATGCCTATTTTTGCAGACTGATTTATCAATGGAGTGTATCACTTTATAATAGGGACCGGTTGAATGAGAAAATGGCGTATTGAAGATTCGGAAGAACTGTATAACATCAATGGTTGGGGAAATGGCTATTTCTCCATTAACGAAAAAGGACACGTGCAAGTCACTCCTCGCAAGCAAGGAGGCAAAAGCGTGGATTTAAGCGACTTGATGAAGGAACTTTACCTGCGGGACGTGGCAGCGCCCGTGTTGCTACGGTTTCCGGAGATCCTTGATAACCGTATCGAGAAGATATCCAACAGCTTTGCTATTGCTGCCAAGGAGTACGAGTACAACGCGAAAAATTACATCATCTACCCCATCAAGGTTAACCAGATGCGGCAGGTGGTAGAAGAGATCGTGGCCAGCGGGAAGCGATTCAATATTGGGCTCGAAGCAGGTTCCAAGCCGGAATTGCACGCGGTGCTCGCGATCAATACCGAAAGCAACTCGCTCATTATCTGTAACGGGTACAAAGACGAAAACTACCTCGAGCTCGCGCTGCTGGCAAAAAAGATGGGCAAACAGGTATATATAGTGATAGAAAAACTGAACGAGCTTTACCTGACCATCGAGATAGCAAAACGCTTGAAAGTAAGGCCTAACATCGGTATTCGCGTGAAGCTGGCCAGCTCCGGTAGCGGGAAATGGGAGGAGTCCGGTGGCGACGCGAGCAAGTTCGGGTTAAATTCAAGCGAACTGCTGGAAGCGATGGAGATACTTCAAAAGAACGACCTAACCGACTGCTTTAGCCTGATACACTTTCACATAGGAAGCCAAATCACCAAAATTCGCCGCATCAAGACGGCACTCCGGGAGGCGGCACAATTCTACGTGCAACTGCATGCCATGGGCTTCAAGATCGAGTTCGTGGATATCGGCGGGGGGCTGGGCGTGGATTATGACGGCACCCGTTCATCGTTCACCGAGAACAGCATCAACTACTCCATCCAAGAGTACGTGAACGACTCGGTATCGGCCTTCGTGGACGCGGCCAACAAGAACGACCTGCCCCATCCCAACATCATCACCGAGTCGGGACGCGCTCTCACGGCACACCACTCCGTGCTGGTCTTCGAAGTGCTCGAGACCGCCACGCTCCCCGAGTGGCCGAAAGATCAAGATATTCAGGAAGACGACCACGAGCTGGTAAAGGAACTTTACAATATATGGGATTCGCTCACGCAACCCCGGATGCTGGAAGCGTGGCATGACGCGCAACAGATACGGGAAGAGTCGCTCGACCTGTTCAGCCTCGGGATGCTCGACCTGAAGACACGGGCGCAGGTAGAACAGCTCTACTTCTCCATCGCACGAGAGATTAACGCCACCAGCACGCGCTCCAAGCACGCTCCCGAGGAATTACGGCAACTGGGCACCTTGCTACCCGATAAGTATTTTTGCAACTTCTCGCTGTTCCAGTCGCTCCCCGACTCGTGGGCCATCGATCAAGTATTCCCCATTATCCCTATCGATAGGCTGGGAGAAAGGCCCGACCGCACCGCCACGCTACAGGACATCACGTGCGATTCCGACGGGAAGATATCCAATTTTGCCTCCCAAGACGGCTTCCGCTCGACCTACCTCCCGGTGCACTCGCTCAAGAAAAACGAGTCGTATTACATCGGCGTCTTCTTGGTAGGAGCTTACCAAGAGATACTGGGCGACCTCCACAACCTCTTTGGTGACACCAACGTGGTGCACGTGTCCACCAGCGACAGCGGGTACAAAATCGACCAAATAATCGATGGGGAATCGGTGGCCGAGGTATTAGAATATGCACAGTACAACCCCAAGAAGCTGGTACGCACCGTGGAGACATGGGTGATGAGCTCCGTGAAACAAGGAAAGATATCGGTGGATGAAGGGAAAGAGTTTCTCTCGAACTACCGTTCAGGCTTGTACGGGTACACCTACTTGGAATAACGGAGAAGCCAAACTGGATAATCCTAAACAAAACAATAACCTAACTACCCCGGCATGAAACCAATTAATGCATTGATTATCGCGATGCTTATCATCGCGTCGTGTAACGTAAAAAAAGAAGAGGTGACTATCACGAAGCAATCTGATTTTCCCGCGCCCCCGGTCGCGGAAGTAATTCCTGACACGTTCAACAACTTCGGGCAGGAACGAATCGACTCCTATTTTTGGATGAGAGACAAGAACAACCCCAAAGTAATCGAGTACTTAACAGCCGAAAACGCGTACACCGATACAGTGATGGCCTCCACGAAGGAATTGCAGGAGTCGATCTACAACGAGATCGTGGGGCGGATGAAGGAGGACGACGAAACGTACCCCTCCTTCCGGGACGGGTATTTCTATTACAGCCGTACCGAACAGGGAAAGCAGTACCGCACCTATTGCCGGCGCAAAGGTACAATGGAGGCACCCGAGGAGGTTATCTTCGATCTCAATAAAATGGCCGAAGGAAAACCGGCGTTTATATTCCGCGGGTATTCCATCAGCCCTGATAACAGCAAGGCGGCTTACTTTTATAACGAAACGGGCTCATACGCCGAGTTCACGTTAAAAATCAAAGACCTTGCCTCGGGGCAGGACGTGGGGTTCTACGTGGACGGGGCGGCTTCCGTGGCATGGGCTAACGACAGCAAGACGTTGTTTTACGGCTTGACAGATGAAACCTTACGGCCCAACAAGATCTACCGCCGGATGTTGAACGAGCCCTCGGGCGAACTGGTGTATGAAGAGACGGACGTCCGTTTCCGCGCGTACGTGTACGGCAGCAAAACCAAAGAATACATTTTTATTGGCAGTTCGAGTTCCACCACCTCCGAAGAACGGTATATCCCGGCCGACCGGCCCGCGGAATCGTTCAAGGTGTTCCTTCCCCGGGTGCAGGACGTGGAGTACAGCGTGTACCCGCATAAAGAGAAATTCTTCGTCCGCTACAAAGACAAGGAGCACCTCAACGGCATGATCTACGAGGTTCCCCTTGCAAGCCACGAAGACCGCTCGACCTGGAAAATGTACCTTCCCCACGACAGCGAGGTGCGGGTAGAGGGGATCGATGTGCTGCAGGATTGGGTGTCGCTGGAATTGCGCAGGAACGGGCTGACTGAAATACAGGTGAAGCCGTCGTCGGGCAGCGGTGAAGCAATCATCATCGCCTTCCCGGAACCGGTCTACTCGGCATGGCTCAGCGGCAATCCCGAGTACGGCGCCACCACCTTCCGGTACTCCTACACTTCGCTGAACCGCCCCACCACTCTTTACCAGTACGACATCGCGACGGGCGAGACCGATAAGTTAAAGGAACAGGAGATCCCTTCGGGATTTAACCCGGACGATTATACCGTGGAACGGTTATGGGCGACCGCGCCCGATGGGGTGCAGGTGCCGATGGCCATCGTGTACAAGAAAGGGATAAAGAAAGATGGCAGCAACCCCACGCTGCTCTACTCTTACGGGAGCTACGGCAGCAGCTCCGACGTGAACTTCAGTGCCAGTATGTATAGCCTGATCGATCGTGGCTTCCTGTTTGCCATCGCGCAGATCCGGGGAGGAAGCGACCTCGGCGAACAGTGGTACGAAGACGGCAAGCTGTTGAACAAGAAGAATACTTTTACCGACTTCATCGCTTGCAGCGAACACTTGATTGACGCGGGGTATACTTCACCGGAAAAGTTGACCGCCATGGGCGGCAGTGCCGGCGGACTGTTGATGGGTGCCGTGGTGAACGAGCGACCCGACCTCTACCAGGCCATCGTGTCGCAAGTGCCTTTCGTGGACGTGATCAACACCATGCTCGACGACACCCTGCCGCTCACCACGGGTGAGTACGAGGAGTGGGGCAATCCCAACGAGGAGGAGTATTACAACTACATCCTCTCCTACTCGCCCTACGACAACATCAAGGCGCAAGACTACCCGCACATGCTGGTCACGGGCGGCATCAACGACTCGCAGGTGCTTTTCCACGAGCCGACCAAGTACGTGGCCAAGCTTCGCTCGATGAAGACCGATGACAATATCGTGTTGCTGCACATGAACATGGATTCGGGACACGGCGGGGCGACGGGACGGTACGACGGCATCAAGGATACCGCGTTCGAGTTTGCTTTCCTTCTGAACCGCGTCGGGATCAACGAATGATGCAAGATTCATGCGCTGCGTTGCTTTACGGCTAAATCTCTCGACTAACAATGTTTCGTGACCCGTTAGCGATTAACAGGCTATCTGATAAATAACTCACTTCGCTCAAACAGCTTATCAGATTACGCCTCTTCCATCGAACGGGTACCCCACGTAAAAATTTACAGGTCTTCGAGATTTAGCCGTAAGATACCCATCAGTCCGTACAAAAGTTTTGTATGGAAGGAACTGAAAACATAGCGGATCGATATACGTTATAATAAGGTCAACCAATTCAATGAACGTGCCGGAGGGAACAGCGGCTCAAAACATGAATAGTATGATCCAAATCAAACGTGTATATGAACAAAGGGGCGAGGAAGATGGTTATCGAATATTGATAGACCGGCTTTGGCCCCGCGGTGTCTCGAAAGAAAAGGCGGGGGTGGATCTTTGGTTGAAAGAGATCGCCCCTTCCACAGAGTTGCGAAAATGGTACGGGCACGACCCCGAGAAATGGGACGAGTTCAAAAAACGATACCGGAAGGAGCTTGCCGATAATAAAGAACTTATAAAACAGATCGCCGATCTTGAAAAAGAGCACGGTAAAGTGACGTTGCTCTTCGCGGCCAAGGAGAAAGAGTACTCCCAAGCGGTCGTGTTGATCGATTTGTTAAAATAAACTCCAAAAGAAACATGAGAGGACTCCCGTTGCATTGGAAGATCGTCATTGGCATGGCACTGGGAATTTTGTTTGGGCTACTAATGACGCTTTTCAGCTGCGGAAAAGAGTTAGTGAACGACTGGATCGCCCCGTTCGGGGTAATTTTCATCCGGTTATTGAAGTTAATCGCCATCCCGTTAATATTCACGTCGCTCGTGAAAGGGATATCCGACCTGAAAGACATTTCAAGCTTCAAGCACATCGGGATTCGTACCGTGATCCTTTATATTAGCACCACCATCATCGCCATCACCATCGGGCTGTTGCTCGTGAACACGATCCAACCCGGCGAAGGCATGTCGCGAGAAACCGTGGAACAGCTAACGGTCACTTACGCCTCAGACGAGACCATCACTTCTAACATACGCGCGGCCATCACGCATGAGCCTAAACCGCTCGACTTCTTGGTGGACATGGTGCCGGATAATATATTTACCGCGTTCGGCAACAACTCGCTGATGCTGCAGGTTATTTTCTTCTCGATTATCTTCGGGATTTGCATGCTACTCATTTCCCACGATAAGGCGAGGCCGGTTAGCCTACTCATCGACGGCTTGAACGAGATTATCCTAAAAATGGTGAACCTTATCATGCAGATCGCCCCCTTCGCGGTGTTTGCCCTCTTGGCGCAAATAATTGCCAATACCGACAACATGGAGATCTTGGTAAAGTTGCTCAATTACGGGATGACCGTGCTGCTGGGATTAATCGCTATGATCGCCTTTTACGTGATAGTGGTCTACTTCTACACGGGCCGGTCGCCCAAATGGTTCTTAAGCGGGATAGCCCCGGCCCAGTTATTGGGCTTTTCCACCAGCTCAAGCGCGGCCACGTTGCCCGTCACCATGGAGCGAGTAACTGATCATCTGGGAGTGGACAACGAAGTGTCGAGTTTCGTCCTGCCCGTGGGTGCCACGGTCAACATGGACGGCACGAGCCTCTACCAAGCCGTGGCAGCAGTCTTTATTGCACAAGCCCTGCATATCCCACTGGATTTCGGTGATCAGCTCACCATCGTCCTAACCGCCCTGTTAGCGTCCATCGGCTCTGCTGCCGTACCCGGAGCAGGCATGGTGATGCTGGTCATCGTGCTGGAATCGATCGGAATCCCGGCCGATAAACTGGCCATCGGAATCGCGCTGATTTTCGCGATCGACCGCCCGCTGGATATGTGTCGTACCGTCATCAATATCACGGGCGATGCCATGGTATCGGTTGTCGTGGGAAAATCACTCGGGAAATTGCATCCAAGCGACACACCGGACCAGTTAAATAGGTAATTCAAGCTTCACGTGCTCGACATGTACAACTTCAACAAGTAATCTCGTACGCGCTTACACCTTAACAAGAAGGGACTTTCCGTCATGAAATATCAACATATTCTCCTGCTTTTCACGGCTCTTGTTTCTTGCCTCACTGTCGCGGCGCGAGGCTCTACTTTTGAACTAAATGAACACCCTGATCTCCTCCAAAAAGAAAAACCAACTCCCCTAAACCGGAGAGACTCCGTATCTTTGCGCGACCAAGGTTTTCCGATTATCCACTCGGGAGGCTTCCTCGTGCAGGCGAACGACTCTTCTTTCCTCTTGGAGGAGCTGGTGGTGAGCGCGTACCATATCGATTCTCGTTTGAGCCGGGTACCGGGAAGCATCTCCGTACTCTCGGGCGAGGAGATCCGGGTGGGCGATGCGAACAACTTTGCCCACGTCCTCCACGCCATACCGGGCATCTACATGCATAGCGGCACGTACGCTACCAGCCGTATCATTATCCGGGGCGTGGGCAGCCGCACGCCTTATAACACCAACCGTATAAAATCGTACCTCAACGATATCCCCATCACCTCGTCCGATGGGATCTCTTCACCGGAGGACGTCGACCTGCTGGACATCAGCCGGATGGAGGTGATCAAGGGGCCGGCATCGGCTCTCTACGGTTCGGGACTGGGTGGGAACATCAACCTGTATACTCCCTCCGTGGCCCGTACCACCTTACAGGCAACGTTGCAGCACGGGAGCTTTAATACCACGAAGGCGGCCGCGGGCGGAAGTTGGCACAAGGGCGAGTTTGGCTTGTGGGGAAACCTGTCGCACGTTCATTCGGACGGTTTTCGAGAGAATAACCTATTCAAACGCACCTCCCTGCTCTCGTCTGGTTCATGGAAGCAACCCGCCTACACGCTGGAGTACACGGTGCTGCTGATGGACCTGGAGGCAGGCATCCCGAGTTCCATCGGAAAGACGCTCTACGAGACGAATCCACGGGCGGCCGCGGCAAACTGGAACGAAGTGAAAGGATTCAAGGCGTACCGACGAGCCATCGGCGGCATCACGTTGACAAATCGATTCTCGAACCGGTGGGATAACCGGTTGACCCTCTTCGGGAGGGGGACCGACAGCTACGAGCGGCGGCCATTCAATAATTTGGACGACGGCACGTCGGGAGGCGGCCTCCGCGAGAAGCTCACGTATCACGGCGACCGGTGGGACGCGCTGTTGGGCTTGGAGTGGATGAGCGACGCGTACCGCTGGGAGATGGAACTGGAGGGCGATCTGATCAACAAGAACAGGGAAAGACGGAACCACACGAACCTCTTCGGGATGGTGTACTGGCGGCCCAACGACCGGTGGAATGTCTCGTTGGGGGGCGCGACGAACAAGGTGGATTACCGGTTAACAGACCTGTTCTCGAAGAATGGAAACCAAAGCGGGAGCCGCTCTTTTCCGATGATTTTTTCACCGCGCCTTGGAGTAAACTACGCACCCTCCTCCGGGCTGGCACTCTATGCCTCGGCGGGACACGGCTTCTCGATGCCTTCTCCCGAGGAGACGCTCCTTCCCGAGGGGGATATCAACGAATCACTAAAACCGGAACAGGGCATGCAGTACGAGGCGGGCATCCGCTTGAGCTTGTTCAATAACGCCACGGGGCTGGAGGCCGCGGTGTATCGGATCGACCTGGACGACCTGCTGGTGACCAAACGGGTGACCGAAGATATCTTCACGGGGATCAACGCGGGACGAACCCGCCACACCGGCGTGGAGCTGACACTGCAGCAACGGTTATTTCAACTTCCGTCGTTTCCCGGCACCCTTCATCTGAGTGCCAACTATACCTATTCACGAAATAAATTCATCGATTTCGAGGAGGATGGCAATGTCTATGATGGTAACCGGCTTCCCGGTGTTCCTTCCACCATGGCCAGGGGAACCCTTCAATGGCGTCCACTGCCTTTGGCGCAGGTTGAAGCGCGCCTGCAGCACGTCGGCCCGCAATATATCGACGATGCCAACACGGTGAAGAACGAGCCGTACTCGCTGTGCGACCTGAAAGCGTCATACCTTATTCCTACACCCTCGATGGGCGAATTTGAACTCTTCGCCGGGGTAAACAATATTACTAACACCCACTACTCCCCCATGCTCACGGTCAACGCGCTCGCTTTTGGTAACGCCGAACCCCGCTACTATTACCCCGGCATGCCACGTCACTATTACGCTGGGGTTAATTGGCAGTTTTAACCATTCCCGTCGAATAAAGCGACAATATACGAACCGGAATCCTTTGTATCCAGTGGTGGTTTCAGATCGTATCGTTACTTAAGAAAGTGCGTAGGTGCACTTGTTGGATACCTTGGTAACTGGCGGACATCGGTAAGGTATCCATGGTCACCACGTATTTTGGATAATGATTTTCTATCTCCATCAGATTTCCAAATTCACGGTCTATGGTACGCTGATCGTAAAGCATGTAAGCCACTTGAATATAAATTCGTTCGTTATTTCGTATCGCAACAAAATCAATTTCTTTTCCTTCATTATTACCCACGAACACGTCGTACCCATTTCGCATAAGATGCATGAAAACGGCATTTTCCATTAACTTATTAATATCGCTTTTCGGATTAAATACCCGGATAGCATTGCGTAACCCAAGGTCTTCGAAATAGTATTTTTCACCGATTTCGAATATTTTCAATCCGTTCACGTCGATGCGTGGCGTGCGGTAAACGAAAAAAGCGTTTGTCAACGCATGAAGATAATTAAGGACTGTTTGCGTCGGCATCTTTATATTTTGCGATTTCAGATATTTACTAATATTCAATGCCGAGAACAAATTACCGGTATTGTCCACGAGGTATGTCACCAGATTTTCCAAAAAAGCCACATTCCGTATATTTTCACGAGCAACCACATCCTTCAATAAAATCGTAGAATAAACATTACGTAAGTATTCAAACGAGGGCTGTTGTTGTAGTTCAAAATTGTGCAGAAACGGCATCCCACCTAATGTCAAATATTGCATAAGGTTCTCGTCAGAGTTGTCTATTTGATTAAATTTCAAAAACTCCGTGTAGCTTAAGGAATGAATACGAAACTCCATACATCGTCCGGATAATAGCGTTGCCAATTCACCCGACAATAAATTCGCGTTACTACCCGTACAATAGATATCACACCTTTCCTCGTTCAGCAAGCTTCTCAGGCAGCGTTCAAAGGATTCAATTTCCTGAATTTCATCAATAAACAGGTAGTTTTTCTTTTCAGGGTTTAATTGGGATAGCACGAAATCATGAAGTTCTTTATCATTGGTAATGGATGAATAAACATCCAGTTCTTTGTCCAAATAAATAATATGCGCGTTCTCGTCTCGTATCTCATCCATCAACTGGAGCAACATATAGCTTTTACCAATTCTTCGCTGACCAACAAGTACTTTTATGATCGGTTTATCTATAAATGGAGCAATTTTGTCCAAATAGAGGATGCGTTTAATATATTTCTTTTTCATTACTTTGTTGAAACAGAGTTTTTATTTATCAATTAGTCTAAATAACTCAGCAAATATACATAAAGTTTCAATCATAACAGAAACTTTTAACAAAAACATGCAAAGTTTCAATCGTAACAGAAACTTTTATAATCTACTACGCGGAGACTCCGTTAAACCCCGTCCGCAATCGGACAAGAGTGTTCGGAATCGGACACCACAATCATCCCGTAATAACTCATAATCAATATTTTAAATTTATGGCACGTGCTTTGTTTCTATTATAACACAAAGTAACGGGGTCGGGAAATATGCAAAAACAACGCTGTCTACAGTTCTCTACCCACACACAAAAAATAGAAACGTTCTATGGATAGAAAAATTCCCAAAGAGGTGCTTCGATCAGAAAAAAGGAAGCGATGGATAAAGACCGGTGCCATTATCCTTGGTTCTGTCGCGG
>Ga0265293_10013528_pt1 | contig 10572 bp, 7 predicted proteins | sample Munlanlewell138R_FD_192505 | JGI IMG/M metagenome (GOLD analysis project Ga0265293, IMG submission 192505) | Leachate microbial communities from a municipal landfill in Southern Ontario, Canada - Leachate well 138R | ecosystem: Engineered > Solid waste > Landfill > Unclassified | place: Canada... | reverse complement strand
TCGCCGATGCTGTCATGGCCATGGCAGAGGTTGCCATAGCCACGGCTGCGAACAGGGGAATTGTTTTTCTAAGCATGGAAAGGTTCTCTCCTTGGTAAGTAATTGGTGTACTGCTGGGCAAATCCTATGGCGCAGCCACTTTTTGTTACACTTTTATTTCACTATACAGGAGATTGAAAACACCTATCGGCAAGCAAGGTCAGCAAATAGGCGTCTGACGGCGTATAACGCATAAACAGATACGCCCGCTATATATGAGCATCGCGACAGCAACAACCAAACGGTGCCGCCAACCAGACAGATCAGAACTACCGTGAGAGCTAACATCTTGAATCACCAACATACTGTATGTATGCTAACGATTAGTCCAAAACCAAACTATGTGATGGCTGCGGGCAACCTCCTGAAAAGATTTACAAATCAGCCACTGTGGCTCCAGGAGGCGACTACAACATGACAGCAATTACTTCGCTCTAGCTAGCAACTCGAAACAACTGCATATAGCAACAAGGGCTAAGCGGCAAGTACGCGCGTTGAGATCACGCCAGCTTTCGCCGAGCATAACACTGATGGTTGAGGCCTCAAGGTTCCATATAAGAGCACCACCATCTCACCCGACTTACAGTACTCGCTTGAAAGGACCACACAATGGAATTTACACCAGCTTGGCTAGAACGTTACCTTAGCCACCGCTTAGGTAGCGCCGTCATTGTCAAAGAAGAAGATATTACTCGCTTTCCCCGCGGCTCTTCTCGGGAAACCTGGTTTATCAACTATCGTTCCAAAGATGACATAGAAGCACTAAAAAGTATCGTATTCAGATTGGACTTTCGGGGCGGCAGTACCGACCCCAGCTCCCTGGACCAGGAATACTTTATGTATGAGCGTTTAGGTCAAACGGATGTGCCTGTCGCCAAAGCTTTGTGGTGGGAAGATGATCCCAGCTGGACCGACCGACCTTTTTATACCCGAGAACATGTAGAAGGCAGTTGGGACGTACCCCATTACCAAGACCCTGACCCCGCCTACGACGAGATGCGCATAGCTATCTCTAAGGAGCACTTAAGCAAGCTGGCACTTATCCACCAACTGGACTGGAAAGCTCTCGGCTTTGATAAATATCTCCCCGCCCCCACAAGCGTAGAAGACTGTGCAAAGGTTTTTGTAGAGTCCCTCATGAGCATGATGGAAGACATCCGCACCTCCGCTATTCCATTGTTCCTTGAAGCTGGCGAATGGCTGATTGACAATGCTCCAATAGCCCCACGCATATCACTTTGCAAGGGCACTAATGGCCTGGGCGAGGAAATCTTTCGCGGACAGAAAATTGTCGCCATGAGTGACTGGGAAGAAGCCTCTATTGGCCATCCCGCCGCAGACTTTGCCTTTATGCAAGATTTTGTTCCAGAAATAGAACATGATGGACAAAAAATTTGGGGGCTAGAGCACGCTCTCGACTACTACTATAGCCTTAGCGGTATTCGTATCACTCCCGAAGCAGTTGCTTACTACCATAAACTGCGCTCCCTGAAGACGATCCTTTTCGGTCAAAAAGCGGGAGGAGCAATTCATGCTAACTTTGATGGCCCCATTCGTCAGACCTGGACCGGCACCGAGGTCTTGCATATTGGCAAATATGTAACGGCCTCGGCCATAGGCATAGTGCCACCACACAGCGGTGATCGCTTCAGCGAACTGAATCAACTGGTGTAAAGACAATGATTGTACCTACAGTAACTGATGTATTGAAAAATATTGAGTACACGCTGGAAAACGTCGTTAAACCGACAATCGTGGGTACTCCCATACACACCACAGTCCAAACAATGGGGCACTTACTGCGCCACGCTACTTTGCGGGTAGAAAATGAAGGCCAGATGTTAATGGATGATGGCAAACGGCTGCGTAGCTTGTTGGCCAGCATCCACGATTATCTCACCTCGGTCTCTTCAGAGCCTGGCTGCCAAACCTGTATGGATAGCATCAGCTCTACACTGGCGCAAAACTTTCGCGATGCCGATACCTACCCCACGTTAATCAGCATGGGGCAAGAAGTAGGGTCGCTCAGAGAAGCACTCTATAACGCATTGAAACAGCTTCAAGCCATGCGCAATACCCACAGAGAAGAAAAAGCTTACATTGCCATTCGTCAGGAAATCCGCGACTACCTCGCACTTCAGATACTTGATGAATCAGCATTGGTTGATCCTGCTTTTGTAGGCTACGGGCCAAGGCGCTGATCCCTTCAAGCATCTTTTAGTATTTAACCAGTCTATTACGCAGGAGTAATAAAATGACAAACCTGAAAGGTAAAGTGGCTGTAGTACTGGGCGCTTCGGCTCAAGGCGGCACTGGATGGGCAATTGCCGAAGCCCTCGCTGCTCACGGAGCCAAGGTGGTCGTAGGGGCCCGTAGTTATGCCCCGCTTGAGGTGCTAGCCGAAAAAATCGGTGGCACCGCAGTCAAATGCGATGCCGCTGTTGAACACGAAGTGAAAGCCCTTGCACAGACAGCGCTCGACACCTACGGCGGCCTTGATATTGCGGTCAACTCAGCGGGCTTACCTGTCATGGGCATGATTGCTGACAGCGAGCCCGATGCTTTGCAAAGTGCACTTGATGTCAACTATCTTGGCCAGTTCTATTTCACAAAACATATGGCCAACGCTATTGACCGAGATGGGTCCATCATCTTTATTTCGTCGATGAGCACCACTCACCCTGTCTTCCCTCATTTTGCATATGCCTGCGCCAAGGCTGCGTCAGATTGTTTGGTGCGCTATGCAGCTATAGAATATGGGCCAAAAGGAATCAGAGTTAACTCAATCCTCCCAGGGCCGATCAAGTCTGATCTAGCCAAAGAAGCTTTTGCCGACCCCGCGTTTGAAGCAGCATACGCCAGGGAAGTACCCATCGGTCGTGTCGGCTATCCTGAAGACTATGCCAATGCAGTACTCTGGCTTGCAGGCCCCGCTTATGTAACCGGGCTGAATCTGCAAGTCAATGGTGGCAACCAGCTAACACGCATGCCCACCCTCAGCGAACTTCCCGGCGGTGCCGAAGCCTACGGAGATGGCAAGCCTCTGTTCGACAGGGATAAGTAACCCACTCCACACAAGTATAAGCAGGTAGCCAAACAGCGTAATACCGCCGTTTCGCTACCTTGCTCCCTCTCAGCCCCATCCAGCTACTTCATCTCATCTTTCCCCGGCCCTACGACTGCCACCCCGATCTTGTGGAATCTTGATAGAGCTCCTGTGCTCTGCTACCAATATTCTGTGGACTGAGCTGAATACAGCTTTAGTCAGTACTTGCACGCACAACAGACAAGCTCCGATTCCATACAATCGCCATAAACAGTTCACCGGCAAGCTTGCAGTTGACAGTTGATACTAAATATATAACATGTACCAAAACAGAAGGACGAGCTCTCTTATCGATACTGCCATCAAAACCAACGACCATGTGTCTTGATTTTGCTTGAGGTCAAAAGACTACCCAAGCACAGTCAATGCAAATGGTATAGCTCAGCAGACCGTTTGAGATACATTAATGACAAAAAACAAGAGCGTCAGCCCCTCAGCAAGAGAGAAATTGAAGCGAGAGCGTATCCTCCAGGCGACCCTGGCCTGCATTGAGCGCTTTGGCGTGGAAAAAACAACGTTCGATGATGTTACTCAAGCATCAGGTATGTCCCGGATGAGTGTATATCGCGTATTCAGGACACGGGCAGACCTGCTGGATGCACTGGTGGTAGAAAGGCTGAAAAGCCTGATGCACAAAATTACGACCGTTGTGGACTCAGCCAGCACTTTCGAGGACGCGATCATTTACGGGTCCATAAAATCAATTGAGCTGACCAAGGAAGACGAAATACTCTTCAGTCTGATAGAAAACACCCATAATCAAAGCGTGGATCGGCTGTTAATCGACCCCGGTACGCCAGTAGAAAAAATGATTGATGATGTCTGGGGCAATATCTTTTCCAAAGCAAGAAAACAGAAAATTCTGCGGGAAGATCAAACAAATAGTGAGTTATTAACCTGGCTCAGATCAATACATTTCTTGCTGTTCCTGCGCGATGATCTCGACGTGCAAGGACAAATCAGTTTTATCAGCAAGTATGCACTGCCAGCAATGCTGAACCAAAATAAATAAGTCCTTTTCACTCAGGAGAAATAGCACCATAAAGAGTAGTTTATTCATAATTTTTAACAAATATCTTAATTAAAATAGCGGGAGAAAACCCATGACTAACTCACCTAAAAGAAGCCTTTCCAAATCTATTCTGCCCAGTATTATCGCTATAGCTTCAGCCTCCATTTCTCACCAAGCCATTAGCCAGAATACCGGGGTTATGCTGCAAGAGATCACTGTTACAGCACAAAGGCGTACAGAAAACCTGCAAGATGTACCGATAGCTCTTTCCGCTTTTGATGGCGGAGAGCTTATCAAGGCAGGGGTAGACAGCCAGCGAGCCCTGGCCATGATGACTCCAAACGTTGTCGTCAATACCAACGCACTCTTTGTTGCTGCCTACATCCGAGGGGTGGGAACTCAATTTGCCAACCCAGGCCTGGAGCCTTCGGTAGGAACCTATTTCGACAATCTCTATGTTTCCCGTCCCTCTGCCGGCTTATCCACCTTCGCTGACGTAGAACGAATAGAGATACTCAAAGGCCCCCAGGGGACCTTGTATGGCCGGAACACTACAGGTGGCGCAGTTCGTATCATCACCAAAGAGCCCACGGAAGAATTTGAGTCCGGAGTCGGCGTTTCAGTAGGGAATTATGGCAAAACCGGCTTTGACGGCTATATCTCTGGCTCCCTCAGCGATAACGTAAGGGGGCGTCTGGCCGTACAGCAAGAAGACAGAGATGGATGGGTAGACAATATTGTCGGCGGCCCGGATATGGAAGATCGTAATATCCATATGATTCTGGGCAAACTACACTGGGATGTCACTGACAGAATGCGCGTGCACCTCTCGGCAGACTATACGGATAAAGAAGATCGCGAGGGAACGGCATTCTTGCCACTCTTTACTACTTTGCCGGAACAAAGCGGCATGGCCTTTGGCGGCGTGGCATCTCGTGATACACATGAATTCTCGGGAGGGACGCCCAATCGTTCAGGTCTAAAGAATATCTTTCGCGCCAGTGGGGTTGAGTTGATTACAGAATATGACTTTGATTTCGCCACATTGAAGTCAATAACAGGCGTAAGAAATACTAAATTCTCAGGCTTTGCAGACCTTGATGGCACCAGCGTCAACCTGATTACCGCTCGCACCGATCTTGATGATACAAAAAATTACAGCCAGGAATTTCAGCTGCTTTCCAATGAAACATCAAAACTTGAGTGGGTAGTTGGCCTTTACTATTTTATTGAAAAATCCAAGGCTCACATTGCACTATCCGGCGATTTTATCGCTATGGGCGCCGGTGTTCCTGGGGGTGCACTCGGCGGCAGAGGAAAAATAGATGTCGAATCAATAGCGCCCTATGCTCAGGTGACCTATCCGATCACGGACGAGCTCGACATAACACTGGGGCTGCGTCACACCGATGAAACCAAAGAGGTTGAGAACAATTTTTTCATTACCACAGCTGATGCTAACTTCAACCCTGTTTCTCCTTTCATTGCTACCATTCCCAGCCCGAACGACAAACTCAGCTTTACCGAGACAACCCCCAAAGCAACCTTGACCTGGCGCCCCAGCAGCGGGCTAATGCTGTATGCCTCCTACTCCGAGGGGTTCAAAAGTGGTGGCTTTAACTTGCCAAGTCCTTCACCAGAACCTGTCACAAGAGTTGACAGCGAATTTCTCAAAGCTTATGAAGTTGGCTGGAAAATGGAACATAACCGTTTTCGCTTCAACGGTGCGCTCTTTCATTACAAGCTCTCTGATCTGCAACTACAAATTACCGATCTGGCAGCTGGCATAGTCAGCGTACGCAATGCCGGGACAGCAACAGTGGATGGCATTGAAGCCGATTTCACCTTCGCGGCCACAGACAACCTTGAGCTTGGCATGGGAGTGGGTTGGCAGGACGCAGAATTCGGGAATGTACCTCAGGGACAAGCCAACCCACCCTGCGCACAGGCACCCACCGACGCTGGATGTATTGCCCGTGGCGGCCTTGGGCTCGCCAACATCTCCATGCAGCTCAGAGGCAACCAGTTGCCTCACGCACCTGATCTGACCGGCTATTTACGGGCTAGTTATCACATGCCCCTACAGGACCTGGGAGACGTCAACTTTCAGATACTGGCAAACTTTACCGATAAGTTTTACTACACTTCCGACAACCTTTTCGAAGAATCCTCCAAATGGTTGACGAATGCTAACGTTTCATGGACGTCGGCCGATCAACGCTACGAAGTGTCGGCCTATATCACAAACCTGACCAACGAAAAATACTATACCCATAACTCACCCTTTGCCGATACCGGAGGATGGAGAAACCCAGGCCAGCCCCGGATGTACGGAGCGCGCGTTGGAATTAATTTCTGAGTAAGTTGCCGGAAGGTTTTTCCACACAACAGATCGACCCCGGCGACCCCATGCCCCACTCTCAAAGACTCAAGCTCTGGTGAGTGGGGCATGGCACTCATGCCTGGCTGTAAATACAGCAGCCTGATGACTGGCATGAAAATCTGAGGACAAAGACATGACACCTAATAAACTGAAAACTGATGATTACTTTCTCTCAGCGACAAATCCACTGGCAACCGCTGATCAAAAAGACCTGGAGGAACGCGCCATCGCCTGGCTCGACACGCCACAATATGATCGCTTGCGGGCCGCAGCGGCAAGACGCTGGCGCGAACTCGCAGGCTCCTCACCAACAGCAGAGGCATGGAGCAGATTCGAATCCCTGATCGATGAATGTGCTTTTGCAGCTATCCTCAAGGCACTTAATGGCGACCCTGCCCGCCCCAAGGTACTCAGAGTGGTCATGCCACCCCACGATTGGTTTGGAATGTCCGTCCCCGGTTCGCGCTTTGCCGGAGGCCCGGGGTCAGATCAGAGTTACGCCATTATCCCGGTTGATTTTGGCACGCGTTACCGGATTAAAGGACAATGGATCGGTGAGCCTCCGGCCGACCATAATTACACGCTATCTCCCAACGCCTATTTTATGAACTCGATTGCTACCTACCACCATAATGACCTGGTCGTTGAGCAAGACGGGAGCTTTACCCTAACCGTTGGACCAGAAAAGGGCGGCAAAAATCATATCCAAACTATGCCGGGGGCAGAGTTTCTTTTTATCCGTGATTGCCGTTCCGACTGGCGACAAGCCGCAACGGCCTTGACGGTAGAGGCATTGGATCCACCACGAACAGCCCCCTGGGATGAAGAGCAACTGTTTACTCGCGCTCTCCAGATAGCCCTAGATGATGCGCCATCTATGTATTACTGGGTACGCCTGTACCAGAACATGGAAGCCAACACCCTCATCCCACCGGCCCTCACCGATAATGTCGGCGGTCTGGTGGCACAAACTACGAGCTTTGCGAGAATAGTACTTGAAGACGACGAGGCCTTTGTGATTCGCACGGACCCTGCCGGGGCTAAACTCCACGACCTACAACTCAATGACTACTGGTTCTACTCTGTTGGCGACTATTACGGGCGAACAGCAAGCTTTAATAATCAACAGACAGCACTCGAGCCAGACGGCACTGCCACTTATGTTGTCTCGCTAAAAGATCCTGGCGTACACAACTGGCTAGATCCCAATGGACTGCATGAGACACTATTTGTTGCTCGCTGGCAACGACTTCCAACCACGGCTCAGGAGCGAAAACCTTCCATCTCTGGGAAAATCGTGAAAATGGCTGATTTGGACAAAGTGTTGCCGTCTGAGGTAGTCAGGGTGACTCCGCAGCAACGCCGTGAGCAGCTTGAGGATCGTCTTGCCACTTACCAGCTACGCTTGATAGACAGCTGACTCAACAGGCAGGCTATAACAGGTTTCATCCGTTCAGAGCGGATCGGACCCAAAGCAAAATTACCCTACCGTTCTCACACCAGATAGCGTGACCTTTTTTACGCAAGCTATACCAACAGTGATGCAGGAATATTACGAATGAATAACACCGCTAATCCTACCGCTAACGACCCCAGAAAAGTCTGGACACCAGCGCCACGCCCAGACTGGGTAAAACGCATTAATGAGGAAGGAGACTGCATGGATATCAAGGGTGTTGTGCCCCTTGATCCACAGTCACTGATCGCTTCGGCGATTGAGGCCACAGGTTACTCCGATTTCGGTGCAGATGACTGGCGCGAGCCCTTCGAAGTTTTGTGCCGCTCCTTTGAGGAGGATGCTGACTTGAACCTGATGGGTAGAATCCGGGTCAGGTCAGAATTACTCCACTTGCTCAAGGCACGACTTCAGATCGAGGCAACCTACAAAGCCCACCCCGAAATCGAGCAAGAGGAAATCAAGAAACCACTGATGATTATCGGCCAGGGACGCTCCGGCACTTCGTTCCTGCTGAACTTGCTTTCAGCCAGTCCTGAAAATGGCAAGATCATGACCTGGGAGGCCATGCTCCCCTGCCCCCCACCCGAGCAAGCAACCTACCATACGGACCCTCGAATCGAGAAAGCCCACAAGCTGGCAGAGCAGGTAACCCGGGTTGTGCCCGAGCTGCACTCCATGCATGAAAACTCTGCTTATCTTCCCCAGGAAGACGTTGTGCCTCTGGCCCACAGTTTCCGGCATCTCGGTTGGTTCATGGTGATGGGCCAGATCAGCGGGTACGCCAAGTACGTGGCTACCGTCGACCTGGAGCCTGCTTATCGCTATCACAAGCGTATACTTAAACTCCTGCAGTGGAAAAACCCTCGTAATCAATGGGTATTGAAAAACAGCGCTAATCTCGAAGAGCTTGATACCGTCCTCAAGGTTTACCCCGACGCCTGCCTCGTCTGGCCCCACCGCGACCCAAGCAAGTCTCTGGCATCCACTGTCAGCCTGATTGGCACCATGCTGTGGGCTCACACAGACCACCCTTTTAAAAGTACATTTCTGGATCAATATATGGACCCCCGGGGCGCAGCCCAACGCCTCGAAAATGTCATTGATCTCATTGAGTCTGGAGTTATCCCGAAGAGCAGAGTCTGCCATATCATGTATCGCGACCTGGTGGCAGACCCGGTGGGAACCGCAGCCACCATTCATGAATTTTTTGATTTGCCATTCAGCTCAGATTCCAGAGCAACGCTCGAACAATATATGCGCGATAACCCACGCGATAACAGGCCCCCTCACAAGGTAAGCCCGGAAACCCGTGCCTCAGTTGATCGAGAACGTGCGGTATTCCAACGCTACCGCGATTATTTTGGTATACCTGACGAGGACTGAAGTTTGGCCCTGGGCCACCCCAACCAAACTTTAAGGTGGTTACTTTGGTGAACGCCAGATAGCCCCTCGCTGTACAGCTTGCGGCAGCATCTCGAAGCGACATCATTGCCACGGATGGGTCTCGCTGTTTACATTTATTGAAGGGTAGCTCCATGACAAGACATGTATTTACTAATGCCAACCTGCTTGATGGCAACTCCCCCATCCAGTCGGGAACTACCGTCATCGTCGAAGGAGAGCACATAACCGACGTTATTACTAACGGCCAGCACCCGGTGTTACGCGACAGCGACCAGCTGTACGACCTAACCGGCAAAACCTTGATGCCCGGAATGACCTCCGGGCATTTTCATACCACCTATCACAATCTCGGCGCCGAACCTGGCTTTCCTACCGCTGAGCATCCACCGGCTTTTACCGCTTACCGCGGCCTAGCCAATGCCCAGCTGGCCTTGCGCGCCGGGTTTACTGCTGTGGTGGGGGCCGGATGTTCCTACGATATAGATCCCTCTCTTGAGCAGGCCATTGAACAGGGATTGTTCGAAGGCCCCCGGCTGGAGCCCTGCAGTCGCGATATTCTGAGCAGCTACGATAACCTGATGCCCTGGTGGCTTGAAATTCCGATCAAATCCGGGGTGGACAACTGTGATGGTCCCGATGAGTTGCGCAAGGCTGTGCGCCGCAATGCCCAGCGGGGTGCGCGGATGATCAAGCTGACAACATCGGGAGGGCATGGTGTACCGGTAAGTTCAGGCCTGCGAGTCTTTAGTTTCGAGGAAATCCGCGCCGCCGTGGAAGCGGCCCACGACCTGGGTTTGCGTGTGCGTGCTCATGTGGTAGGCAAGCCCTTTATTCTCGAATGCATCCGCGCGGGCGTGGATATTCTCGATCACTGTGATTTTATGGACGAAGAGTGCATTGAGGCCATTGTCGAGGCCGACATACTCGTTTTACCCAGCCTCTATTTACCCAGCAAAATGCTGGACATGCCGCGCCTATTCGGATTTACACTCGAACAGACGCGCAAAGAGTTTGAGTGGATGTGCAATATCCTGCCAAAAGCGGTGGAGGCCGGCGTCAAACTCTGTGTGGGTGATGATTTTGGCACCCCCATTGCGCCTCACGGAGAGTACGGCAAGGAACTGGCAGTTTACGTTGAGCATGCGGGCATTGAACCTCTGGAGGTGATT
>Ga0265293_10013527_pt1 | contig 10573 bp, 17 predicted proteins | sample Munlanlewell138R_FD_192505 | JGI IMG/M metagenome (GOLD analysis project Ga0265293, IMG submission 192505) | Leachate microbial communities from a municipal landfill in Southern Ontario, Canada - Leachate well 138R | ecosystem: Engineered > Solid waste > Landfill > Unclassified | place: Canada... | reverse complement strand
CACAGGGTACGCGGACGGGAAACGTGCGGGGTTGTTGGGCGTGTCACGGTGCATGCACATGATGGTTGACACACAGCGTTGTACATCACTCGGATACTTCCGTGGTTTTGAGGCGGAAAAGCTGGGAGTCTCGGACGGCTTCTTGTGCGGGAGGAGGCTGACATGAAACGGGCCTGCAAACGCCTGACTAGTCACCGCTGGCGGAAGCTGGTGGCGTACAGCGTCGGGGTTGAGCCAGTCGAGTATCACTACCAGTGCCGGATCTGCCGTGAGGCGTTCTGGAACTACGAGCCACCGACCCGGAAGCGGGACATAGAGAGGCTGAAAAGATGGAGGAGAGAAGGATGAAAAACACAAAGTACATGTTTAAGGCAGTCCCAAAACCAAACGTATTAGATGCGAATGATTACAGTGATTACCATGTGCCTCTACCAGAGCTGGCAGGGTACGACGGAACCTATGTCTATGGCTGGTATGTCGACGGCTTTATTGTCGGCAAGGTGATGGAATCGGACGACGAATATATTGCCCTTGAGTACTGGGTACCTGTTGACCCAGAAACGGTGTGTTTGGTAGAGGAGGCCCGCCATGACTAACACATGCCTGTTCTGCCACAAGCCTGTCACGGACGACATCAAACGGCTGCCCATGACGGACGGGTCCGGGCAGGTCACCGAAAAGCTGGTGCACCGGGCCTGTCATGAGCGGCTGATGGCGTTACGGAAAAAGAGTTATGGGGAGGTGGTTGTATGAGTTTTATCGACAAGTACGGGGTGACTATCCTCGTGTCTGTTATTGCGTCATTGGTGACGATGTACTTCATGGAGCTTTTAACATGACCACCTCCCAACGCACCCTCGACCAAGCCCGCTCCTACCTGGAGCAATACCAAGCCGCCGTGCGTGACCTGGACTACTACGCCAGCCGGATCGAGACGCTGGAGGCACGGATCACCTCCGGGCTGACCCCGACCGACGCCAGGGCAGGATGGACGGGCGAGTGGACGGGCCGGGCCAAGGACGGGCGTGGCAGGATCACCACCCGGAACCCGGACGAGCTGACCCGGCCACGGAAGGTGATGGCGGTGCCGCAGTCGGTCAAGGCCCAGCAGGACCCCAAGGCGGGCGAGCGGCGGATGGTGGCCATGCTGGACCAGGTGCTAAAGTACGACCGCCGGGCCGAGGCAGCCGAACTTTTATGCGAGGAGATCGAGGACAGCATAGACCGGCACACGGTCGGGAGCGAGGCGCTGGTCTTGAAGTACCGCTATATCGAGGGGCTGACCTATGACCAGGTAGGCCGGCGCATGGACTACAGCAACACGCACGTCCGGCGACTGCTGGATGAGGCCCTGGACCGATACGCCAAGGGCTGGGGGGAGGAGAGGGAATGACTGACTTTCGAATACTCGTTTTGGTGGTGTCCTTGTCGTACATAGCGTACGTGGCGGCGGTATTTCTCACCCTTGACCTGATCGCCAGAAAAAAGATCCGGGACATACTAGAAGCCGGACCGACCTATACCAGGGAGGACTTTGAGCGGAAGTTTGCACTCTTTGAGGCGACATCCGAGGCGTGGGAGGGAATGGCGGCACGAGTATACCTTGACTTGGAAGCGGGCGAGGTCCGCACCGAGTGGGTCCGAAAACGGCCAGAGGAGGAGCAGGAATAGGCGAAAGCCGGCGAAAAACCGCCCAAAACGCTGAAAGTCGGCGCAAATGTGCACAAATGGGCACAAATGAGCAGGTCAAACCGTGCTACCGTGTAAGGTGAAAAGGTGCCTAGAGAGGCACAAATAACTAGACCCAGGGCCACGCACCCAGGGGCTTCAAGGAGGCGGCCAGAACGGCGGCCTTTTTGTTTGCATGAAGGGGGCCGGCATGGACTTTACCCGAATGGACTTCGACTTCGCGGGGCCGACCTTCAAGAAAGCGAAAAAGCCACCGAGAGACGGGGCGGCGGAACGGCAGTTCAAGGTGGAGAACATCCTGAACCTTGGATATGCGCAATTCCCAGGGGCCGGAGCGTATGACATCCCGATAATTGAGCCCGTCTACGAGATCGGCATGATCGACGAGTGGATCAAATTCGAGAACTCCTACACACGCACAGACATCGAGGACAAGGGCCTCATATTTTTCTCCGACGACTACCAGTTCGAACGGGTCTGGAACAACCCTGACCGATACATTGACCGCTTGAAGCAATTTAAGGTGGTGCTATCGCCCGACTTCTCCCCCTACGGGGACATGCCGCTGGCGACACAGATATTCAACCATTATCGCAAGCATTGGTGTGCGGCCTACTGGCAGATGCACGGCGTGACGGTCATCCCGACCATACGGGCCTCCACGGATCCGAGGTCGCTTGACTTCTACCTGGACGGTGAACCCAAGGGCGGGATCGTGGCCTTCTCAACAATGTGGAGCGATGACCTGGACGATGAAATGCGAGAGGAGTTCAGGCTCATGGTCGAGACGCTGAACCCGTGCAAGGTTCTGGTCTACGGCAAAGTTCTGGACTGGATCAAAGCCTACCGGATACCGACACAGCAGATACTGCACTTTAGCAAAACATGGAGGAATGGATAATGCCAAAGGGAGACAGACCGGGGAGTGGACCACAGAAACTGACGCTGAACGAGTATTTGGGCAAACGAGGGTTATCTTCCCCTATGAGTGACTACATGACCGACAAGGGAAGGAGTAACCCCTTGCTCCGAACAGCGAGGGGGGAAAGTGCCTTCCAAGCAGAGGCAAAGCGAGCGGCTGACGATTACCAAGCACAGAGAGCGGCGGCCATCAAGGAGTACAACAAGCTAGTCGAAGGCGGAAGCATTGTTCAACCCACATCGTTAGAGCGCCGGATCAAGACGGCGCAAGGACACAGCGACAACCCAGCCGTTCAGGCCGCAAGGCGACGCCTAGAGAAACAAGGGATTGACTGGAGAACGGGCAAGAAACGCCGGTCAACATGGATGGAGGATTAGCAAATGCCAAAAGGAGACAGAGGCGGCAAGGGTGGGGGCGCAACCGTATCAGTTCCCCAGCGTAATGCCGAATGGTATGAGCGCGTCGCAAAACCACAGGCGGATGATCTTGCAAAAAGAATAAAAGCCTCAAAGAACGATAGGGAACGGCGCTACCATGAGGAAATGCTAGACACCTGGGCAGGCCGGATATCCTCAACAATGGGCCTTTCTCGGCCGCAAACCGAACAGCTGTTGAATGGCAAATTGAAGCTGGCCCCGGTTCCCGAAGCGCCTAGGGCCCCATTACCCAAATATGAAGCGCCCTTTAAGACTTTTGTCAACAGTTACGGGGAGGCAACAACGCGGTACATAACTTCTGGCACCTACGAAAGAGCGCAAAAACGCATGTTGAAGGGGGTCGAAGGTTGGCTAACGGGTAGAGGACGCAAGCGCTAAGCACAGGCCAAAGGAGGCAACCATGCCAAAAGGAGATAGGGGTGGCAAGGGCAAAACCACCCGCCAATCACCAGAGACTGTATCAGTGGGGGAGGCCTGGCAACAGCTTAACAGGGATGCCAGGGCGTTCTTGAGGGAGCATGGCACCGATAGATACAACGCACACAGGGACTTCCCCGCACCAGAGCTAACCCAGGGGGCAAGGACAGCGCTTTACGATTTTAAAGAAAAGGCCGAGCAAGGGGCAGAGGTCACCAAGCGTTACGCAAGGCGGACTCTTGAGCAGGTGCTGGAGGCGGCCAAGCAAAAACGCATCGAGTCGGCCCGGCTGGTCTTTGGGATGAACGGTGCAGAGGAGACATGGGAGTCCATCAACTACCACCGAAACAAGATAGAAATGTGGCAACGCATAGAGGCAGATATCCGCAAGCGGTTACGCCGATAACCTACAGCTAGAAGGGAGGGCTTTCCATGCGACCAGGGCAAGAAAACCTTATCCCGTTTGATGAACGAACAGAGGAAGAACAGAGGGAATTGCGCAGGAAGGGCGGCAAGGCCTCCGGACGGGCCCGGCGCAAGAAGGCAGACTTCCGGAAAGCCGCTGAAACGATCCTCCAACTGGAGCTCCCGCAAGACAATGAGATCCGGGATATCCTGGAGGCCCACGGGATCGAGCCCACCTATGAGAACGCTATGGTCTTCTCTTGCACCTACAAGACGGTGGTCAAGGGCGACACTCAGTCCATGATGAACCTGCTCAAGGTCACAGGCCAGGCAGAGAGCGAGGGCGACAAAGCCGAGCAAGAGGCCCGTATCGCAAAGCTCAAAGCCGACACCGAGAAGGTCAAGACCGAGATCAAGCTGGCCACGCAGACGGACGAGGACGCGAACCAGCCCGTCACCAACTTCATGGAGGCCTTGGCCGGGGCCGTAGACATAGAGGGCATTTACAATGATCCTGCCGAGTAAGCGCAAGAGGGCCGCGCGCGAGACCTTCCGGTTCCAGACCTTTTCCCGCAAACAGCTCCAGCTCATCACCTGGTGGCGGGACACATCGCCTTACCGTGACATGGACACTATTATCGCTGACGGGGCGATACGGTCCGGCAAGACCATCGCCATGATCGTGGGCTTCCTCTGGTGGTCGCTGGACACCTTCCAAGGCGAGTCCTTCATTATCGCGGGCAAAAGCATGGGGGCATTGAAACGGAACGTGATCCGGCCCATGCTCCAGATCCTCCGGGCCTGGGGGCTGGACTACGACTACAACAGGTCTGATAACGTCATCACCATCGGCACCAATGACTACTACCTGTTCGGGGCTGTCAATGAAGCCAGCCAGGACGTGCTCCAGGGCATGACAGCGGCAGGGGCGTATGCGGATGAGGTCGCACTGTTCCCGAAGTCCTTTGTCTACCAGATGATGGCCCGGTGTTCGGTGCCAGGTCGTAGGCACTGGATGAACTGCAACCCGGAAGGGCCTGGGCATTGGTTCTTGAAGGAGTTTATCCAGGAGGCCGCGGAAAAACGCATCTATCACCTGCGCTTCACCCTGGACGATAACCTGACCCTAGACCCGACTGTCCGGGAGGGGTATCACCGCCAATGGTCCGGCGTGTTCTACTTGCGCAACATTTTAGGCGAGTGGGCGGCGGCGGAAGGTGCCATCTACATGGACCTGGTCGAGCGGCCCGAACGGTACCTGATAGACGAGGTCCCGGCTGGCCTACACTTTGGGACCATCGGCGTGGACTTTGGCGGCAGGCTGTCCGGTCACGCCTTCACCTTTACCGCATTTAGCAAAGGTTTTACCAAAATAGTAACGCTGGAGGACTTTTACCGGCGCGGGGTCATCACCCCCCAGCAACTGGAGGACGACTTCATCGCTTTTATTCGCCGGTGCGAACAATACAACATACCGATCGCAGAGATCCGGGCAGACAGCGCAGAACAGGTCCTGATCGCTGGCCTACAGAAGGCCCTGATCACCGCCCGGATGCCTTACACCGTGAGTAACGCCAAGAAGGGGCTGATCATTGACCGCATACGGCTGTATGTGTCGCTCCTTGCCCAAGAGCGGTGGCAGATCATGCGGCACTGCAAGCACACCTTTGACGCCTTTACGACGGCCGTATTTGATGACAAGTCCCTGGAGGACAAGAGACTAGATGACGGGTCAACGATCATGGACCCGATCGATGCACAGGAATATTCTACCGAGCCGTATATGGACGTGCTCATGTATGGAGGTTTAACAGATGGTCAAGGACTTTCTCAAACGTCAAGGCTTTCACCCAGCAGAACCGTTAGCTGAACAGCAGACGTGGCTGGCTTGGTACCAGGGCCGGGATAAGTGGCACGAGTACATGATCTGGAACGGTCGGCGCAACGTGGGCCAGGTCCGGGACGGTATGCACATGGCCAAGCAGGTCTGCCAGGACTGGGCGTCTTTGCTTTTCAATGAGCGTGTGGAGATCACGCCCGAAAATGACGCCTTTGCTAAAGCCCTGGCCTATGTCTTGGACCGCAACTTCTTCCGGCACCGGGCTAACCAGTTGATCGAGCTGACGTTCGCCCTGGGTACGGGGGCCTTTGTCGAGTACCTGGACCTTGGGGGTGAGGTGGCTATCGACTACGTCCGGGGTGATTGCATTTATCCCCTGGCCTGGGATAATGGCGAGATCACCGAGTGCGCCTTTGCGAGCCTACGCCAGGACGGTGACAAACAGCGGTATTACGTCAACATCCACGCCCTGGCTCCAGACGGGACTTATGCGGTCAGCAACCATCTGATCGACAAAAAGAGCGGCCAGGCCATCGACCTGCCCGAGGGGATCCTGCCCGAGGTCTTGACGGGGTCTCCCCTGCCCCGGTTCCAGATCATCACGCCCAACATCGTGAACAACGTGGACCTGGACTCACCCTTTGGGATCTCGGTGTACGCCAACGCCATCTCCCGGCTGAAAAAGGTGGATCTGATCTTTGACAGCGGGAATAACGAGTTCAAGCTGGGCCGCAAGCGGATCATCGTGCCAGAGCACATGACCACACGCATGACCACCGAGAACATGGAGATCCAGGTCTTTGACACCAATGACGTGGCCTTCTATGCCTTGCCCGTCGGGGACAGCTCCGACCAGAGGCCCATTGACCTGACGGGTGAACTGCGGATCGCCCAACACTCCCAGGGCTTGCAGGACGCCCTGAACTATCTATCCGAGGGTGTGGGGCTTGGGGCTGACCGCTACGAGTACCGCCAGGGCGGGGCGAAGACCGCGACCGAGGTTGTGAGTGAGAAATCCGACCTCTACCAGAACCTGCAACGGCATGAGCTGATCCTTGAAAAGGCCCTCCGAGACCTTTGCCGTGTGGTGGCAGAGATGACGGGCCATGACCCGGACCAGGCGATAGCGATCAGCTTCGATGACAGCATCATCAACGACAGGTCGACCGATATCGAGGAAGCCATCCGCTTGACGTCCGCCGGCTTACAGTCCAGGCAACAGGCGATCATGGACTTGTTCGGGCTGACCGAGGAACAGGCCCAAGAGACGCTGGCGCAGATCCTCCAGGAGGACACGGGGAGCGCCGGGGCCGAACTCCAAGAGACGTATGGGCTTGAATAATGTTGGTCAAGCCGACGCCCAACGAGATAGCGATCCTGGCGCATGAGATCGGGCGTGTCTTTGGGACCATGGAGGACTGGCTGGTCCGGGAGATCGTCGAGCGCCTGATAGAGGGCGCCCCGGACCTGCCGGCAGAAGTCAGCGAGTGGCGGATCGAGAAGTTATTAGCGTCTGCCCAGTTCAGCAGGGAGGCCAAGGCCAAGATGCGGGAGATCCTGGAACGGATCCCGCCCCAGGTCGAGAAACAACTGTACAGCGTCATCAAGGCCACGGTCGAGACGGGCGACAGGGCGGTCCTGGAGGCGGCCTTTGAGCAGGGCATGATAGCGTCCATCCCCTCCCCTGGGTCAGCGGTCCGGACCAGCTTCTGGATAGAGAAGCTCCAAGAACAAGCGCTGCACGCCCTGAACCTGGTGAACACGTCCATGCTGACGTCTGCGCAACAAGGCTACATCGACACCCTGAACCGCGCCGCCGGCCTGGTGGCAGAGGGAGAAAGCCCAAGGGCGGCGGTGCGCTATGCCACCAAACAACTGGCAAAGGACGGTCTGACGGGGTTCGTCGACCGGGCCGGTCGCAGGTGGGAGCCACAGTCAGCGGTCGAGATGATTATCCGGACCACCTGGAACAACGCCGCCAACCAGGCCGCCTTCACGCAACTGGAGGCCATGGGTTGTGACGTGATCCTGGTGTCTGCCCACATGGGGGCGAGGCCCAAGTGCAGTCTGGTCCAGGGCAAGCTGTTCAGCCTGTCGGGGTCGACCGAGGGTGTCAGGGACAAGCACGGCGCCTACCATGCCGTCGGGGACTGGACCCGGACAAGTTACGGTGAGCCGGACGGGATCCTGGGCATCAACTGCCGGCACCATATCGGGGCCTTCTTTGACGGTCTGTCGGTCAACGAGACCGAGGAGATCGACGAGGAGGAGAACCGGGAGCGGTACAAGCGTGAGCAGGAACAAAGGAAGCTGGAACGGGACCTGCGCAAGATCAAGCGTGAGCGTGACGTGGCCAATGCGTCGGGCGACCGTGAGGAATACCTGAAACAGTTCAGGAAAGCGCGGGCCAAGAGCCAGCAACTAAGGGACCATATCGAAGAGCACGGCTTGAGGCGGTCCAAGGTCAGGGAACGGTATATTACGCTCCGATGACAGACAACTGAATACACGTTCATGAGGGCCGTTCCGGAGGGGGCGGCCTTTTACATGCCGGGGACTAGATGTCACGGGGCTTTATGCCTTTTATTCATTCGGGTTCTCCTTCACCCCGTGCGCGGTTCGAGTCCGCGCCCCGGCACCAGTCGTAACAGCCGACTCACGGCGTTAAAAGGAGGGCAAAACCATGAACGACGAACTGAAAGACACACAGGCACAGAGCGGCGGCGAGAATTCGGCCGCTGGTCAAGAGACAGCAGGGCAGACCAAACCTGACGGCCAGGGGACAGAGCCGGAAAAGACGTTCAACCAGGCAGAAGTGAACGCCATCGTGCAGAGCCGCCTGGCAGACGAGCGCAAAAAGATGCCCAGCAAGGATGACCTGGCCGCGTTTAGAGCGTGGCAGGCCGAACAGAAAAAGGACGAGCCGGAGAGCGACGAGGCCAGAGAGGCCCTGCGCATGCTGGCAGAAACGGAGGCCAAGCTGGAGCGGCTCCAGAACCGTGACACGGTCATTAAGTCCGGGGTCCAGCCGTCGTATGCGGATTTTGTCGCTTACGAGACGGCCAAGCTCATCGACGACGAAACCGACTTCGACACGGCGCTCCTCACCTACCTGGAGGCGAACGCCCAATTCAAGACCGAGGCCCAGCCGCCACCCGTAACGGCGGCGAGCGGCATGCGGCACGGGCAGGCGCCACCCAAGACAGACGGGGTCATAGACGCCTTCTATGCGATCAACCCGCAACTCAAGAAAACCTAACAACTGAAAGGAGAGCATTATGTCTCTTACATACGGATCGAATCACGCTAAGCGTGATCGCTATGCAAACGCGGTCCTGGAAAAACTTCGCTTCATGCTGGTGACCAAGGACCACTTCATTTTCAACACCCGTTACGAGGGCGACCCCAAGGCCGGGGCCGTCAAGATCCCCAAGCGTGACACCGAGGCCAGGGTCCGCACCTATGACCCTGACACCGGGCTTGAGGTGGCTGGCAGTGCGACCTCTTACGAGACGCTGAACCTGAACATCGACATCGCTGTCAATGAGATCATCGACGGCTTTGACGCTGTTTCCGTGCCTGATGGGGTCGTGGCCGAGCGTCTTGACTCCGCTGGCTACTCCATCGCCTTGGAACTGGACGACACGGGCCTGGGCCTGCTGGTCGATAGCGGCACACAGATCTCGGACAAGTCTGCTAGCACCAAAGCCGACATCATGACCAAAGTCGTGGCCGCCAGAACCGCATTGAGCGCCGCTAAGGTGCCGGCGGAAGGCCGTTACCTGATCGTGTCGCCCGCCATCATGGGCCTATTGCTCCTGTCCGAGGAGTTCATCAAGGCCGGTGACCTGTCGCAAGAGCTGGTCGCCGCTGGCGTCGTTGGCCGTATCGCTGGCTTCAACGTCTTTGAGAGCAACAACATCCCGCTGACCACCGCTGGAAGCCTGGAGGTCGAGTTCATCGCCGGGCATCCCAACTGGTCACACCGTGTCTACGAGTGGAAGGTCAAGCCTGATGTCTACGACTTGAGCGGTGACGCTTCCTACATCGGGGCATCCGCTGTCAAGGCCCGTCTGGTCTATGGCCAGAAAATCAGCCGTGCGACCACCGTCATGGTCAAGGTCAAGGACCCTGCCTATACCCCGCCCGTTGACCGCTCCTATATTGCGAGCGTAAACGGCACGGCTGGTTCGGCATCGTCTGACCTCCTGACCATCACCTTTGCAGAGGACGTGAAGGAACCCGACCTCAAGCTGGCTGACATCAAGATCACCGGCAAGGCGGCGGGCGACGACGTGGCCAACATCGGCCTGGCCGAAACCCTGACCAAGGTCAACGACAAGGTCTACACCATCGGGCTGACACCGACCGTCAAGTCCACCGACATCTATGTCGACCTGATCGACAACCTGTCTTACAACTTTGTGCCCCACACCCGTGAGGTCAAGGTCATCTACCACGCATAAGGGGGTGACCCGTGTTCGAGTTCAGGCATAAGTTTTCAGGCGAGGTCATGCGGCTTAAGAAGGGGGACCCCCTCCTGCATGTCCTGATCGGGTCCGACTCATGGGAGGACTTGACGCCGAAGCCAGAGCCGGCACCGGTCGAGGCACCCAAGCCTGAACCGGCACCGAAACCGGCGCCCAAGAAGCCGGCCCCAAAAAAGAAGGCCCCGGCCAAAAAACCGGCGCCCAAGAAGGAGGCCAAGTAATGCGTAAGTTCCAACACGTCCGGTCAAAGGAGATCATCAGCGTCCGGGAGGGGCACCCCACCCTGCGACGGCTGATCGGGTCCCTTGACTGGATCGAGATAGTCCCCGCCCTGCCCCCGGCCCCGGTCATCGAGCCAGAGCCGGAGGTGGAG
>Ga0265293_10013526_pt1 | contig 10575 bp, 8 predicted proteins | sample Munlanlewell138R_FD_192505 | JGI IMG/M metagenome (GOLD analysis project Ga0265293, IMG submission 192505) | Leachate microbial communities from a municipal landfill in Southern Ontario, Canada - Leachate well 138R | ecosystem: Engineered > Solid waste > Landfill > Unclassified | place: Canada... | reverse complement strand
GATCCGGCCACTGATCGGCGCCTTGACCGCCGCATAATCCAGATCCAGTTTCGCCGTATCCACGCCCGCCTTGGCCGCCTGGCGCGCCGCCTTGGCGGTGCGGAACGCAGCTTGCGCGGTATCGAAGTCCTGCTGACTGACGGCGCCGCTGCCACGCAGCTTTTCATAGCGCTTGAGCGCCGTCTCAGTCTCGTAAAGAACCGCGTCAGCGCGCGCCATCTCGGCCTCGGCGCGTGCCAGCGCCATCTCGAACGGCGCCGGATCGATCTGGAACAACACCTGGCCCGCCTCGACGCTGGCGCCTTCCTCAAACATGCGCCGCAGCACGATGCCCGGCACCCGGGCGCGAACCTCGGCAATGCGCAGCGGCGCAACGCGGCCCGGCAATTCGCGAGTGAGCTTCAAGGGTTCATGAGCGACCTGCGTCACATCCACTTCCGGAAGGGGCGCATCCATCGCCGCCTGGGGACTCTGCCCACAGCCGGCCACCAGCAAAGCCACCGACAAGGGGATGAGCAAGACGATCTTCGAGAAAGAGAGGAATGAAGGCATTTTTCACAGACTTTTTCGTTTGGGAACGTCTTTGATTATATTTGTGCGACCCTAAAAAGACCAATATAAATCTTTTTAGATTCATTTTATATATTCATGTCACATATAACACAAAAGCATAGGTGCGCTGACTGACTGTTAGCTACCCAAAATAACCCAATCAAAAACAATCAGTTGCAAAAAGCGCCCAAAAACTGCCCGGAAGGCCCCGGACGCTTGACAACCTGAAGCGTTATAGTCTCAAATTGGTCTATATTGCATAAAGTCCCTTTTTCGCTTTAACTATAAACACTATGACCAGCCAGCCCCACACCACCGATGAAAGATTGCTGCGCGCCCTCGCGGTCGCGGTCGTGCAGCAACCGCGAGCCACCCTCCACGACCTGGCGCGAGCCGCCAACGTCAGCAAGGCCACGCTGCACCGCTTCTTCAGAACCCGTGAACAGCTGATCGAGACGCTGCGAAACTACTGCGTCACGCTCATGGGACAGCTGCTCGAAGAAGCCAACCTGACGACCGCCGAGCCTCTCGAGGCGTTGCGCCAATTGATCAGCAGTCACCTGGCGCACAAGGAATTCAGTTCATTTCTTATCTATCACTGGAAGCCGGAATCGAGTTCCGTCGAGGAGAGCAAGGATGTCTGGAAAGAGCACGAATCCCGCATGGATGCCTTTTTCCTGCGCGGACAGCAAGAGGGAGCGTTTCGCATCGACATCAGCGCGCCCTGCATGACCGACGCCTTTGCACACCTGCTGTGCGGCATGGTGGAGGGAGAGAGACAAGGAAGGCTCGCCCGAGCGGGACTCGCCCAGGCCATGGAGCAACTGTTCCTGCACGGTGTGCAGGCGCCGGAGATCAAGAGCACTTCATGAAACCGATATATCGGTTCGTGTAAACCGGTATATCGGTTCGCGCAAACCGGCTGTGTCGGGTATCAATCCTTGTCGTTACCGATGAATCGATAAACAAAGGCGCCGATCACTCCGCCGACAATGGGCGCGACCCAGAAAACCCACAGCTGTGCTACCGCCCAATCACCTACGAATACCGCCACACCCGTACTGCGCGCCGGGTTGACGGAGGTGTTGGTCACCGGAATCGAAATCAGGTGAATGAGGGTGAGACACAGGCCGATGGCGATGGGCGCGAACCCTTGCGGCGCCCTCTTGTCGGTGGCGCCGAGAATGACGAGAATGAACATCATCGTCATCACCACTTCCGTGATCACCGCAGAGGTGAAGCTGTAACCGCCCGGTGAGTGCTCGCCGTAGCCGTTGGAGGCAAAACCGCTGGATACATCAAATCCCGCCTTGCCGGACGCGATGAGATACAGCACGCCACCCGCGGCGATGCCGCCCACCACCTGGGCGATGATATAGGGCGCCAGTTCCTTAGCGGGAAAACGCCCTCCCGCCCACAGACCGATGGACACCGCCGGATTGAGATGACAGCCGGAGATGTGCCCGATGGCGTAAGCCATGGTGAGAACCGTCAGGCCGAACGCCAGGGCCACCCCCATGAACCCGATGCCGACCTCGGGAAACGCAGCTGCCAGCACGGCACTGCCGCAGCCTCCCAACACCAACCAGAATGTACCAAACAGCTCAGCAACATATTTTTTCATTGTTTTCTCCATTTGCATGCAGAAGGACGGGAATCCGGACCGCGCTCCTGCGACAATCGCAGTCCATGTTTCCTGTTGTTATCAGTAGTTAGCCTATATCAGCCTGATGCGAGGACTGCTTGCGGCAAACGACACCTGGCTCCAGAAAGAACTCCGCTCGAACCATGATCGTTTTGCTGCCCCTGATCCATGATGTGGTGCGATGGGCAGGGTACAGATCCACACCGACATTGTTGCCAAATCCTGCCAATTTAGTCCATAGCCTGTTTCCATTAAATACGACCGTCAGCTCCGGCTCTCAACTTGCCGGGTTTTCCCCTATAATCCCCCCCTTTCATCTTGGCCCCGCAGAATCCGCGCAATGGAAATGGAAGAGCAATACCGTCCCGATACCGTCGAAAAAAATGTCCAGCAGTTCTGGGAAAACAACCAGAGCTTTCGCGTCAGCGAAGATCCCAGCCGGGAAAAGTATTACTGCCTGGCCATGTTTCCGTACCCCAGCGGCAAACTCCACATGGGCCACGTGCGCAATTACACCATTGCCGATGTGATCAGCCGCTTCCAGCGCATGCAGGGCAAGAACGTGCTGCAACCCATGGGTTGGGATGCCTTCGGCCTGCCGGCAGAGAACGCCGCCATCAAGAACAACACCGCTCCCGCACCCTGGACGTACGACAACATCGCCTACATGAAAAGGCAATTGAAATCGCTGGGGTTCGCCTACGACTGGAGCCGCGAGCTGGCCACCTGTCAGGCCGACTACTACCGCTGGGAGCAGTGGTTCTTCACTCGCCTCTATGAAAAGGGTCTGGTTTACAAAAAGACCAGCGCCGTGAACTGGTGTCCGAACGACCAAACCGTACTCGCCAACGAGCAGGTCATCGATGGTTGCTGCTGGCGCTGCGACACACCGGTGGAGAGAAAGGAAATTCCCCAGTGGTTCATCAAGATCACCGCCTACGCCGAAGAACTGCTCAGTGATCTGGACAAACTCGACGGCTGGCCCGAACAGGTGCGCACCATGCAGCGCAACTGGATCGGCAAGAGCCGCGGCGTGGAACTGTCCTTTGGATTGGCTCAGACCATCGCCGGTGTCGACCATTTCGATGTCTACACCACGCGCCCCGACACCCTCATGGGCGTGACCTACGTGACCCTCGCCGCCGGCCACCCCATCGCCCAGGCCGCTGCCGAGAACAACCCGGCCCTGCGCGACTTCATTGCCGAATGCAAACGCCAGGCGGTGAGTGAGGCCAACATGGCCACCCTCACCAAGAAGGGCATGGCCCTGGGTATCGACGCCATTCACCCCCTCAGCGGCAAAAAGGTGCCCGTCTGGGTAGGCAACTATGTCCTGATGGACTACGGCTCCGGCGCGGTGATGGCGGTTCCCGCCCACGACCAGCGCGACTGGGAGTTCGCCACCCAGTACGGCCTGCCGATCACTCAGGTCATCGCGCCCGCCGACGGCAGTACCATCGACCTCGACAAGGAAGCTTTCGTCGACAAGGGCGTGCTGGTGAACTCCGGGCACTTCGACGGCCTCGATTTCAACGGCGCCTTCGATGCCATCGCCGCTGCCCTGGGCGCCGCGGACAAGGGTCGCGTCACCACCAATTTCCGCCTGCGCGACTGGGGCGTATCGCGCCAGCGCTACTGGGGCGCGCCGATTCCCATGCTCTACCGCCCCGACGGCAGCGAGATTACCGTCCCCGCCCACAGGTTGCCGGTGTTGCTGCCTGAAGACGTGCACATGGACGGCGTGCAGTCCCCCATCAAGGCCGACCCCGCATGGCGCCAGGATGAACTGAACGGCGAAGCGCTGGAGCGCGAAACCGACACCTTCGATACCTTCATGGAATCGTCCTGGTACTACGCCCGCTTCACCTGCCCGGATTTCAGCGAAGGCATGCTCGACAAGAACGCCGCCGACTACTGGCTGCCCGTCGACCAGTATGTGGGTGGCATCGAACACGCCATTCTCCATCTGCTCTACGCGCGCTTCTTCCACAAGCTGATGCGCGACGAGGGCCTGGTGTCCTGCGATGAACCCTTCACCCGCCTGCTGTGCCAGGGCATGGTGTTGAAGGACGGCGCCAAGATGTCCAAATCCAAGGGCAACACGGTCGATCCGCAATCGTTGATCGACCAGTACGGTGCCGACACCGTACGCCTCTTCACCATGTTCGCGGCGCCCCCCGAGCAATCTCTTGAGTGGTCCGACGAGGGTGTTGCCGGTGCTCACCGCTTCCTGCGCAAGCTTTGGAAAGCCGTGGCCGTGCATCTCGAGAAGGGCGCGCCGGGCGCTATCGAACAGGCGGCACTGCAGGGCAGCGCGCGGAATCTGCGCCGCAAGACCCACGAAACCATCGCCAAGGTCACCAACGACTGCGCCGCACGCCAAACATTCAACACCGCCATCGCCGCAGTGATGGAGTTGCTCAACGAGGTGAGCCGCCTCCAGGACGACTCGCCCCAGGCGCTTGCCGTGGAACGGGAAGCCCTGGAAGCCGCAGTGCTGCTGCTGGCGCCCATCGTGCCGCACATCAGCCACCAGCTGTGGCATGAACTCGGCCATGAAGGCGCGGTGATCGACGCACCCTGGCCCAGAATCGACGACACCGCGCTGACGCGGGACAGTATTCCCATGGCAGTTCAGGTCAACGGCAAGGTGCGCGCGCAGCTGGAAGTGCCCGTCGATATCGCCCAGCCCGATCTCGAAGCGCTCGCCCTCGGCGACGAGCACGTGCGCCGCTTTACGGAGGGGCTCAGCATCCGTAAAGTGATCGTCGTGCCGCGCAAGCTCGTCAACATCGTCGCCAACTGAGACGCCAACCCTGAAAGGTTCACGCATGATGAAATCCCGATCCGGTCCGCGCGCCGCCCTTGCGGTCCTGCTGCTCAGCGCGGCGATGATCAGCGCCTGCGGCTGGCAGCTGCGCGGCACCGGCATGATTCCCGACGACCTCGAGGCTCTGCACATCAGCGCCCAGGACAGCAACGGCTTGCTCAGCCGCGATCTCGGTCGCGCCCTGAAATCCGCCGGGGTGAGGGTTGCCGAGACCGCCGCGGACGCCGAACTGTCATTGGTCATCGTCCAGGAACGCAGCCTGGTACGGGTCGCGGCGGTGAACGAGAACGCCCGCGTGTCGCAGCAGGAACTGATCGAGGAAGCCCGCTTCATGATCGTCAACCGCGCTGGCGAGCAGCTCGTGCCCCTGTCCGTGGTGAGCAGCGAACGCGTCTTCGAATACAACGAGAACAACGTGCTCGCCACCCAGGACGAGCGCGAGCTGATCCGCGGCGAGATGCGCCGCGACCTCATCAACCAGATGCTCAACCACCTGCGCCAGCTGCGCCCCTCCGATGCGGCTGCGCCCTGAGCAACTGAACCAGCATCTGGCGCAACAGCTTGCGCCCGTCTACCTGATCTGCGGCGACGAGCCGCTGCTCGCCCAGGAAGCCGCGGACGCCGTGCGCGGCGCCGCGCGCCAGCGCGGCTTCGGCCAGCGCGAACTGTTTCACGCCGACGCCAGCTTCGACTGGCAGATACTGCTCAACGAGGCCAACGCCCTCTCCCTGTTCGCCGAGAAGAAGCTGCTGGAACTGCGCCTGGACAGCGGCAAGCCCGGCGACAAGGGCGCCAAGGCGCTCATCGAATATTGTCAGTCGCCTTCGCCCGACAACCTGCTGCTGATCATCAGCGGCAAGCTCGACAGCAGCGCGCTGCGCGGCAAATGGGTCAAGGCCCTGGAAGATGCCGGCGCCCTGATTCAGGTATGGCCGGTAGCGGCCGCGCAGATGCCCAACTGGATCGCCGGACGCCTGCGCGAACATGGCATCCGCGCGAGTCGCGCCGCCGCCGACATTCTCGCCGACCGCGTCGAAGGCAACCTGCTGGCGGCCATCCAGGAAATCGAGAAGCTCAAGCTGCTGGCGCCCAGCGGCGAGGTGGATGCCACCACCATGTCCACGGTGGTGGCGGACAGCGCCCGCTACGACGTCTTCGCGCTGATCGACAAGACCCTGGAAGGCGACGCCGCCAGCGCGACAAGGGTCCTGCGCGGTCTGCGCGAGGAAGGCACCGAGCCCCTGGTGATTCTGTGGGCGCTGACGCGTGAACTGCGCACCCTGCTGCAGGCGGCGGAAGCGCGCAATTTTCACGACTCCGTAGACGCCGTCTTTCGCAAAAACAAGGTCTGGGACAAGCGCCAGCCGCTTCTCAAAAGTGCCTTGCGCCGCCTCAGGCTCGCCCATCTGCGCATGTTGCTGCGCCAGACAGCCGTGGTCGACCGCACCGTCAAGGGCCTGCACGCAGGGTCTCCCTGGGACGAACTGACAACGCTGGTGATGAGCTTTGCCGATGCGCCTCCCCTGGCGCCGCAGAGCGTGCGCCTGGTGATCAACGATTAGAGGGGAGATGTTGAACGGGAGATGGGAGATGCAACAGCGCGGCCCGTCTCTCATCTCCCGTTCAACATCTCCCATCCGTCAAGGAGAAAACAGCCATGTTCGTGTTCGACTGGATCAGCTCACCTGAAGCCTGGATCGCCCTGGTCACGCTCACCACACTCGAGATCGTTCTCGGCGTGGACAACATCATCTTCATTTCCATTCTGGTATCGCGCCTGCCGGTCGCCCAGCGCAACCTCGCGCGCCGGCTCGGCCTCGGTCTCGCCATGCTGTCACGGCTGGCGCTGCTGGCGGGCATCAGTTGGGTGATGGGCCTTACCGACACGCTGTTCACGGTGCTCGACAAGGACGTCAGCGGCCGCGACCTCATCCTGATCGGCGGCGGCCTGTTCCTGCTCTTCAAGGCCACCAGCGAAATTCACCACAGCCTGGAGGGGAGTGACAGTCACACCGCCAGCGTTGCATCCGCAAGCTTCGGCATGATCCTGGCGCAGATCGCGGTGCTCGACGTCGTGTTCTCACTGGATTCCGTGATCACCGCCGTTGGCCTGGTGGACCATCTCAACCTGATGGCCATCGCCATCATCGCCGCCGTGCTGGTGATGCTGTTCGCCGCGAAATCCATCGGCGATTTCGTCGATCGCCACCCCACCATCAAGATGCTGGCGCTGTCGTTCCTCATTCTGGTGGGCGTCACCCTGATCGTCGAAGGCTTCGATGTCCATGTGCCCAAGGGCTACATTTACTTCGCCATGGCGTTCTCGGTGGCGGTGGAAATGCTCAACCTGCGGGTGCGCAGGAAGTCGAGGTCGACGCAGCCCGTGACCCTCTACAAGGCGCTGGAACCCAAATAACCGGGCGGTCCGGCTCGCCTCAATCGCGGCGGCGGCCGCCTGTCACCCGACTCGGGCGCTGGACAAAACCCGAGTCGTTACATAGAGTGTGCCCCTTCCTGCATGGGCATCGCGGAATTTCATGGCCAACACAGATCAGCTCAAGCGCTTCCTCTTCGAAGATACGGATGTGCGCGGCGAAATCGTCCTTTTGGAAGATAGCTATCAACGGGTGTTGCTCAACGGCGACTATCCCGGCATCGTCAGCCATCTGCTCGGCGAAGTTCTGGCCGCGGTCGGGCTGCTCAGTGCCACCATGAAATTCGACGGTATTCTCACCCTTCAGGCACGTGGCGACGGCGACGTTTCTCTGCTTATGGCGGACTGTGTCCACCAGAATCAGTTGCGCGGTATTGCCAAGTTGCGCGCCGGTGCCCAGCCGGATAGCGATGAACTCGGCGCACTTCTCGGCGGCGGCCACCTGGTGATCACCATCGACCCCGATCGGGGCGAGCGGTACCAGGGTATCGTGCCCCTGGAGGCACCCTCTCTCTCGGGCTGTCTCGAGGATTATTTCCAGCAGTCGGAACAACTGCCGACCCGTCTGTGGTTGTTCGCCGACGGCGTTCGCGCCGGCGGTTTGCTGCTTCAGGCCCTGCCACTGCAATTGCAGAGCCGCGAAGCGCGCGACAGCTACTGGGAACACTTGTGTATTCTGGCGGATACCCTCGGGGCCGCCGAATTTCTCGCCACCGACATGGACAGCATTCTCCTGCGGCTCTTCCACGACGAGCAGGTGCGCTTGTTCCCAGCCGCGGACCTGCGCTTCTCCTGCAGCTGTTCGCGCACCAGAACCCGCAACATGCTGGTGACCCTGGGCGAGGATGAAGTGCGCTCTGTACTTGCCGAGAAGGGTATGGTGGACGTGCAGTGCGAGTTCTGCCATGAAAAGTACAGTTTCAACGAGGCCCAAATCAACGGGTTATTTACGCAGGATGTCAAAACCCTGCACTGACCCGCGGCCATGGTTCGCCTCCCGGAGAAATTCTGGCATAATCGTTTGCTCTCCCTCCTGGATGCGCTGGATTCACCCACTTTGATCACTCACAGGACTTAAACCGATGACGCAAATCGACGATTCTGCGGTGAACGTTTACACCGACACCAATCCCGCTGAATTAATTGAACAGGCCATACTGCGCGGCGAAGGGCAACTGACCGATACCGGCGCCCTGCTCGCCACCACCGGCCACAGGACCGGGCGCTCCCCCGCCGACCGCTTTATCGTCGACGAGCCAAGCACCACCGATGCCATCAACTGGGGCTCGGTCAACCGCCCCTTCCCGCAGGACAAGTTCGACGCTCTCTGGAACCGCGTCGAGGAATATATCTCCGGGAAGGACAGGTTTGTCTCCCACCTTCACGTCGGCCAGGACCCCGAGCATTACATCGCAGTCAAGGTCACCACCGAGACCGCCTGGCACAGCCTGTTCGGGCGCAACATGTTCATCCGTCCCAGCAAGTACAACCCGTCTGGCAAGGAGCAGTGGAGAATCCTTCACGCGGCGAATTTCGTCTGTGACCCCGAGCGCGATGGCACCAACAGCGAAGGTGTAGTAATCATCAACTTCGCCAGTCGCAAGGTTCTGCTTGCAGGCATGCGCTACGCCGGCGAGTTGAAAAAAGCCATGTTCTCCGTGCAGAACTTCCTGCTTCCCGAGAAGGACGTGATGCCCATGCACTGTGCCGCCAACGTCGGCGCCGACGGCGATGTGGCGCTGTTCTTCGGCCTCTCCGGCACCGGCAAGACCACCCTGTCCGCCGACCCCGACCGCTTCCTGATCGGCGACGACGAGCACGGCTGGGGCAAGGGCGCGGTCTTCAACCTGGAAGGCGGCTGCTACGCCAAGACCATCAACCTCAGCCAGGAGAACGAGCCGGTGATCTGGGATGCGATCCGCTTCGGCGCCATCGTCGAAAACGTGGTGGTCAATGAAACCCGCACCGCAGACTACGACGACACCTCGCTCACCGAGAACGGCCGTTGCAGCTACCCCCTCGAACATGTGGAAGTCCGCTGCATCGAGAACCGCGCCGGCGAGCCCCGCCACATTCTTTTCCTGACCTGCGACGTCACCGGCGTGCTGCCCCCCGTATCCATTCTCAGCAAGGAAGCCGCGGCCTATCACTTCCTGAGCGGCTACACCGCGCGCGTCGGCTCCACGGAGCTGGGTGGCGAAGCCGGCATCACCCCCACGTTCTCCACCTGTTTCGGTGCTCCTTTCATGCCCCGTGCCGCAGGCGTCTACGCCGAGCTGCTGATGAAGCGCATCGAGGATTTCGGCAGTCGCGTTTATCTGGTCAACACGGGTTGGACCGGTGGCTTCGGTGGCGCGGGCGGCAAAGGCAATCGCTTCCCGATCCCCGTCACCCGTGCCGTGGTTACCGCCATTACCAGTGGTATCCTGGAAAACGCCGAAACCGAGCACCTGCCTATTCTCAACCTGGCATACCCCAAGACCGTTCCCGGCGTGGACAGTACGTACCTGAATCCACGCGCAGCCTGGGGTGACACTGCCGCCTACGACGAACAAGCTCGCAAGCTGGCTGGCCTCTTTGTCAAAAATATCGAAAAATTCGATGTTTCAGCGAAGGTCATCGCCGCCGGTCCGCAGCTCGACTGAGTTGCCGACAGAAAAAAAGGGCGCTCTAGAGCGCCCTTTTTTTTGCCTTTGATTCCCACGCCGCGTAATCCTGTGGAATCGGCCCTGTAGGCGACAGGGGGCGATACGAAACGGGGCAACCTCGGCCCTATGCGCGACATTTTCATGGGTCGCTTGCGGGCAAGCTCCTACAAGGGGGCGGCGTAGAGAGGTGGTGGTCTGGGTGGCTTTTGTAATTGCATGGACTCGCCCCCGCGGAGGCGTCAACGCGCCACGGTGGCAGTCTAAGAAGCCAACGACAGCGAGGGCGAGCCCATGAAAAAGTCTACGACAACCCAACCATCCCTGCTAAGCGATTTGTCAGCCTGTACGACGGTGGCAATCGATCTGGCCAAACACGTCTTTCAGGTGGCGGGAGAAGACGCCCTTGGCGAGGTGCGTTACGAGACACGGATCAAGTCGCGTGACGCCTTCCATGCGTTCTTGCGCC
>Ga0265293_10013525_pt1 | contig 10576 bp, 10 predicted proteins | sample Munlanlewell138R_FD_192505 | JGI IMG/M metagenome (GOLD analysis project Ga0265293, IMG submission 192505) | Leachate microbial communities from a municipal landfill in Southern Ontario, Canada - Leachate well 138R | ecosystem: Engineered > Solid waste > Landfill > Unclassified | place: Canada... | reverse complement strand
GCCGATTTAAGAAGAGCCGGCCATGAGGTTGTCATGTTTGAAGCCTTGCACAAAGCCGGAGGGGTTCTTGTTTACGGTATCCCCGAATTCAGGTTACCTAAAAGGATAGTTCAGGAAGAGTTGGATGCCCTTTATGAAATGGGTGTCAAAATTGAGATGAACTACTTAGTGGGACGAACCGGAAAGCTCGAAGATTTGATGGGAAGGGACGGATTTGATGCCGTTTTCATCGGTAGCGGGGCAGGTTTACCCAACTTTTTAAATATTGAAGGGGAGAATCTTGTCGGTGTATTTAGCGCCAATGAGTATTTAACCCGAAGCAATTTAATGCGTGCTTACGATAAGGCAAAAGCCGGAACACCCTACTATAAATCTAAAAAAGTGGCAGTTTTCGGCGGCGGTAACGTTGCTATGGATGCCGCTAGAACAGCTTTGCGCTTAGGTGCCGAAGAAGTTACTGTTGTTTATCGACGGACAAGGGACGAGATGCCTGCCAGAAGAGAAGAAGTTGAACATGCCTATGAAGAGGGAATTAAGTTTCTCTACTTACATGCACCTTTGAAAATCGTCGGCAATGAAAAAGGAAGAGTAACCGGAGTTGAGCTGATTAGCTGTGAATTGGGGGAACCCGATGCTTCCGGACGCAGAAGCCCTGTTGAGATAAAAGGAACTGAACAAGTCTATCCGTTTGATACAGTAATAGTTGCAATCGGCAACAGATCTAACCCCTTAATTGAGAAGACAACTAAAGGCTTGGAAGTAAACAAACGGGGTAATATTGTTGTGGACGAACAAAGCGGAGCAACCTCCATGGAAGGTGTTTATGCCGGAGGAGATATTGTTCTGGGTGCTGCAACGGTAATTTTGGCTATGGGACAGGGGCGAAAAGCCGCTAAAGCAATGAATGAGTACCTAGCCAAAAAAGGTTAATTAAAGTAAGTGCAACATAATTATAATCTCTCTTCTGCCATCTGTTTTTTGGCAGAAGAGGAGAAAGAGGGTGCCATTAAAGAAGTAGTTGCTAAATGCACCCTCTTTAAAACCCTCCCCGATATAGCTAAGTTCGAAAAAGCCGTTTTAATCCGAGAGTCTATTGAAACAACCGGAATCGGTCACAATGTTGCAATTGCACACGGTAAAATAAGAAAACTCTCCCATATCAGAGTTGGCCTTGGAATTTCTAAAGTCGGGGTTGAATATAATTCAATGGATAGCAATAAAGTTAACTTTCTTTTTGTTATTGCAAGTTCACCGACAAGACAAGTCGAATATATAAAGAGCCTCAGCCTGGTTTTAAGACTGATTAAAGATCCTGTTGTCCAAAGAGAACTATTGACTATGGGTGAGAATCTCTCTTTTCAATCGATTTTATCCGACAACACAAATACCCTTATCGACACGTTGTTAAATCAACCATACAGGTGGCTTTGGAATAAAGTCAGTTAGATGATTGTAGAAGGGGTAACTACCATATTGACATTAGTATCAAGCATTCCGGTGGGCAGAGAGTCAAACAGCTGGTGGTCAAAACATATTCCCACTGAAAATAAGAATCTGTTTTTTGCCAGGAAGCGGTCATAAAACCCTTTGCCTCTGCCAAGACGCTCCCTTTTTTTACTGTATGCCATTGCCGGGACAACTATTAATGAATTCTCTTTCTTATTAAGTTCAATTGGTTTATAAATATTTTCATTGGGCTCTGTGATTCCCCACCCATTAATTGTGGAGTTTTTTTCCCACTCGTTATCTATTTGAAGAAACTTAAGCTTTCCCCCTTTTAAAGTGTATGGAAGGGCGACTTTCTTTCCCATTTCCAACGCTAAATAGATTAAGTCTTTTAGGTGGGGCTCATCCATCAAGGAGGAGAAGAGCAGAAGAGTTTTTGCCTCTTTAAACTCCTTTAAAGAGCCAATTTTATCAACAATGACTTTTGAGTAAGTTAAGTAAGCCAAATAATCAAATTCACTGTTTAATTCTCTTACCCTGTCTCTAAATTCTGTTTTTTTCTGTTTTAAATTCATGATGCTTATTATAACAGAAAAGTTTATCTTTTGGGCCTACTCTGCTATAGTATTGTCAATGGAAAAATCAACATTTAAAAGAATCAACATTAATGGGCTGCTGAAACAGACTTCACCTAAAATTGCCCCTTTTATTCCTAAACCAGTCATAAGATATTTGGAGCGTTTATTGCACATAGAAGAGATAAACGACTTTATAGAATCCAACTATAATGACCAGCCCCTAGAGTTTGTAAACAAGTGTATAAAATACTTGAATTTTAACGTTGTCGTTGAAAATCAAGAGAGATTAAATTATATAGCGGCCAAGAGAGCCATTATAGTCTCTAACCACCCTTTGGGAGGAACCGAATCGTTAATAATGCTCGATGCTTTAAAAGCTCGCAACGAAAACTTATTGATGATCTCCCAAGGTATAATGGAACATATAAAGCCCCTCTGGCCTCTTCTGATATCAATTCCCACCGAAAAAAACAGAAAAGAAATCGAAGACTTCAGAGAGGCCTTTGATACCGATAAAACCATAATAATGTTTCCGGCGGGATACTGTTCCAGAGTTCTCTCAAACAAAGTCTTTTTTGATTATCAATGGCATCCGACTTTTGTGAAAATGGCAAAAAGGTATAACCGGTGTATTATTCCGATTCATATCAGTGGGCAAAACTCAAAAAAGTTTTACCGCCTAAGCGCTCTAAGGCGGGCTTTAAAGATAAAAACTAGCCTTGAGACAATTTATTTACCCGACGAGATGTTCAAGCAAGCCAATTCAACCGTAACATTAACGGTAGGGGATGTAATAGAAGCTGAAACATTAAGTGAAGGTTCCCTGTCAGCTTTTAATATCTCCGATAGAATACGTAACTATGTTTACAAGCTTGGTTTGGACAAAGAGGTAAAGTTTAATCTCTCTGATAAAGCTGTTTTACCTCTTAAGTAAACTTAAATAAGGCCAATGAAAAAAGTGTTACCGCTAAAATAAATAGAATATCTCTATAAGTGAATTTTATTTTAGCCTGTCTGTTTTCAATATTGAAATTTCTGGCAACCAGAGCCTCTTCAAGCTGCATGGCTTTTAACAGTAACAGATCAAAAATAGTTGTTGAAAAAGAGACAACTCTTTTAATGGGGTTCTTCCAGGCAGATTCTCCACGGGCTTTACGAGCCATTGAAACCTGTGCAGTCACATCAAACAAAAGATAAATAGTTGATAAAGTCAGCTCTAAGATCCAACCCACTCTGTAGCCGGCATTGCCAAACAGAGGGCCTAAAAAGTTCCCTATAGCTTTGGAAATGTCATCCGGAGCGGTAGTGTCGGCAAACAACATTCCCAAAAAAACAATAGTCGTAAATCTTAAAATTGTGGTTAAAGCAGAATTTAAGCTTGTGGTAGAAACGTACCTTATGACTGCCATGGATAAGCCCATTATTAAGAAAAACCTAAGCTCTTTTTTAAAATTTTTAAGGGGAAGAAAGATTATTATTGAAACAGTACCAAATAGAATCAGTAAAAATAAAAGGGAAAGCAGTGAACCTTTTGCAATAAGGGTTGAAAAAAGAAGAGTAGCCCCTATTTTTGTCAAAGGATGAATTTTATTTAGAAAGTTGTTTTTTTGCCTATAGTGGAAAAGCTTTATTTCAACCATGTTAATTCAGAGACCTCAATAGGCTTTCCGTTTACAGAAGGACGTCTGATTCCATAATTTCCCACCTTCTCAACTGCCGTGACACTTGGTTCTTGCAGAGCAACCCTTTTCTCATCCAATACGATTATTGATGAGGCATGGGCAGCTATTTTTTCAATCTCATGGGTTGCGACTATAATGGTCGTCTTTGCTTTCTGTAAAACTAGGAGGGAGTTTAAGACCTGCTTTACCCCCTCATAATCTAAATTGGCAAAAGGTTCATCCAGCATTACTATCTTGGGATACATCACCAGTGAAGCAGCGATTGAGAGGCGCCTTTTTTCCCCTCCTGAAAGCAATCGCGGTCTTTTGTCCATAAGGGCAGTAAGGTTTAAAAGAGTGGCAATGTAGTCTAACCTTTTATTTTGCTCTTCTAAAGGCATCTGTAAATTCTCTAAACCAAATAAGAGGTCTTTTTTAACGGTTTGCCCGACAATTTGGATATCGGCATCCTGAAACACCAAAGCCACTTTTTTATTGCGCCTGTTAGGATGATTGGTTAAATCTTCTCCTTCAATAATAATAGAGCCTTTGGTAGGTTGTAGCAGCCCTTTTATAAGTCTCAATAAAATAGATTTACCCGAACCGTTGCGTCCCGTTAAAAGAGTTAAAGAGCCTTCTTCTACCGATAATGAGAGGTTCTCTATAATATTATTACTTTTCTCAAAACCAAAAGAGAGATTTTCTATAAGGCAAAAGTTGCTATTATTCATCAACTGCTCCACCGCCGAGAAAATGCCTAAACTTGGGAACAAAAATATTAGAAATCAGGACTGCCGCAACAAGTTTTAACAAATCACCGGCGATAAAAGGAATAAAACCAACAGCTATAGCCTGTTTCATTGTAATGTCAAGAATCAGTTTTAAATAGGGAATTCCAACTAAAAAGGGGATACAGGTACCTACCACAGAAGCTGTTATGATAGCCAGTAATTGCTTTTTAGTTGTTTTTTCTTCACTCTTTTGGCCTTTAAAGGAGGCATCAACAATAAAACCCACAACAGGGGCAGTTACAAGCCAGCTAATCAAAAATCCTCCGGTCGGGGTAACAAAATGGGCAAAACCCCCTACGCCCCCACTAAATACAGGTAGCCCAATTGCACCCAAAACTAAATAAGCTGCAACGGAAGCTAAGCCGATGGCTTGGCCTCCCAACAACCCTGCCAACAGGACAAACATCGACTGAAGCGTTATCGGTACGGGGCCGATAGGGAAAGCGATGTATGAGCTGGCAACAATAAGCGCCGCAAACAGAGCGATAATGATAGTTTTTCTTAAGTCCATGCAAAACTCCTTAAAGTGAGCTATACCACAAACAACAATCATTGTAAACAAAAAATAATTATAAGTTTACAATTGTGCCATAAGGGGATACCATTGGTAAACTACGGAGTAAAGATGGGAACTAAAGAAGATATTTTACTGTTATTGGAAAAAAACAGAGGTCAAAGTATTTCTGGCCAATTGATGGCTGAAAATCTCAACATCAGCCGTGCCGCAGTTTGGAAAAATATTAAGCTGTTGGAGCAGGAGGGGCATCTGATTGAAGCGTCAACTAAAGTAGGTTATAAACTGGTTGATAACAGTGATATTCTCTCAGCTTCAGGTATTAATGCAATTTTAGAAAAGGAGGGAGTTTATAACCAGAAAATAATCTACTATCGCTCAATCGACTCAACAAACAAAGAGGCTAAACGACTGATACTTGATAACTTAGAACACACAGCGGTAGTTGTTTCTGATCATCAAACAGCAGGCTTGGGACGTAACGGAAAATCTTTTTTCTCTCCGAGCGGTAGCGGTCTTTATTTAAGCATGGTACTGAAACCAAAGATAGAACCAACCGTTGCCCTGAGGGTAACAAGTGCAGCTGCCGTGGCAACCTGCAGAGCCATTGAAGAGGCTACCTCCATTAAGGCAAAAATAAAGTGGGTTAATGATATTTATATCGATAAGCTGAAAGTGGCGGGCATCCTAACCGAAGGGATAAGTGGCTTTGAGAGCAGAAGGATAGAATCGATAGTTGTCGGAATCGGTCTTAATTTCCGAGAACCGGACGAAGGGTTTCCTACCGAATTAAAAAATGTGGCAACTTCACTGTTTCCAAAAGGGCAAGCTGTTACAACAAGTAGAAATGAAATAGCGGCAAAACTTATAATCCATTTACTCTCATTAACAAATAATTTGGATGACAACAGCTACATTGAAGAGTATAGGAATCGTTCAATGGTTCTGCACAAAGATCTTTTTGTGATAACCCCAAACAGTCGTTACCAAGCTTTTGTAAAGCACATTGATGATAACGGCGCCCTTGTTGTTGTTTTGGAAGACGGAACCAAACAACTGCTGCAATCGGGAGAAATCTCACTTAGATTCGATTAGGAGAAAAAAAGAGGGGTTGACAATATAATTTCTTAGGGGTATAAACGAGTCGTTGTAGGCCGCTTTAGCTCAGTAGGTAGAGCAAAGGACTGAAAATCCTTGTGTCCTCGGTTCGATTCCGAGAGGCGGCAAAATAACAGTACACTTACTTAACAGGTAGGTGCTTTTTTTAAACTTGTCAGTGGATAGGCTTAACTGTAAACTCAACATATGGCAAGTGAGAATCCGTTTCAACGGAATATCCAACAGGCAATAAACTTTGAAACAATTAAAGCAGCACTCGGGCGCAGTGATTTTGATATCGGGCAAAATTTAAAAGAAATAGAGGATAAGACTCCTCTTTTTGAACCGATAAGCTTCCATCTGAAACAGTACTCAGAGCTTTTTAATCTCTCAGAAGACGCTTTGCTTCAAACCTACCTACAGGTTAAGGGGAAATTTCTCAAACTTGATGAGAACGATATTGTTCTAAAAAGAGGAGACTCCTATTACCCCCACCTTGTTAATGAGAGAGAGGATGGGTTTCCTTTCCTCTATCTGAGGGGAAACTACAGATTATTGGAGGAGTGTGTTGGTGTTGTGGGATCTTCTAAAGCATCGGCTCAAGGTCTCAACTATACAAAAAACAGTGTTATTTCCTTAATTAAAGGCAACATTGTTCCCCTATCAACAATAGATTTCGGTGTTGCCTTGACTCTTCATTTAACGGCAATAGAAAACAATAGTCCCTCAATAGCTGTATTAAGCACTTCGTTGATTGATTATGAGAAACCAAAATTGGAGACACTGCAAAATGAGATAGGAAGAAGGGGTTTACTGGTAACTGCAATAAGTCCTGCTGAAGAGATAAAAAACTGGCATACGGTATTAAGAAACCAACTTGTCGGGTCTTTGAGTAAAGCAGTGGTAGTTACCGAGGAGAGCGACGGTAAAACCGGAGTAAGGATAGCTTTGTATGCTCTCCAAGAGAAAAAAAGAGTTATCATTTTTAAACACACATTGGACAACAGATCTCTCTTATGGCCACGGAAATTAGGCGAAAAGGAGGAGGTTTTTGTTATCAACAAACCTCCCCAAATTATCTCAAAAATTGGACGAAAGAGAAAAGATTCACCCAAAGAGAGAGATACAGCTAAGCAGTTATCGCTTTTTGACTTATCTTGACACTAAAGGCGACCTTGCATACTATTTGACGCTATGAAAGCTAATGAACTCCGTCAAAATTTTATCGACTTTTTTGTCTCAAAAGAGCATGTCCAAATCTCAGGGGCTTCTTTAATTCCTGAAAATGACCCGACCGTCCTTTTCACAACTGCAGGAATGCACCCTTTAGTTCCATACATTTTAGGCCAGGAACATCCTGCGGGAAAAAGATTGGTGAATTATCAGAAATGTATCCGTACCGGCGATATCGATGTCGTTGGGGATCCTCACCATCTGACATTTTTTGAGATGCTGGGTAACTGGTCTTTGGGTGACTATTTTAAAGAGGGAGCCATTCGTTACAGCTATGAGTTTTTAACCAAACACCTCGGAATTGATGCCGATAAGTTGTCGGTAACTGTTTTTGCCGGTGATGAGGATGTCCCTAAAGATGATCAATCGGCAACCATATGGGAATCATTGGGTATTCCCAGAGAGAGAATCTATTTCCTGCCTCGTGAAGACAACTGGTGGGGTCCTGCGGGAGAAACAGGTCCTTGTGGACCCGATACGGAGATGTTCATTGATACCGGAAGGCAAAAATGTAGCTCTGATTGTCGTCCCGGTTGCTCCTGCGGCAAATATTTTGAGATCTGGAATGACGTTTTTATGGAGTATCGTAAGACTGCTGAAGGAACCTATGTCCCTTTGGAAAGAAAATGTGTCGATACCGGGATGGGAATAGAGAGAACCATAGCTGTACTTCAAGGCAAAAAGAGTGTCTATGAGACAGAAGTATTTACGCCGATTATTAAAGAGATAGAAAAACTGGGAACCCTCAGATACTTAGAAGATGAACAAAGTGATACCTCAGTCAGAATAGTGGCAGACCATCTGCGTACCAGCGTTTTTATCTTAGGAGACCAGAGAGGGGTAAAACCGTCTAATGTCGGTCAAGGCTATATCTTAAGAAGACTGATAAGAAGGGCAGTCAGACACGGCAGAAAGCTCAATATATCCGGCGAATTTTTAAGTACCTTAGCTCCAGTAGTTATCAAAATGTATCAGGATGCATATCCTGAACTCAAAACAAACAGTGAGTTCATTATCACCGAATTATCGACGGAAGAGAAAAAGTTCAGCACAACATTACAAAAAGGGGAACACGAGTTTGAGAAGCTGTTGCCTAATCTGCTGAAAGGGAAAAATAGGGTAATCAACGGCAGGATTGCTTTTAAGTTGTACGATACTTACGGTTTCCCGATTGAATTGACTGAGGAGTTGGCTCAAGAGCACGACTTTAGTGTCGATATCGAAGGCTTTAACGAAGCATTTAAAAAGCACCAAGAATTATCAAGAGCGGGCGGTGAGCAACAGTTCAAAGGGGGATTAGCCGACCACGATGAGCTGACAACTGCTTTGCATACGGCAACACACCTTCTTCATAAGGCTCTAAGGATGGTCTTAGGTGACCATGTCGAGCAAAAAGGTTCTAATATAACTCCCCAAAGATTGCGATTCGATTTCACCCATGGGGAGGCTATGACCAAAGAGCAGCTCGAAAAAGTTGAAGAGATTGTCAACAACGTTATCAGAGAAGATATGCCTGTCTCTTATAAAACAATGAGTATTGAAGAGGCAAAAGAACAGCAGGCCATTGCCCTATTTGATGCAAAATATGGTGAACAGGTAAAAGTATACAGTGTAGGGAATTTCTCAAAAGAGGTTTGCGGAGGGCCCCATGTAGATAGAACCGGCACAATGGGACACTTTAAAATTCAGAAAGAGCAATCTTCCTCAGCCGGAGTCAGACGTATAAGGGCTGTTTTAGAGAAATAAAACAGCTTAATTAGATAAATTAGTTTTACCTTGACATTTGTCAAAACTGAATGGAAACTGAAAGAGCAAGTTGAAAAATCTGCAAAATTATAGTAGGGGGAGAAATATGAAGAAGTTCCTACTTGTATTTGTTCTTTTAATTGTAATAACCACATCTGTTTTTGCTGCTCAACCGGTTAAGGGTGTCGGAGTCGGATTAACAACCGGACTCCCTTTTCATATTGGGCCGACTGCTGAATACAACTTTGGACCAGCATATGCCGGAATGTCTTTAGGTTATGGGTATTTCAGTTCTTTTTGGTTGAGATTTGAGGGAGGGTATAATTTCCCTAAACCCTTTGTTCATAACGATTGGGGAATTGATTTGTATCTAAGTGTCGGAGGATACTTTGATCTGCAGTTTACCGGTGGTAGTACTTTTTTTGGGATTGGGATTCCCGTTACTTGGTCTTATACATTACCTAAAGTCCCAGTTAAAGTTTATGCCAAAGCGGGACCGGAAATCAACTTTAGCGGTTGGGGAGCAGGGGTAGGTTTTATAGGTTCAATCGGTGGAATGTACGTATTTGAGCTTTAGCATATAATTTGATTATAAAACAGGCAGTCTCTGTCAGTTATTGGGACTGCCTTTTTTTTGTGGCCAGTTGGCCACAAGCCCCGTTGATTTCTCTGCCACGTGAAAATCTTTGAGTGTAGGGAACTCTGTATTTATCTAAACAGTGGGTGAAAGATTCAATCTCTTTGGCATTCGGGGTCTGCCAGGGAAGTTCTGCTGCCGGATTCCAAGGAATTAAGTTTATTATTACATCTAAGTCTTGAATAAAAGTAGCAAGGTCTTTTGCATCAGCTTCGGATGTGTTAAAACCGCCAAGCATTACATACTCTAAAGTAAATCGCTTGCCTTTCCCCTTTTGGTAATCCAAAAGACTCCTTTTTAATTTTTGCAGAGGATAGGCTTTATTAATCGGCATAAGAAGCTCTCTTTTTTTATCGTTTGCTACGATTAATGAGACAGCCAATCTAATCGGTAAATCGGTTTTTGTCAGGTACTCTATACCGCTGACTACTCCACAAGTACTTACAGTTATACGCCGTAAACCTATGTTAAACCCATCTGGGTCGTTTAAATAATTAATTGAATCAACGACCTCTTCGATATTGGCTAGAGGCTCACCCATCCCCATGTAAACAATGTGAGTAATCTCATCATCTATCTCTTTTAGTTGGACAAACTGCTCAATGATTTCATAACTTTTGAGATTCCTAATCAGACCCATGGTGGCAGTGCGGCAAAAAGAACAACCCATTGCACACCCCACTTGGCTCGATAAACAGGCTGTTTTCCGATTCTCTTTATCGATTAACAAAACAGCCTCAACAATGTTTTTATCGGACAACTCAATTGCTATTTTTGTTGCTCCGCTGGAATCAGTTTGCTTCTCAATTACTTTTGAAGATCTAATTTTAATTGGTAAATTAGACAACTTTAAACGTAACTCTTTGCTTAAA
>Ga0265293_10013523_pt1 | contig 10577 bp, 12 predicted proteins | sample Munlanlewell138R_FD_192505 | JGI IMG/M metagenome (GOLD analysis project Ga0265293, IMG submission 192505) | Leachate microbial communities from a municipal landfill in Southern Ontario, Canada - Leachate well 138R | ecosystem: Engineered > Solid waste > Landfill > Unclassified | place: Canada... | reverse complement strand
TGGAAATGTGGGAATTGGTTTTTTTGAAAAATATCTGACGGTATGGGTCATTTTATGTATGGCTGCCGGAGTATTAGTTGGTAGATTCCTCCCTAGCATTCCTGATTTTCTTGGGCGTTTTGAATATTCCAATGTTTCCATTCCCTTAGCCATATTGATTTGGTTTATGATTTATCCGATGATGCTAAAGGTTGATTTTCAGAGCATAAAAAATGTAGGTAAAAATCCTAAGGGACTATTTGTAACTTGGATAACTAACTGGCTTATAAAGCCTTTTACCATGTTCGGTATTTCGTGGTTATTTTTCTTTGTAATCTTTAAAACCCTTATACCGCCAGAACTTGCCAAAGATTACCTTTCAGGGGCAATCTTACTTGGTGCTGCACCGTGTACGGCAATGGTATTTGTGTGGAGCCATTTGACTAAGGGAAATGCGGCTTATACAGTAGTGCAGGTGGCAACAAATGACTTAATTATACTTATAGCATTTACTCCTATAGTAGCATTTCTTTTAGGTGTCGGAGGAGTAAGTATCCCTTGGGATACATTAATTTTATCTGTGGTTCTATTTGTTGTCATACCTTTGGCCGGAGGTATTCTTACAAGAAACACAATCATAAAAAAACGTGGATTTGACTATTTTGAAAAAAACTTTATACCTAAGTTCGGTAATGTCACTGTAATAGGGCTGTTGCTTACCCTTATTATAATCTTTTCTTTCCAAGGAGAAATAATTTTGAATAATCCTCTGCATATAGTGCTGATAGCGATACCCCTGACTATCCAGACTTTTCTCATTTTTTTTATTGCATATCTTTCATGCAAGCTGCTAAGGTTACCGCATAATATAGCTGCACCTGCCGGTATGATAGGAGCTTCAAACTTTTTTGAATTAGCTGTTGCAGTTGCGATTTCCCTTTTTGGGGCAAAATCACCGGCGGCATTAGCGACAATTGTTGGAGTGTTGACTGAAGTTCCGGTTATGCTAATACTTGTAAAGATAGCAAACAAAACACTCCTATGGTTTCCGGCAAAAAATAAAATTTGATATAATTTTATAAAGTTATTAAAATATATTAGCTTAGCTTCATAACCAAGTGCTATCAAAAAAACACTAGGTAATGACCAATGCGGAATAGCCTAGACAATTTTTTATTCCCCCTGACGCAGCATATCTATATAATAAATGTACAATAGTTTATTGTAATAGGACAATATAAAAAACAGTTGAATTTACAATAATTGTGCCATATTGGAAACAAATAAATAAGAACCGTCCTTTTCTTGTAGTGTGAGTATCTTTTCTCCATCTCCCATAAGTTTATCCCCAATAGGCCAATCTCAAAAACATATCTACGATCTTTAGAAGTTCATGAAATTCTTCTTCATCCATCGCATTGTAATCCTCACCACAAATGCCCCTTGCCTCAAGGCTCCATAAGAATGATTTAAAATTCGGATAATCATTTATATTCTTTTTTACCAAAAAGATAAAGCTTTCAAGTTTTTTAAAGTTCATTGTCTTATTTTCTTTTGCTTCCTCATATAAAGATAAATCCAATAGTAACTCTAGTGGTTGGGCAATTTTATATCTATAGTCATTTATATTGTCCGGGAGGAAGTCATTTTTGTAATTTATATAACTTTCACATACAATTCTATACATTATATTTCTCCTTGAACATAGATAATTTTTTAATAAATTCATCCCTTTTCGGCTTATACAAATCTTCTCTTTCTAATATTTCATCTGCTATCCGGTTTAATAAGGCCTTATCAGCTGTTTTTATAAGAATATTAATATCTTCAAAATCTTTTTTTTCCATTCTGATAACTTTGCTGATAATTATATCTTCCGATGATAATATATAAACGTTTATATATTTAAACTTATTTAACTTTGCAGCTCTTTCCTTATACTTGGGTGAAATGAGCGTGCTTTTGTAGTCCAGCATATCAAACTCTCTTAATTGGACAAAAACCCTGCCTAGCTTTGAAGGATAGTCTAAATCAATAAAATCAAAGTCCCTTGTCGCCCTATCGGTATATTGACCTAATATACATGCAGAGCCGCCCAAGAAATATATATCGAAGGGTTCAATATTAAAGGTTTTAGCTACCTTTTCCATATCAAAAATTCTTTCTTCCATTTGCCTTAATAACTTCATTTTTACCACCTTGTTTTTTATATTACAAATTAATTATAGCATAAATGGTTTAAACCACATGACTTGAGTGGTACTAAATCTCTAGCATATAAAATTACATATCCAGTCCCTTAATATTTATTACATATTACATAAATTATGCGTAATAAGATCCTTCGCTCTGCTTAGGATGACAGGGGCTAGCGGATACTTCACTCCGCACGGAATGACAACCTTTTAAGACGCAATAAACACTAGATGTTGGTTATACCATGTAGTCCCACTATGATGCAGGAAATATATATTATCCTTATTTTTTGTTAATCTGCCTATGGAAATTACATTATTAGTACAATTCTATATTTGCGGACAGCGAAACAGAGCAGCCTTTCATAAAGCAAATATCCCTGGGACTGACTGTTGATATGAATGTTACCTTATGGGTCTGGGATGACAATTCCACAGGAAAACTGGATGATATAGGCAGCGGTGACCGCCTTGATCCATGGACAGGATCTTACCAAACCACCCCCTTAAAACTGATGGAAGATGTATCGGCAGCTAGCGGCGGCGCATATACCTTATGTAGCAAGTATTATAATTGATGGCACCCCTATTTCCTTCCCTGTCTTGAATGGAGAAAAAATCATTGTCAAAACAGGCACATGGTATACATGGCTATTTTAATCCCTATTGTCCATAGTTATCCACATTAGAAACAAATAGGTAAGATCCGTCTTTTTCTTGTAATGTTAGTATCTTCTCTCCGTCTCCCTTAAACTCATCATCATAAAATAGGCGTATCATGTCACCCGTCCTTTCACCGGTTGCAAATGCTATTTTCATTCGATAATTCGTGTCACCATGATATAAATAATAAGCATCGTACTCTTCGAGGTAAGTAAAGTTATCTAAACCCACTTTTTCCGTATCAGCTAAGGTGAGTCCCGTATATTTCATAAGCACGGCTTCCATATTGTTACTGCTAATTTTTTCGCATCCGCAGTCCGGTTCCATTTCCCATTCATTGTATGCTATGATGGCCAATCTTTCCGCTTCCGTAGCAAACATTTCCTCAACTCCACTGCCGCAATAAAACAGATTAAATAAATCAATTTTCTCAGGTTTTTCATAAATTGAACCTAAAAACTGATTTCGGATATTCATGTATTCACCGTTAAAAAACTCATCACCATTAAAGTAATCCAGTTCTTCCTTCGTCAATATAGTTGTCTTTGGGCTGGTGCTTTCATTAGTACCTACTGAAGGGGAGCAACCAATAAAGCTGCCGGTGAAAACTATTATAGCTATAAAAATCAAAAATGATTTATTAAATTTTTCTGTAAACATATTTCCTTCCTCCATATATAGAATTATTCTCATTCTATTATGTCACATCATTTAAAGCACCCATAAAAATCGGCATATTCAACTCGCTGTCCATTATAATAAAGGAAAATGGGCGGTCTAGGTTAACTATCTTAGGTTCGGTCGGGGCGGCGCACAGAAAAGAATTAGTAATTTCCGTTGCTTTATCGGTACTGCTTTTCTGCGGATTATCAATGGCAATTGGAGTAATATCATTTCTATTTATTCCTGCCATTAAATTTTTAGCAGTTATAGTTGTATTGTTGTTACAAGCCGTTATCATTAGAAGCAATGCAAGCAGTAAAGTAATTCTTTTCACGCTGAACACCTCCTAATAATTAAGACGGTAATTTTGTATAAACGTTCCAAGCAAAAACAAGTAATCTTGCTTCGTATTTTACCACTAATGCGTTTTGTTGGTCAAAGGGCAGACAGAGTCGTCTGCCCCTACAATTCCTTTGCTACTATGCTTAACTAGAGGCATTCCGTCTTAGAAATTATTAACACCTAATACCAATGAACCTTTATCCATTCGGGATAATAATTTCCGTAATAACCGGCAGAACCCCTGATGCCCCTTAATATTTCTATGGCATTTTGCGGTTCATTAAAAGGTTGTATATAAATCGAACCTTGGTCATATCTGCTTAACCTTAAAAAAATTAATTGATTTCCGTCCTTTGATATATTTGGAAAATAATCTGCCGTGTCGTTTTTATCTTTCGTAATTGCTGCAACTCCTTCTTCACTTAGTCCATAGATTCTTTGTCCCGGAACAAATACACCGGGCAAATCTGCACTATCAAAAGCTTTTTTATCCTTGGGCGCGCTGCAATATAAAAGCTTTATTGGATTCCCCTTTATCCATACAAGCTGCGAGTCTGCATGGTTTTCTTCACCCGGATTATTAACTGCACCATCAGCCAAACTAACCAATTCCAAGGCCTTGTTATATTGTACATCCCTGCCTGCACCCTTTATATATGAAAACATTTTGCTATCCGGTGAAAAATCCATCCATCCTTTGTATTTTAAACCGCCACTTAGTTCCTCCACCTTCATGCTCTCTGTATCAAGCAATGCAGTTCCCACAAAATCTGCCGCTATAGAAGCGGAGTTCGAACTCGTATGATACGCAATATATTGCCCGTCCAAAGACCACTTCAAGCTTATAAAAGCCTTGAGATAGATATTTTCAAAATCAACGGTTTCATTATCTTTGTATGTATATATAATTTTAAGATCTAACATTTCAATCGTCGGCGGTTTATTTTTTGTCCTGGGTATAGAAATGGAAAGGCTTTTGCCCTCCGGATGCCAAGCAATTGAAGGAATTGCTATGGTGTTATCTTTCATTAAATTTGTTATATGTATTGTGCTCTCTGTTATATCTGCACACTTCACAACCCCGGTGGGTACAAAACCGCTATCTGTGTCGCCATATGTTGTATATGCAATTTTATTTTCATTGGGTGACCATTGATAATTATCATAAACTGGTACTGTATCTATGGGTCTGTTATGGGAACCATCTGCCGATACAACCCAAAGGAATGCCTCCTCAGACCGGCCCTTCGCAAAATACTTATATGCCAGCCATTGACCGTCATTTGACCACCCGATAAGCTCTGCATAACCCGTATCAGTAATCATTTTTGGCTGGGAATTCTCTTCTCTGCCATCTAATAACCACAGATGCCCATTATCCGTATATGCTACCATGGCATTGAAAGCCTCTCTTTCAAGTGTTTCAGGCGGCATAAAGCGTTCTCCTGTTTTAATCTGAATTTGATAGTTTTTTTCATCCCAGTTGACTTTGGCACCTAATCCTTCGATGATTTTGCGCAAAGGCACATAAAATATTTCACCTACCAAACGTGGCCCCACAGTAAGTTCAAAGGGTTTCGCATTTTTTAGTATTACATTTTCTGCAATTTTAAATAAAATGGTTTTTCCATGTTTTTGAATATAAACTGATTCCCTTGTGGCATTCCAATTAGTATTAGCATTTAAAATCATTCCCAAATCATCTATAGCTATCATAAAGGAACCTTTTTCAAGGATTAAAGGTGATGAAGGGACTAAAGGAACACCATCCACAGAAATTGCAGGAGTTTTTGTTTCGGCAAATACAGTCGATACCCCAATTATAAACATTGCTAATAATGCAATTAAAAAAATTCCCGATATGTTTTTTTTCATGTGACAACTCCTTTTTATTTTATTGCCCTTCTTCATAGGCCTTATCTGAGTAATCAAATAATATTTTTTTACAGTGCTTGCAAATATATGCCTGAAAATTGACACCTTTAAACACGTTGTTTTCAAGCATTATCTCACCTTTTCTTGGAAGTATCGAAAATTTATGAATTTCTTTTGTCCAGGCAATCCTTGATCCTGTCTGAAGGTAACCTGCTTCCATTTCCTTGTTGCAATATGGACAAATCATATTATCACCCCTGCTTAGCATTTTATTTCAAATTAATTATATCAGAAAAATCAAGTAAACTGCATGATATACTTTTTTACTTTCATTTTATCCTCAATAGGCCAATTTCAAAAACATATCTATGATTTTGAGAAGTTCACGAAATTCTTCTTCATCCATTGCATTGTAATCTTCACCACAAATGCCCCTTGCTTCAAGGCTCCATAAGAATGATTTAAAATTCGGATAATCGCTGATATTATTTTTTACCAAAAATATAAAATTCTCGAGCTTTTTAAAATTCACTGTCTTATTTTCTTTTTCTTTTTCATATAAAGATAAATCCAATAATAATTCTAAAGGTTGGGCAATTTTATATCTATAGTCATTTATATTGTTCGGCAGGAAGTCTTTTTTGTAGTTTAAATAGCTTTCACATACAATTCTATACATTATATTTCTCCCTGAACATAGATAATTTTTTAATAAATTCATCCCTTTCCGGCTTATACAAATCTCCTCTTTCTAATATTTCATCTGCTATCTGGTTTAATAAGGCCTTATCAGCTGTTTTTATAAGAACATCAATATCTTCAAAATCTTTTTTTTCCATTCTTGTAACTTTGCTGATAATTATATCTTCCGATGATAATATATAAACGTTTATATATTTAAACTTATTTAACTTTGTAGCTCTTTCCTTATACTTGGGTGAAATGAGCGTGCTTTTGTAGTCCAGCATATCAAACTCTCTTAATTGGACAAAAACCCTGCCTAGCTTTGTAGGATAGTCTAAATCAATAAAATCAAAGTCCCTTGTCGCCCTATCGGTATATTGACCTAATATACATGCAGAGCCGCCCAAGAAATACATATCAAAAGGTTCAATATTAAAAGTCTTGGCTACCTTTTCCATGTCAAAAATTCTTTCTTCCATTTGCTCTAATAGCTTCATCTTTATCACCTTGCTATTTATATTTCAAATTAATTATAGCACAAATAGTTTAAACCATATGGCTTGAGCAGTACTAAATCTCTAGCATATGAATTGCAGATTCCGAATCTGCTACAATATCCCTAACCCTTTGGATGAATAAGGCAATAGAAGATTTACCTGAGGACACAAAATACCCGTTTTTATCTATGTTTATGAAAGCATAATAATCATCAGAATTATAACCATAAGATAAAATTAATTCAATAGCTCTTTGCGAATAGCCCCCATCCCCTTTAGGTAATGAAATATATAAGTTTGCCAAATCAGGATTTATTGTACCGTTCTTATAAAAGACTGGTCCAGATATTGAGACTTCATGAAACAAAGCCCCAAATAATTCATTAGATTGCCCCAGTAATTCTGATACAGGTCCAGACCAATTTTCATTATTATTTTGGGAAATATCTAAAAAAGAGCAATAGGCAATTTCATTAGAATCCACATCTGCTAATCCTAATCTATCCCATAAAGTTTTTGGTCTAAAATAAACTGCTAACAAGATAGTAATAAGAATTGCAATCAAAATAACTCCATATTTCTTTTTCATCATTTTTGCCATTACTTTGTACTCTCCTTTTAAAAAAAGATTAATATACTTCTTCCCACAAGAGCTTTATACTTTGTATCTTAATTGTCTTTTCTTTCATAAATCTTAATAGCTTGATAGGCTGAAATAATTGACGATGTTATAGTAATAGCTGTAGAGCATCCCATATAAATATAATATTTCTACAATCGAAATATACTTTATTTTATTCAATTGAATTGTCATCGTTCAATTCTTTGTCTATCGCCCTTTGTTTTTTATCGGTCATGCCTATCATTATAAAACGAAATAGATAGAAGCATGCGACAAAACTAACAAAGTATGTTACCAAGTTGTTCGTTTTATAATTACCACTTAAAAATGCAAAAAGTACTACAGACGCAATGCCCGATATAAGGGCGTTATATAGAATTTTTTTCTTTCCATCGTTTTTAGGATTCCAAATATCGATACCTTTCTTGTAATTGGCAATGGTATTATAAATCCCACATCCTATCAGAATAAAAAATTCAACAGCATATTGTGCAAATGGCGCTTTTATAAAAAATTGTTGTACAACAATTGATACTAATAGTATTGTTACAATCCAAGCATATCCTCTGCTTTGTATTTTTCTTCGTTCTGCTATGATGCGCTCATCTTGAATTCTATTATCTTTCATTATATTTCCTCCCAAAATAGGTCATTTAATGTTTTGCCAAGGGCCCGACATATTGCAACACATAAGTTTAAAGTTGGGTTATAGTTACCCGCTTCAATCAGTCCAATAGTCTGTCTTGTAACACCAACAGCTTTAGCTAAATCCTCTTGATTCATATCTTGTTCAATTCTGGCAATTTTCATTTTTTTATTTTTCATGGCGGACCCCCCTATATCACAAATTGTAATCAATTCATAACATAATGTAAACTATATATTACATCCACATTAATAATATAGGCAGACCATGTTTCAAGTCTGCTATATATTATTAAGATAATTTATTCTCATATCTATGGACGGTAGGTGCCATGGATAAAGTGTGTAATAAATTTCAAAATTTATATATTATATCTGTCCTTTCTACTTTTATTAAATCTGAATATAATTAAAATTTGTATTATGAAAAAAATAATTGTTATTAATAATAAAAGGCTTGTAGAGGCAAAAGGCTTAAAGTACCAATTCCATTCTTCTGATAAATTCTTCAAAGTTAATAAATATGATGAAATAAAGCTTAACACGTTTCCAATAATAAGCATGATAGTATTATTTGTCTTAATGACAATTCCGCAGAGAATCCCAAAGCTAACTATCATTAATCCATAGAATATCATTGTTTCAAAAATAGCATCACCTTTCATAGCTAAATATCCATATGGAACACAATAGGCTAGAAGGATATAAACTTTAATTAAATTTTTCATATACCTAGTCCCCTTTCTTTGCTTCGTATAATACCACTAATATTCAGTATATCATGCTTTTTAAAGATATAACTTAGCAAGCGAAAAGGGGATTGCCTTATTGCTCTTCTTCATAAGCCTTATCTGAGTAATCAAATAATACCTTTTTACAGTGTTTGCAAATATAAGCTTGAAAATTGACAAATCATATTATCGCTCCTCGAATTCTATTAATCTTTTATAACATAAACACCGAATTCCGTTCTTGTTATTTTAAAATTAAAAGCTTCCTCATCTTATATAAACTCCTTTTTCGGCAGGGTTACCTTAATCTGTTTTATTTATTAGTTGATGGGATACGATTAGAAAATCATCATCATGTTTTTTCAATGTTAATTTAACGGATTCATTAAACAATCGGACAATATCGCCCTCGGCTTCACCGTGGGTGCAATAGAAAACACCGGCTGCAAAATCACTGGTAAAATTATAATATGAATCATACTCGTCTAAATATATGAGATTTTCGGTATCGACTCCGTTTAAGTCATCTAAGCTAATTCCCATGTATTTTTGCAGTACCCCATTTACTGTTGCCGCAGAGAACCTATGGATAGGTACGGGCATATGGCTGATGGTCATGTCCACACCGTCGAAAGGCCATTTCCTATCTTCTTTTAGTGCTTTAAACTCGTCTTCGTCATGGACATCGTTATCTGGTGGAAAATAAGCCAAAAACTCTTCAAGGTTAATATCTTCAGGTTTGTCATAATAGGATGTAAAGAAATTGCTCAATATATTTACATTTGAAGTCCCTTGGCTATCAACAAGAATGGGCTTTAATTCATTATTATATTGTTGAACCTCTTCCTCTGTTAGAGGAATAACTATAGTCAATATTGTTGTCTTTGGGCTGGTACTTTCATTAGTACCTATTGAAGGGGAGCAACCAATAAAGCTGCCGGTGAAAACTATTATAGCTATAAATATCAAAAATGGTTTATTAAATTTTTCCGTAAACATATTTCCTACCTCCATATATAGAATTATTCTCATTCTATTATGTCACATCATTTAAAGCGCCCATAAAAATCGGCATATTAAAATCGCTGTCCATTATCATAAAGAAAAACGGGCGGTCTAGGTTAACTGTCTTAGGTTCGGCCGGGGCGGCGCATTCCGCGTCCATTTCTACAGCTGTAACAGCACCTGCCTTTGTGCCTCTTTCATCTATTTCAATTTTTGTCTTATGGATAACACGGTTTATAAAAATATTACCATCACTTGATTGTCCGAGAGAGCTAAAATCCGCAGAATCTGCATCAAAAGCGTCCTTTATACCCAATCCCTTAAGTACTTTTGATAGCTCTTTGCTATATTCAAATGCAAATTTAGGCATAGAGGTGTACACCTCATCATCTTTTTGGTTTTTAACGGCATTAATTATTGTTTTACCATCTAATAAATCTATAAAGTCCGAGACTTCAAGTCCTTCGTCGGGTAGCAATGCCACAAAGAAATATTGATTATCGGCATAAGGCTTTGAAAATCCGATGGCATGCGGCAATTCAATATAGCTATATTCAGTACTATGCATAAAATCAACCGTTTTTTTATCGCCATCCTGTGTAGTAAATTCACCTTTGCGCACAGAAGTATCTTTGTAAATACTCTGCCACTCGGCATCAAAAGACAATGCATTTAT
>Ga0265293_10013522_pt1 | contig 10578 bp, 9 predicted proteins | sample Munlanlewell138R_FD_192505 | JGI IMG/M metagenome (GOLD analysis project Ga0265293, IMG submission 192505) | Leachate microbial communities from a municipal landfill in Southern Ontario, Canada - Leachate well 138R | ecosystem: Engineered > Solid waste > Landfill > Unclassified | place: Canada... | reverse complement strand
TCCCCCATCCGCCTCGCCGAGTTCGACCTCACCGACCGCGCGTCCGTCCAGTCTCTCGTCGACACCGTCATCCGCCTCGAACTCACCGGTCGCCTCCCCGATGCCCGCGCACGCCGCCTCATCCGCCTCCTCTCCATCGCCATCCGCAACTTCGACCCACCCCGCTTCGTCCCCCGGGAAGGACGCCTCGCCTTCCACGAACGCTATCGCTATGAAAACCTTCGCCGCCATCTCGAATCCCGCCTCGACGAGATCTTCTCTCTCGCCGATGCCAACGACGCCGCCCGCAATGCCGACAGCTAACGCCTCCACTCACCGTTGCGTCTCCTTTCACCCGGTACCACAGTCACCCCTGCGGAAATCGCAAATCGACAATCGAAATCCAAGGAACCACCTCACTCCCTGCTCATGCCTCATCTCTCATGCCTCACGCCTCAATTACGACCTCAACTCACGGAAATCCCCTACACTTGGGCTCACGATGTTCGAATCACTGACCGATAAGCTGCAGGGCGCCTTTAAGAAGTTCGGGTCGCGCGGGGTCGTGACCGAGGAGGACCTCGACCAGGCGCTGCGCGAAGTGCGCATGGCCATGCTCGAGGCCGACGTCAACTTCAAGGTCGTCCGCGAGTTCACCTCGCGGGTGAAGGAGAAGGCGCTCGGCGCGGAGGTGCTCAAGAGCCTCACGCCCGCGCAGCAGGTCATCGACATCGTCCACGGCGAGCTGGTGGACCTGCTTGGCGGCGCAGCACCGAAGCTCGCGACCTCTTCGCAGCCCCCGACCGTGTTGATGGTGGTCGGCCTCCAGGGTTCGGGTAAGACGACGAGCATCGCCAAGCTCGCGAACCTGCTGAAGAGGCAGGGCCAGCGGCCGCTCGTGGTCGCCTGCGACATCTACCGCCCGGCCGCGGTGGACCAGCTCGTGACGCTGGCGAAGCAGCTCGATGTGCCGTACTACGAAGAGGGCACGCAGGTGAAGCCCGCGCAGATCGCCGCGAACGGCCTCGATAAGGCGCGGCGCACGGGCGCGACCCACCTGCTCGTCGACACCGCCGGCCGCCTCCACATCGACGAAGCGATGATGCAGGAGGTCGCCGACCTTCGCAGCCAACTCAACCCCGCGGAAGTGCTCTTCGTGGCCGACGCCATGGCCGGCCAGGACGCCGTCACGGCCGCGAAGGAGTTCCACGACAAGGTCGGCACCACGGGGCTCATCCTCACGAAGATGGACGGCGACGCCCGCGGCGGCGCAGCGCTCAGCATCCGCTCCGTGACGGGCGTGCCGGTGAAGTTCATCGGCATGGGCGAACGCGCCGACGCACTCGAACCGTTCTACCCGGACCGGCTGGCGAACCGCATCCTCGGTATGGGCGACATGCTTTCGCTCATCGAAAAAGCCAAGGACGCGATGGGCGACGAGGACACCGACAAGTTCAAGGACAAGCTGAAGAAGGGCACGTTCGACCTGCAGGACTTCGTCGAACAGCTCCGCAAGGTGCGAAACATGGGCCCGCTGGGCCAGCTCGTCGGGATGCTGCCCGGGTTCAACCGGATCAAGGCGCAGCTCGACGTCGACGACATGGACGACCGGTTCTTCAACCAGGCGGAAGCGATTGTGCTTTCGATGACGCCGTGGGAGCGCCGCCACCCGGAGAAGATCGACGGGAAGCGGCGACGGCGTATCGCGCGGGGTAGCGGCACCGATGTGCAGCAGGTGAACCAGCTCCTGAAGCAGTTCTTCGAAGCGCGCAAGATTGCGAAGTCGCTGAGCAGCGGGAAGTTCCCGGCGCTGCCGGGAATGCGCTAAGCGGCGGGCGTGAGCGGGCGCCTGCGCTTCAAGAGCTACCGTGACCAGGCGGAGATGGAGCGCGACGCCGCGCGCATGGCAGCCGCAGGATGGCGGCTTCGCGGCTGGCGTATTCGAGGACAAGCCGGGGAACTGCAGTCCGCCCCGGAGGCGCTGGGCATGGGTGGCTATGCGTGGCTCGGCCCGTATGGGTGTGGCTACGCTGTGTTCGAACTGCTGCGGGCGGCCGTGTGGCTGTTGGCGTGGTTGTTCGCGGCGCCATACATGCTCATTCGCGGGCGAAAGCGGATTGACGCCGCGTACGAGCCGGTGGATTTGCCGTAGCCGCGAGTTTGGTACCATAGGAACTGCGCAGGGGTGTAGCTCAGTTGGTAGAGCATCGGCCTCCAAATCCGAGAGTCGCGGGTTCGAGTCCTGCCACCCCTGCCAGTTCAGACTCGATGCGCGGCCGGCAAGCCTCCTCGCGCTTGCCGTTAAGGGTTGAGCATTCGTAGGATGGTCTTTGTGCCCGCCCAGGTGGTGGAACGGCAGACACGCTGTCTTGAGGGGGCAGTGCCGAAAGGCGTGTGAGTTCAAATCTCACCCTGGGCACCACAATTTTGGCGGGCGCCGTGGCCAAGTGGTAAGGCAGAGGTCTGCAAAACCTTCACCACCGGTTCGAATCCGGTCGGCGCCTCCAAGAACGTGACGCCTGAACGGCCCGAAGGGGCCGTTTTTCGTTGCCTAGGCACGAACACCGAGGATGGTGCGAGCGGCAGCCTGCAGCAGCTCTTCCGCCTGGCGCGCGGTCCGCTCCACGACTTCGGCGGCGGGCAGGACGTCGCGGACAAGCCCGGATGATTCCCCGGCCCAGTTCACGACTGTCTCAGGCGATTGAGCGAGCTGCGCGACGAAGCCGAAGGGCTTGCCGGCGGCGTCCACGGCCTGGCGAAGCTCCTCCGAGCGCCCCTTCCACTCCTCCGTGAACTTGCTTCGGAGCGCGCGGCCCTCGATCCCATTCGGCCACTCCATGCCGTACGCCTCGTCGAAGATCTCGTCCCAGAGCGTGTTCGAGCCGTCGCTCCCAACGATCGCCTGCTTCTGCGCGGCACTGTGCGGTGCGGCAAGGCCGAATTCGTTTGTCGCCTTGAAGCGCGTGCCCATGATGGCGCCCGCACCGCCCATTGCGAGGACCGCCGCAAGCCCGCGTCCGTCGGCGATACCACCGGCAATAAGCACCGGGATGTCACCCGCGAGGTCGAGCGCCTGGGCGGCGAAGCTGAGGGTGCCACGGCTGCCGGTGTGGCCACCGGCCTCATTGCCCTGGACGGCAATGGCGTCGGGGCGAGCTTCGATGGCAGCACGAAGGCCAGCAACGTCCTGCACCTGCACCACGGCCGGGATGCGCGCCTGTTGACAGGCTTTCAGGGCAGGGATTGGGTCGCCGAAGGAGATGGTCACCGATGGGACGCGCTCTTCGATGGCGACATCGAGCAGCACCTGTGCGAAGGGTGCCCATTTCCAGGTGACGACATTCACGGCGAATGGACGGTCCGTGAGCTCACGGCAGCGGCGAATCTCGTCGTGCAGGTTGTCCGGTGTGCGGCCAATGCTACCGATGGTGCCGAGCGCCCCGGCATTCGAGACAGCGGCTGCGAGTTCGGCGCCGCAGTCGTTCCCCATGCCCGCCTGGATGATGGGGTGGTCAAGGCCGAATCGCTGGGTGAACGTGGTTGAGAGCATTGGCTTACCTCCAGGGCGGAGGATACGCCGATGAAGCGCCAAAGAGGACAGCGACAATGGCACTGGCGAAAGCTTTCCCTTTGTGAAGAAAAGTGCCAGCGGCAGGGAGCTGCCAGAACAAGTGTTCTAAGCTGGGTGATCCAATGGATGTTGCCTGCCTCTACATTCGCGATTTTCTCGTGGCGCTGGCACGTCGCGATGCCCCCAGCCTGGAGGGCCGCCCGGTCGTTATCGGCGGCTCACCGGATGAGCACGCGGCAGTGATTGCCTGTTCCCCCGAAGCTGCAGCGACTGGCGTCACAGTAGGGATGACGCTCCGGCGAGCACTGGCGCTCTGCCACGATGCAGTGTTCTTGCCCCACCAGGAGAGCCAGTCGACTGCCGAAGCCAACAGAGTTGTCACGCTGCTCAATCGTTACAGCCCCCTTGTCGAGGCGATAGCCCCGGGGCACGTGCATTTCGAAGCGCGCGGGCTGGCGCAAATGTCCGGGATGAGCGAGGTAGCCTTCTTCGGTGACCTGTACCAAGCAATGCGCGCGGAGACGGGATTACCGATCTCCCTGGGGGTGGCGGAAACCGTGTTCGCGGCACACGCAGTGGCAATTTCAGATGCTCGCTTTGCGGCCCCCGGCCCATCCTCACCCATCCCGAGCGCTAGATGGTCGACGGCAAGGACACGAACAAAGGAGAACGCGGAAGCGGAAGAGCCGGGCCCGGTCCTGGTCCCCACCGGCCAGGACAAAGCATACCTGGCGCGGTTGCCGATCGAGGTTCTGCCGGTTTCACCGCTCATGCATCAACGGCTCCGGCAGTTCGGGCTTGAACGGTTGGGGCAGGTAGCAAAGCTATCGTTCTCCGCGATGCAGGCACAGTTCGGACTCGATGGCGCCCGTGCCTGGAACCTTGCGAACGGCAAGGACAACTCCCTCATCGTCCCGGGCAGGGATGAGCTTCGAATCGATGAGGAGATGGAGCTTCCCGCGCCAACTGCCCTGAGCGAGCCGATTGTGGTAGCTACCCGCGTCCTGCTGCAGCGGGGGCTTCAACATCCCGATATACGAGGGCAGTCACTGCGGCGGCTGGATTGGCGGCTGGGCCTCGAGAGTGGAGAGCAGATCTCCCGGAAGTTCGTCTTTCGCGAACCCACGAACGACGTCCCGCGCATGCTTTTCGTCGCCCGCAGCCGGATCGAGCGGTTGCAGCTGGCATCGGCAGCAGTTTCGGTTGGCGTGACCCTGTCTGGCATCTGTAGCGAATACGGACACCAGGCGAACCTCTGGCCAGTGGGGCCGCGAAGGCAGAAGGAGCTCGTGGAAGCAGTGGAACAGCTCAATGAACGGGCGGGAGGCCCTCAAGTGTTTCGTATTGTCGAGGTGCAACCATGGTCCAGGATCCCGGAGCGGCAGCTGGGTCTGGCCGCTTTCGGCCCCTGAATCAGCCCGCGCCACTCGCGGTGGAAGCCACTCCACGGGGCGAACCAGTGGCATTGCTCTGGCGTGGCACGTACAAGCGCGTCCTTGCGATCCACGAAAGTTGGCGAATCGATGACGAGTGGTGGCGTGAGGAGATTTCGCGCCGCTACCACCTTGTCGAGCTCGAAGGTGGGCGACGTATCACCATCTTCCAGGACCTGGTCACCGATGCCTGGTATGCACAGCCGTACGAGGCACCGAAGGGAAGCGGACACCGCCACAGCACCTGAGCGATACCGCGTTCGCAACCGGGTCACTACCGGGCATTCACCCATAGAAAGCCTTGAGCGCCGAACCCTATGGTAAGGGCGGTGTGCTTGCCGCCCCCAACGGGGAGACGCCTTGAAAACTCGGATGGCCGCCTTCTTGGCGGGAAGCGCGATTGGTCTTGCGCTCTTGGGGTTCGTGCTCATTGTGCCTTCGCCGCAGTCCGCGGGGGCGGCGACGAACTGTGCGGGGGGTACGCCTTCGATTGACGCCGAAGAGCAGGCGTTTCTTGGCCTTCTCAACTCCTACCGCGCACAGAATGGGCTCAGCGCCCTCTCGCTCAACCCAACGCTCAACCAGGCGGCAGCCTGGATGGCCAATGACCTGGCCACGAACCGGTACTTCGCCCACGCCGACTCGCTGGGGCGCTCACCGTACCGGCGGGCAGTCGATTGCGGCTATGCCGAAGGCGCCGGCGAAAACCTGGCCGGCGGCACGGTGATGGACACAGCCCAGAAAGCGTTCGATGCCTGGCGAGGCTCTCCCAACCACGACGCGAACATGCTCGGTATCTACTACCGGGAGGTGGGGATCGCACGCCACTACGACCCCGCGTCGCCCTACAAGTGGTACTGGGTGACAAACTTCGGGGCAATGCAAGGGGGAGGGGCTGTGGCAACACCGACGCCGTCGCCCACCAGGACGCCCACGCCGACGCCCACCGTAGCGCAGACGTCTACGCCGTCCCCGGTGCCGACGAGTACACCGCCTGTTGCGACCCCAACGCGGACGCCAGCGCAACCCACGCCACCCAAGGGGACAGCCACGCCGGTTGCGAGCTCCACGCCCGCGCAACCAACGAGCACCGCGACGCCTCGGATTTCCCTTCCGCTGCATCGAGGGGCCAACCTCGTGACGTGGCCAGGAAACACTCAGTCCGCCCAGGCGGCCCTCGCCCCCTACGCTGACACAGTGAACATGGTCTACTCCTACGACCCGGCCACGCAGAGTTGGCGGCGCTTCGCCCCCGGCCTCCCGGACTATGTCAATAACATGCACCGGCTGGAGGAAGGGCAAGCCTATTGGGTGATTGCCAGCGGTAACAGCGCACTACAGTTCACGCGATAGCCGGCGGCACACCGCGGCGGAGGGGCCGCTCCATATACACTGGGCGACGTGAGTACGGCCGTCGTCCTGGTGATCTTCACGGTGGTGCACGAGGAGCTCTCCGTCCTGCTTATCGAGCGGGCTGCGGAGCCCGCGAAGGGAGAGTGGGCGCTACCGGGCGGATGGCTGCTCGATGGCGAGTCCCTGGCGGGAGCGGCCGTGCGAAAGCTCGCCAATGAGACGGGTGTTTCGGACGTCTACCTCGAGCAGCTGTTCACGTTCGACAAGCTTGGCGAAGGTACCGCCGAGGTTGTCGTTACGTACTTCGCGCTCGTGGACTACGCACAGACACGCCTGCGCCCGCAGCTCGATTGGCGGCCCGCGTGGCACCCGGTGCGCCGGTTGCCACAACTCGCGTTCGAAAACGAGCGCGTGGTCGCCTACGCGGAGGAGCGCCTTCGTAACAAGCTCGAATACACAAATGTCGTCTACAGCCTGCTGCCGCCAAGGTTCACGCTCACGGAGATGCAACGGGTCTATGAGGCCATCCTCGGCGAGCCGATGGATAAGCGAAACTTCCGGCGGCGCGTCGTTGGTCTCGGCATCATTCGCGAGACGGGCGTGACGAGAAAAGTCGGCGCCCATCGCCCCGCCATGCTCTACGAGTTCACGCGCCGGGAGCCGCTCGTCGTCTAAGAGAGACGCTCGGCCACAACTGCGTAAACCGGGTCTGATTGGCCGGGCGCCGGGCTCAGATCGCAGGCACGGGCTGGCCCGAAGCGGCCGGACAGCCGGAAGTAACCTGCGACCAGGTTCGCATGACCGTGGTCATCGAGTAGCCGCCAGATCGCGACGGCCTTCGTCGGGAAGCACCTGTTGGAGAAGGTGACGACGAACGGCGCTCCGGGCCGGAGTACACGCCCGACCTCCGCGAAGACCTCAATCGGCCGGGTAAGGTACTGCACCGAAACAGTGACGATGGCGCCGCTGAACTCGGCATCGCCGAAGGGGAGCACAGGGTCGAGGTTCAGGTCCTGGACGACGCGACGAGTGAGCTCCGGGTTCGCATCAAGTTCTTCGTTGTTCATCCCGAGGCCGGTCACACCGGCGAAGCGTCCGTCTCCCGGGAGATGGGACACCCAACTCGACATCAGGTCCAGGATATATCCACCGGCTGGCAGCACCTCGCCGTAGAACTGGCGCACGGCGGCGATCGCCGCATCGTCAATATGTGTGACGAGGCGCGGCAGCGTGTAGAAATTACGGTCATCGGTTTCGTCCAGACGGCGGAAATGCTCGGGGCGAAACGGGTTTTCGGGGTTCGAGACCACAATAGCGCTAACTATCGAACGGCATCGGCGTCGCGGCAACCTCCACTTGTGGCTGCAGCGCTGCAGCCTGGCGAAGCGAGCGGTAGAGCAATTGCTGGTCGCCCATACGGTGACGCAGGTCGCGCTCGAGCCCCGCGATCGGGTAAAGGTTCTGCGGAGCTCGGGTGTCCTTGTGTGGTTCGGAGGCGAATCCGGGAAGTGTCGCCGCGGAGAGGCCGGCGAGTCGTTGGACGGCACTAAAGGCCAACGTACTGGCGGCTTCGCAGCGCACGATACCGGACCAGGCATGGTCCCGCCGGCATGGCAGGCGGAGATACCATGAGTACCGGCTCCAGCTCGTCTTGGTCAGGAAGATGGGCGTGCGTTGCCCGGCTCCGAGCGCACCGATGGTCTTGGCTGCGTCCCCGGTAACGTATGTGACCTCGTGGCTCTTCAGGTAGCCAATTGCGTTTGGGACGCGATCACGTTCGAACAGCGAGCCATCGAGGACCACGAGTTCGGCCTCCGCGTCCTGGGACGCCTGGATCTCGAGCGCGCGGCGCTGCTGCTCCAACTCGTGCATCAGCGTTTCGACGGCTGAAGCGGTTGCGGGGGCGGGGTCGTAGCGAACAAGGCCCGTATCGATGGCCTCGCCGAAAAGCTCGGCGATGACACTGCGACCGACTCGCGGCTCCTGCACCGTGGCCTGGCCATCACAGAGCACAGCCCCCGCTGCGAACGAGGCGCAGAGCCCCGGTCGCGGAACACCATCGTCGCCCGTGATCCAGATGCGCGCGTCTACACGCTGAACCCCGTCGACGAAGAGCACTTCGGATGCCGGCTGAACCGGGGGATCGAGTGGACGCCAATCACGCTCGGTGAACTCCACATCGAGGCGTACATCCGGCTGGACGCGCTGCCCGGTGATCTCACCGGCGACCGGGGCCCCGTACTCAGGAGCCCAGGACTCCACTGCGAAATGGAACGCCATCAGAGGAGCACCTTCTCGACCTTCGAGGAACGCCCCTCCTTGCGCACCTCGAAGCGGACGGGGAGACGTTCCGCCAGGTCCCGGACGTGTGTGACGACGCCGACCATCCGGCCCGCAGCCCCGAGCTCCTCGAGTGCGCCCGCCACGGTGTCGAGCGTATCGGGATCCAAGGTGCCAAATCCCTCGTCGAGGAAGATCGCCTCAAGGCGGGCGGCGCCGTGGGTCGCCATTTCGGCGAGGTTGTCGGCGAGCGCGAGCGCGAGCGCCAGGGACGCGAGGAAGGTCTCGCCGCCGGAGAGCGTACGGATGGGCCGGCGTTCATCCGCGTTCGTGTGGTCGATCACCAGGAAATCGTTGTTCTCTGTCAGGTCGAGGGCATACTGGTTGTTCGAAAGCTCTTCGAGCAGGTCCGAAGCACGCCACACGAGCCGCCGGAAGGCACGGCCCAGGTACCAGTTCTCGAAGCGGTTGGTTTTCAAGTGGTCCCCGAGGGAGCGCGCGACCGCTGCACGCTCTTCGTGACCCGTGAATTCGCGGCGGAGCTCAGCTGCAGTGTCGATCTGGTCCTGGAGGTAGTCCGCCTGCATCCGCACCTGCTGGAGGGCGTCCCGCGCAAGATCGCGGGGCACACCGCGAGATGCATCGATCCTGAGCCCTTCGCACCGTTCGCGTTGGTCCGAGAGTATCTGCTCCCGCTGGATATCAGCGGTGCGCGCCTCGTCCTCAGCGTCGAGCGCAGCCTGGCGATGGGCCGGTAGCTGTTGCTGAGCCCATCCAACCAGTGTCGCCCAGGCAGCGGCAAGCTCCTTGCGGGGGATCTCCGGTGGACCGAGGGTCGCAACGCTATCCCGCGCACGGTCGAATTCGCGCCACGCGGCCTCGGTGCTGCGTCCCAATTCGTCGAGGCGCGCATGGGCGGCCTGCTGTGCGCGCATGGCCTCCGCTTGCTGGGAACGTGCTGCCCGTGCCTCCTGCTCGGCAGCAGCAACCTTGGCGAGGAGGTCAGCAACCTCGGCGAGCTGTGGCTGGCCGGTAAGCCGCGCACGAAGCTCGGCGGCCTGGCGCGTGTACGCGTCCGCTTCCGCGGCGCGACGGGCCGCATCCGCCTGGGCGCGCGCAAACTCGTGGCGAGCGGCCTCGAGTCGTTTGTCGGCGGCAGCGCGTTCGGCAGTTGCTTCTTCGTGACCCGGCGGCGGCTCAAGTTGCGGGTCATCCGACAGCAGTTCGCCGCAGATGGGGCAAAGGTCACCCTTGCGGAGGCCCTGGGCAACGCGGAACGCATAGTTGTCTCGCAACACAGCTTCGCGGCGTTCAGCGGCAGCGTCCGCCTCGCGCTGTGCCGCCTCCACCGCAGCCTCGGCCCGCCGCTCCGCCTCGATTGCCCTGGTTGTCGCCTCCACCGCGCGTGATTGATCAGCCTCGGTTCGGGCGAGCTCCTGATAGTCGCGGCGCAGAGCCTCGAGTTCGGCTTGGGCAGGAAGCTGCTGGAGCACCTCGGTTGTCTGCTGCACGCGTTCGGCGGCAGCCAGCACAGCTGCATCGGCAGCGCGAGCTGCGGTCCCGGCGCCGGCGGCATCGGCCGCAAGCCTGTCGATGCCCTCCGGGGTATGAACCGCCTGGAGCAACTTGTGCGCCTGATGCGCCGCCTCCGCGCGTTGTGCGGCGGCCGCACGGGCCCCTGCGAGTGCCTCGAGGCGGGGGACATCCGCATCGATGCTGGCGACCAGCTCCTCCACACTGGCAACCCGGCTTCGCAGCAGAGCAAGGTTCTCCTCGGTGGCGTGCGCGAACTCGTTCTCGAGCCGCGAACGGCAGCTTTCGGCCTGATGTCCGGCGAGGGCCGCTCGCTGGTTCGCAGCCCGCGCCATCTCCCGGTAGATCTCGACATCCAGCAGCCTCACCAGGAGGTCCTGGCGGTCGCGCGGCTTGTCGTGGAGGAAACGGGCGAAGTCGCCCTGTGGG
>Ga0265293_10013521_pt1 | contig 10578 bp, 12 predicted proteins | sample Munlanlewell138R_FD_192505 | JGI IMG/M metagenome (GOLD analysis project Ga0265293, IMG submission 192505) | Leachate microbial communities from a municipal landfill in Southern Ontario, Canada - Leachate well 138R | ecosystem: Engineered > Solid waste > Landfill > Unclassified | place: Canada... | reverse complement strand
GTCATCTTTTGAACTTAACGGCGCGCTAGACGCCTTCCTCGATGGTGGTCCCCACCGCTGCGATGCAACCTCGGCGACCCACCCTCGGGCTGCACTTCAGGCTCAGCCCTGGCGTCAGTTGAGGCATCCGAATACTTCGACTACCGGCTCCCCGAGGCGTTCGCGGGCTACGAACGTAACGTCACGCGCTTCCCTGTCGAGTATCCTACCGCCTGCAGTCCGCAGGCCTGGGCCCTCTCGAGCGCCCCTCCTCTTTCATTCGCACACTGCTTGGCCTCGAAGCGGAAGGGGAGCACCTCATCATCGATCCCGCCATCCCCGCACCGATCGAAGAGCTGCAACTGCTCGATATCCCCGGTCGCTGGGGCCGCATGGACGCTTTCGGCCCCGCCCGCATGGCCCTCGTCTGAACCCCGCTGCCAGGTCTCGCCGAGCCGGGAGCCCGCTCACGCTTCGCGCTCCATTCCCAGGGCGATGGGGGCCGACCGCAACGCTGTTCCTCGCACAATCGCCACACCACGGCACGCAGCCGGGGCTCGGCCGGGGTGGCTTCCGCTGCCGAGAGCAACCTCCACTACTCAGTTTCCTGTTGCGCCTGGCCTGCTCGTTCCGGGTTCAGCTGTTCCCGAGCGGTGACCGGCAGGGGCGTTGACTTTGCAGCCGCGAGGCCCCCTCGCGCCTCCACGCCCCGCACCCGATAGTTAGCCCATGGCCTACCAGCAGACTGCACCCGTCACCGAGTTTCCCGTTGAGTCGCCCCAGCGGTACAGCCAGGAGCGCCGCTTCCTTGAAGGTCCACAGGGCCGCGGCTTCGAGCTGCGTCACGCGTTCCGGGTGCTCTCGGAATATGTCCGCGCCCTCCGCGCGCTTCACTTCCTTGGCCCCACGGTCACCGTCTTCGGCAGTGCCCGCATCTACGACGGCGACCCGACCTACGAGACCACGCGTGAGATCGGTGCGGGCCTTGCGCGCGCGGGCTTCGCCGTCATGACCGGTGGTGGGCCCGGGCTCATGGAGGCTGCTAATCGCGGCGCCCAGGAGGCCGGCGGCACCTCAGTGGGCTGCAACATCATCCTCCCCCACGAAGAGCACGCGAACCCCTACCTCGACTTCGCCGTCACCTTCCGCTACTTCTTCATCCGCAAGGTCATGCTGGTGAAGTACTCCTACGGCTTCGTCATCATGCCCGGCGGCTTCGGCACCTTCGACGAGATCTTCGAAACCGCGACCCTCATCCAGACCGGCAAGATCAAGCAGTTCCCTATCGTCCTCGTCGGCCGCTGGTTCTGGGAGCCAGTGCTCGAAGTCCTGCGGACGACCATGGGCGCCTCAGGCACGATTGACGTCGAAGACCTCGACACGTTCCAGCTCACCGATGACCCGCACGAAGCGGTCGAACTCGTCCGCGAGGCCGCAATCGCCCGCTTCGGGCTCAGCTACGTCGAACGTCGGCCCAGGCGCCGGCGCTGGCTCTTCGAATAACCGTCCGGCGGTGGGCGCCCACATCGTCGAAACGCAGCAACCTGCTTGCGGAAGCGGCTATAGTCTTTGCACGAACAGCGACAGTCGATGTCGCGCGGGTTTCCAGCCACGCACTGCTCGTTCGCTCCGATGGCCCGCGGGGGTAGCGGACGAGCAGTGGGCTCGCGAAGGTAACGGCCCTGTTCGATAACCTACGCTTCACGAGGGGAGTCGGGGGTATATGGAGCGCAGCCGAGTGCGCTTGCTCATGGTGGAGGACTCTGCGGAATGTGCCGCGGCCATCCTCCGTGAGCTGGCCGACGCGAATTTCGAGCTCGAACCAACGCATGTCCAGGCACGCCCAGGGTTCCTGGCGGCACTCCAGGCCCATCCCTGGGACCTGGTCATCTGCGCCCACGTGCTCCCCTCCTTCAGTGCGCTCGAGGCGCTCGATTGCCTGCACGAACGCTCTCTCGATATCCCGCTGATCGTCGTCGCCGGGAAGGCCGGCGAAGCCAACGTCGTCGAGGCCATGCGCCGCGGCGCCCGTGATTACCTGGCGAGCGATGACCTCGCCCGCCTCCCTACTGTCGTCCGCCGTGAACTGCGGGAAGCAGCCATCCGCGCCGAACGCCGCCGCGAAGAAGACCGCCTCCGGGCCGAGCGGGCGATGCTCCGGGGGCTCGTGCGTTCTGCCATGGATGCGATTATCACCCTCGATAGTGAGCAGAAGATTGTGCTCTTCAACCCGGCAGCCGAGCTGATGTTTGGCTGGAAGGCGGAAAAGATGCTCGGCAACTCCCTCGACCGCCTGCTTCCCCAGAGTCTGCAGGCGATGCACCGCGGCCATATCGCCCAGTTCGGTGCGTCGGGCACTACCAGCCGGACGATGGGACGGCTCGTTCCGCTGGCTGCCGTGCGGGCCAACGGCGAGGAGTTCCCAATCGAGGCGACCATCTCGCAGACGTCGATCGAAGGGCGCCGGTACTACATGGTCATCGTGCGCGACATTAGCGAGCGGCGGCGGCTCGAAGCCGAGCTCCTGCAGGCCCAAAAGATGGAGGCGATCGGCCGCCTGGCCGGTGGCGTTGCCCACGATTTCAACAACCTGCTGACGGCGATCATGGGCTACAGCGAACTCGCCCTGATGGACGCGAACGAGCCGGAGCGCATCGAGGCGAGCGTGATGGAGATCCGGGCGGCTGCCGAGCGCGCCGCGGGGCTCACGCGCCAGCTCCTGACCCTTAGCCGCCGCAGCCTGGCCGCGCCCGCGTCGCTCGACCTCGGCGTCGTCATCTCCGAGATCGAACGCATGCTGCAGCGCCTCATCGGCCTCAACTACGAACTCCGCACCGAGGTCGCGCCGGGGGTCTGGCCAATCCGTGCCGACCGCGGACAAATCGAGCAGGTCATCATGAATCTCGTCGTCAATGCGCAGGACGCGATGCCGTACGGCGGCCGGATCACCATCCACGCCGAGAACCAGCAGGTGGCTCCGGGGGACACCTGTATCGCGCCCGGCGCCTACGCCGTCCTTTCGGTGAGTGACGACGGTGTGGGCATGGACGAGGAGACCCAGCGTCACATCTTCGAGCCCTTCTACACGACGAAAGACCCGGGCCGTGGAACAGGGCTCGGACTCGCCATCGTGCGCAGCGTGACCGAACAGGCCGGTGGCACGATCACGGTCAAGAGCGCGCCGGGCGAGGGAACCACCTTCTGTGTCTACCTCCCGCGCGATACCAGCAGCGACGCCGAGCGGGACGCCTTCGAGACCGACGTTCCGCTCGGCACCGAGACACTCCTGCTGATGGAGGCCGATGCCTCCGTACGCCAACTCGAGCAGCAGTTACTTTCGCAGCACGGCTACCGCGTGTTGCCCGCCAGCGATGCGCGCGAGGCGCAGGAACACCTGCGCAGCCACGCCGAGGAGATCTCGTTGCTGGTTACAAACGTAGTCCTGGTAGGGATGCGTGGGGCCGAACTTGCGGAGATGCTCCGCGAGTTCTCGCCCGGCCTGAAGGTGCTGTTCCTCGCGGGCTACAACGACGAAGCCCTCATGCACGAGGTGCAGGCGATAGGCGCCGCGCTTCTCGAAAAACCGTTTGGCAGCGTCGAGCTGGCGCGCGCCGTTCGCAGCGCGCTCGACGGGTGACCTGTGCGGCCCCGGGCGGGAGCTCGAGAGGGGGCGAGCTCTCGCCGGGGCCGCAGTTCTATCGCTCGGTGAGCCCGGCGCGGATCTTTTCGAACGCCGTGCGAGGTGCGAGGCCCGCCCGCCCGGGCGCGCCCGCGGGGACGGCGATGGGCGCCTCGCGGGACACGCGCTCGCGCACGCGCTGCACCAGCGCTCGCGCCTGTACGAAGCTCGCCTCCACCTCCTCCAGCGTCTCTCCAGTCACGAGCTCCGGCTCGACGTCCGGCTCGGTCGCCAGCAGTGCCTCGCGCAGCCGTTCGACAAGCTGGCGGGAGGCCGTGCGTTCTGCTTCGAGCAGGCCGTCGCGTTCTGCGAGCGCGGCCCGGAGCGCGTTCACCTCTTCCTGCTCAGGCTCTGTAGTGGGGCTGTGGAGCTGTTCGTCCGGCTCGTCACCAGGCCATGGGGAATCGTCGGGTTCCGTCATCTGCGCTCTCCGTCGTGGTGTCCCGGCTGTGCCGGGCAGAGCCAGTGCGCCCCAGCGGAGCCGCTAAACCCAAGCTGCACCTGTCGCTAGCCCGGATTTCGCGGCCCTGCTAGCGTTCGCTCGTATGCGGTTTGTTCACTGGCTCTCGGCTCTCGCCCTTGCCTTCCCGCTCCTTGCCGCCGCCTGTGGCGATGGGGCAAACGACGCCGGTGCGGCTCCCACGGCCAGCGCCGAGGCTGCAGAAACTGAGTTCGGTCCGCCGCCCACACTCAAGGACAACATCACCGGCGTGCGCCCGGAACACGGCAGCACCGTGCGCCCGGACGCCCTTCGCCCGGCCAACCCGAACATCCCCGGCGGGATCTGCTTTGATGTGAACTTCGAAGGCTTCGACTCCGGCAATCTCCAGTGGTTCCGCCTCGCTGTCGATGGCGAAGAGCACACCACCGCTATCACCTGGTTCCCGCGGAACGAGAACACCGAGGCGACGGGGTGCTACGTGCCCGCCGAGCCCCTGTCCGCTGGCGTCCACCAGGCGGCGGTCTCCGTGCAGAACCCGAGCAACCCCTCGGAGCCCACGCGCCAGTACATCGAGTGGCGCTTCGAAATCACCTCCTAGGCCAGCAGTCTGTCGGCGTCTCCAATCTGGGTGCGACATAGCACCGATTGCCCGCCAATCTTGTGGAAATGCTCAACCACATGAGCGGTTTCTCGTGCCACAATGGAACGGGCCGTTGCCGCTCGGCAGAACGGGGCCCCGGGGAGTCACATGATCCAGGTCACCCTCATCTCCCACACCGAAGACCCGATCCGGTCGCTCTATATGGCCTACCGGACGTGCTATAGCCAGCTCACGCCGCAGCAGGTCTTCGCCCGTATCGACGACGAACGCATCACCCGCGAGCAGATGACCGGGTTCATCGAAGAGCGCCTCAAGACCGGTCACTCCAGCCCCCTCGAGCAGGTCTGGTTCGAGTTCATCATCTCCGGCGTATCGCGCGCCTTCAGCCACCAGTTTGTCCGCCATCGCGTCGGCATCTCGTTCGAACAGCAGAGCCAGCGCTACGTCACCTACAAGGAAGGCGAATTCCCCTACACCGTGCCCGAGACGGTGCGGAAGGCGGGCATGGAACCGAAGATGGCCGAACTCTTCGACCGCGTGAGTGAACTCTACGAAGAGATGGTCGCTGCAGGTGTCCCGGCCGAGGATGCGCGCTTCCTGTTGCCGAACGCGACGAACACCAACTTCAAAGTCACCGTCAACTTCCAGAGCCTGCTGCATATCGCCGACCTGCGGCTCTGCACGCGGGCGCAGTGGGAGTTCCGCAAGGTCACAGCGCTGATGCGCGCAGAAGTGATGCGCACCGTGCCCGAACTCGGCAAGTACCTTCAGCCGAAGTGTGGCGAATACCGCATGGGCTACTGCGATGAGTCGGAAGCGGACTGGGCGGCCTGCCCCATCGGCCGCATCCGCCCCCACAAGGACGCCCTCTTCCGCCTCTATGACGCTCACCGTAAGGGTGAACTGGCGCCCCTCCGCCAGGAGGACTGGGACGTCATCGAAGAGAAGGAGCCCACAACGGCAGCGGACGACTGATGCCCGCACCATCCTACCCGCGGCCCGGCCTCCTGCCCTGGATCCTGGGCGCGGTCGCGGCCGCGGCGCTCGTTTGGGGCCTCCTCGACGGCGACCGCGGTCTGATCGGCCTCGGCATCCTTGGCCTGGTCGTTGGCATCGTTGCGTTCGGTATCTCCCGGGCGCTGCTCGGGTCCGACGCTGGCGAGGATGAGCAAGATGGGGGCGGTACCTGAAGCTGGCCCGTCCACGAATTCCCGGCCCTTCCGAGGGTGAACCTCCTGATCTTTGTGTGCACAATGCCGGGTTTACCTTGATTCAACTATTTATCCCTCCACCCGTCGCGCTTCCCAAGAGAAGGTGAAGGTGAAAGGAGGCACGTCCGGTGCGAACTGCGCACTCTGTGGAGTTCGTTGCCAAGCGTTTGGCCGAGGAGCTTTCCCGGGAGGTCCACGAACTCGAGCAGCTTCCCTCCCTCCGGCGGAGGCGCGTGATCTTCAATGAGCTGAGTGATGCCGCGCTCACCGCATTGATTACGCTCGCCGTTCCCTGGAATCCCTCGGATCACCGCGACACGCAGCGGCACCTGCGCGAACTGAGGCATGCCCGCAGGGTGCTCGCTACGTTCCGCACTCGTCTCAACCGTGCCGTCGCCCTCGGCTGGCTGGACCAACCGCGCGCCGAGCCCCTCGACCGCACTGCGGAGGAGCTTTCGGCGCTACTGCTCGTGCTCCACTCCAACGTCCGCTCCGGTTACCGCCCTAGGACCTCGCGGTAAGGCCCCGGGATGCACCGCCCGCGCCGCGACTGTCCCGGGCCACCGGCTACCGGCTACCGCCCCACGAATTCCGGCTCGCGCTTCTCCACGAAGGCACGCGCGGCGTTGCGGTGGTCCTCCGTCTGGCCACTCGCGATCATGTTCTCCGCCTCTTTCGTTAGCGTGTCGGCGAGCGTGTTCGTGGCCCCGAAGGTGAAGTTGTCCTTCATGCGCCCGTAGGCGAGCGTCGGGCCCGCCGCGAGCCGCTTCGCCAGCGCCATCGTCTCTTCGCGCAGCGTATCGTGCGGCACCACCTTCGAGACCAGCCCCAACTCCAGTGCCCGGTTCGCGTCCATCACGTCCGCGAGGAAGTAGAGCTCCTTCGCCTTCGATGGCCCAACCAGCCGCTGCAGCAGCCAGGTGCCGCCGAAGTCGCCGCTGAAACCGACGCGCGCGAAGGCCGTGCCCAGCTTTGCCTGGTCGCTCGCCACCCGCAGGTCGGCTGCCAGGGCCAGGCTCAGACCGGCACCCACGGCGTGACCATTCAGCATCGCGATCGTTGGCTTCGGCATCTCGTAGAGCAGCCGCGAAATCTCTTCCTGTTGCCGCAGCACATCGACGCGGCTCACAAGCCCGCCGCCACCATCTGCCGGTCGAGCCGCCATGCCCTTGACGTCGCCGCCCGCACAGAACGCGCGCCCGGCGCCAGTGATGACGACACAGCGCACGCTCTCATCGGTTGCCGCCTTTTCGCCCAGTTCGGCCACGCGCGTGAGGAGTTCGCCGGTCATCGCGTTCAGCGCTTCCGGCCGGTTGAGGGTCAGGATGGCGACTGCGCCCTCCTGTTCATAGAGCACAACGTCGGACATGGTTTGGTCCCCCGGGGTGAAGTGTGACCGCCATTGTAGCCCCGAGCTTGGCCGCGAAGGCGAACAGATCCAGTGGGTGCAGAGCTTCGTCTCCGAGGACGCGATTCACTGCGTCTACCTGGCATCCAGCCCCGAGCTCATCCAGGAACACGCGCGGCGCGGCGGCTTCCCCGCCGACTCCATTCAGCGCGTGAACGTGATCGACCCCACGACGGGGCGATAGGCGGGCGGGTTCCCTCCTGCGGGGTGGCCGGACTTGTCCCGGCGCACCCCGCCGCCCGTTTCCGGGGGGCTGCGTGCCGCGGAGTGCCAACTTCGCGCCCTGGAATTACGCACAGGAGGGATGGATGTGGAACTCTTGTGCGCTTGCAGCTCCCTCCTTGACGTTTTCAGATCTGTATGGCAGTCTCCCCGCAATCTTCGAACTATCAACAGACGAGCGTAAAGTATGAAGAGAACACGCTCCGTCTTCTGGGTCCTGCTCAACCAGTCCTGCTAGCACTTCCCATCCATGGTGCCGGCATGTTCCTTGCTTCACCCAGCTCTGTGGTCGCATCTTGCAACCCTGGTCGGGCCCCCACACCTCTCCCCGGTGGCGGATTCGCAGGTGCATGGAACACTGGGTTGCCGGGGCCAGTCGGAGGTGCCTACGCCCAAATTGCTCGCTACAGTCCGTTCCTCTCGCCGTATGGGCCCGGATATTCTGCCGATTGGGTAATGCTGACTGACACTGCAGCTCCTGGAAATTGGGCTCAACTGGGTTGGCTCTACACGTCGTCAGGGCCGCTCGTCGTCAGTCAAGTTACTAGGCCGAGCTCACCTGGCTACGAAACCAAGACCGGCCCCCTCCCGCGGGTTCGGTGCCATATTTCACCGTCTTGTACAACAATGTCCCCGGGGAGATTCTCCTTCCAGCTGGATGGTTCCCAATGGTTACCGGCTGGAACGAGCGGGGGGATACAATCCCACTGCATACTTTGTTCCTCATGCTGTGGAGGTTTCGGGCGAGGTCAAGAACACGGCAGATCAGATGCCTGGCGGGTTCAATAATGCAGTCGGTCATTGGGATGCGCATCTGTACCACAATGGCGCATGGCAGGACGGCTGGCTAACCACTCTTACCAGCCACCCCTTCTATTGGTCGACCACGCCACTGGGGTCCTTAGCGTATTCGAACGGAACGCAGTTCTATATCTACGATACATCCTGCAGTTATTAAGGCTCAGATGGATTGCCAACACGGCGGAGCGAGAAGGTGGCAAGATATGTCAAGACGACTGGGGCTAAGTAGAAGCATCCCGCTCGCCGTCCTCGCGATTACGGGAGGGGCGTTGCTCATCTCGGTAAATGGTGCCGCAAACACAAACGATGGCTGTGATGAAGGCAGGGCCTGGCCGTTCGAGTCGTTTTCCTGTCACATCTATCAAGAATTGGGTAGCCGGGCTCAACTCGCCGAAGATGTTCTCGTCACGAGTCTGCCAGTGTCGCAAGAGCAGGCAGCACAAGTCGCGCTTGAGCGCAACTTGGGTGCGAGACTACTTGAAGCGCGGCTGGTGTACGTTTGGTCGGATGAGGGCGATTACAAGTCCGATCGGCAGTTGGTTTGGGCTGTGTCTCTGGAGATGCCGAACGGGACGTACATGAGCACGGGTGCGCTGTACTTGGCCGAGCTGCAACATATACGGCCCGATGGGGACTCGCGGCCACTATCGCTGGCGGAACAAGAGGCCCTGCAGCAGGCAGTTGAGGCGAGAGTTGAGGACATGCGCGCGCTGCTGACCGAGGAGTACCACCTCGATTTTGTTGATCCCTACACCGGGGCGTGGCTGGGCGGCGCTGAGGGCGCAGGCTAACCGGCTCGTCTGGCTTGTCTCTTCTGCTCCCGGCCCCGGCTCCAGGACTTACGAGCGCAGCGGCAGCGTTCGGGCAGCGACGGTGCACCCCTCCACCCATTTTCCGGTAGGCTACGTGCCGCAGAGGGACGCCCACGCATCCCGCGAACACCACAGGAGGATGCACATGGGTGAGATCGTGACCTTCGCTTCGAACGGCGGACAGGCTTCCGGGTACCTGGCGAAGCCCGCCAGCGGCGCCGGGAAGGGCGTCATCGTCATCCAGGAGTGGTGGGGCCTCAACAGCAACATCAAGGACATCGCCGACCGCTTCGCGAACGAGGGCTTCGTCGCCCTCGCGCCCGACCTCTACCACGGCAAAGTCACCGACGAGCCGAACGAGGCCGGCAAAGAGATGATGGCCATGAGCATCGAGCAGACCGAGAAGGACCTGCGCGGCGCCATCCACTACCTGAAGGAGCAGACCGGCGGCCCGGTCGGCACTGTAGGCTTCTGCATGGGTGGTGCGCTCAGCCTCTTCGCGGCCACGAAGAACGGCAAGGATGTCGGCGCCTGTGTCGACTTCTACGGCGGGCACCCGGCCGTGAAGTACGACTGGGATGGCCTGACCGCGCCGGTGCTCGCGTTCTGGGCCGAACACGACGACTTCGTGAACCCGAACATCCCCACATACGAGCAGGAGCTCACGAAGCGCAACAAGCCGCACGAGTTCATCACCTACCCGGGCACGCAGCACGCCTTCTTCAACGATGAGCGCCCGGACGCCTACAACGACGCCGCCGCAAAGCAGGCCTGGGACAAAACACTGGCGTTCTACCGCGAGAACCTGTAGGAATCCCTGAACGACATTCGGGTTCGGCGCTCTGTGTGCCGAACCGCGGGAGGGGAACATGTTCGAACTCACGGGAAAGGTCGCTGTCGTTACCGGTGCTGGCAGCGGCATCGGGCGCGGTATCTCGCTTGCACTGGCGAAGCAGGGCGCTGCCATCCTCGCCAGCGACGCGCTCCTTGAGCGTGCCGAAGAGACGGCCGCGATGGTTCGCCACACCGGGCACCAAGGCGGTTGCCAAACCAGGCCGACGTCCGCGACCGCGACGCACTGGAGCAGATGGCCGACACGGCCATGCGCGAGCTCGGCGGGCTGCACATCGCCGTCGCGAACGCGGGCATCGCGCGCGGCGGTTCCGTGCTCACGATGACCGAAGAGGACTGGGACACGCAGATCGATGTGAACTTGAAGTGCGTCTACCTCACGGTGCAGGTCGCCGCCCGCGCGATGGTCCGGCAGAACACGGGCGGCCGCATCATCACCATCTCATCGCTCGCGGCGGAACGCCCCGCGCCGAGTCTCTTCGCCTACTGCGCGTCGAAGGCGGGCGTCCGCATGATGACGCGCTGCTGGGCGCTCGAACTGGCGCCCTTCGGCGTCACCGTGAACGCCATC
>Ga0265293_10013519_pt1 | contig 10579 bp, 9 predicted proteins | sample Munlanlewell138R_FD_192505 | JGI IMG/M metagenome (GOLD analysis project Ga0265293, IMG submission 192505) | Leachate microbial communities from a municipal landfill in Southern Ontario, Canada - Leachate well 138R | ecosystem: Engineered > Solid waste > Landfill > Unclassified | place: Canada... | reverse complement strand
GTACACGTTTCGTCATTACTTTTATGATTGAAAATGATAAAGATTATAAATTTAGCGGAAAATTCGAGGATACCAAATTAATACATATCCACACTAAGGATAAATGCTATTTTACTATAAACGCTTTAAATAAATTAATAGAAGTTACAAGTGACATTGAAGACAAAAAAGATTATATAAAAAAAGAAATAGATTTTAATTTATATAATAATAAATTAATATTATTAAGAAGTAATAATTTAATAATTGAAGAAATAGAAAAAATTTAACTATTTATTTATAAACAACTTAAAACTTATATAATATATGAAAAGAATTAATTCTAAAATTAAAAAAAACATTAGTTATGTAGCAAGACTATATAACGATGTGGTTGGTAAAAAAACCACAATAAAAAAGGAAAAATTAAAAGACATGAATATAAATGAAGAAACTAAAATGAAGTTAGACCAACTAATCAGTGATGACGAAGTAAAATCTACTGTTAAAATTAAAAAAGAAAAAGGTTTAATTGAACGAACTAAATCTTCTAAGAAAGTTTTGGTTGAAGGTGATAATAGAGAATTATTAAGAGGTTAATATGAAAGATTATTTAAAAGAATACACATTTCACACTTCATTACTTGATGAAGATGATGACGATGAAAATGTAGAAGAAATTGAAATGGAAGACGAACCAGAAGAAGAACCTGAAAACGGTGATGGTGGGTCGGAAGGTGAAAACCCCAATATGGGTGATGCCGAAATGTCTGATATGGGTGGTGGTCAAGGAATGGAAGTAGACTCAGAAATGGAAGAGACACCCGAAATTGGAGCAGAAGATGAAATGGGTGATGTCGAAGACATTGATATGGAAGATGATGTCGATATAGAACAAGAAGGTGATGAAGTCATTGATGTTACAGATATTGTTGACGGTCAAGAAGACAGCAACGAAAAAATCAACAAAATGATGAAACAATTCAAAAAAATATATTCAAAAGTTGATGATATTACCAAAAATTTAGGTACTATAGTGTCAAAAACAGATAAGAAAATTGACAATGTAAAACACGAAATAACAAGTGAATTAGAAAAAAGATTACCTACTAATAAAGAAAAGTTAAACATTAGAACCCTAAGTTCAGGTCCGTTTAATGTTTCGGTTGAAAATTATTGGGATAAAAAATCAAAAGATGATAGATATGATATAGATGCGGATAATAATCCTAATGATGATACGGAATATGTTTTAACACAGGACGATATCGACAATGAAGTCCTTAACCCACAATATATATCAAAAACTTTCAACAGCAATTTTTAGTTTAAAAGTTCAAATGTTTCTCTTTTTTTTCGGGAAACATTTGTTTTTTAATTTAATTAGTAGTATAATTGCAAATAAAATAATTATAAACACGTAAACAAACTTAGTGGTTTACAATAAAAACAAAAACAAAAATGGAAAATTTAAAAGAAATTTTAAAGAACGGTAGTGATATGCGTTCAGTGTATTCAAGAGAAGTTGAAGAAGAAAGTAAAAAAGCAGTTAAAGCAAAACTTTCGTTTATTCCTTACGATGAAAGAAACTTTTTAAGTGTAAAATTAAGAAAAGAAGACCATAGTCTTAGAAAAACAGTAAAATGTAGAATTTTAGATTGTTTTGATTTAGATGACAAAACATGTGTAGATGTTAAAGGTAATCCAATACCATTCAAAGAAGTCTATTCGCACATAATCAGAAATAAAGAAGGTAAATATAAAACTTATACTTGCTTAAAACATACCAAAGGTATTGAGCATTTAGGTTTAGGTAATAAATGTCCTATTTGTGAATTAGAAGAGTTTAAACTTCTTGAAGCTAAAGAAGAAAAAAATAAAGAAAAAAGTAGAGAAATGTGGATTGCTGCAAAAGCATATTCTGCAAAAAAACAATACTTGGTTAGAGTTATAGATAGAGCTAATGAAAGTCATGGTGTTAAATTTTGGAGATTTGACGCATCAAATAACAAACAAGGTGTTTACGACAAACTAAATGATTTGTACGAACAAAGAATTAATGGTGGTAGTATTTACAATACTTACTCAGGTAAAGATATTTTCATCAACATAGTTGGTAAAGAAACCAAATACGGAAATAACAACATCTTCAAATCCTCAATAACCTCAATAACTGACGAAGAATTAAGAACACCACTTAGTGATAACGAAGAACAAATTATGTCTTGGATTACTGATGCTAAAAAATGGTATCTATTATTCCCACCAAAACCATTTGAATACTTAGACGTTGCTATGTATGGTGATACACCAAAAATTGTTTCAGTTAATATCGAAACTGACGGTGTTACAAAAGAATACAAAGTTTGGTCAAGCAAAAACGATTTCGATATTATTAGAATGCGTGGTGGAGAACCTGTATTTGATTATAAAATAGTTAAATACAACGAGAATAACGAACCAGTTATAGAGGGTGAGTGGGTCGATAGCACAACAAATAATGATAAAACTGAGGATGAATTATATATAGACAATAATTCATTAACTGATAGTATTATTGATGATATAACAAAAACAGAAGAATTACCATTTTAATATTAAATTAAAAAAGTTATGGCTAAATTAGTTTTTAGATATGGTTCAATGGGTTCAACAAAAAGTTTGAACCTATTGACAACCGCATATAATCTTGAAGAAAATGACATTTCAATAATTTGTTTTAAACCTGATGTTTATTCAAAAGGTGGTATAAATGATATTGTTACAAGAATAATAGGTACTTCTGTTAAAAGAGAATGTAGATTATTATTACCAACAGATAATTTATATGATATAATTTATAATCATGTTATAACAACTAATGATGATGTAAAATATATTTTAATAGATGAATGTCATTTTTTAAAAGAAAAACAAATAAATCAATTGTCTAAAATAGTAGATGAATTAAATATTGATGTTATATGTTTTGGTCTAAGAACAGATTTCACTTCACATCTTTTTGAAGGTTCAAGAAGATTGTTCGAGATATCAGATAAAATAGAAGAAATTAAATCCTATTGTCAATGTGGTAGTAGGACGATTGTCAATGCAAGATTATCAGAACAAGGTGATATATTAGTAGATGGTGAACAAGTTTTATTAGGTGAAAATAAAGAATTATATTTACCTTTATGTAGAAAATGTTGGGGAAAAATTAATTAATAAAATATATAAATATGGCGAAACAACCGATTAAAAAGAAAAGTACGACTGATTTGAAATCTCTAACATTAGCAGAGAAATTAGCAAAAGTTAATAATTTTAAAAGAGAAAATGATTTAGAACAAGTAGATAAAAAACCACAAAGATATTTGGAAATCAGTGAAGCATTTGAAAAAGAAACAGGTGTTGCTGGTATACCATTAAATACTGTAAGTTGTGTGAAAGGACATACAAACGTAGGTAAATCAACCTTTATGTTTGAAGTGATTAAATCTTGTCAAAGAAATGGTATTCTACCAGTTATTTTTGACCTTGAAAATGCCATAAAATGGAATCACGCACGTGAAATTGGTGTTGAAGTAAACGAAATCGTAGATGAAGAAACAGGTGAAATTGGTTATAAACCTGCTGATAATGTTATGTATTATGATACGGTAACATTATACAACAAATACGGTCTATATGATCACGAAAATAATAAATACCTAACAAAACACAATAGAGATGTTTATGTTATTGAAGACGTTGCTTTATGTATTAGAGAATTAATCAAAAAACAAAGAGAAGGTGTTTTACCAATAGATATGATGTTTATTATTGATAGCATTGGTGTTGGTGATTGTTATAAAGCTGCTGTAAAAAATGGGTCTAACAATATGTGGTACGCAGGTGCATTATCTTCAGCATTTAATGTGATTGGTAATGACTTAATTCCATCAACATTAAATGTAACTTCTGAATATAACAATTCTATGTTTTACGTTAATAAAGTATGGACTGCAATGACACCAACAGGTTTGCCGAGTGCAAAAGAAAAAGGTGGTTCATCGTTTACATATTTCACTCGTTTATCTATATTCTTGGGTAATCAAGGTAGTAGTGGTGTTAGAAAATTGAGTTTCACTTACAATGGTGTTGATTATAACTATGCAACGAAAGTTAAGATTAAAATTGATAAAAATCATATTACAAATATAGAAAGAGAAGGTGAAATTTGTTCAACAAAAGAAGGTTTGATTTCTGTTAGTGATATAGAAGAATACAAAACAAGATATCGTAAATTCTTAATTGAACGTCTTAAAAAAGAAACAGGCAAAGAAGTTAAGGAAGAAGATTTCTTAGAAAAAGAAGAAGAGATTAACAATTAATTTATTATGTAATAATGTTACAACCAATAAAAAAGAAGTTAATAGATAGCAATGTTGAAAATACTTTAAAGCCATTTTACACGTTAATCATTGATGCTAATAGTTTACTAAAGGTGTCAATGGTTGATGATAAAATCAACTCTAACGGTGATTTGGTAGGTCCGATATTTCAATTCTTATTACAAGTGAGAATGATGTTGACCAAAAGAGATTTTCAACATTGCTATTGTTTTTGGGATGGTTATAATTCAGGATTTAATAGATATGAAATCTATTCTGATTATAAAAAAAATAGAGATAAACAATATTCTGAATATAATAGAGAAATAAATAATTATGTTGCTAAAATATTATCTCATCAACCCAAAAGTGAAAAACAAATCCAAAAAGAAAAAGAAGCAGAGGTATTTAACAATATAAAATTAAAATTACAATTAATTTTAGAAGAGTTATATATTAGACAAGTAACTGACGATTCGGGTAGTGGTGTAGAGGGTGATGATTTAATATCATATTATGTAAATAATAAAAAACCAAACGAAAAAATTTATATTATTAGTAGGGATAACGATTTAACCCAATTAATAGATGATGATGTTTGTATATACCAACCAACAGAAAAACTTTTCTTACATAAAGGTAATTTTAAAGAGATAAAAGGTTTCCCTGTGGAAAACTTAGTATTAAAAAAAATACTTATTGGTGATTCAAGTGATAATATAAAAGGTATTAAAGGATTAGGTGAGGGTGTTTTATTAAAACATTTTGATAAAATCAATAAAGAAGTAGTTACATTAGATTATATTATCGAAAGAGCAAAAGAAATCAACGAAGAAAGAAAAGCTAATAAGAAAAAACCTTTAGTAGTATGTGAGAATATCATTAATAGAGTTACAGACGGTTGTCAAGGTGAAGATATTTATGAAATTAACGAAAAAATAATAAATCTAAGAAAACCAATACTAACAAAAGAAGTTATTGAAGAAATGGAGTCTATTATGTATGCTCCATTAGACCCTTCTGAAAGAAGTATGGAAAATCTTTATGAAATCATATTAGAACTGCAAATAGTTGATTTAATGGATAATAAATTCTCTACATTTTTTAGTCCTTTTTTAATATTAGTTAATAATGAAAAAAAGTTCTTTAAAAACACAAAATAATTTGTTTAATTAGATAATAATACATATTTTTGCTTATAAATTAATAGTTAAATAATTTAAAATAATTTTTTATGGAAGTTAAAAAACCTTATGTCTTTTCAAAGACACGATTCGAGTTTGAATTAAAGATAAATGATAATATCATTTGTCAGCGTTATGTCAATATTGAAAATTTCAATAAAGACTCAATTTATTCGTATGAACTACACAACTCTATTAAAGAAATCTGTCAGATGATTGACAATGATTTAATCTCTAAAAGTCGAGTGTTTTGTGATATGAAGTGTTCTAATGGGTATAAAAATGAAGAGTTTATTCCTAAACCAAAGGAAGATACTATTAATCACCCATTAACATTTACTTTTAAAGTAGATGGCAAACCTGTTATTTCGAGAATGTGGAGTGGGGATAACTATCCTATCGCAATACGAAACAATATCGACATTACAAACAAAAAGAAATTCACCAATGTTGACGAATTGAGATTGTATCACGATAATAAAAACATTAAATATATTTATAATGATAGAGAAAGTTTAATTCCAAAAATTACATCAATATTACAATACGATTGTAGTGAAAAAGAATACACTACAGGGTACACTATCAAAGGTGAAGAAATTTATTCATTCAAACGTAAAAACAATCTTTAAAAGATATAACAATGAGCAATAAATCATTAAAAGTAGATGAAGAACTAGGTAAGTATGGTGAAGTTTTCCAATTTAGATTGGTAAAATACATGATGGAAAATGAATTTTATTTCAATAACATCAATCATATAGTAGACCAAAACATGTTTAGTAATGTCTTACTAAGAACGTATGTAGGTACTATGAAAAACTATTTCAATAAAAGTGGTTGTACTCCTGACTATGACACAATGGAAATGTTGTTAGTAGTAGATACATTTAATGATATTGATGCAGAACTTTATAGAGAAATAAATAAAAAAATTCGGTATGAAGTTACAAGTGAAGCGTGTGATGAAGTTGAAACAATAGCAACAAAATTCTTTCTTAGACAGAACTTTATAAAAGCATTAAATAAATGTCAAAATATCATTTCAACAGGTGATGTTAATAAAATCTATGAATGTCAACAAATTATGTTGGAAGCAACTAATATAAACATTCATGACGATTTAGGACACGATATTTATGAGTTTTTCGATGAAGCTCTTAAAGAAAACCATAGAAAAGTTATTCCTACTGGAGCAAACAAGTTAGACGAATCGTTAGAAGGTGGTTTAGGTAAAGGTGAAATTGGATTGATAATTTGTCCAAGTGGGGCAGGTAAAACGTCATTTACAACAGCTCTATCATCATACGCAGCAACATGTTTGACAGAAGAAAATAACTATGAAGGTTACAAAGTATTGCAGATATTCTTTGAAAGCAAATACACAGATATGGCTCGTAAACACTATGGTCGTATTACTGACATAGAGGCAAAAGACTTATCAAAAGAAGAATATTTAGGTGAAGTTAAAAATATTTTAATTAACAATCCGTCAAAGGAAATAATTAGAAAAAACCTTAAATTGCAACATTTTAAGAACCAAGATAAAACAGTTTCAGAGATTAAACAATATATCAAAACGCTTATAAATAAAGGCTTTAAGCCCGATATGGTGGTTATTGATTACTTTGAATGTATCTGTTTATCCAAAGGTTATAATAAGTATGGTGAGTGGAGACAAGAGGCTTTAGCATATAAAGAATTAGAAGCTATGGCAGGAGAGTTAGACGTAGCATTATGGATACCAACGCAAACAGATAAGAGCAGTTTGGGAGGTGTTACATCACTGACAGGTGCAAATGCCTCAGGGTCGAAGGGTAAGTATGAGTCATCATACGTTGTAATATCTTTACCTCGAACAAACGAGGATATCAAAAACAATGTTATGACTATTGACCTAATTAAGAACAGAAATGGTTTACTTTCAACTTGGCAAGGTGTAGAATTTAATAATGGTAAATGTATTATTAATATGGATAATGCGGAGCATTTTTCAGATACAGAAGAGTTCCAAAAAGTTGCTGAAAAAGTAGAAGATAAAATCGTAAAAGAAAATTTAAAACTACGAAGACAAGCAATAGAAAGACAAGTCGAAGAAGAAAGATTGAAAGCATTGAATAATGTTGATTATGCGGAAAATTTTGAAACATTTGCAGAAACAAAAGTAACAACAGAAACTGAAACAGAAAGAGAAGATTATCTTCCTTTTTAATTTAAAAATAAATAAGATGAATAAAAAAACATTAAAGTATTTCAACAACGAAAGTTTACCATCTGAAGTATGGTTAAACAAATATGCGTTAAAAGACAAAGACGGTAATTTAATCGAAGAAACTCCAGACGATATGCACATTCGTTTGGCTAAAGAATTTGCAAGAATTGAAATGTCGTATTTAAAAGACGGTGTTGATGAAGAAAAATTAAGTAATCTAACAGAGTACGGTAAAAAAAGAACAATGTTTCATGGTTCTGAAGAAATAATCAGAGAAAGTTTCTATCATCTTTTTAAAGATTTTAGATATGTAATACCAGGTGGTTCTGTTATGGCATCATTGGGTACAGGTTATTTATCTTCATTGAGTAACTGTTTCGTGTTAGATTCACCAAAAGACTCTATTGAAAGTATTATTAATACAGGTAGAGATATGGCTCAAATAATGAAAAATAGAGGTGGTGTAGGTATTGATATTAGCGGTTTAAGACCAAACGGTTCTTATGTTAATAATAGTGCTAAAAACTCATCAGGGTCTGTTAGTTTTATGAATTTGTATTCATCAGTAACAGAAACTATTGCACAAAACGGAAGAAGAGGTGCATTAATGATTAGTATTGATGTAACACACCCTGACGTTGAGGAGTTTATTAATATTAAAAATGATTTGACGAAAGTTACTGGTGCTAATATTTCGGTTAAATTATCAAAAGAATTTATTAATGCTGTAGATAATAATACTGATTTTATTTTAAAATATCCTTGTGATATTGAATTAGATGAAAATCTAAATTTGTCAGAAATGGCTTATAATAAAATTATTAAATTAGATGAAGAAAAAACAATTTATATCAAAAAAGTTAAAGCTAAAGATATTTGGGATAAATTAATTTATTCTTCTTGGAAATCAGCAGAACCAGGTATTTTCAATTGGGACGAAATGTTATCTTATGACCCAACTAGTGTTTATCCTGAACTAAGAGCAATTTCAACAAACCCTTGCGGTGAATTAAGTCTATCAGGTGGTGACAGTTGTCGTTTGATGTGTACTAATCTATATTCGTTAGTTATTAATCCATTTACAGACGAAGCTGTATTAGACGAAGAATTAGCATACAATATATTTTATGAAACTCAAATGTTGGCTGACAATTTAGTTGATTTAGAACTTGAAGCAGTAGATAGAATTTTAAATAAAATAAATCCTACATATACTTCTTTTGAATGGTTTGAAAAATCCCTACCAATAACAGAAAGACAGTCTTGGCTTGATTCAACATCGGAAGAGTTTAAACTATGGTTTAAAATAAGAGAGATTGGTTCAAAAGGTAGAAGAACTGGTAGTGGTATAACAGCGTATGGTGATATGTTGGCAGCATTAAACTTACCTTATGGTGATAAGGAAATGACTGATAAGTTATTTAAAATTAAATTGTCAGCGGAATTAGATGCAACAACAGATGCTGCAATACTCAGAGGTACATTCCCATTATACGATAGAGATAAAGAATTTTCTATTGATTATTCTCAAATGTTAGAAGGTAAAAATTCTTGGTATAGCTTTTTGGTTAAAGATTTTTATGAAAAAGCACAGAGAATGTACAAATACGGAAGAAGAAATGGTGGTATTAGTACCATAGCACCTACAGGTACTATTAGTATTGAAACACAAACAACATCAGGTGTTGAACCGTTATTTATGCCTTTTTACAAAAGAAGAAAAAAATGTGTTGGTAACGAAATCCCTGACATGATTGATTTAAATGGTGTAGGTTTCAAAGAATTTATTGTTGTTCATGGTAAATTAAAAGAATATATTAATATTAAATTTGCTTTACCTTATGACGAAATCAATGATTTGTCTGAAAATGATTTAAATAAATATTATATTGATTCTCCATATCATAAACAATGTGCAGGTGATATAGACGTTAATGTTAGAATTGATACACAATCATTAATTCAACAATATATTACAGCATCAATATCAAGCACAATCAACTTACCAAAAGAAACAACAGTAGAAGAAGTTGATAAGATTTACAAAACAGCTTTTAAAAAGAAATTAAAAGGTGTTACGGTTTACAGAGACGGCAGTAGAAGTGGTATTCTGGTTAGCACCAAAGATAGTAATACAAAACAAATTAGCGTTGAAAATAATGCTCCTAAACGTCCTAAAACACTATCTGCAAAAATCATAAGATTCAACAACAATAGTGAAAAATGGGTGGCTGCTATCGGATTATACAAAGATAGACCTTATGAGTTATTCACAGGTTTGTTATCTAAAATAGATATTCCAAATTATGTTGAAGATGGTGTTATAGTGAGAAATAAAATAGCTTCAACTAATACAGAGAACACAGAAAACCAACAAAATAGTAGATATGACTTTATTTACAAAAACCAAGAAGGTGTAGAATGTGTAGTGGAAGGCTTATCTAACGCATTTAGTCCTGAATATTGGAATTATGCTAAACTAATCTCAGGATTACTAAGACACGGTATGCCATTAGAGTATTTAGTTAAATATATTTCAACTTTAAATTTGAATGGTAGTAGTATAAACACTTGGAAGAATGCTGTTATCAGAATATTTAAACGATATATTAAAGATGGTGATACTTCTGAAACCTGTCCTGATTGTGGGGCAAAACTAATCAGGGAAAATGGCTGTATAAGATGTAGTCAATGTATTTATTCTAAATGTGGATAATTTAAATTTTAAAAAACTCTTAAATAATTTTGTTTAAGAGTTTTTTTTGTATATACTTGTAGAAAATTAATTATGGCTAATATAGATAACATTAAAAATACAGACACTTCAATATGTGCCGATTTCATCACTTCAA
>Ga0265293_10013518_pt1 | contig 10579 bp, 12 predicted proteins | sample Munlanlewell138R_FD_192505 | JGI IMG/M metagenome (GOLD analysis project Ga0265293, IMG submission 192505) | Leachate microbial communities from a municipal landfill in Southern Ontario, Canada - Leachate well 138R | ecosystem: Engineered > Solid waste > Landfill > Unclassified | place: Canada... | reverse complement strand
CCTTTTAATTCTTAATTATTATCTCTTAATTCTCTAAAACCTGATGGAGCGAATGCGAACATGGTTTCTTCCTGTATCATATTCTGCAAAGCGTTCCAGACATCCTGCTAAGGCATCAGGGCCATCGATATAGCCTTGAGGATATGTGAGGAACTGATTGATTAAGGTTGGTGTGTCCTGATTATCCGGAAAGACAACTTTGCCTGTTTCTATGACAGTATCTGTTCTTTCTATTCTCAGGTTTTTATTCTGATCATTGTTAATCTTCTGAATATGATAAGATATCTGATAGAGATTATTGTCCTTTGCCCACTGGTCAAAGTCTTTTAAGATTCTATCCTGTCCGAAATTGGTTTCCATACTGGCTCTGAATCTGACTTTGTATTTATTGGAAAGCTCCTGGTATGCATCATAGAAGTAGGAAAAGAACTTGCTGTTCTCGGTTTGCCTGATCCAGACTTTAATCACATAGAACTTATGACCTTCATAGCCAATAGCGATAATCGCTTTGAAACAGCCTTTCTGTCCCCAAGCCGGATCAGCATATAGCCTGACCTTTGAAAAGCGTTTTGGCAGTATGGAGTATTTGGTGAACCAGTGATGCTTGAACATATTGCCTTCAATCACAGGCTTACCTAAAAACTCTCTCTGATATCCCGAAAAACCGAATTTCTGACGTAGAAACGGAATAGTTGAGCTTGGATATTGCTCTTCCCATATCGATTGTCCATCGGCGTTTTCGAGCGGAAATCTCAGCAGTATTTTGCCCTTGCCGATCAGATGAGTTGTATTATCAGGATTAAAATTTTGATTTTCTATTTTGAGTTCGTCTTCTATCAGTTGCTGAAACTGACAGATGGCATAATTGGGATGAACCAGATTACCAAGCCAGAGGATCTTACCGATACCTGAAGGATCAAGACTACCACCCAGCTCTTGAGTAATCTTATCCAGTCTTTTTCTGCCAATGCTCTGATTGCCGATGTTTTCTTCTTTGTCGATATCATCACAAATGATAATACCGGGTCTGGTTGAGGTTTTAGGATTGATTGTTCCTCTGAAAGACTGCTTTATTCCTCTGGCTCTAATTCGAGCTTTGTTCTTCAGGTAAAAGTCAGACTCATCCGTATCTTCTGGAAATAGATAATCAAAATCAGAGAGCAGGCGTTTATTGTTAGTCAGTTCATTATAGGTAAAAGCTGTTCTTTCTTCAGCAAGTTCAGCGTCAGCTGCAGTATGAATGATGTATCTTTCGCCTTTGATGATCTTCCAGATCGGATAAACCACTCCCATTAAGACGGTTTTGCCAAGTCCACGAAAACCTGTGACGGCTGTTACTCCATTATTGCTTTCCACTATGGAAAACATCTCTTCATGAGCAAAGCAGAAATTGTGTTTAAAGATATGTGGGAAATAGGTTAAACAGAAATAAGAAAAGGATTGCCAGGTATCTCCACTTGCCTGTTTGATTCGTTTTTTCTTTTGAGCAGGTGTATCTTCTGCAAAGGGAAGTACGCTGGCAGTCCTTGAGGCTATGTCTGAAAAGTATTTAAGGTCTTTTTGTGTGATTTTCATTTATTGATAATTAGTTCTCAGCTCTTTTCTTGAAGTATTCTACAAGTCCATCCTCGCCAAGAATGCATTTCTGTATCTCTCTTGCAGTAGTTTCATTGCTTTTTGAGAAGTAATAATCAATTTGCCAGTCCAGAAAGCGTTTCAGGTAAAGCATAAACTCTTTGGCAGGTTCCATTGTCTTGTAATACTGCTTCAGCATAGAAACCAGAGATTGAAGAGCTGTATCCTGAGGATTCTTTGTATATTCCTGAAGGGCTTTAACCAATGCTCTTTTAACTGCTACTTTAATCTCTTCATCAAGCGTTTGTATCTCATCTAAAGAGGAAGTCCATTTTCCCTGCTTTATCCAGTTTCGTATTGTTTTATCACTTACAGAAAGGATACGGGCAAGCTTTTTAACATTCGTTTCGCCTTTTAGATACAATTCTCTGGCAGACTCTTTTTTCTTCTTAAATTCAAGAGAGTTCATTTTTTGGATCTCATCTGCTTTAGAATGTGAATCAATGCACCTTTTTCGTTACTACTAAGGTAGCGGAATTCCGATTTGTTAAACTTGCCCGCAAAGAATAAATACAACTGTTCTCTACTCCAGCCAAGACTGATAGCCAAAGAGCAGATGTATTGACTCTGATTATCCATTGTATCATTGGGCTTGATCATAATACCCTGTAATCTGTTTTTAAGATGTACAAGCAGTGACAGATTGAGTTTCCGCAGAGAAGATCCAAAACCAAGTGTGTGCATTTTGGAATGTAAGTCGTCAACTGATAAATGGAGATCGTTTTTTGCCAGTAGGATGATCTCTCTGCGGAGTTTTTTCTCTTTCTCAATCTGTCTGCTTGTATTCATAATTATTCGTATAGTGGATCAACTTTGTGATCTTCAAAATAGGTATTTAAGTCTTTACCATGAACCCGGAGCTGTCCATTGGTTTTAAGTCTGAAAGCCGGTAAGGGTTCTTCAATCGATCTAATCAAACGATAAACGGTACTGATATCCACTGAGAGAATCTCAGCGACTCTGTAAGGCGGATAGCATTTGGTATCATCAAACATTTTCATAATTCTAATCTCCTGCAGTTAAAATAAAACTATTTCTTAAATTGGTCAAAATGGGATGCCTGCATTTGCCATGATATTAAAAAAAGAGCAAAGAGAAAACTCCGGATTCGGAGTGAAGGTCTCAATGCTCTTTTTATCTTTAGCTTTTACATAGCACTAAAATTGAGTAATACCTGCTGATAAGGCTTATCAGGTTCAGGTCGGTAATAAAAGGCAATATACTGCTTGGTGGAAGTAATCTGGATCGCCTGATCAATCAGATCCATTGCCATAATCCATTCGGAGTCTTTGATGTTGTATTTGCGAAGTCCGAGGATTCTGCTCTTCGCAATTTCGCCTTTTTTATCGACTTGAAAAGCTTCCTTGATGACTGCCTGAAGGTTCAGATTGGAGTTTTCACTCCAGCGTTTCAGGCAATCGTCAATTTTTTGCTTGGCAACTTGGAGCTTCTCGTCAAACTGGATTCGTTCCCGATAGCGAATCTCAACTTTGAATTTGCTGTCAAAGCTGACCAGCTCTGCGTTGCCCTTCCAAGACTCGCCGTACTGGTCAGCCACCTTACTTAAATAATCTTCCACATCTGAAACGATCTTTTGTTTTTCAATTTCTATTTTGTCATGAAGTTTCATGGCTCTATCCATGACCTTACAGACCAAATCGTTCCTTTTAACAATCTGAGGATCAAGCAGTTTTGCCGGATACTCTCTGCCTTGAGCATCATACAAGACTTTTTCTTTTACAACCACAGTTTCTCCTTCTTTTCTTATTTCAGATAGAATATGCTTATCAAACTTACTACCCACAAGAAGGATATCCACTTCTTTCACTACCTTGTATTTACCATCTCTCAGGGATACCATACCAATCGAACAAAGAGCTGTCATATAGCGGATTATCTTTCTTCTGTCGGCTTTCATAATGTCTTCAAGCTGTCTAAGGGATCTGTAATTCCCTGTTTTTATTCTTCTGATTAGTTCTTTTAAAAAGTTAATTTCATAGTTATAGTTGTTCATTGGATTCTTTTCTGCATAATCCAGATTCCTGACATAAATCTTATATTTACCATTAGAAGAGATGGGTTTTATCAACTCAACAGCTTTCATTTTGGCGATTACCTTCATTGCCTCTTTATAAGAAAGCCCTGTTTCACCTGCTACTTCTTCACAGGTGAAAGGCTTTTTATGATACTCAATGAAGTTTCTTACTTTCTTGTAATTGGATATTTCCATTTTAACCTCTCAGTTTAAATTACCTTCTTTAAAGATAAATGCTCAGGGCCTACTTCCTTCAAATTCTCATTTTCTGCCAGATTTTCTATGGAGTAGAGTATCTTGATGAGTTTTCTAATATTGCCCTTTGTCTTTTCAGATAAGGCTTTAACCAGTCTTGGATCAATCTTGACTTCGCATACTTCCTTGCAGATTAAGTGAATGTCCTCAGAGTTTAAAGGTTTAAACTCACAGAAGGAATTGCATCTGTCAAAGTAGTGTGAATCCAATTGTAGAAGTTTCTCTTTTGCATCAGCCATACCGACCAGAATAACTACAGATAAGGTTTCATCCACTACATCTCTGATACTGCCCAAGATCTTTTTAGATTTGAAGGCATAATCGATCTCATCAATCATAATTACAGTGTTTTCATAGTTACGCAATATATCCAAAGATCTATTTAAAATATCATTGGCGTTACCTGTAATCTTCATTTTCGGCATACCAAAGTGAAAATAAATCATCTCTAACAGTTTGACAGCAAAATTCCTAAGGGTCATCGAGGCTTCCATCCTGAAGTATATGTAATCATTCTGGATGGCACTGAGTCTGGCAAATCTGCTCTTTCCCAAGCCGGGTTCGCCATATACCAGACCAAGACCGACCATTTCGGTTTTGGGTCTGTTTTTAAGATATTCAATAAGCTCACAAGCTCGTTGAACATTGTTTATCTTAGCAAGTCCATATTCTTTCATTTGATCTCCTTGTTAATCAATACCGATTGTTCTCATAAAGTTATCGAAGTTTGCGAAGAGGTTCTTCTCTTCATCTTTTGGTTTATCAGCAGGTTTAATCTTCTCTACGGTGTCCATCAGCTGATCCAGTTCCGGATTAGCAGAAGTGCTTGTTTCTTGAGTTAGCAGAGGAGTGTTATTAAAAGCTGACTGCTTTTGTTCTATAAGTGGAATGGTGATATCTGCAACTGACTGATCCACCTGTTTCTTTAAGATTGCTGATTTAGTTTTAATGTCTTTTTCCAGTTTTCTCTGAGCTTTAAGCTGTTTATGCAGTTCTTTTTCAGCAAGTTCAACATCTGCGGAGGCTTTAATGAATGGATGTGTTGTGGTTCTCATGATCGCCTGACAGATCAGATTGTCTTTGCCATCATAAACCAGAATCGATCTCATATCCATCATGTCATATCGTAGAGTAACTTCCCTGCCGATCAGTGAAACCAGTTTTTCATGCCAGAACCACGCATTGCTCATGCGAATGCCCTCTTTACCAACTACTCTGTTTTGAATCTTCAGCATCAGGAAGTTCAATCTGCTTGGCTCAACCTTTCTGTCTTCAGGTAGTTCTGCAGTTTTAAATACATCTAAAGGTGTCTTGTTATCTAATCCGTAATGAGGAGTTTTACCATATAGCTCTTGGAAGTAGAAAGCCATCAGCTGTTTTGCCTGATCCAGTTCCAGAGGTTTTCTTTCCTTCAGATCTCTAATCCACTTTTCATTACGCATCAGATGAGCAGGTTTATCTGCAATACTGCCACCTCTGAAAGTATCCATAAACCGTTCAAAATCTTCCTGAAAGGTTTTGAAGAATCTCTCGACTACTTTAGCTCTGGCATTATAGGCTTGTGCAAATTCCGCTTCGATACCGAGTCTTGGGAAGATACCACAGAGTTCTTTTTCAAGATCATGCTCTTTCCACTGTTCATGGAATAGTTTTGATTTAAAGGCTCTTCCATTATCCAGATAAACGAACCTGGGTTTAGCTCCCCAGTTCATAATGCCGTTTCTTAAAGCCAGCATGATGTGTTCTGAATCTTCAGTATTGGCTATCGAAGCTCCGACAGGATATCTGGATGCCCAATCAAAGAACAGAATCAGGGTCATTCGCTTTGCTTTGCCGGTTTTGGGATCGATTATATCAAAAGCGAGTGTATGCCCGTCTGCCACCCAAACATCGCCCACAGATAAAGAATTTGCTCGCAGGATGCTTAACATTCCGCAGTCCTTCAAATACTTATTGCCTTGTCTGAGCAGATTCCATTGATCCAGATGTTGTTCTTTCCATTCTTCGCACCAGCGTCTGAGAGATCTCTCACCAGTGGGTGATTCAATCAGATTTAATCTGGCAAGTTGCTTGAGTTTTCTTATGGCAGATCCTATCTTTATACGATTGGTATCAAGAAGAAGAGAAAGCAGATAGTTCTTTTCCTGTTCAGTAGCAAACTTATCCATTGTAGTTTTTGGAGCTTTCTTCAAAGCTTTATAATCAAACTGGCTCATCTCATAGTTTTTAACCCAAGCTCTAATTGTGCGTTCTGATTTCTGCTTTTCATATTTAAACAAGTCAGGATCTAATGAACCGGAGTTATAAGCCTCAGTTACATCTTTCCAGAATTGAAGTTTTGATTTGCTTTGATCTAAGCGATTAAGGATTTCCTCACATAGTTCTGCTTTTAACTGAGCGATCTTTGCTTCCAGTTCAGAATTGTATTTATCTTCAACCAGAACAGGCATTTTAGTCGTATCTTCCTGAACTGCATCAGCTACTTGATTACTTAAATGAGAACTATCTCCTTCCAGACCATCAATTGAAGGTATAAGCTCATCTGGAACATAGAATAATAGTTTCCTTCCGCCATTCTCCAAAGTTTGTGACTCGGTTTCCCACTTCATCTTCTTCACAAGCCGATATGCTCCGGATTGGCTTTTATCAAAAACCTTCATGATATCGGATATTGTGAGTTTCATTATTGCCCTCTTACTTTACTTCGCAATGTTGAAGTTGATTAGAAATAGACTTTGTTACATAGTGAATTGCATCTAGTTCCGGATTAAGCATTTTTACCACTTCTTCACTTTTTTTCATTCCCATTTCACCTTTGATGAAATAGTCGATCAGCCTTCTTGATACCTTTAACTGCTTTGCTATATCGATAATAGTGATGCTTTTAAGCACCATTGCAGCTCTGAACTCTTGATGTGAATACGAGTTTTTCATTTTACCTCCATTTTTTGATTGACATTCTTTCGCACATTTGCAATCATTGATTTTATGGATGCATAATAACTTCGCATTGGTGAATAAGTCAAGTAGAAAATGCATAATCTTGTATATTTTTTACAAGGCTATGCAGGTAAAGGAGATAATAATGGAGATCGGAGCAAGATTGGTCGAATTGATCAAAACACTCGGTATAAATCGAGCTCAATTTGCCCGGGATATCAATGTGACGCAAGGAAATATCTCAGATTGGATCAATGATAAAAAACCGAGTAAACCATCTGTTATGGCTCTAGCAAAGATCAGAGAAGTCTATAATGTGAACATAAACTGGTTATTAACCGGAGAAGGTTTGATATTTACGCCTGATTCCGATGGCAGGTTTTTCTCAGCAGGAAATGAAGAGGAAGCAAAACTCGAAGAGATCAGCGGATCAAAGTCCGTATATGAATATAAAAGTAATAGTCTTGAATCCAGAACCATTGCACTTCCGCTTTTAGGTCAGATCTCGGCTGGAGCTCCTCTTGAAATTGTTAATCCGGATTCCTGGAAATATATAGAGATCCCCAAAGCCTTCTTATGGGATAAATATGACAATTACTTCGTATTCATGGTTAATGGTCAATCGATGGAGCCTACCATCTTTCATGGTGACATCGTGGTAATCCATAAAAGAGATGACTGGTTCAATCTTACCGGAAAAGTCATTGCGATCAGAACCGCTGATGGCATCACATTAAAGAAAGTTCAATACGATGAAAAACGAAGACAAATTTTTCTCTTGCCCTTCAATATGAATTTCGATATTATTGTTTTGTCAGAAGAAGAACTGATAAATGTAAACATAATCGGTGAAATGGCTATGCAATTTAGAATATTTAAGTAGGAGATATTTATGGCGAATTATTCTAATCAGTTTTGTAATGGATGCCCTTATCAAAATCAAAATCATTTAGTAGGGACTAACCACTTTATTCAAAATGGCCAACCTTTAAGCATTGAAAGAAAAATCAATGCTGACATACTTCTTGTGTTTCAATCACCTGGTGAAAATGAATGGATAAATAATTCTCCATTGTATTCACATAGCCCTCATTCCGCAAGAGCTAGAATTGAAAATTCTTGGTTAAGAACTGGTCATACAAGACAAGAATATGATATTACAAATGCAGTTCAATGTTATCCAGGAAAAGGCAGATCTAGAGATTTAAAACCAAGAGTTATACCTATATGTATGTGCAGAAGTTGGTTGAATATAGATATAACGGCTAAACCTTACACAAGAATAATTACATTTGGTAATATTGCTTATCAATCTGTAAATACTATATTACAGAGTATACCATTACATATCCAGGTCACTCAATCCGTACATCCTACAGGTGGTGTAACTAATGCTTTCTTAGATAGTTTATGGTAATATTGTAACAAGAAGGTTTATATGAATATAATTAAAAAAGATGGATTAACTTACTGGTCGATTGAAGAACATACTAAAGTGAAACATATGGTTATACAAGATTATATAAATATCTGGATAAAAATATTAGGCAGCAGTTTTGATTTATCAATCATTGATTGTTATGGTGGCAATGGAGTTTATCTGGATTGTAATGATTTAGTACATTATGGTTCTCCAATAATTATTCAAAAACTAATAAAAGAGAACTTCTCAAAACTGAATAGAAAAGCAAAACTGTATGTTATTGAAGAAGATTTAGCAACTCTTGAAAACTTAAAATATGTTTTAGAAACTACAGAAGGAGCTAATGGTATTACATTTATTAATAATGATTTTAATATAATTGCTAAAGAGTTAATTTCAAATATTAAATCTAAGGCTCAGTTATATTTTATTGACCCTTTTGGGTATAATATTGAGTTTGATATTTTAAAAGAAATCATGAAAAAAAATCATTCAGAAATTATACTTAATTTTATGTATAATGGGTTAAATCGAGGAGTTAATGCTTCTAAAGTAAAAGATTATAATGATAATTTTTTTGGATGTCAAGATTGGGCTTATTTATCATCAATTACAACAAATAGAGAAAATGAAATTGTAAATTTCTATAAAGAGAGATGCAAATCAATTGCAAAATTTGTTTTCCCGTATAGATTGAGTTTTCCTACGATTAACAGAACATATTATTATTTATTTCATTTAACAAATCATATTAATGGAGCGACAATAATGAAAAGTTCCTTTGCAAAATTTAATAATGGGAAAGTAGAATACTTAGGGAAAGAACAATCACAGTTAACCTTGTTTGATTTTTATAAAGATGAAGAAATTAAAGAATTTTTATTATCAGAATTTTCAAATGTGTCTATAAGTTATTTAGAATTGCTTGAGAGTATTATATCTGAATGTAAGTATATAGAACCTGATATAAAAAAAGCCTTGAAAATTTTAGAAAATGAAAATAAAATTGCAGTAACAAGGATAACAAGTAAAACTAATAGGGGATTAAGTGGTGAAGATTTAATCCAATTTATAGGATAATAATTATGAAAAATATAGAGAGAAAAACACTGTTGTATAAAACAGGAGTTGAGTACGGAGATTACACAATAAACCATGTTCTTGGATGTTCACATGGTTGTTTGTATCCATGTTATGCATTTATGTTAGCAAGACGATTTGGTAAAGTAAAAACATTCGAAGAATGGTGTGAGCCAGCTCTTGTAATAAATGCTCTAAGTCTACTGAGGAAGGAAATTCCTAAGCTTAAAGATAGAATTAAATCAGTACATCTATCATTTACAACAGATCCTTTTATGGTTGGCTATCCTGAGATATCTGCTTTAAGTTTAAAAATCATAGAATTGCTTAACAAAAATCAGATTAAAGTTACAGCTTTAACAAAAGGAATTCTGCCCGACGAATTAGAAAACTATTCTAAAGATAATGAATATGGCATAACATTAATATCTTTAGATGAAGATTTCAGAGGTAAAATGGAACCCTCATCTGCGAAGTATTCAGACAGAATTGATAGTTTAAGAAGATTACATAACAAAGGTTTTAAAACTTGGGTAAGTATTGAACCATATCCAACGCCCAATATTATCACTCAAGATCTTCAAGAAATTTTGAAAAAGATTTCCTATGTTGATAAAATAATTTTTGGAAGATTACACTATAATAACCAAGTATTGAAGTATAAAGAATACCAAAAGTTTTATAATGAATTAGCTGATCTGGTCGTAAGTTTTTGTAATGATAAAAAGATTGATTATCACATTAAAGAAAAAACAGTTGTTAAATAAATGTTATAGACTTTTTTCTGATGTCGTTTTTTCGCTTTTTCAGTCGTTTTTCCGAAAAAACGAAAGGTTAATGTTAGATTACTTCTTAATATAAAATCAGAACTTTATTATTTTTAAAGAGTTATAAAATCTTTGCTTTAAAAAAAGACCGTAAAAACGATCTAAATTTGCAAAAAGGGTGTCACTTTTTCCTGTAAAAAGCCTAAAAAAAGTGGCAAAGCTTGCAAAGTGAAAAAACGACCTAACATTCTATAAATCATAAAGATAAAAATTCGTTTTTACGATTTTTCGCTTGCAGTTTGGGGTGTCACATTACACGAACTTTAACGAACTTTTTTATTTAACAGCGAACGACAGCGAACTTTAACGAACTTTTGGTTTGCTTCGCAAAAGTGAACGAGTGAGAAGTGTTTACCATTTCGAAACCTGATACTCATCGTTTTT
>Ga0265293_10013517_pt1 | contig 10580 bp, 12 predicted proteins | sample Munlanlewell138R_FD_192505 | JGI IMG/M metagenome (GOLD analysis project Ga0265293, IMG submission 192505) | Leachate microbial communities from a municipal landfill in Southern Ontario, Canada - Leachate well 138R | ecosystem: Engineered > Solid waste > Landfill > Unclassified | place: Canada... | reverse complement strand
TGCCGGCGCCGAACTCCCAGACCTCGTTCACCCCCGTGGCCTGCATGGCCTGCGCCACCTGGCGTGCCAGCGTGTGGCCGAACAGGGGCGAGAGCTCCGGCGCGGTGACAAAATCGCTGCCCTGGCCATCCGCGCCCTGCGGCATCGCCCCGAACTTGGGCGTGGCGTTGGCGTAATAGCCCAGGCCCGGCTCGTACAAGGCCATGGCCATGAAGCGGTCGAAGGGCAGCCAGCCACCGGCCTCGCCAATGGCCCGACGCACCCGCGTCAGCAGGGCGCCCGGTACACTTGCAGGTTCGCTTGAAGCGTCATTGAGGGGCCTGGCCCCGGCTGCTGGCGTCATCCTGATATTGTCCCTCATGCCCGTAACCCCCTCCACCGGACACCACCGAACCGCGCTCGTCACCGGCGCCGGCCGGCGCCTGGGCCGGGAGATTGCCTTGGTGCTGGCGCAGCGCGGCTGGAACCTCGCCATCCACTACCGGGCGTCTGCGCAGGAGGCGCGTCAGACCGTGCTCGCGTGCGAGCAGGCCAGCGGCCGCGCGGGCAGCGCCCATGCCTTTGCCGCCGACCTGGCCGACGAAGCCGCCACGCGCGCGCTGCTGCCGGCGGTGGCCGCACATTTCGGCCACGTGGACGCGGTGGTCAACAACGCCTCGCTGTTCGAGTACGACGATGCCGCGAACTTCGGCTACGCCCAGATGGATGCCCACCTGCGCAGCAACACCGGCGCGCCGATCCTGCTGGCACAGGCGCTGGCCGCGCACCTGGATGCGGCGGACGACGGCCGCGATGGCGCCGTGGTCAACCTGCTCGACCAGAAGCTGTGGAACCTCAACCCCGACTTCCTGAGCTACACGCTGTCCAAGGCGGCACTGGAGGCGGCCACCGGCATGCTGGCGCTGGCGCTGGCCCCGCGCGTGCGCGTGGTGGGGGTGGCGCCCGGCCTGACCCTGACCAGCCACCTGCTCAGCGACGAGCGCTTCGAGCAGTTGCACCGCCAGTCACCGCTGGGCCGCTCGTCCACCCCGGAGGACGTGGCGGCCACCGTGGCCTTCGCACTGGAGAACCGCTCCATCACCGGCACCACGCTGCTGGTGGACGGCGGCCAGCACCTGCAGCGCTTCGAGCGCGACTTTTCCCTGATGTGAGTGATCGAGGCCCGAGCCATGACCGTTTTCGCGCCCACCTATGCCGGCAACCAGATCCTGACCCTGACCGGCCTGCGCTTTGACGCCAACCTGGGCATCCTCGACCATGAAAAGACGGCGCCGCAGCCGATCCAGGTCGATGCCGAACTCAACCAGGGCACGCAGCCGCTGCTACCCAAGGACGACGACATCGGCCACGTGCTCGACTACCGCAAGGTGCGCCAGATCATCATCGACGAGTGCACCGCCGATCACGTCAACCTGCTGGAAAGCCTGATCGGCAAACTGACCCGGCGCCTGATGCAACTGCCCGGCGTGATCGGCGTGCGCGTGCGCATCGCCAAACTGGAAATCTTCGACGACTGTGAAGTCGCCATCCGCATGGAAAGCGGCCAGTGGTGACGTGACAACATGACCATGACCCCCGAAAAACTCGCCTTCGAAAACCGCAAGCTCGAGAAGCGCCTGTGCCGCGAGGTCGGCCGCGCCATCGTGGACTACAACATGATCGAGGAAGGCGACCGCGTGATGGTCTGCCTGTCGGGCGGCAAGGACAGCTACGGCCTGCTCGACATCCTGATGAAGCTGCAGGCGCGCGCGCCGGTGAACTTCGAGCTGATCGCGGTCAACCTCGACCAGAAGCAGCCGGGCTTTCCGGCCGACGTGCTGCCCGCCTACCTCTCCAAACTGGGCATCCGCTTCCACATCGAGACGCAGGACACCTACTCCATCGTCAAGGACAAGATCCCCGAGGGCAAGACCATGTGCAGCCTGTGCAGCCGGCTGCGCCGCGGCATCCTGTACCGCGTGGCGCGCGAGCTGGGGGCGACCAAGATCGCGCTGGGCCACCACCGCGACGACATGCTGCAGACGCTGTTCCTGAACATGTTCTTCGGCGGCAAGCTCAAGGGCATGCCGGCCAAGCTGGTCAGCGACAACGGCGAGTTCATGGTGATCCGGCCGCTGGCCTACGTGCCCGAGAAGGACCTGATCCGCTGGGCCGAGTACCGCCAGTTCCCCATCATCCCGTGCACACTCTGCGGCAGCCAGGAAAACCTGCAACGCAAGCAGGTGGGCAATCTGCTGCGCGAATGGGACAAGCAGTACCCCGGGCGGCTGGAGAACATGCTGCACGCGCTGCAGCACGTGGTGCCCAGCCACCTGATGGACCGCACGCTCTATCCGTTCGAGACCATCCGCGCCACCGGCGAGGCCGACGAGGACGGCGACAAGACCTTCGACGAGGAGCCCATCGAGGCGCCACCGCGCGTGCGCGACGAGGACGGCGACGAAGGGAACGAAGCCGCACCGCCCCGGGTCATACCGATCACCGTGACCTGAGCACCCGGAGGCCCGACCATGCCATCTGCCGCCACCACCTCCCGCCGACGCCCGCTGCTGGTGTCGCTCATGCTCACCGCCGCCGTCCTGTTGGCCGGCTGCGCCGGGGTGCTGCGCGTCGATTCGCAGGTCGAGAGCTTCGCCCGCTGGGACGAACGCTCGGGCCTGCCGGCCGCCCCCCAGCGCTACCAGTTCGAGCGCCTGCCCTCGCAGCACCAGGGTCAGGTCGGCAAGGCCCAGACCGACCTGGAGCAATGGACCCGCGACGAACTGGCCGCGCTGGGCTGGCACCTGGCCGGCCCCGGCGAGGCGGCACCGGGCTGGCGCGTCACAGTGCAGGCGCAGAGCGTACGTTCTCCGTTCGCTCCCTGGGAGGTGCCCCACGGCGGCTACTGGCCCGGCATCAGCGTCTACGGAGGCTGGGGCCGGCCCGGCTTCGGTGCCCGCTTCGGCTTTCCCCTGGATCCCTGGTGGGACGCCACGCCCTACTACCAGCGCGCGGTTTCCATCGTGATCCGCGACGCCGCCACCGGCCAGGTGGCCTACGAAACCAGCGCCGCCCACGACAGCCGCTGGCACAGCACACCGGGCCTGTGGCAGGCCATGATCCGCGCCGCCCTGGCGGGCTTTCCGGCCCCCCCGCAGGGGGTACGCCAGGTCAACATCGACCTGCCACGGTAGTCTTTCTTCATCCGTTGGACCGTCCCGTCTCCGACCCTCCCTCCGTGCAGATCACCCGCATCCTGGCCGTGCGCCACGGCGAAACCGACTGGAACCGCGACACCCGCATCCAGGGCCACACCGACATCGGGCTCAATGCCCACGGCCAGTCCCAGGCGCAGCGCCTGGCGTCCGCCCTGCGCGATGAAACCCTGGTGGCCATCTACGCCAGCGACCTGCGCCGCGCCCGCGCCACGGCCGAGGCGGTGGCCGTCCACCACGGGCTGGCCGTGCACACCGACCCGGGGTTGCGCGAGCGGGGTTTCGGCCGCCTGGAAGGCCTGACCTGGTCCGAGATCGAGACGCGCCACCCGGCCGAGGCACTGGCCTGGCGCAAGCGGCATCCGGCCTTCACCCCCCCTGGCGGCGGCGAATCGCTGCTGCAGTTGCGCGAGCGCATCGTCGCCACCGTGCACACACTGGCGGCACGCCATGCGGGCGAACAGATCCTGATCGTGACGCACGGTGGCGTGCTCGACGTCCTCTACCGCGATGCCACCCGGCAGGACCTGCAGGCGCCCCGCACCTGGACGCTGCCCAACACCGCCGTCAACCGTCTGCTCTGGAGCCCCGAGGGGCTGAGCCTGGTGGGCTGGGCCGACACCGCCCACCTGCAGGACGGCAGCCTGGACGAGCGCAGCACCTGAGGGTCCTGGCCCTCAGGCCACGATCGGACCATCGTGCGCAATCTTGCCGTCCACCAGTTCGACGAGGCGGTCGCAGCGCGCGGCCAGCCGGGGATCGTGGGTCACCACGACAAAGGACACCCCCCGCTCGGCATGCATGCGCCGCAGCAGGCCGAACACCTCGTCCGAGGAGGCCGTGTCGAGGTTGCCCGTGGGTTCGTCGGCGAGCACCAGCGGCGGTGACATCACCAGCGCGCGGGCAATGGCGACCCGTTGCTGCATGCCCCCCGACAGCTCCGACGGCCGCCGGTGCATGGCGTGCGCGAGCCCCACGGCATCGAGCAGCTCGCGCGCACGGGCCAGTTGCCTGGGCCCCACCCGGCCATCGGCCATGAGGGCCGGCAGGGTCACATTCTCCAGCGCGCTGAAGGCCGGCAGCAGGTGGTGGAACTGGAACACGAAACCCAGCGACTGGCGCCGGCGCAGGGTCAACCCGGTGTCGTCCAGATGCTGCACCGGCTCGCCCTGCAGGCGGTAGCTGCCGGCGCTCATGCGCTCGAGCAGGCCCAGGATGTTGAGCAGCGTGCTCTTGCCGGAGCCCGAGGGCCCCATCAGCGCGATGAACTCGCCGGCGTCCACGCGCAACGCGAGGCCGTGCAGCACCTCGACCTCGGAGGGCAACCCGGCGTTGTAGGTCTTGCGCAGACCCTCGATCTCGATCAGCGGGCCCGGGGGGTGGCGGACGGTATCGGTCATGGTCGGGAGCGCCCGCTCAGGCACGGATGGCCTGCGCCGGGTCCATGGCCGCGGCACGCCGGGCCGGCGCAATGGCGGCCAGCACACCACACACCGTCGCCAGCAGGGCCACCTGCAGCGCCAGCACCGGCTCCAGGGTGATGTTGAACAGGGGCAGTCCGTCGGATCCGCGCACCAGGGTGGTGAACAGCGCGATGAGCAGCGCGGCCAGCAGCAGGCCCGCCACCGAGCCGACCGAGCCGACCACGGCCCCCTGCAGCAGGAACACCCGCAGGATCTGTCCGCGGGTGGCGCCCATGGCGCGCAGGATGCCGATCTCCCGGCTCTTTTGCACCACCGACACCACCAGCACGCTGGCGATGCCCAGCACCACCACCACCAGCACCACGGCACGGATGACGCTGGTGCTGACCGATTGCGCGTTGAGCGCCGACAGCAGTTGCGCGTTGTTTTCCTGCCAGCTTTCCACCTGGTAGGGAAAGCGCTCGCGCAAGGTGTCGGCCAGGGCCTGCGCGGCCCAGACATCGTGCAGGGACAGGTCGATGGTGGTGGCGCCACCGGGCAGCTCCAGCAGGCTCTGGGCCGCGCGCAGGGGCACGAACACCGTGCGCTGGTTCAGCTCCCTGACCCCCAGGTCCACCAGCGCCGTCACCCGCACCGTGTCCGTGGCGGCGGCGGTCTGCACCGTGAACCGGTCGCCCACGCGCACGCCCAGATCGGCCGCCAGGTCGCGCCCGACGATGGCCTCGCCCGGCGCCAGCCGGGCCGTGCCGCTGACCACCTTGGCGCCGAGCCCGACGATGCGGTCATAGCGCTCCAGATCGACGCCCATCAGCGAGATCGACTGCGTGGCCTCGCCGCGCAGGGCCAGCCCCGCACCGGCCACCATCGGCGAGACGCCCGCCACCGCCGGCAGTTGCTCCAGTTGCCGCATCAGCGGCTGCCAGTTCTGCACCGAGCGCAGGCGCTGGGCACGGGGCTGCGCCTCGCTCAGGGCCAGCTCGCCCGGTGCGCGTTCGGCCGCCGGCAGCACCGTGTCCTCCAGCGAGCGCAAGGTGATGTGCGCCTGCGCGCCCAGCGTCTTGGCCAGGGTGTTGGCCTGCAACCCGCTGATCAGGGCCGAGATGTAGACGATCACCGCCACCCCGGCCGCCACCCCGACCATGATCAGCACGGTCTGCATGCGGCCCTCGCGCAGAAAGCGCATGGCCACCCGGGTCTCGAAACCAAGCCAGGCCGTCATGGGCATTCAGCGCCCCATGGAGCGGGTCAGGGCCGCGCCGGCGTCCTCGGCGGCAGCCCCGTCCACCGGGGTCAGGGACAGCGCCACGGGCCGGATCCGCACGCGCTGCCCGGCCTGCACGGCATCGCCGAGCAGGACCACCTCGCCCGCGGCCAGTCCCTCCTGTACCTCGACCGCGGCCAGCGTCTGCAGTCCCAGGCGGACGGTGCGCTCCTGGGCCCGGCCGTCGGCCAGCACCAGCAGGCGGGCGCCGGTGGCCGGCTGACCCGACGCCGCCGGCGCGCCAGCGCGCAGCGCGGCCAGCGGCAGCACCAGCGCCTGCGCGCGGCGTCCGGTCTCCACCTCCACCGACAGGGTCATGTCTTCCCGCAGGAAGTCCGGCGCATCGTCGCCCAATGAAAACAGGACCTCGATGGCACCGCGCTGCACATCCACCGCCGGCGCCAGCGACAGCACGCGGGCGCTGAAACGCTGCCCGGGGAACGCATCGGCCACGACGGCGGCGGGCTGGCCCGGCCTGAGCTGCTCGAGAAAGCGCTCGTCGGCCTGCGCGCTCAGTTGCGTGGGCCCCGCCAGCGCCAGTGTCATGAGCGAGCGGCCCGGCTGCACGATCTGGCCGGGTTCGACCTCGCGCAGGAGGACCCGGGCATCGGCCGGCGCGCGCACCTCGGCCTGCGCCCGGCGCGCCCGGGCCGCGGCGCTGGCGGCTTGCGCCACCGCCAGCTGGGCCTGCGCCTGCGCCAGATCGGCCCCGGCATCGGCCACCGACAAGGTCTGCGCCCGGGCACTGTCGCGCTGCGCCTGCGCCACCGCCACCGCGCGCCTGGCCTCGTCCAGCCGGGCCGCACTGAGGAAGCCCTGGGCCACCAGTTGTTCGGTCCGGGCCAGCTCGGCGGCGGCGGCGCGCCAGGTGGCCTCGGCCTGGGCCAGGGCCGCGGATGCCGCCGTGCGTCCGGTGCTGCGCACGCCCGCCAGCAGGGCCTGTGCCTGCCGCTCGGCCGCCGTGGCCTGGGCCAGCGCGGCGTCCAGCTCGGCCGTCTCCAGCAGCAGCAGAAGATCTCCCTGGCGCACCTGCGCGCCTTCTTCCACCAACACCCGTGCCACCCGGCCGGTCAGGGTGCTGCCCACCTCCACCTTGGAGCGCGTGGCCACACGGGCCGAGAGCTGCAGCGTGCGCACCAGCGGTGCCGCCTGCACCGTCACGGCGTCCACCACCGGTGCGCGCCTGGCCAGCCAGAGGGCCAGGGCAGCGGCCAGCACCAGCCCGAGTGCCGCCAGGGCGAACCAGCCCCGGCGCGATGGCGTCGCCGCGGTGGCCATCACGGCGCGCCTCCGAACAGGCCACCCTCGGCCGCCGGCGGCACCACCCCCAGGTGCCGGTAGGCCGCCAGCGTCGCGGTGCGCCCGCGCGGCGTGCGCTGCAGGTAGCCCTGCTGGATCAGGTACGGTTCGATCACGTCCTCGATCGTGCCCGGCTCCTCGCCAATGCTGGCGGCGATGTTGTCCAGCCCCACCGGCCCGCCATCGAAGCGGTGGATCACCGCTTCCAGCAGCTTGCGGTCCATCAGGTCGAAGCCTTCCGGATCGACGTCGAGCATGGACAGCGCGCTGCCCGCGATGGCCGCCGTGATGCGCCCATTGCCCTTGACGTCGGCATAGTCGCGCACGCGGCGCAGCAGCCGGTTGGCGATACGGGGCGTGCCGCGGCTGCGGCGCGCGACCTCGAACGCGCCCTCGGGATCGATGGGTGCCTGCAGCAGGCCGGCACTGCGCGTGACGATGCGCTGCAGCTCGGCGGGGGTGTAGAACTCCAGCCGCGCCACGATGCCGAAGCGGTCGCGCAGCGGGTTGGTGAGCATGCCGGCGCGCGTCGTCGCGCCCACCAGGGTGAACGGCTGCAGGTCCAGCTTGATGCTGCGCGCCGCCGGCCCCTCGCCGATCATGATGTCGATCTGGTAATCCTCCAGCGCCGGGTAAAGGATTTCCTCCACCACGGGCGAAAGGCGGTGGATCTCGTCGATGAACAGCACGTCGTTCGGCTCGAGATTGGTCAGCAGCGCCGCCAGGTCCTTGGGTTTTTCCAGCACCGGGCCACTGGTCTGGCGCAGGTTCACGCCCAGTTCCTGCGCGATGATGTGGGACAGCGTCGTCTTGCCCAGGCCGGGCGGGCCGAACAGCAGCACATGGTCGAGCGCCTCGCCGCGTTTTTTCGCCGCGCCGATGAAGATCTCGAGCTGCTCGCGCACCTTGTGCTGCCCCACGTACTCGTCGAGCAGCTTGGGCCGCAGCGCGCGTTCGATGGCCTCCTCCCGGGGCGAGGCGGCGGCCGCGGATACCACGCGCGGCGCGGTGGCGAAATCGTCGGTCTGGATGCTCATGGTAGGTGCTTATTTGGCCAGATTCTTCAGCGCCAGCTTGATGCCCTCGCTCACCCCCACCCCCGCCGGCAGGGCCTTGAGGGCGGCGGCGGCGTCCTTTTCGCTGTAGCCCAGCGCCATCAGCGCCTGCTGGATGTCGCTGGCGGCATCGCCCACGGCCGCGGCGGCGCTGCCCGCCAGCGGCAGGTCGGCGCCGAGCTTGCCCTTGAGTTCGAGCAGCAGGCGCTCGGCGGTCTTCTTGCCGATGCCCGGCACCTTGACGATGCGCCCGCTTTCCTGCGCCGTCACGGCCTGCGCCAGCTCGGCCACCGACAGGCCCGAGAGCAACGCCAGCGCGGTGCGCGGCCCGACGCCGCTGATGCGGATGAGCTGGCGGAAGGCCTCGCGCTCGCCGGCGCTGCCGAAGCCGTAGAGGATTTGCGCGTCCTCGCGCACCACGAAGTGCGTCAGCAGCGACACCGTCTCCCCGCTGGCGGGCAGGTGGTAGAAGGTGCTCATGGGCACCTCGACCTCGTAACCGACGCCATGGCAGTCGATCAGGATCCGGGGCGGGGATTTTTCCAGCAGGATGCCGGTGAGTTTGCCTATCATTGGGGGATTGTCCTTTGTCTTTCGGGATTATCCGTTTGATCCTCCGCCACACCTTCTCCCCGCCCGACAACGAGCGCATGGCCCACCTGTGTGGCCCCATGGACAGCCATATCCGCCTGATCGAGACCGCGCTGCAGGTCAAGGTGGCGCACCGGTTCGAGCAGTTTCGCATCGAGGGGCCGAAGGCCAAGGCCCAGCAGGCGCTGGAAGTGCTGCAGGCGCTCTACGAAATGTCGCGCCGCCCCATCCCCGAGGAGCAGGTGCAACTGATGCTGGCGGGCGACACCACCACGACCGTCAGCGACCCGGACGCCATCACCATGCAGACGCGCCGCGGCGAGGTGCGCGGGCGCACGCCCAACCAGGCGCGCTACCTGGAGAACATGGCCACGCACGACATCACCTTCGGTATCGGGCCGGCCGGCACCGGCAAGACCTACCTGGCCGTGGCCTGCGCGGTGGACGCGCTGGAGCGCAGCGCCGTGCAGCGCATCGTGCTCACGCGCCCGGCCGTGGAAGCGGGCGAGAAGCTGGGTTTCCTGCCGGGCGACCTGGGCCAGAAGGTGGACCCGTACCTGCGCCCGCTGTACGACGCGCTGTACGACCTGATGGGCTTCGACAAGGTGCAGAAGGCTTTCGAGCGCCAGCAGATCGAGATCGCGCCGCTGGCCTTCATGCGCGGGCGCACGCTCAACCATGCCTTCGTCATCCTTGACGAGGCGCAGAACACCACGCCCGAGCAGATGAAGATGTTCCTCACGCGCATCGGCTTCGGTGCCAAGGCCGTGGTCACGGGCGACGTCAGCCAGATCGACCTGCCGCGCACACAACTGTCGGGCCTGATCGACGCCGAGCGCGTGCTCAAGCGTGTGCCCGGCGTGGCCTTCAACCGCCTGACCAGCGCCGACGTGGTGCGCCACCCGCTGGTGGCCCGCATCGTGGATGCCTACGATGCCCGTGGCAGCGCGGAGGAAGCGCCGGCGGCGCGCCGCAGCAGCCGCAAGGGCACATGACCCCCAGGAGACCCTCCATGACGCTGCCCCGGCTCAGCCTGTCCCTGCAGTTCGGCGCCCTGGCCGATGCGCCCGTCCACCGCGCGGCCCTGCCACGCCACAAGGTCGTGCGCTGGATCCGGCACGCGCTGGAGGCCGATGCCGAGATCACGGTCCGCATCGTCGATGCCGAGGAAGCCCAGGCGCTGAACCGCGATTACCGGCACAAGGACTACGCCACCAACGTGCTGACCTTCGACTACGCCATGGAGCCCGTGGTCATGGCCGACCTGGTGCTGTGCGCACCGGTGGTCGAGCGCGAGGCCCGCGAGCAGCACCGGACGCTGGCCGACCACTACGCGCACCTGCTGGTGCACGGCACGCTGCACGCCCAGGGCTGGGACCACGAGACCGGCGAGGCCGACGCCGAGGCGATGGAAGCGCGCGAAATCGAGATCCTGGCCGGGCTGGGCATCGGCAACCCGTACCGTTAGCCCCCACGCTCCGCCGCTGCGCGGGTCGCTGCCCCCCCAAGGGGGCTGATTCGCCTTGGGGCGGCCCGGCGGCGAATCGGTTGACCCCCACGCTCCGCCGCTGCGCGGGTCGCTGCCCCCCCAAGGGGGCTGATTCGCCTTGGGGCGGCCCGGCGGCGAATCGGTTGACCCCCTCGCTCCGCCGCTGCGCGGGTTGTCAGGCCGTCATGCGCAGCGGAATCGTCACCGGCCCGTCGTTGACGAGGTGCACCTGCATGTCGGCGCCGAAGCGGCCGGTTTCGACGACGG
>Ga0265293_10013514_pt1 | contig 10582 bp, 11 predicted proteins | sample Munlanlewell138R_FD_192505 | JGI IMG/M metagenome (GOLD analysis project Ga0265293, IMG submission 192505) | Leachate microbial communities from a municipal landfill in Southern Ontario, Canada - Leachate well 138R | ecosystem: Engineered > Solid waste > Landfill > Unclassified | place: Canada... | reverse complement strand
GGGCAACAGATAATCCTGAATATCAGCTTTCATGCGGTGAATTTCATCAATTACAACTAAGACATCGTGGTACGTTGTCGTATCTAAAATCTGTTTTAACTTTGCCTTATTGTCAGTTGAGGCATTAAAAAAGTAAAAATCAAGCCCAGATTTTTCCGCAAAAACTTGTGCTATTGTTGTTTTGCCTGTCCCAGGAGGTCCATATAAAATCGATGACAATAATTTATTTTTTCTTAGCATCATTGTTAAAACACCATCTTTACCAACAAGATGGTCTTGACCAAAGATGTCTTCAAAGTTTTTTGGTCTTACTCGATATGCTAATGGTTTCATCTGATCATGTAGATTTCAATTGCATCAAGTTGTTAGATCCAATTAAATCTTTACTCCTTTCGGGCTAGTTTAATATATTGCTACTGTACTGTGGCCTTGCTTCAGCTTGATTGTTCTACCACGGTCTCTATTTTAATCAGCAATAGTTGTTCACTCATCTACATTATAACATATCGATATCATCAACCTTGATAAAACTTGCAAAATGAGTTAAAATAACTTAGTAATACCTACAATCATTTGGAGGAAGAAAATGAACTTAAAAGATTACATCGCAAATGTTGAAGATTTTCCTATAAAAGGCATCGTTTTTAGAGACATAACACCGTTGATGTTAAATGGCGAAGCTTTTTCTTATGCGGCTAGTAAAATTGCTGAATATGCTAAGACAAAAGATGCGACAATTATCGTTGGACCAGAAGCCAGAGGCTTTATTTTTGGCTGTCCGGTTGCTACATCATTGAAGATTGGTTTTGCACCTGTCAGAAAAGCAGGAAAACTACCACGTGAAACAATTGATGTTTCATACGAATTAGAATACGGTAAAAATGTCCTTTCATTGCATAAAGATGCTGTCAAAAAAGGTGATCGAGTTGTCATTATCGATGATTTGCTTGCTACAGGCGGTACTGTTCGTGCCGCAATCGATTTAGTTGAACAGCTGGGTGGAATCGTTGTAGGCATTGCTTTTTTAATTGAATTAAAGGAATTAAACGGCCGGAAATATTTTCCCGGATATGATATTTTTACACTATTGGAGTACTAAGGAGATTATGGATGCTCGATAACGAATTATACAAATCGCTTTATCAGACATTTGAATCTTATATTAAGCGGCCTTCTGATATCAAAAAGATTGAGGAAGCGTTTTTACTTGCCGAAAAAATGCACCATAACCAGCTGCGCAAAAGTGGCGATTTATATATTACTCATCCAGTTGCAGTCACAAAAATTTTAGCGGAGTTAAAATCAGGACCCGTTACATTAATAGCAGCTTTACTACATGACACTGTTGAAGATACTGCTTTAACCCTAAAGGAAGTCAAAGAAAAATTTGGTGAAGAAACCGCTACATTAGTTGATGGTGTAACCAAAATTGGTAAACTATCATTTCAGACTACCGCAACAAAAGCTGATAATCACCAAAAGATGCTGTTGGCGATGGCTAAGGACATCCGGGTTATTTTGATCAAGATTGCTGACAGATTGCATAATGTCCGCACGCTTGAATCTATGAATCCTGATAAGCAATATAGAATTGCTCGTGAGACATTGGAGATTTATGCTCCACTTGCGCATCGACTAGGTATTTTTAGAATCAAAGCAGAACTAGAGGACCGCTCGTTAAGATATACGGATTCACCAATGTATTATCGTGTTTCAAATATGATTCAAGCAAACAAGAGTGAACGTGAATCATCAATTGAGAAGGTTATTGAAACGATTAAGGAACTGTTTAATAATAGTAGTCTGCCTGACTTTGAAATCCGCGGACGAATTAAAAATATTTACAGCATTTATAAAAAAATGGTGCGTGATAGTCGTGCATTTGAAGATATTTATGATATCTTAGCGGTTCGAATCATCGTTGATAAAATTGAAACATGTTATCAGGCCTTAGGCATCATTCATGCGAACTTTACCCCGATTCCAAGACGGTTTAAAGATTATATCGCTGTTCCTAAACCGAATATGTATCAATCATTGCATACAACCCTTTTATCGTCTGAAGGAACTTTGTTTGAAGTCCAAATCAGAACCCAGGAGATGGATCAGGTCGCGGAGTTTGGGGTTGCTGCACACTGGGCTTATAAAGAGAACAAAACCTATTCTAAAGAAAAAGAACAATTTGAAATTGCCAAAAAGCTTAAATGGTATGCGGAGCTATTAAAAATGAGTGAAGATAGTGATGACACCGCAGCTGGCGCAGAAGAATTTGTTGATACAATTAAAGGCGATATTCTAGATGCGAACGTTTATGTTTTTACACCAAAGGGTGAAGTAATTGAGTTACCCAAAGGTGCAACACCAATCGACTTTGCTTACCGAATCCATACTGACATTGGTCATAAAATGGTTGGAGCGCTTGTCAACAATCGGATTGTTACACTCGATTATGAATTGGTTACAGGTGATATTGTTAGTGTAAAGATAAATAAGAATTCCTATGGACCAAGTGAAGATTGGTTGAAAATTGTCAAATCCTCACATGCAAGACATAAAATTAGAGGATTTTTGAATAAACAAAACAGAGATCAGTTGATTCAATTAGGAAAAGATGCCCTTGAACGCGAATTGACTGCTAATAAATTACACGAAATGCCAACTGATGAGTTTGTGGAAACACATTTTGAGAAGCAAATGATCGATGAATTAGTTGAACTTTATTTAGAAATAGGTAAGGGAAACATTAGTCCTAAAACAGTTGTTTCAAAAATGCTCGGTCAAGAATTAGACCAGGAATCAATGCTTAAGCGACAAATGGACAAGGCCAGTCGTCAGTTGACTACCCATAGTGAAACAGGTTTGGTTGTTGAAGGATTATCAACGCCACAGATTAAGTTAGGAAACTGCTGCCTACCTGTTCCAGGTGATGAAATAACCGGCTACGTCAGTAAACAAGGCGGGATAGTTGTCCATAGTATGTTTTGTCCCAATGTATCGCAACTAGAGAAGAAACGTTTAATCTCTGTTTTTTGGGCTAAAGAAATTACAAGAAAATATCCTACCTTTTTAAAAATCATTGGCACAAGTAAAGCAACATTGTTATCTGATGTTGTTACCAACATTAACTCATTAGGCATTTCAATTGTCTCATTTAACGCAAATACCAATTCCAATTTAGAAATGAGCGTCCGTGTCAAAGTGCTGATTAAGGATTTACAGCAATTCCAGTCACTGGTCGCAAACCTACGCAAAATTGTTGATATCTACACAGTTGAGAGGGATTATCAATGAAAATAGTTGTTCAGCGCGTTAAAGAAGCGAAAGTTATCGTCAACAAAAAAATATACAATGAAATCAAACAGGGATTTCTAATTTATGTTGGCATTGGTAACGATGATAATCGCGAGATAGTTGACAAAATGGTTCGCAAAGTAATAAATCTAAGAATTATGTCCGATGAAAATGATAAAATGAATTTAAGTTTAGCTCAAGTTAACGGTTCAATTTTAGCAATCTCACAATTTACTTTATACGCTAACACAGCAACCGGAAATCGTCCATCATTCACTGATGCAGCAAATCACTTGAAAGCTCAAGCCTTATATGATTATTTTGTTGGTGAGTTAAGCAAAGAAATTGAAACAAAAACAGGTGTTTTTGGGGAGTATATGGAAATCGAATCAACTAATGATGGTCCGGTCACAATTTTAATTGATTTATAATTGACAAAGTTAGTCGAAGTAAAGTAGAATAGAGATAAACTTAATCCAATCTGTGAAAAAGGATGGTTAAATACCTGTGACACCTTTGGAGATTGCATAAATATGAGTGCTGGATTTATCCGGAACTAAGGTGGTACCGCGATTATATTCGTCCTTAGCGTTTTTAAGGACGTTTTTCTTTTAAGGAGAGACATGAAGAAATATCTGAAAATGCCTAAAATAAATTTTGATCATTATCAATTAAGAACATTGGAGCTAAAAGACGCTAAGGATATGCTTTTATATGCAAGCGATCCGCTTGTAACAAAATATTTAACATGGGACAATTTTTATACGCTCAAAGAAGCGGAATGGTCAATTAAAAACGTCTTTTTTCCAAGAGTTAAAAGAGGATTACCAATTGGTTATGCAATTATTGATTTAACTAAGGATTTAATGATTGGCACGATTGATTTTCATCAATATGACGAAGTAAGAAATGAGGCTGAAATTGGGTTTGTCCTAAATCAAAGTTATTGGCATAAAGGCATTATGACAAAAGCATTGGCAAAATTGATTGAAGTTGGCTTTGATTATTTAGGTTATGACAGTATCATTATTAAACATATGGTTGAAAACACTGCAAGTGCGAAAGTCATTTTAAGAAATAATTTTATTTTTTTTGACTATGAAACAACAATCCATAAAAATAAAGAATATCGACTTAAGCAATATCGATTGACAAAGGAGCAATATCATGACATTAAAAAAAGTTAAGGGAACATACGATGTTATGCCGGAAGAATCATTTCGTTGGCAAGCCCTAGAGGCGAAAATTAGGGAATTAATGGAGCATTATTATTACAAGGAAATGCGCACCCCTATTTTTGAATACAAAGAAGTTTTTCATCGTCAAAGCGAGCAGTCAGATATGGTTCAAAAGGAAACATATGACTTTTTTGACCGGGCAAATCGTGAGATTACTTTGAGGCCAGAAGGAACTGCAGGTATTATTCGTAGTTATGTTGAAAACAAACGTCACGCCAATCCGGATTTGGAGAAGGTTTATTATATTGGACCCAACTTTCGGTATGAAAGGCCACAGAAGGGAAGATATCGTCAATTCTATCAATTCGGTGTTGAAGCAATCGGGGCTGAAAATCCTGGTTTAGATGCTGAGTTGATTGTTTTGGCTTATGACTTGATTAAAAAGATCGGTTTAAGAGGTGCAAAAGTAAGAATTAACACGTTAGGTGACACAAAATCCAGAGCAGCTTATAAAAACGCATTGATTGAGCATTTTACGCCTCATCAAGATACTTTGTGCGTTGATTGCCAAAATAGATTACTAAACAATCCGTTAAGAATTCTAGATTGCAAAATAGATGCTAAACATAACGCAGTCTTATCGGCTCCTTCAACACAAACCCACTTGACACCAGAATCAAAAGCGTATTTTAAAGCGGTTTTGGATCATTTGGATGTCTGTAATGTTCATTATGAAATTAATAATAGGCTTGTACGAGGTTTAGATTATTATGGTCATACTGTCTTTGAAGTGGAAGCGGATATTGAAGGCTTTGGTGCCCAAAACGTTTTATGCGGTGGTGGACGCTATCAGCATTTAGTTAAAGAACTAGGTGGTCCTGATATTAGTGGAATTGGCTTCGCATTTGGAATGGAAAGATTGCTGAGTGCGCTAGAAAGTGAAGGAATTGAACTGGGGAAAGAAACTGTGCTTGATGCATATGTCATTAAAATGAATGATAAGCACACGATCTTGGCCAGTAAGATAGTAAATGATTTGCGAAACAGAAAGCTTATTGCCAATCTTGACTATCAAAACAAAAGTTTTAAGGCGCAATTAAAAGAAGCGTTAAGACATCAAGCAAAATATTTAATTATTCTCGGCGACGATGAAGTCAATCAGAAAATGGTCGCTTTGAAAAATACAAAGACAGAACAGCAAGAAAACGTATTGATTGATCAAGTTGGAAAAATCATTAAAGAAAGACTGGAATAGAACAATGAAAAGAACACACTATAATCATGAATTAACAAAGACTGACATTGGCAAAAAGGTTGTCTTAAATGGTTGGGTTGCCAAAACAAGACGATTAGGGGGAATCATTTTTATTGATTTGCGCGATCGCTTTGGTATTACACAGTTATTGATTAAGCCTGATCACCCCCACTATAAACTTGCAAGTCAAGTTCGGAGTGAATATGTGATCGAGATTGAAGGAATCGTCAATTTAAGGGAAAATAAGAACATAAATATACCTACTGGTGAAATTGAAGTTGAAATAGCCGTTTTAAACGTGTTGAATCAGGCTGAAACACCACCAATTCTTGTGCAAGAAGAAACTGATGCACTTGAAGAAACAAGGCTTAAATATCGTTATTTAGACTTAAGAAGACAAAAAATGCAAAACTATTTAATTAAGCGTCATGAGATCACACAAGCAATCAGACACAGCTTAGTTGAAGCTGGTTATTATGAAATTGAGACGCCACTATTAGGCAAATCGACACCAGAGGGAGCACGAGACTATTTAGTTCCCTCACGTCTATATCACGGTCAGTTTTATGCTTTACCACAATCACCCCAAATGTTTAAGCAACTCTTTATGATCGCTGGTTTTGAGAAGTATTTTCAAATTGCCAAATGTTTTCGTGATGAAGACTTAAGAGCAGATCGTCAACCTGAGTTTACACAGGTTGATATTGAAGCCTCCTTTATAACCAATGAAGATTTATATGACTTGATTGAAAAAATGTTTGTTTACCTTTATAAAAAGGTTTTAGGTAAGACGATTAAAACGCCTTTTTTAAGAATGCCTTATGATGAAGCGATGAGCAAGTATGGCAGTGACAAACCTGACCTTCGTTTTGAATTGCTTTTGGAAGATTTTACGCATATTTTTAAAAATACTGAACTCCCCTTTTTGCAAAAAAAGGAGATCAAAGGTATTCGTGTTAAAAAAGCTCCTGATTATTCACGTAAGCAGTTAGATACTTATAAGTACATTGTGCAACAAAACCATGGTGAAACATTAGCGACAATTAAAAAGACAAGTGATGGTTATTCCGGTAGTTTAGCAAAAAATCTTTCTGAGACTGAGTTAACTATGCTAGAGCTTAATGACGAAGAAATGATCTTCTTAGTACCGGGGAAATTATACGATATCAATCAAAGCCTGGGTGCACTAAGATTGCAGTTAGGTACTGATTTAAAGCTTATCGATGAAAATGAAAATAGCTTTTTATGGGTCGTTGACTGGCCTCTGCTAGAGTATGATGAAGATGAAAAGCGCTATTACGCAAAACACCATCCATTCACTGCACCAGTAAATGCTGAAGATTTAAAGAATGCGCCAAAAGATGCAAAAGCAAATGCCTATGACTTAGTTTTAAATGGCAATGAAATTGGTGGTGGATCAATGCGGATTTATCATCAGAAAACACAGCAGCTAATGTTTAAAACTTTAGGTCTAAGTGATGAGGATATAAAATCTAGGTTTGGCTTTTTCGTTGATGCGTTAAAATACGGAACACCGCCTCACGGAGGGATTGCCTTAGGTTTAGATCGAATTGTTATGATGATGACAAATACAAACAATATTAAGGATGTCATCGCTTTTCCCAAGACACAAAGCGCAAAGGATTTAATGATGGAAGCACCAAGTGATGTTGATTTGGAGCAATTAGATGAATTGGGGTTGAAACTATGAAAAAGATTGTCTTGGCCGGTGGCTGTTTTTGGGGTGTAGAAGCGTACTTCAACCAATTAAAGGGCGTTAATGATACGACTGTTGGTTATGTTGATGGCAATAAAAGAAATCCCACTTATGCGGAAGTATGTCATGGGGTTGCTACGCACGCAGAAGCGATCGAAATAGAATATAATCCAAGTATGATTACGTTAGACAAAGTTTTGGAACATTTCTTTCGCATTATCAATCCCTATGCTGAAAACCAACAAGGCCATGATGTCGGACCACAATATCGTACTGGTATTTATTATTATGACGAAAGCGATGTTCCGTTGATTGAAACGTATTTAAAAGCGCGTTTTAAGAGTCGTTTATCTGAAGTCAAAACGGTTGTCAAAGAATGCCTTGATTATGATTTGGCTGAAAGTTTTCACCAAGCTTACTTAAGGAAAAATCCCGGTGGATATTGCCATATCAATTTAAACTTAGCCAGTCCGGAGGAAAAGAAATGAGAAAAGATTACATTTCTTGGGATAGTTACTTCATGGGAGTTGCTAAATTATCCGCAAGAAGAAGTAAGGATCCGATGACCCAAGTGGGCGCTTGTATCGTTAACACTGATCGTAGAATCATTGGGATTGGCTATAATGGTTTTCCCCATGGATGTGAAGACCTTGAATTTCCTTGGAAAAATGAGGGTAAATTCATTGACACAAAATATCCTTATGTTGTTCATGCAGAGGCCAATGCAATTTTAAATTCGACTAGATCCCTAAGGGATGCAAGCATTTATGTAACATTGTTCCCCTGTAATGAATGCACGAAGCTGATTATCCAAAGTGGTATAAGAGAAATTATTTATGAATCAAACAAATATGAAAACACCGAAGAACATCAGGCAGCAAAAAAGATGATTAAGGCCGCTGGTATAAAAACAAGGCAATATAGTGTAGAAAATGAAATACTACTTTAAGAAGTACAAAATTCTAATTCTAATTGTAATAATTCTTTATTTGCCGCTTCTTTTTTGCTTGCTCTATCCAACAAAATACAGTGTTACAGCGCCAGGAGAACTACGTTCAACAGCAAAAGTATATCAAAGTGATGAATTTACGATAAATGATCAGTTTTACACGATCTATGTCCTTGGATATTATCCGTTGACGCCTTTTCAGTCATTTTTGGCGAAAAGAAATCACGAGATGGAAGTTGGAATTCATCATGCTGAATACCGTGATACCACGAAGCTTAATGAATTTAAAAAAGGTCAGTTAAGCAAAGAAGCTTCGCTAATTGAATCAGCGATTGCAGCATATGAAGAAGCGGGTAAAATTGATACATCAATCCAAATTGAATATGAATTTAGAGGACTAAAGATTTATCATGCACCGAGCAGGTTAAAGGATCTTGAAGTAGGTAGTGAAATCATTGGCGTAAATGGAAACAGCTATCTTGATTACTTAAACAATCCCAGTGGTTTTTTAGATTTAGTTAAGTTAGACGATAACAACAGTATTGAATTGACTTTGAAAAACGGTAAAAAGTTTACTTATGTAAAACAAGGTTCTGAATATTTAGCTTTTGTCTATCATTTTAAGATTATTTATTCATCGCCAAAGTTAGTATTATCTGGCCTGAATGATTTAGTAGGTGGTCCAAGCGGAGGCTTGATTCAGGGACTGTCTTTATATGCAAGTTTACTAAAAATAAACACCGAAAAAATAAAAATTGCTGGGACAGGAACGTTGTCGTACGCAGGATTTGTTGGTGAAATTGGTGGTTTAAGACAGAAGATTTATACTGCAAATAGGTCAGATATTGACTACTTTTTTGTTCCGAAGAGCCAGTATAATCTGATTAGTGACATTAGTACAAATTACCTTGTTTTTCAAGTAGAATGCTTTAGTGAGGCGGTAGATAAGTTATATGAAGCACTCAAAGAATAAACTATCAATCTATAAAAGATATTTAAATATTGCACGAAGAATCAGAGAGGAATCATGTTTTAAATCTACTATTCTTTCAATGATTGGTGCAGTCATTTTTTCTTTGTTTTTACTATCTGTTCCAATTTTGATTTTAGTGAATTTACTTATTTTTACTAAACTACAGCTGTTTATAACGATTTTACTGGTCTTTTTGATTAGCGTTTGGCCATTTTTGTTTTTTTTCGCCTATTACAAACTGCTTTCCCAATACCATGATAAAATAAAGAAGATGGAACTAAAATATGTTTATTGGTCCGAAAGTGCTGTTTCAGCGTTTATTCTGCTTACATTTTCCATTGCTGTAGCTATAATGATATTAGGAGGGATCTAATGATCGGTGCAGGTATTCTAATTGGAATTTTAGTCATAGTAGATCAGTTAACAAAATATCTTGCTAAGTTTTTCCTAAATGGGAAAGACCCTTTTGAACTGATTTCCAATATAATTACATTATCGTATCAAACTAATGATGGTGCATCATTTGGGATATTGTCCGGTAATCGCTGGCTCTTTGTCTTAATAACGTTTGTTGCGCTTGGTTTTTTCTTTTATTTACTAAAATCAGCTAATTTGAAAACGAAAAAAACTTATTCAATTGGTGTATCATTACTAATCGCCGGAACGATTGGAAATTTGCTTGATCGAATTTTTCACGGTGGTCATGTAATCGACTTTCTATATGTTCATTTATACGATCCAATCATGAATGTTTTTGGTCTGGATAATTTTTATAATAATTTTGCGGATATGTTTTTATTTGTGGGAATCTTTATGTTCGCGATTGATTTAATCTTTTTTGAATCAAAAAGGAATAAGCAAACTAGAAAAAATGGTGAAACTAGCAATGATTCAATTTAAAATAAAACAAGATGATCTGGGTAAAAGATTGGATTTGTTCTTAATTGAAAATAGTCAAGACGTAAGTCGAAGTCAGATTCAAAATCAGATAAAAGCTGGTTTAATACTTGTCAATAATGCGAATGTTAAAACAGGTTATCTTCTAAAAGAAGATGATAAAATAACCTGGAAAAAAGCAGAAAGCGAAACGACTGAAATAAAAGCGATCAACCTAGAAATTCCAATCGTTTATCAAGATGAGTATTTAGCTGTCATTAACAAACCAGAAGGCCTTGTTGTTCACCCTGCATCAAGTTATGAAGGGCCAACACTAGTTCAT
>Ga0265293_10013512_pt1 | contig 10583 bp, 8 predicted proteins | sample Munlanlewell138R_FD_192505 | JGI IMG/M metagenome (GOLD analysis project Ga0265293, IMG submission 192505) | Leachate microbial communities from a municipal landfill in Southern Ontario, Canada - Leachate well 138R | ecosystem: Engineered > Solid waste > Landfill > Unclassified | place: Canada... | reverse complement strand
TTCCATCGCCGGGGCTATGGTCAGCGCAGCCATCCGCGGCCTGCTCACCGCGGATGCATGACCGGCGTTTTCACACCGCTCCCGAGCCTGGCGATGCCGAAACGGTCCGACGCCGCGCTGTAGCGGAGGTCAGTGACCTCCGCTATCCGGCCGCCCTACCCTCGCCGCTGGCAGCCCCAGGGTCGCCACCAGCACGATGGCGATCGCCGACCCGCCGGCCAGAGCCAGCAGCCAGCTGTCGTAGCTGCCGAGGCGGTCGAAGCCAACGCCAGCGAGGGCCGAGCCCGCGCCGATGCCGGCACCGTAGCTGCTCATCATCAGCGCAAACAATACCCCGTACGCCCTGAGCCCGAAATAGCGGCTGGTGAGATAGGCCACCACGTCCACTTCCGCCCCCAGACACAGCCCCACCAGGATGCCGGCAGCGATCGCCAGCCCGTAACTGCCGTCCAGCCTGGCCAGCGTCAGCGCCGCCATCAGCGGCAGGGCGAACGCCAGGGCCGACACCAGACGCGGATCGACATAGTCGAACAGCGCGCCCATCACCAGGCGCCCGACGATCATCGACGGGCCGACGAAAAATGCCACCGAGGCGGCCTGCCCCGGGGTCAATCCCGAGTCGATCAGCATCGGCTGGACATGGACAAGAAAGGTGCCGGCCGCCAGGGCAACCAGCACGAATGCCAGCACCAGTTGCCAGAAACGCCGTTGGCCGAACGCTTGCCGTGCGCTGTATCCAGACAGGACTACCGGAGCCGCAGGCATCTTTCCGCTGCTGGAGGGCCTCGGCGGGGCACCATCGTGAAAGAACCGCCAGGCGGGAATAAAGATCAGCAATGCACCGGTAAGCCCGACCACCGGAAAGATCCAGCGCACGCCCACCAGTTCCATCAGCCAGACCACCATTATCGGCGTCACCGCCACCATCACCCCGCCCCCGGTAAGAGACAGCGCCAGAGCCATGCCACGCTGTTTCTCGAACCACCGGACGATGCCCCCGGTCCAGACCACCGGGCCCACGCCCTGGACCGCCACCGCGAATACAGCGCAGACCAGATACCAGCTCCAGATAGAAGGCCCGGCAAGCCCCAGCAACGAAAAGCCGATGCCGAACAACCACGCCCCCCAGAGAGCCACCGGGCGGGCGCCAAAGCGATCGGCAAGGGCACCGACCACCAGGTTGCCCCCCAGGTTGATCACCATGATCAGGGTGAGACCCAAGGCGATTTCCCCCCGGCTCCAGTCGTAGGCCGCCTGCAGGGAAGGGATCATGGTACCGATGAAATGCAGGTGGATGCCGCCGAGGGCAATCCCCAGGGCGGCGGCGAGGACCACCCCCCAGCCGCGGCGCCATTCCCCCTGGCCGGAGGAAATAGCGGAATCTGTTGCCGACATTGCTGAAACTCCTAGCGGGGATGGCGTCTTCAAAAAGGAACGGATTGCCCGGCAACCGATTGGGGAGCATCGGTCGCCGGGCGGCACAGAGACCGTCGATGGTACTCAGGTCAACATCGGCTGGAAGCCCCGGTGGCGGGAGCGGGCTGTGGTTTCCCAGGTGGTTTGCCGGGATTCATCCACCCGCAGATCGGGAAAGCGCTGTACCGTCTTCTGGATCAGCAGGGGAATCACATTGCGGGTCACCGCGTTGCCGATACAGGCGTGAATACCATTGCCGAAGCTCACATGACGCAGGTGCTGGCGATCGATATTGAACCGGTTGGGATCGGTGAATTCCGCTGGATCGCGGTTGGCGATGGAAATCATGGTGTACACCGGCATGCCCTGCTTGATGGTTTTGCCAGCCACTTCCACATCCCTGGTGGCAAAGCGCATCACCAGAGTCACCGGAGGATCGAGGCGCAGGCTTTCCTCCACCACCTTTTTCGCCAGTTGGGGCTCTTGGCGCACCCGCTCGGCGACGTCGGGGTGCTGGGCAAGGTAGTAGAGAGACGACGTGCCCGCCGCTGCCATGGTTGACACCCCGCCGATGAACAGCACCACCATCATGGCCATCATTTCATCATCCGACAGTGTGCCGCCCTCCTGTGCCGCGACAATAAGACCGATAAGATCATCCGACTTCTCACGTTTTGCCCGCGCAATAGCGGCACGACAATACTCACTGCCTTTTTCCCAGGCATCGAGGAATGCCTGGGGCTTGGGCTCACCGGGGCGCACCTTATCGAGCAGGTAGAGCGACGCCACATACTCCATGAAGATATGCTTGTCCTTGTCATTCACATTCATGAAGTCGTTGAGCAGGATGTGGCTCGAAAACTGCTTGGTAAGATCATGAGTGATATCGATGGCCTGCCCTTCGCCGATACCACTCAGGATCCGGTCCGCCAGTTGGGCGGTGGCCTCGGATATCTGCTGCATGCGCCGGGGCGAAAACGCGGCGTTGACCACTCCACGACGGCGGGTGTGGTCCGGCGGATCGGAATAATTCATCACCGGCTGGCCGTTGAAAAAGTCCACCTTTTCCATACCCGGCAGGTTTTTGGGCTTGGCACTGGAGAAGGATTCCCAGTCACGCAAGACTGCCAGGCAGTCGGCATAACGCGCGACCCAGGCGGAGGGGATTCCCTCGGGCTCAAAAAAACCAACCCCCTGCTCGAGGAGCAGCGGCTGCCACGGATAAGGGTCGTCGCGAAACGAAAGATCAAAAGGGTCAAAGCTTGAAAGCTGTAGCTGATTTGCTCTGTCAGTGGTCATTTCTCATGCTCCTGAATTAACCGTTGATAGTGCCGTGGCGCATGGCCGCGCAGATGCCGCCATCCACCAGCAGGTCGATGCCGGAAATAAACGATGCGCGATCCGAGGACAGAAACGCCACGGCATCGGCGATCTCATGCATGTTGCCCTGGCGCTGCAGGGGGGTTTGGGCCAGCAGGTCGAATTTCATCGGCTGGTTCTTGAACTCCAGGTTGCCCATCGGGGTGGCGATCAGGCCCGGCGAAATGGACAGGATACGGGCGCGTTTTTCCCCCCAGGCCCAGGCGCGCCGCTGGCACATCCTCACCAGGGTATTTTTCGACAGCTGGTACGCCAGGGTCGGCGTCAGCTCCGTATCGAGGGCCGCCGCCAGGTCATCCTGGAAGGACGCCGTCAACGGATTGTCCAGCAGCGTCTGGATTTTCGTTTCCGGCACCACCGTGTGCGCTGCCAGGGAAGCGATGAAAATAGCCGCAGTACCCGACTGCGCCAGGGGCAGCAGGGTCTCCTCCATCAGCGCCGCACCCACCAGGTTGACCGCCATGATGGTGCGCCCGTCGGCCATGCTGGGCGACAGCCCCGCCACATGGGCCAGCACCCGGAAGCCGCCCAGATCGGCGATTTTCTTTACCAGGGCAGCCACGGAATCCCGGCTGGTGATATCGCACACCACCGGCTCCACCCGGTGGCCCTCGTCCCGCAGGGCCGCCACCCGGCTCTCCAGTTGCCCGGCGCTGATATCCACCAGCAGCAGGCGATACTGTTGGCCGAGACGGCGCGCCACCGCCATGCCCATTCCCCCGGCGCCGATCACCACCGCCACGGGCAGGTCGGGCCAGGCGTGCATTCGTGGGTCGTTCATAGGTTGTACTCCTGTCGCAAAGTCATCGCTTATCCTCCAGGTAATCTTTCACGGCAGCGGCCGCGAGTTCGCCGGGTCGTAACGCCAGACGATCTCCGAATAGTGTCCGCACAAGCGCCGGGTATCGAGATAGGCAAAACGCACCTGCGAGGTGGCGCCCGCCATGGCCAGGGGTGTACCAAAGGTATCGATCGTGGCCATCGCGCGATCCCAGGCCTGTTGATCAGGCACCACAAAGCCGAGGTGATGGAAGCCGAGACCCCCACCCTTTTCGGGCAGCGCGTCGAGATAGATCGACGGCCAGTCGGGGCGCGGTTCGATCAGTTCGATTTCGGCCCCGGGCATCGCCAGATGGGAGAGATTGTTGATCGATACCTGCTCACCCGCCTCGGTGCGCAGGTCGCGGATGATATCCACCAGGGTGGCGCCCATGCGCTGCCGGCAATGACGCACCGCGGCATCGATGTCGCGCACCACGTAACCAAGCTGAAAAAAACGTCCGTATACCGACATGGTCTGGGACCTTCTGTTTGCCCGCACCGCGGTCCGGGTCGTTATTATGGGTATCGACGGCCCGCACCCGGGCCGCCACGTGCCTACTCGTGTATTACCGGCCGAATCTGTAATTGACCTCCAGGCCGTACATCCGCGGCGCGCCCATCTGGCCGGTGTAGACACCGATGCTCGGAGTGGTCGAGGCTCCGGCGCTCCAGTACTCCTCGTCGAACAGGTTGCGACCCCACAGGGCGACGCCAAACCCGCTGTTGGCGATATTGTCCATCGATACCCGCAGGTTGGTGACGCTATATGACTCCGCGACCCAGACGCCCACAATATAATCATCGCTCCAGTAGACGTCGGCATTGACCACCAGATCGGTGTCCAGCGAGGCAACCGGATGCGCATAGCGCATCGACAGCGTGGATGACCACTGCGGTGTCGGCGAAGTGATTTCCGGCGCGGAAGTGCCTATGAACGGTGCCGGCACCTGCTTGTCGACGGACTGGTGCAGATAGTTGACCAGCCAGGACAACTGGAGGTTGTCGGTGGGTTGCAGCACCAGTTCGCTCTCGAAACCGTCGATGGTGGTTTCGCCGCCATTGACGTTCAGCGAACCGTAGCCCGGTGCCGGCGGAACCGGCAGCCCTTCCTGTTCCAGGTAGGCAAGGTAGGCCTGCACGTTCACCAGCGCCTGGATGTCCTCGTAATCGGTGCGGAACACGGAGAGGTTGTAGCGGCCCACCACATCGCCGATGGCCCAGTCGGTTTTGATGCCCACTTCGTAGTCGGTGATGAACTCCGGCTCATAGCTCTGGAACGCCGCGAACTCGGTGCCGGCGAAATTCGGGGTATTGAGGCCGCCTTCGCGGAAGCCACGGCGGGTTACCGCGTAGAGGAACACATCGTTGTTCAGCTGGTAGTCGAGGCCGATGGTCCAGGTGGACTCCTCACCGTCCGTGGAAGCGCGCGCAACCGAGGGGCAGTCGCCGGGGCCGGCCTTGCTGCGGCGCACCGCAGTGGCTTCAGTGAAGGCGCAGGTCTCGGCTTCGTCCCAGGTATTGCGGAAACCCAGGTTCAGCTTCAGACCCGCCACCAGGTCGCCGAGGTCGTAGCCGACCTGGGTGAACAGGGCCTTGCTCTCGCGGTAGTTGAACGTGGCATTCCAGGGCGCCGCGGTGCCGACGCTGAACTGGTTGCCGGAAGGGCCTTCCGGCTCGGATTCCAGGTAGAAGGCTCCGACGATCCAGTCCAGCTTGCCGTCGAGGGCATTGCCGAGAAACTGGAGCTCGTTGGAAATCTGGCTGCTCTCATCCAGGGCGTTGGCGTTGAATACCGGCAGAGCGGTGCCATCGGTATCCTGCAACACGAAGGATTTCGCCTCGCGGTAGCCGAAAATATTGCGCAGTGTCACCGCGTCATTGATATCCCACTCGGTTTTGTTGGAAACACCCCAGTATTTGCGGTCGACGACAGGCTCTTGGCCGTACTCGACTTTGTAACGACCGAGAGCCTTCTGCCCGGCGACGACCCGATCGATATCGGCGAGGGACATACCGAACACCAGGCCAAACAGACTGAGGGGATTGTTGGCATTCTGGTCGATCACCGATGCGGTGCCGGTCTCATGGCCTTCCATATAATCCAGCACGGTGAGGTTCGACAGGGTATCCGATGGCTCCCACAGCACTGAGGCGCGGAAGTTTTCGTTGTTGACATCGTTGAGGTCGTGGCCTACCCCGATGTTTTTCACGTAGCCGTCGGTATGCTGCTTCTGGTAGGCCAGACGCACCGCCAGGGTAGCGGTGACCGGCAGGTTGACCGCGCCTTCCACGACGCTGGAATTGTAGTTGCCGATGCTTGCCTTGGCGTAGCCGTTGACATTGTCGAAGGTTGGCTTGGCCGGGGTCAGCAGCACCGCGCCGCCCAGCGTGTTGCGACCAAACAGGGTGCCCTGGGGGCCTTTCAGCACCTGGACGTTTTCCAGGTCGAAAGCGGGCACGATGGTGGCGTTGTAGGGCAGCGGGATATCCGCCATATAGATCACCACCGCGGGCGCACCATCGCCATTGGGCACGCGCTTGAGGCCGCGCATCGAAATATCGGCGTTGACGCCGCCGCCGGTGGTAACCACCCGCAAACCCGGCGACAGGTGGGTCAGATCCTTCAGATCGACAATACCCTTTTCCTCGAGTTGCATGGCGCCAAGCGCGGTGACGGAGACCGGCACGGCCTGGGAACTTTCGTCACGGCGTCGAGCGGTGACAACGATTTCTTCGAGGGCGCGAAAGCCACTACCCGGATTGGCCTGCCCCTGGCTGTCGTGCTGCGCCCAGGTCTGGGTTGCCGCGGCAATACCCAAAGCCAGAAGGCCGAACGAAAAGTGTCCTTTATTGTACATATACGTCTCCCATCTAGCGTTACTTCTGGTTCTTCGGCACCAGAGATCCTGGACCGGTGGCGCCGGCCGATACCGGCGGCGGCAAACTTATATTACATAATATTATGTTTTGCAATTTTTAATTGTATAAATCAACCAAGAACAGCAATATATCGAAACACTTGGATTAACCAGTGATCCCTTATCGCAGCAGGGAGTCAAACTCGACAGGCATCCGCCCGCGCCCACTTGGCGCGACTTTCGCCCTGCGGTACTCTGCCACCCATAGATGACGCCGGAACGCAGCCCAGCATGCCGAGAAAAAACCGCAGTCGCCCGACCCGGGTCGAAGCCACCAAAGACAAGATCACCACCTCGGCATTGACGCTGCTGCTCGAAAAAGGCGCACATGCGCTGTCGATCAGCGAGATCTGCCGCACCGCCAATGTCGCAAGACCGACCCTGTACCGCCACTTCCCCACGCTGGAAGCGGTGCTGGAAGGAGTTTTTTACCGGGTCAGGGACGAGTTCGACAGGGGGCTGCAAAGAGCGATAGCGGCCGACCCGCAACCGCAGCACCGGGTGGACGTACTGGCCGGATACATGGGCGATCATCTCCTGACCGGGCGCTCACAGCAGCTGTTCCACACCAACCGGCAATTCACCCTGAATCTGGTCAACAAGCTTTTCGACAGCCGGGTCGCGCTCTACAAGGCCACCCTCTCCCCTTTCTGGGATCTTATCGAATCCGTAACCGCCACCAGAATCGACCGGGACGAATGCGCGAGGATACTCAATCATTATTATGTGTCTCTCAATCTCGAAGCGGTGTACAGCCGCCAGGAACAGCCCGCGGCCTTATTGCGCAAGCTGATCCATTCCCTCTGCCACATAACCTTGGACCCCGGCAGCGACAGGCACAGCGCTGCCGCCCAGGGTCCGCGAGCGGACACCGGCAATCATCAGGAGCAGTGACAAGGGATCGCTGTCGACAACGACAGCAGGATGTAGACAATGTCGCAGGATGTCGCCGTGGCGACCCGGAAGGGACTCGAACCCTCGACCTCCGCCGTGACAGGGCGGCATTCTAACCAACTGAACTACCGGGCCGTACTCAACAGTGACGCATGGAACAGGCATAAAAAAACCCCGAAAGGGGTTTTCAGGCCATCGGGTTCAGGACATGAACCGCAGGCTTGTTTTGAGATGGCGACCCGGAAGGGACTCGAACCCTCGACCTCCGCCGTGACAGGGCGGCATTCTAACCAACTGAACTACCGGGCCGTACTAGTTGGACCACTGCGTGGATCCACTCTCAAAACTGCTCTCACATACACTTCGACAACGCCGAAAAGTGGTGGGTGGTACAGGGGTCGAACCTGTGACCTACGGCTTGTAAGGCCGTCGCTCTCCCAACTGAGCTAACCACCCTTCGTGAGAGACGCGCATTCTACAGAACCAATTTTTTCTGTCAATCACCTGTACATAATTTTCTGCCTTTCAGCGGCGTTGCGCAAGGAATGATCAACGCGGGAAACACCGGTAAAAACGGGCTCGCACGGGATCGTGCGGCCCCGCCACCGCCATCCTCCCGCCGCCCCCGTCGAGACAGTCGCGGTGCGAACTGCTAAGATGGCCGCCCTCTCCAGCCACACATCTCACCATGGAAATCTTCAAGGAATTCACATTCGAGGCCGCGCACCTGTTGCCCAACGTCCCCGCTGGACACAAATGCGGGCGCCTCCACGGCCACTCCTTTCAAGTCACCCTCTATGTCGCGGGAGAGCCTGGAGAAACCACCGGCTGGCTGATGGATTTCGCCGACATCAAGGCCGCCTTCGCCCCCCTGTACGAGCGGCTCGATCATTATTATCTGAACGACATTCCCGGCCTGGAAAATCCGACCAGCGAGAACATCGCCCGCTGGATCTGGCGGCAACTGAAACCGTCGCTCCCGGCGCTCTCGCAGATCATGATTCGCGAGACCTGCACCAGCGGCTGTATCTACCGCGGCGACTGAGCCTGTCGCGGCGGGTCAGAAAACCAGTAACGTGCCCCCCGAGGCGCTGTTTCCCAGGCTCGTGCGGAGTATCTGATCGTCGATCCCGGCCACCAGGATGCGGGGCACGACCACCAGATCCACCGCAGGGCCGTCGATCATATGGTGCAGCACCCGCTGCTGATCCGCGGCCTCGTTGAGCAGGTAGACCCGCGCCCCGCGGGACGACAGATCCCCCAATACCCGCGCCGGCAGGGACGTCACACTGACCAGCAGCAATTCCCGGCATAAACCGACATCCACCAAAGTCTGCGCCATGTCGAGCGCTCGCTGGCCCTGGGCACTGCCGTCGTAGAAGACTTTCAGGCGCTGCGCCTTGCCAGCCGTGCGCCGGCGGTTGCCGGGCAGGTAGATCCCGGACACCCGGTGCTCCTGATCGGCAGCCAGCATCGCCTGCTCATGGATCTCGAAGCGGCAATGCAGCTGGCGGGAACGCGCGCACTCTTCGAACACCCCCTTCGCCCGGCTGAGCAGCAGTTCGTGGCTGCTGCGCAACGAATCGGCGTGCAAATGCCGTTCTTCGCCGGTGGAGCGCACCACCTCCGTGGTAAATGGCAGCTCCGCCACCCGCAGCAGCAACAGATCCTGCGTGAACATGCCAACCAGGCTCGCCTTCACCCGCTCGGCAATGGATGCCATGGCTTCCAGCGATGAACGGCTCACCCCGTGAATATCGATGGCAACGCGGATTTCCATGATGTCGCCACCGCGGTTGCCATCCACCACTTCACCGCCAGCCTGTTCAAGAGTCATCGCCATTGCCCTGCCCTGCCTTGTCATCATCGACGCTGTGCTCGGACCTGCTGAATTGCTTGTGCAGCTTGACCATCTCGCCGATACGCGCCATCACCCGGCCATTGATCGAATCCGCCGGGAAATTGCCCTCGTCGTCGGCGACCCCGGCCGCGGTGGCCATCAGCAGTTCCACTGCTTCATCGATGGTCGACACCGCATAAATGTGGAACCGGCTCATCTCGATGGCGGCCACCACATTGCCGCGCAGCATCAGATGCTCGATGTTGGACGCCGGGATGACCACACCCTGCTTGCCGGTCAGCCCGCGCGCCTCGCAGACGGCGAAGAACCCTTCGATTTTCTCATTGACGCCACCGATGGCCTGCACCTGGCCGTGCTGGTTGACCGAACCGGTTACCGCCAGATCCTGCCGCACCGGGATGGCGGACAGCGCCGACAGCAGCGCCGTCAATTCCGCCACCGAGGCGCTGTCGCCCTCGATACCGCCGTAGGACTGTTCGAAAGCCAGGGTAGCCGACACCGGCAACACCCGGTGGCGGGCATAGCGGTCGGCGAAAAACGACGAAATGATCATCACCCCCTTGGCGTGGATCTTGCCGCCGAGACGCACTTCCCGTTCGATATCCATCACCCGCCCGGCGCCGAGCCTCGCGGTGGCGGTAATCCGCATCGGCTTGCCGAACGAGTAGTTACCCAACTGGTAGACCGACAAGCCGTTGACCTGCGCAACCCGCAGGCCGTCGGTATCCACCAGCTGGACATTGCGCAGGATGCTTTCATGGGAGCGCTCGCGAAACTGGTCCATGCGGTAGATCGCCGCGGTGATCGCCTGCTGCACATCCTCGCCGGTGATCAGGTCGCCGCCCCGGCGCCCTGCCCAGTAATCGCTTTCGCACAGCAGGTCGGCGATGCGGCCGCGATGCAGGGAAATTTTCAGGCTGTCCTCCACCTCCCGGGCACAATACTCGATGACCCTGCCCACCCCGCAATGTTGCAGCGGCCTCACCTTAAGGCGTTGCTGCAGGCCCTTGATCAGGCGGGCGAACAGCAGCGTCGCCTCGGGAGTGCGCTTGACCTCCTCGGCCATGTCCGCGGCCACCTTGAACAGCTGGGCGAATTCCGGATCGTACTGTTCGAGCAGATAGTAGAGCTGGCGGTCGCCGGTGAGGACGACCTTGATATCGAGTGGAATGGGCTCGGGTTCCAGCTGGGTGGTGCTGGCGTAGCTGAACATCTGCTCCAGGGACTGCACGCGGATTTCCCTGGCGCGCAGAATGCGTTTCAGTGTCTCCCAGGCAAACGGGTTGCTCAGC
>Ga0265293_10013511_pt1 | contig 10584 bp, 10 predicted proteins | sample Munlanlewell138R_FD_192505 | JGI IMG/M metagenome (GOLD analysis project Ga0265293, IMG submission 192505) | Leachate microbial communities from a municipal landfill in Southern Ontario, Canada - Leachate well 138R | ecosystem: Engineered > Solid waste > Landfill > Unclassified | place: Canada... | reverse complement strand
ACGATCATGTGTATGGGCTGGCATTGTATTCCAAGCATTGCCTGGTTCAAGTTCCGTTAAACCCATTTGAAGTGCACACGTTTCTAATACTGCTGGATTTAAGTACTGATAGATTGTACGTTTATTTAAGTTTTTATTATCACCAATTTGTCTTGGATTTGCATTTTTAAATGGAATATGAACCACAGGTAGCACTTTATGTGCTGGTGCAGAATTTAAGTAGAATTTTGCTGGTTTAGATGCATCAAGTGAACCAAAAATAACTTCCTTTACACCTTTTGGTATATATAAGCCATCTTTATGCACCATAGACATTTTCTTACCATCAAGAATGATGTATCCATCACCGCCAACATTAATAATACCCATTTCACGTCGCTCTAAGAAGTATTCTGTACCAAGTTCTTTAGTTAAACCTAAAACAACTTCTTTACTTACTGGAAATGCACCACCTGCAATAATTCTATCATGATGTGAATAGGTTAGTGTTAAGTCATCTTTAACAAAAACACTTTCGATTAAATACCTTTCTCTTAAAGTTTTAGTATCGTATTTTTTTGAATCTTCTGGATGATTATTATATCTAACATCGATTTTCATATGTTCATACTCCTTCTTTTTTAATAATTTTTTTTATAAAATTCATACTCGATTCTAAATCATGTTTATGAACCCCTTCAAATACTAAATCTGCTTGGATTTCGTATTGATTGAGTAGTTTAAAGACTTTTTCATATTGCATTAGACCTTGACCTAAACCTACTTGTTTAAGCAAATTATCCTCAACAATATAATCTTTTAAATGTATAATGCGTATCTTATCTTTTAAAAGTTTTAATGCGGTTTCAAAAATTTCTATGTGCTCTAAATGGTTATCTATATTTAAGAAATTATATAAATCAATAATGACGAAAAGGTTTGGATCATTTATAACATCAACCAGTTCTTTTAAGCGTTTAGGACTATAGATTGTATGATTCCATGCACCTTCTATAAGTACATTTACGCCATATATTTTTGCAGTTTCTACTAACTTATTTGTAACATCAACAACTTTATTAAATGAATCTTGACTATGATTTTCTTTAACATAACCCCAAGGGTTACCCATTAATGAACCTGTTTCAGTAGCAACATATTTTACTTTAAGTAGTTTTGCTGCTTTTAGGTTTTTCTTAAAATTTTCAATACCTTTTAATACTTCCTCATGATTTGGATGTATCATATTAAAATATGCACCGATTAACATTATAGAATCTTCAAATGCTAATTTTGTATCTTGGATATTTACCGCATCAACAGCTAATCCAAATGCTTTAGGAAATACGAGTTGCACACCATCAAACCCAAATGATGCAACAGCTTTGCTTAGTTCACTAGGCGCAAGTTTACCAACATCATGCGCTCGAACGCCAATTTTAAATGTCGCCACCTAAATATCCTAAACGTTTTGAAATGGAACGACCAATAGCAGATAGGGTTTGAATAACTTCTGGCGTTTCTGGTGTATCTTTCCAAAGGTCAGAAACTGTGATCATACCAACAATTCTATTTTCAAAGTTTTTAACAGGTACACATATTTGAGATATATGACCTTGTTGACTATTACTTAATACATATTTTTGATCAAATTCTATTTGTTCTTCTTTAATTAACTCACTGCGTTTAGACTTGAATATTCTAAATGCACGCCCTATAGGTGAAATTTCATAATCATGCGATGTAAATCCGATCTCTTCATTTACAAAGATCAGTGAATTGGATGGTTGGTATTTAAATATATGTACGTAGTGATCATTTGTTTCTTTTGTAATAAAAACAGTTTTACCGTGTTCATTTGCAAAATTTCTTAAGTCATACACAGAAGCTTCAATTAAACTAGAGTTTTTAGTATACACTGAACCAATTGCAAACATTTTAGACCCGATAACGTAATTTTTAAGTCTAGGATCTTTATAATATACAGCATCTGCTTGATAAAGTGTTTGTAAGAAGTCATACGCTGTAGCTTTTGGCATATCTAGTTCTCTATAAATTTGACCAAGTGTTAATCCTTCAGGATGTGCTGCAACCAATTCTAAAATAGATAAAATTCTTTTAACACTACGATTTTCTTTCATCGCTGTACTCTTCCTGATGCATCACCTTTTAATAGTGTATTCACTTCTTGCTCATTTACTAAGTTAAAGTCACCTGGAATTGTATGTTTAAGTGCACTAGCTGCTGCAGCGAATTCGCATGCTAATTGATTATCTTTTGTTAAGAGACCATGGATTAGACCACCTGAGAATGAATCCCCTCCACCAACTCTATCAACAATAGGGTTAATTTCATATCGCTTAGATTCAAAGAAGTCTTTACCATCATAGAGTAAAATTCTCCAACCATTATGGTTTGCTGAATAAGACTCTCTAAGTGATGTAGCAATCATTTTAAATCCAAAGGCTTCTTTCATTTCCTTAAAGATTGTTTGGTACCCTTGAATATCAAGTTTACCTGAATGTACATCAACACCTTTAGGTTTAAATCCTAAAACGAGTTCAGCATCTTCCTCATTACCAATACATACATCAACGTATTGCATCAGTGGTCGCATAATACTTTGTGCTTTTTCTGGTGTCCATAACTTTTTACGGTAGTTTAAATCAACAGATGTAGTTACACCATATTTTTTTGCTTCTTGTAGTGCAACTTTTGTTAATTCAGCAGCACTATCAGATAAAGCTGGCGTAATACCAGAAAAATGGAACCACTTAGCATCTTTAAAAATTGCTTTCCAGTCAAATTCATCATATTTTGCTGTTGCAATACTAGAGTTTGCACGGTCATAAATTACTTTTGATGGACGCATGGATGCACCAGTTTCTAAGTAATAGATTCCAACTCTTTCCCCACCACGTGCAATGTATGATGTATCCACACCAAAACGTCTTAACGCATTGATTGCACTTTGACCTATTTCATGGTCAGGTAGTTTGGTTACAAAATAAGCCTCATGTCCATAATTTGCTACAGACACAGCCACATTTGCTTCCCCACCTCCATATACAACATCAAAACTATCTGATTGAACGAATCTAGATACTCCTGGTGTTGAAAGTCTTAACATAATTTCTCCAAGTGTTACAATTTTTGCCATAAAAATTACTCCTTATTCCCATTTATTATTTATCTAACGACTTCTTTACTTTGATTCTGTATAAATTTATTTACATCTTTTTCATTTAATTTAAATGCATCGCCCCATAGTGTGTGTTTCAATACGGAGGTTGCTAGTCCAAACGTTAAGGTTTCCTCTAATGCTTTATGATTTGTCTGGATTAATTTATGGATAATGCCTGCTGCAAATGCATCTCCTCCACCAATGCGATCATATATTTGGAACCGAATTGGTGTTGTTTCTAGGATACTTTCTTTTTGTATCAAATACGCTTTAAGTTCATTTTCATTAGCTTGATGAACAAAACGTTCATAACCAAACACATAAGTTGCATGATGGTCTATTAGTAATTGTTTGAGTGCATCATATCCTTTATATTTTGCATCAACCCCATATAGATTAACCGCATCAAAAGGCGTTGCAAAGAATAAATCAACATATGGTGCAACATCTAAATAAGCTTTTCTTGCATCATCAATTGACCATAATGATTGTCTGTAGTTGCTGTCAAACGATACAAAAATTCCTTTAGATTTTGCTACTTTTAGTAAGTGCATTAGACTTTGCCTAACATCGTTAGACAGTGATAAAGTAATCCCACTAAAATGAAACCAAGCAACATCTTTTAGTATGGATTGTGCATCTAACTCCTCTGGTTTTAATGTTGTCATTGAAGAGGATTTACGATTATAAAGCACTTTTGATGGCCTAATACCAAACCCAGTTTCTAGAAAATAAATACCAATATTATCACCCTTCATTTGAATAAATGAAGTATCTACTTTATTTGCATTTAAATATTTTACTGCCGCTTCACCTAATTGATTATTCGGCAGTTTAGATACAAACATTGTTGGATGACCAAATTGTGCGAGTGAAATTGCAACATTTGCCTCTGTACCACCATATGTAGCTAAATAATCATGTGCATCTTCAATGATGCCATAATTAGGTGGTGTGAGTCTGAGCATAATCTCACCAAAAGTTACGATTTTTTTATCCATTGTTATTTTCTAGCAGCTTTTACGGCTTCAACAAATGCGATTGCGTTTTGTTTAACACCTTCATAATCTCCATTTTTTGCAGGTGCAGTCAGTTCCCCACCAACACCAACAGCAACAACACCATTTTTAACCCACTCTTGGACATTGTCTAATGAAACACCACCTGTAGGCATAATTTGGATATTTGGTAATGGACCACGTACAGCTTTAACATATGAAGGTCCAAAAGCTGATCCCGGGAATAATTTAACAATTTTTGAACCTGCTTTTTGAGCATTTAACATCTCAGTAATTGTTAAACATCCTGGCATGTAAGGTACACCATAAAGATTGCACATCTGTGCTGTTTCTTCATCAAAACCTGGAGATACTATATATGTAGCACCAGCTAATATAGCAAGTCTTGCAGTCACAGCATCTAATACTGTTCCAGCACCTAAAATAAGTTCGTCTTGTTTAAATGTTTTGTTTAATTCTTCTAATACATTCAATGCACCAGGCACTGTGAATGTAAGTTCTATTGCAGGAATACCACCTGCTAGAACTGCTTTTGAAACTTTGATTGCTTCATCTGCTGTGTTTGCACGTATGACTGCAACCACGCCTACATCTATAATTCTTTGAATTACGTCCTTTTTCATAAACACTAATCTCCTTTATCGCACACTGTTTATTATGAATCCTATTAAATTAGATTATACTTTGTTTATTCAATATAATCTAATGTTTTCATAGCTTTTAAGTTATCTTTTGATCTGTTCTACGTTTTCGTACACATATGGTTCGCCATCTTGACCACTGATATCAACATTTCGAACACTCACCGCTTTTACGTTTCTAAATTGGAAACCTTGTTTAACTTGAGGCTCTAAGAAACTCATCATAGCTGGTGCAAATGGTTCAGGATTATCTGCATATGTTATTTTAATATTTTCTAGTGTAATTGATTCAATTGGCATCTCTTTGAGTCCATAAAAGAATCCGGCAGCTGCATGTGTATTGGTTGCTACAATGTTTTTAAAAGTAAATGAGCCTAAGTATGGCGTTCTATTATCAACTTTTAAAGCATCTTTACTCCATACATATTCTGTTTTACCATCATCATCACAGAAGTAATACATATTCATCACCAAAGGCGTACGTACTTGATCCATTAAAATATTATCGAATGTTACACCGTCAATAACCATTGACTCACCACGACCACGTCTTGTTTTAATACGTAAGCCACGGTCAGTGTCATAGAAGTAACATTTTTCTACAGTTAAATCTCTTATACCACCAGAGCACTCACTACCTAAAACTACTGCACCATGACCTTTATTCATGAAGCAATTTCTTACAACCATTTTTTGGGTTGGTTTACGGTATTTCATACCCATTTCAAATTTACCAGACTTAATCGCAATACAATCATCACCAACCGAGAATTTAATTCCAATTAGATTAACATGATCACTACTTTCAGGGTTACATCCATCCGTATTTGGTGAATCTGATGGAGATTCTAATTTAATATCAATAAAATCTAGATAACTACTAAAATATGGATGTATATTCCAAGATGGGGTATTTTTAACTGTTATACCTTGTAGACCAATATGACTACAATGACTTAAGAATATGCCCTTTGGACGCCAAGCACCACGCATGACTTTATGGTTTACCCACCAGTCAGAGTTTTGTGCATTTTCATCCACAACACCTTCACCAATAATCTTTACATTTGATACCTCTATACCTGTAAAAATTGATGCATAGGTATCAGCAGGTGTACCTTCCCATGTAGATTGTTCGAATATCGAACCATCTGCGCGAATAAGTTGAGCTTTTAAGATCGGATATTTGTTACGATCAGTTTCACCAAGGATTACAGCACCTTTAGATATTTCGATTGTTAAGTCACTTCTTAAAAATATTGGACCAGTAAAATATGTACCTGCGCCAAAATATATGTAACTATCTTTTGGTGCATCATCAAGTAATTTTTGAATAGCTTTTGTATTATCAAAGACACCATCGCCTTTTATACCAAAATCTATCACATCTAAAAACTTTGTGTAACTATCCGTTTTGAAGGAAAGTGTTTTGTTGGCAACCTCAATTTGATATGTAGTATCTGGCTTTAAATCATATAGTGAAAATACGTTTGTTTTTACGTCTTTTAATTTAACTTCGCCATTTAAGGATACATCATATGCTTGCTTAGTAAAATAGACATCTTGATTCATTAACTCAACCGAAACAGAAGTTGAGGATTTAAATACGATTTGCATTATGCGCGCTCCTTAGTTATTTGTTTTCTACCTTTATACCAAATTCTATCAAGAATTAAAACATATAAACCAAATGTAATTGGATCCATACCATTTTCAACACCTAAGAGTAATTCACCTAAAACAGGTAATCTTAAGAGTGTAAAGATTTCTACTACAATTACATGTAGTATTAATGTTTGTCCAATCATAACCGCTACATATAAAAATGTTAGTAGGAGTGACAAAATTTTGTTTCTGTCTTTATTTGCTTTAAAAGGCAATTGATATAAGGTTGGTTGATCAACTCTATCCATGTGGAAGATTATTTTATTGGTTACATACTCTGTTAATAAGCCCATAACCAAAAACATAATGAATAATTGATCATAAATATCTGATCTTAAAGCTGACTCGGTTGTCATAAATGCTAGAAAATAACTTACACCAGCAACCCAAAACTTTAAGAATCCAATCTTTTTGCTTGATTTAATTGTGCTAAATTTATCAATAAAATAGGGCTTGCCTATTCTATTGTTTTCTTGATTATTCTTCAATTTTTACATATTTCCAATCAATGTATTTCCACTTAAATACAGTGGATGCAATTGTAAATAGTATACCTAATCCAAGTGATCCTAGCGAGAAAAATACTGAGTTAGAATAACTATAATTCGGTGATACACTTGGTTCAATGATAAATACATATGCATATAAACCATATGCAGCAACCATTAATAATGTCAGTGCAGTTGAAATGAACACATTAAACGGTGCTTTTGTTTTACCAAAACTTACAGCATTAAATATTTGAATAATCGATAATAAGTTTAAAGCAAACACCATAAATGTGGCCATTGATTTATATTGATTTGAAAAGAGATTATTTACTGCATCAAAGTGTGATTTTAATTCAAAACGAATTTCAGTAACTCTAAAATCTACTAAACCAACAATAATTAACACAGCTAAAATACTAAAATATAGCGGAATACGTTGTTTGTTAAACTTATACCAACGCTTCCAAGTAAATGGTTTTTTAAAACTTACAGTTTCATCTGGTAATTTATTAGCATCACGTTTTAATAAAATACCCGTGACAATAAACCCAACAAATAAATAAAACACACTCCAGTTCTTTAAGACTGATTTTTTATAGCCATGCTTATGTTCAGATATGAGTTCGATAACACCCATACCAGATGCCATAGCTAATATCGCTCCAAATAAACCAACAAATGTACCTATTGTTTTAATATACGGTGAAATCAGTGTAACAATACTCCAAATAACCGTTGTTCCGATAACAAAATATGTACTTAAAGGAAGTTTTTTACTTGATTGTGATTGCATTAGGATTGTCCTCCTTTATGGTTTAAAGCATAAATTCTTTTTTCAGTCACTTGATCAAAGAAATATGTATGATCTAAGCTAAAGTTAAAGACGATTTTATCACCTTTAGAAAAGACGATACGCTCATCAACTTTAGCAATAACTTTCTGATTGTTTGCCATAAAGTGTACTAAAGCAGACGCACCTAGTAATTCGTAGTTTGTAACAACAGAAGGCACACCTTTATTTTTACCATTATCAGCCTCAACTAAAACGTGCTCTGGACGAATACCTACAACGATATCTTTGCCCTTGAAGTTTGCAAGGTTTTCTGCAACTTCAACATTTGCAACATCAATTTTTGTTGATTCTATGTTAAATGAGAAATCATTATTCAATACAGTTTTAAAGATGTTCATTGGTGGTGTTCCAATAAAGTTTGCAACAAAAAGATTCACAGGGTCCGTATAAATTTCGGTTGGTGTACCTATTTGTTGAACGTATCCTTGACTCATTACAACAATACGATCAGCAAGTGTTAATGCCTCAATTTGGTCATGTGTAACATAAATCATTGTTGATTGTAATCTTGTATGTAATAGTTTTAATTCTTTTCTCATGATCCCACGAAGTTTTGCATCTAAATTTGACAGTGGTTCATCAAATAAAAATACTTTAGGGTCACGTACGATGGATCGTCCAACAGCAACTCTTTGTCGTTGACCACCTGAAAGTTGTGCTGGTCTACGATTTAAATAAGGGGTTAACCCTAAAATATCTGCAGCCCACATCACACGTTCATGAATAATATCTGCTTTTTCTTTTCTTAACACTAATGAAAATGCCATATTATGATAAACCGTCATATGTGCATATAAAGCATAGTTTTGAAACACCATTGAAATATCACGATCTTTTGGTGCTAAATCATTAATCTTTTTATCATCTAAAAGTAATGTACCCGAACTGATTTCTTCTAAACCAGCAATCATTCTTAAGGTTGTGGACTTGCCACAACCAGATGGTCCAACTAAAACAATAAATTCACCATCTTTTATATCAATATTAAAATCAAATACTGCCTGTACACCAGAAGGATAAATTTTATTGATGTTTTCTAATTTCATTGTTGCCATAACTTTTATTTACCTCCTAGTTTTAAATATGCTTTTAATTTCTTAGATTTATTGAGTGATATAATACCTGCAACCAGTGTAAATACTGCTGAGATGACATGGCCTAATGCAATTTGAAGGAATATATCTGAAGGTATTTGACCTGATGTTACAGATAATAATGGTACATAGAATATTCTTAATATATTAACAAATGAAACAATAATCAATCCATAAGACCAATCGATTGCATATGCTTTAACTTTCTCAGCCGCTAAGAAGATGACTAAGATTAAGACAATCGATATTGTAATATCTAACCCAACATTAAAGTCTGGTCTAACACGCACTTCATCAGCTAACCCTGTAAACAGAGAATAGTTAATGGATGTAAATAGACTCCATATAAAGAAGAATAAACCTGCAAACGTTAAACTATAACCTGTTGAGTTATTTTGATAACGCATACGTTCGTTTTCAAACTTAGATACAGGTAACTTAAGTGCGACCGGTAATAATAGAATACCACCTAAAAGCGTTGTAAGGGTTAAATATATAGATTGACCAATTAATGTTTGACGCACTGGTTCTTCTTTTTTAATCTGAGCAATCACTTTAAGTGATCCTACATTTAATAACCCAATCAATAAGATAATAATACTTAGGAATCCAATTAAACTTGAATGTAGATTAACTAAATCACTAGTAGTAAAATCAACAAATCCATAACGTGCCATAAAATCAATAATATTTGCTAAAACTGGTAAAGCAATCAGTAGAATAGTCATTAGTAATGTCCAATAATATGCAACTTTAATAACAACCTTATGTTTTTGATAGAATGAACCTGCTTCAACATGGGCATAAGCTAATACTTCTTTTTCTGTAAAGTCAATGATTTCTTCATCCACTGTAGGGATTTGATTCATAATCTTTTCAGTAACTTTTATTTCACCAGCTTCTACTTTACTAAGTGTGTCTAAAACCCATTGTTCTCTAGCTAAATAACTTTGATGTTTTAATCTTTCATCAACAAATAGCCAAACACCTAAACCTGAGGTAATGATACCAGTTAACATAAATGGTAATGAACCATTTAATGCTTCTAAAATGTTTGGACGAATATCGTTACTTTGGAATGAGAGTGTAATTAAATAGCTCCATTCACTTTCAAACTCACTAAATGAATTAACAAATTCAGCTCTTAAGATGTTAGAACCTATAAATGTATAAACACCTGTTGCAAAAGAAAATACTATGACGACTGATAATAATGCATAATTTGTCCAATAATATTTTTTTCTAGTGTGCGTACCAACCATTAAACTTAGTACGGATGCAAGCAAACCAATTGCAGATAAAACTGCGATTGTATCATTGGTTTGTTTAGCTAAATCAAAAATCGGCTGTGTGTCTCTGAAGGTTTTACCTAAAACCTCTGTTCTAGCCCATGATGTTGAATAACCCAATGCGTAAATAAATAACACAATAGAAAATAATACAATTAAATAAAATATATACTTTTTCCAATTTTTAAGTAGTTGATCTACTAATTTAGTTTTAAAAGTTGTCGTTGCTGTCATAGTTAACTTCCCATTTCAAACTTATTTTTTTTATTTGGTGTATGGTGGGAGAAAATCTCCCACCATATAACCATAATGTATAATTACTTAATTAATCTTGTAAAGAGCGAGCGTAAGCAGCTCTAACTGCAGCTA
>Ga0265293_10013510_pt1 | contig 10584 bp, 9 predicted proteins | sample Munlanlewell138R_FD_192505 | JGI IMG/M metagenome (GOLD analysis project Ga0265293, IMG submission 192505) | Leachate microbial communities from a municipal landfill in Southern Ontario, Canada - Leachate well 138R | ecosystem: Engineered > Solid waste > Landfill > Unclassified | place: Canada... | reverse complement strand
GTAATTGATTTTGTTTAATTTTTTAAAGTACGATACCTTAAGAACATAAACATCGTTCATGGCAATTGTGTTCAAATTTTCAAAAAAATCTATTTTCCTATAATTGATGAAACTCAATATTTCATATAGGACTGATAATCAAGAAGGAACTTTCATTAACTTCACTACAATGCAATATTTGAAAAGATTCATACAACTACCCATGTATAATAAAAAATAAGACCTTTTAAGCATGAAAATCATTTAAAGCAACACTTTTAAAAAGAGAATTCTCACAAAAGTAAATCCACAAAAATCATTTAAAGAAAAAATAGAGATATTAATAACACATTTAACATACAAATGTTTACAGTAGGTAGATCTTTCATCAATACATTTGTATACTAAATAGACAACATTACTATGATACAAATGTGTATTTGAAAATAACTATTGTTATTCATTGTGATTAACATCTGAGTATAAATCAATATTAGTAATATAAAATGTGATATATCAGTGAGTTAAATCATTTATATAAAGAGGCACGTTAGAATGATAAGGGAAGGGTAAATTAGATCAGCTTCAAACCGTTAAAATCTAATGGATGGATATGATTATATACATAATAATGAGAGTTTTGTTCTTATATTATAAAGAAACAGTTAATGGTAATTTCATCGATTATTAATCTGTTTCCAAATGTTGCGTTACAAATGTTTGCTTTAATGTACATTTGTATCAAACAAATGTTTACAGTCTAAGTTTTCATTTGTGAATTTAGTTTATTACATTTGTATTTTACATTTGTGAGTCATTATAATTTAGTTATTTAAACAATTCTGCATATGAAGGATAGAATTAAGAAAATAATGGACAATGAAGATTTGACTCCGGCAAAATTTGCGGATCAACTTCAAATAAACCGAGCTGTCATTTCTCATATATTGAATGATCGGAATAATCCGAGCTTGGATGTGGTACTTAAAATATTGTCGGAAAAAGATTATATCAATTCCGATTGGTTATTGAACGGAATTGGTTCAATGTACAAAGAAGGATATGATATTACTCCCAAAAGAGAAAAGGAACGAAGTTTATTCAATTTAGCTGATACATCCACGGTGGATAGTGAGGATGAATCCAAATATGCGAAGGAGAGTCAGGTTAGAAAACAGGAAAACGTTGGTAACACTACTGATAATCAACTTATAAATGCAACAAGCACAAAAGAAAAAAAAATCAAGCAGATAATTATCTACTATTCAGATAACACTTTTGAGTCTTTTACTCCCCATTAATTTTCTTTTTGTAACTTTGCAATAAAAAGCACTTCGTTGCTTTATACAATAATCAATATACGTTCGGATGAAACAAAAATTAGATTTCATAATTAACTCAAATGATGCTTTAAACAAGCAGATATTCTTACTTAAAGTTTCTCCCAAAAATGGTGCACCATTACCCGATATGTATCCGGGTCAATTTGTCCATTTATTGGTGCATGATTCCTCTTCTATTTTTCTGCGCAGGCCTTTATCAATAAATTATTTTGATAAAGAAAAAAATGAAATCTGGCTTTTGCTGTTAAGTGCAGGAGGCGGAACAAAAAGAATTTCGGAGATGAAAGCAGGTGAAAGTATAAATCTTATCTTTCCCTTAGGAAACTCTTTCTCCCTGCCAAAACCCAGACAAAAAATATTACTTATTGGTGGAGGGGTTGGTACAGCACCTTTGCTTTTCTTAGGGAAAAGACTTCTTTCAGAAGGTTTTGAACCTGAATTTTTATTAGGAGGAAGAACAGCTATTGATATTTCTCAATTGGAACATTTTGAAAGAACGGGAAAAGTTTATACAACAACCGAAGATGGAAGTTTGGGTGAAAAGGGATTAATTACACATCATCCCGTTTTAGAAGAAACAAAGTTTGACAAAATATATACGTGTGGACCAAGACCAATGATGGTTGCTATTGCTAAATATGCCGCACATAACGAAATAGACTGTGAAGTATCATTAGAAAATCATATGCCATGCGGTTTTGGAGCTTGTTTGTGTTGTGTCGAAAAAACCAAACGAGGAAATATTTGTGTTTGTACAGAAGGACCTGTTTTTAATATTAAAGAATTGAAATGGATAGATTAAAAGTAAACATAGGAAAACTGGAATTAAGAAATCCGGTAATGACAGCGTCCGGTACATTTGGATACGGAGATGAATTTACCGATTTTATTGATTTAAGCCGATTAGGCGGCATATTTGTGAAAGGCACAACATTGGAGCCGCGACAAGGAAACGACTATCCTCGCATGGCGGAAACCGCCTCAGGTATGCTTAATTCAGTTGGACTTCAGAATAAAGGTGTAGATTATTTTTTATCCGATATTTATCCTCGAATTAAAGAATATGATACACACATGATTGTAAATGTAAATGGATCAACCCTGGAAGATTATGTTGCATGTACGGAGGCATTAGCCGATTTGGATAAAATTCCCGCCATTGAACTCAATATTTCGTGTCCGAATGTGAAAGAAGGAGGAATGATCTTTGGTATATCGTGTACTTCGGCAGCAAACTTGGTGAAAGCGGTTCGCAAAGTCTATGATAAAACGTTGATTGTAAAATTATCTCCTAATGTTACGGATATAGCTGAAATTGCATTAGCCGTTGAAGCCGAAGGAGCAGATAGTGTTTCACTTGTAAACACTTTTTTGGGTATGGCAATTGACGCGGAAAAACGTAAACCTAAACTATCCACAGTAACGGGTGGACTCTCCGGACCGTGTATCAAACCTATCGCTTTGCGCATGGTGTGGCAGGTGTATAAAGCTGTAAAAATTCCCATAATCGGGATGGGTGGAATAAGTAACTGGAAAGATGCAATCGAATTTATTCTTGCCGGATCGCAGGCAATTCAAGTAGGAACATATAACTTTATCAATCCTACGGTTTCAGTCGAAATAGTGGATGGTATATTGGAATATATGGATAGGCACAACATTGATTCAATAAACGATTTAGTTGGGAAATTGGATTATTAGTTGTGGTTTGGGGTACGAGGTATGTGAGGTAGCCGATATAGAGATTAATAGTGAACTACTTACTACTTACATCTTACTGCTTACCGAATTACAAATGACTAATTACGAATTACGAATGAATGATCTCGATACACATTACAAGAATTAAGCATTGCACCAATGCTCCCTAATTCCGATTTTCATTTCCGAATCTCGAATCCCGACTTCCTTTTGCATTTAAAAAACCTTATTTGCATTTGTACTCTAAACCTACTATATAACTAAATATAACCGCCTGTATATCAGCATATTTTATTTGCAAGTTATTCCTCTTGATGTTCGGTTGAAAATCGCGGGGGACTTAGTAACTGATAATAAACCAACTACCTCAACCTTATTAGCTTATTGAATGTTGTAACTATAGAGAACATAAAGGGAATTGTAAATTAATAATCATTGGATATAACTGTTTGCCTTTAGCGGAATACTTTTTGTCACCTCTAAATCACTAACACCTCTCATTTTTTAATATTATCGCAGTAAAACATTCCAAAAAGAATCGTTTATTGATTTTATTTTGACATAAAGAAAAAACATCTTACTTTTGTAAGCATTAAAAATAAAGATAACAGAGAATGTCAAAACTAACTATACCCAAAAACTACGCACCAATAATAGATTTGAAACAAACGGAACTTGGTATTAAAAGTATCAAAGATTTCTTTCAGACCAATTTATCCTCTGAATTGCGCTTGCGCAGAGTAACTGCACCACTTTTTGTTGAAAAAGGAACCGGTATTAACGATGATTTAACGGGTGTAGAACGCCCCGTACAATTTTCCATTAAAGATATGAATAATGTTAGTGCAGAAATTGTACATTCATTGGCTAAATGGAAACGGTTGACTTTGGCTGAGTACGAAATTGAAGAAGGCTACGGTATTTACACCGATATGAACGCCATACGGGCAGATGAAGAGTTGGGTAACCTCCACTCTTTGTATGTAGATCAATGGGATTGGGAATTAGTAATCAGTGAAGAACAACGAACAATTAGTTTTCTCAAAGAAATTGTAGTTCGTATTTACGACTCGGTACTTCGCACGGAATACATGGTTTACGAATTGTTTCCTGCAATAAAACCCATTTTACCCAGGAAAATTAAATTTATTTATGCCGAAGAATTATTGCGAAAATATCCCGGTTTAGATTGCAAGGAAAGGGAGGATGCAATTTGCAAAGAGTTTGGTGCTGTATTTATTATGGGAATAGGTGCAAATCTTTCAAATGGTGAACCACACGATTTACGTTCAGCCGATTACGATGATTGGACCACCGTGAATGAAGATAATTTTGAAGGTTTAAACGGTGATCTACTTGTTTGGAACAGTGTTTTAGAACAAAGTATGGAATTGTCGTCCATGGGAATAAGAGTGGATGCTGCTGCTCTGTTAAAACAGCTTGAAATTAAAAATCAAGAAGAAAAATTATCACTCTATTTTCACAACAAACTTGTCAATAACAAACTCCCACTATCAATTGGCGGCGGAATTGGTCAATCCCGTTTGTGTATGTTCTATTTGCGCAAAGCGCATATTGGAGAAATTCAATCGAGTATTTGGCCAAAAGAGATGCGTGAAAATGCACGAAAGAATAAAATATTTTTAATCTAAACGTAGAATTGTAAGAGATGAACGTAAAAATTGAGGAAAGTTGGAAAAACATTTTAAAGGATGAGTTTGAGAAACCCTATTTTAAATTGCTCACACAATTTATTCGTGAAGAATACAGTTCTCAACAAATTTATCCACCGGCAAAGCTCATTTTTAATGCGTTTGATCAATGTCCTTTTGATCAGGTAAAAGTAGTTATTATTGGTCAAGACCCTTACCACAATCCCGGACAAGCAAATGGATTATGTTTTTCAGTAAACGATGGTGTGCAAATTCCGCCCTCTCTGTTCAATATTTATAAAGAGATAAAAGATGATTTAGGTAAAAATATTCCCAAATCGGGAAATTTGGAACGCTGGAGCAAGCAGGGCGTATTGCTTTTAAATGCCACACTCACAGTTCGCGCTCATCAAGCCGGATCACACCAAGGAAAAGGGTGGGAGCAATTTACTGATACAGTAATAGATAAACTCTCAAATAAACGTGAGAACTTAGTCTTTATTTTATGGGGAAGTTTTGCTCAGCGTAAAGGAGAGAATATTGATGCGAATAGGCACCTCATCCTTAAGTCACCACATCCTTCGCCACTGTCCGCTCATCGCGGATTCTTTGGCAATCAGCATTTTAGTAGATCAAACGATTATTTGATTCGGCATGGAAGAGAACCAATTGATTGGTGAGAGAAAGTGGTTTGGGAGTATCTGTTTAGTGTTCTGTGGTTGTGTGAAGCGGGAATCTAAAATCTAAAATTGAATTCACTCCAAAAAGTCAATCTCACTGATTTCCGCCCTTCTCTTAATTCTTAATTCTTAACTAAATTACCCAACACTTCCCTCCAAACTAATCTGTAGTAACTTCTGAGCTTCCACAGCAAACTCCATGGGGAGTTTATTAACAACCTCTTTCACGTAACCGTTTACAATAAGACCTACAGCAACTTCCGGGTCAAGTCCGCGTTGATTGCAATAAAATACTTGGTCTTCACTTATTTTAGATGTAGTTGCTTCATGTTCCAGTACAGCGGATTGATTTTGAATATCGGTATACGGGAAAGTATGAGCACCACAATGATCTGTCAATAGCAGACTATCACACTGAGAGTGATTTCGAGCATTATCTGCTTTTTTTGTGACTTTTACTAAACCTCTATAACTGTTTTGACTATTTCCTCCTGATATCCCTTTACTCACAATACGACTCTTGGTGTTCTTTCCAATATGAATCATTTTTGTTCCGGTATCGGCTTGTTGCCAATTATTGGTTACCGCCACAGAATAAAATTCGCCTACCGAATTATCGCCTAAAAGAATACAAGAAGGATACTTCCAAGTTATGGCCGAACCGGTTTCAACCTGTGTCCAAAGAATTTTCGAATTTACACCTTGGCAAAGTCCTCGTTTAGTCACAAAGTTAAAAACGCCACCCACACCATCTTTACTCCCGGGATACCAGTTTTGTACAGTAGAATATTTAACTTCCGCATTGTCCATAGCTATTATCTCAACAATTGCAGCATGCAATTGATTCTCTTTGCGCATAGGTGCAGTACAGCCTTCTAAATAACTAACGTATGAATCATCATCGGCAATAATAAGCGTACGCTCAAACTGTCCGGTATTTGCTGCATTTATTCTAAAGTATGTGGACAACTCCATGGGACAGCGCACTCCTTTGGGGATATAAACAAACGACCCATCACTAAATACCGCAGAATTAAGTGCAGCGTAATAGTTGTCATTGTATGGAACAACAGTTCCCAGGTACTTTTTCACCAAATCGGGATGATGTTTCACTGCATCGCTAAACGATCCAAATATCACTCCTTTTTCTGCTAAAACGTCTTTAAAAGTAGTTTTAATGGAGACACTATCCATTACTGCATCTACTGCTACACCAGTTAGTTGTTTCTGCTCATCTAAGGGTATTCCCAAACGTTCAAATGTTTTTAAAAGTTCCGGATCAACTTCATCCAAACTCTTTGGCCCATCTTTCTTTTTTGTAGGATCGGCATAATATATTATTTCCTGAAAATCAATTTCCGGAATGTTTAGATGTGCCCATTCAGGTTGTTTCATTGTCAACCAATTTCTATAAGCTTTCAAACGAAATTCTAACAACCACTCGGGTTCTTCTTTTTTCGAAGAAATAAGCCGTATAACATCCTCATTTAAACCTTTTTCTATCGTATAAGTGTCAACATCAGATGAAAATCCAAATTTATAGTCTGATGTAGTTAGATCATTTAATATTTTATCTTGGTCTGTTGCTTGCATAATGTTTTGATATTTATGAAATGTAAAGCATTGAGCTTACTCTGAAAATTCTCAATAGACTTATTAGAGTAGGCTTCAAGCATTCTGAAAGCTGAAAAACTACCTGAGATAGTTTATTGAAAGATAGAACTCATAACAATTTTGTAGTTTGATTTGTTTAGTTTGATAAACATTGCGAGAATCGTAACTATCGTCTACAGCCTCGCTTATAGCTCTACGTATAGGATTGAATAATTCCTTGGGTATTTAATTTTTTATAAGCTAATCAATGTAATTTTTAGCAACACTTTCGGGAATGATAATTGATTTTATCTCTTCGTAGGGAATAGTCACTTCAATGGGTCCCATCGAATATGGAGCAATTTCATATTGATTAAAGATGTAATGTATCCCTTCATTGTTCAGCCAAAAGTTATTGTTGGGAGCAATTTCATTGATATCGAAAAACCCTTCATCAATCAGCTTCTCGGGACTGTCTACTTTGTATTTTTCCATTAATTTCTCAACAATTTTCGAAGTCAGAAAATGATGATAATTTGGTTGAAAAATATCTTCTTCCGTAACCGTTGTTAATTCATTTAAATCTATCGTATAATATAAAACTCGTAACGATCCGTGTGCACCTCCCGTATAATCGTAATGTTCTACCGAATAACTAAGTATATTTTTATCATTATATAATATTTTATTGCTTTTTCCCAAACTGTACCAGTACCACGAAGGTCTGTTCTCGCCTTCTAAGTTAGCCAGATCCTGATTGTATTGATTGGTCAATTCTCTGTATTCCTCCACATAGTTTTCCACATATTTATCCAAAGCATCTTGTGGAGAGAGGGAATCGTATGTTTCGTCGTTGAAAAAAGTTCCATTAAATATTTGTTGTAATCGCGCCAAATCTTCTTGATTGTTGAATTTTTTGGGATACAAAAAATCAATTTTTACATCAGCATATGGAAGTGTAGTATCATTTTGTGGAAGCAAAAACACTTTTTCGTTCATTTGAAGATGATCAAATTCAACGTGATTCTCTTCTGATTTCTTTTGAATACACGATACGAGATTTATACCAACTATAAAAGCCAATATTGTTATAAAAACTCTGTTTTTTCTCATAGTTAATTTCTTATTGAATAATTTGTCTTATAGCACCTAATTCAGGATAAAAAATAACCTTTATGGGCTGTTTTCTGCTATCAAACATACGTCTGGTTAAAACATCTTGAGAGCCATACTGAACTACATCAACCTCTTTGTTTGCCAAAGCCTGATTGCGAAAATTAACCGTTAACTGAGCCTTCGAGGGAATATTATAAACAACACCTTCCGAAAACTTTTTCTCCAATTGACGAATCTGTTTGTCCGTTAGTTCCACTTGAGGTTGCGGATTTTTATTTATTAATGTCAGATAAACGGGTTCACCCGCCAAGTCATCAGCACTTGTTAGACCCAGTTTTTCTGAAAAACGAAAAATTACTTCACGCTCTATATTCTCATTTTTAGGAATTACGGATATGGTTTTCATGATGTATTCAGTCTTAATGTTGCCTTCAAACAATTCAACCAATGCTTTTTCCTGCATATTTATTTGATCCATCACTAATTTATATGCATTTCCGTCGGGAGGCATGTTGTCGGCTTCCCCGGTGAGAATGTCGCTTCTGCTCATTCTTAATGCAAAAATTTGTTTGGCAATAAGTTCTGCCTGTTTCGAGCGTGAACCGGCCAAAAGAATCTCTTCGGTCAACAAAGATTGCGCATCAACTGTAGATGGAGAGACGGTTTGAGGCGATGAAGTTTTCATTTTATCATCAATTGGAGGAGTATCGTTAATAGCGCAAATTAATCCTTCTTTTGTCAGATAGACATAGGGCTCCACCGTGTTTGATTTAAATGGGATAAGATAAGATTGATTTTTATCTGGTATTCCAACATTATGGATTTCAACACCGTTGAGCGAATATACAACTTTATCTTCTAAAATTGGATTGTCTATATTAAGATATTGTTTAGCATATTGATAATATTCGCCTCTTTTATACGTCGTTTTGGTTATATTTAGTTCAAAATCGAGTTGAGTAATGGGTAAGGAGTACACAACTCCATAATCATTACTTTTTAGTGCATTGTGTCTGATTGGAGTTTGTGCATAAACCGACTGCGCCAGCAGCAAAGTGATGAAAAAAATCCAACTAACAAGAATCTCTGTTTTCGTGTTCATTTCTTTTAAAATTAATTATTAAAAAGCGGACTGAAACTGATTTAAAAAGTTGACATCGTTTTCAAAAAACAATCGTATATCGTTTATTTGATATTTGAGCATAGCAATGCGTTCAATACCCATACCGAAAGCATATCCGGAGTAAATGTTACTATCGATTCCACAGTTATCTAAAACGGCTGGATCCACCATGCCGCAACCAAGAATTTCTACCCAACCGGTGTATTTGCATATATTACACCCTTTTCCTCCGCATATGTGGCACGAAATATCCATTTCGGCACTTGGCTCCGTAAATGGGAAATAGGAAGGTCTTAAACGTATCTGGGTATCTTTTCCAAACAATTCTTTTGTAAAGAAAAGCAAGGCTTGTTTTAAATCAGCGAATGAGATATTTTTATCGATATAGAGTCCTTCAATTTGATGGAAGAAGCAATGTGCTCTTGCTGAAATCGCCTCATTTCTGTAAACTCGACCGGGGCATATAATGCGAATGGGCGGCTGCGTTTTTTCCATCACGCGAGTTTGAACTGACGAAGTATGCGTACGTAAAACAACTTCCGGATTTCGTTGAATAAAAAACGTATCCTGCATATCGCGTGCCGGATGATCTTCAGCAAAATTTAGTGATGAAAAAACATGCCAGTCGTCTTCTATTTCAGGACCTTCAGCAATCGAAAAACCTAATCTTTTGAAAATGGAGTTGATTTCTTCCTTTATTAGAGATAACGGATGGCGCGTTCCCAAAGGAATGGGATACGAGGTGCGCGATAAATCAATTTCTTTTGACTGCACGTCCGTTTCTGCGATATTCTCCTTAAGTTCATTTAATCGGTCTTGCAATGTGCTTTTAAGCTTATTCAGTTGTTGACCAACTTCCTTTTTTTGTTCAGGAGGAACTGTTCTAAACTCACTCATAAGCGAATTTATAATCCCTTTTTTACTTAAATATTTAATTCGAAGGGCTTCAAATTCCTCCGGATTACTTGCTTTTAAATTATTTATTTCCGAAAAGATTTTAAATATTTCATCAATCATTGTGCCTGTCTGCTTTTTTTACTTTATTTATTTCACTGCAAAATTACACTTTTCTATGCTATTTGCCTCATTTTTATTTAAAAGAATTGGTAATTATCGGTACAACTATCTTTTTTAAAATGAGAAAGTAATTGTAAATTTGTTTTTTCATCTAATAACGAAACAATATTTGGCAATAATCCAAAGAGCTTCACATTTCATTTGTTCATTAACAATATGACATGATAACTAAAGTGCAACAACATATATTAGAGCATAAACTTCTTACTGAGAGGAGTAAGATAATTGTGGGATTAAGTGGCGGTCCCGATTCAATGGCGTTAATTCATCTTTTAATGGAGTTAGGCTACAAATGCATTGCTGCACATTGCAATTTTCAT